>Ga0181529_10003463_pt1 | contig 17950 bp, 11 predicted proteins | sample PEATcosm2014_Bin_36_FD_119763 | JGI IMG/M metagenome (GOLD analysis project Ga0181529, IMG submission 119763) | Peatland microbial communities from MTU Mesocosm Facility, Houghton, MI, USA - PEATcosm2014_Bin10_30_metaG | ecosystem: Environmental > Terrestrial > Soil > Wetlands > Peat | place... | reverse complement strand
TTCGATTGGATTTGGTTTGGGCTTGCAACCCCAGATCTCAATCTAGCGGACCTTCCACCTGGATTCCAAAGCCAATTTGGACACTAGTGGTTGTCAACCTGCGGCGGGTTGGTAACCCGCCTGGCCGGCAAAGTGCAAATGGTGCAGGCGGGTTCACAGGAGTGCCCGCCGTGTCCGGCAGGTCTGGCGACCTGCCCGCTAAAGCAGCGAGGTCCTACCCGCAATCAGAAGTGGAGAGGCAGCCGGCCCGGGCGAGTGCCCGCCGATCCCCAACTCAATTTCCTTGCCCCTCAATCACTTCCCCAAACCAATTTCAGACTCCAGCCCCTCCCCATGCTATAGCTGAAGTCGGATGAACCCCTCCGCCCCATCCCGCAAGCCCTCCGGCAACCCCATTCGGGAGAAAATACCAAACGAACCCACTCTCCCCGTCAATCCCTACAAACTACAGCCACTTACGCCCCGCGAAACGAACCCACCCCCGTCCCCCGGGCTAACCCAATTCGCCGTGAATTTCGAACCGCCGCTCATTGGCTGTCCGGACCACCACCGTCTCGTTGTTCCACGTGGCCGGCCGCCCGTTCACAGTCACGTTCTTCACCGCCGTCCCTTTGGGAACCCGCAGCTTGACGTGGATTTCTTCCGGCGTCCCCACCCGCGCCAGGGCGACGGTTGCCGCGATGCGCTTCGCCGCCGGGTCGGCGGTCACGCGGAAGTCCACCCGGCCCCAACGCGTCGGGGCGCGGTCGATGCGAATCTCTTTCCCCGACACCGTCCACTCCCGCGGCACCGCCTTGCCCAGGTAGAGCCGCTCGGCATCGGAATCTTCCAGCACCAGCATCCAGCGCACCAGCAGCGGTATGGTCTGCTGTGCCGGAATGCAGAAGGTGGCCGTGCCGCCGTTGATCCCCGCCACTTCCCCGGCCGTCCAACTTCCCGGCGTATGGTCGTGGAAGCGATGCGCGTACAGAAACAGCAGGTACTCCTCGATGCGGTCGAGCCGCAGCAACTCCAGCGCGTAGCCGTACGAGATGAACCCCAGGATGGCGCGATTTCCGCCGCCGCCCACGTTGGCCACCACCCCGATGGTCGTCGCCCCATACGCCCGCATCGTGTCGATCGTCAGGTTCGCCAGGTCGGCGGGCAGCATGTCGGCCTGCACCAGTTCCGCGTACGGCCGGTGCGGCCACTGCTGCGGACTGGGACGCTCCTGCTGCATGGCCTCGCGAAACGTCAGCTTGCTGCCCGGCAGCGGCCCGATATAGGGCGGCGTCTTATCGCGCAGAATGTTGGCGCGCATGCTTTCCTCCACGCGCGCCTGCAGCACCTTCGACCGCCGCAGCCATTCCGCCGTCATGGCGGCGGCCGGCGGCTTCACTGCTTCGGCCCAAGCCTTGGCGATGTCTTTCAGCCCGCGCGCGGCGAACGCGCTGTTGGCGAAGTACGGCTTCCACCACGTCTCGGGACGCGGGTTCAAACAGGCATCCGATTCGCTCCATCCGTGGATCAATCCGTAACCCGCGTCGTCCTGCGGCCGTTTCAGGCTTTCGTCGTGCATCGCCAGGAGCATCGCCGCCGTGGCTTCGATCTTGCCGCGATGCTTCCCCAGCAGCGCCGCGTCGCGGGTGTAGTTGTAATAGCGCGCAATCAGCGAGAGCGTCAGCCCGAATTGCGCCGTCTCCGGCCCACGCATGTTGATCATGCCCTTGGCGTCGGTAAAATCGGTCAGGTAATTGTCCAGGATGTCGTGCGCCATGTCGAAGCGGCCGCACTCCAGGTTGGCGTAGACCGCCATCGTGAAGGTGTCCTGGAACCCGTCGTATTCCGACCCGTAGTAGTCGCGATCCACCGCGCCGTACTTCGGATACACGCCGCCCGGCCGCACCATCAATTCTTTGGCGAAGGCGTGCTTGGCAAAATCCACCAGCGAGGCATCGGGCAGCGCGGTATTGCAATAATCGTGCAGCAGTTTGTCCCAGTAGTTGGCGAAGACCAGCAGCGCGCGATAAAACTCTTCCGGCTTGGGATCCACGCGCGCCGGCGGATACGCCGGGTAGCTGTACCCGTAGACGACTTTCACCACTTTGCCGTCTTCAATGCGCGCCGTGCGATGCCAGGTCTGCACAATGAACTTGTCCTTGGCTTCGACGTCGCCGAAAATCAGCATCTCGATATAGGCGTTGGCCGAATCGCGCACTTCGATGATCTTGCGCGCCACCGGCATCCAGCCGCCCAGCATGCCTTCCCAGCGCCGGAGCGGCGGCGGCCCGGGCGCCGCCTGCGTCCCCGGCGCCTGGCCGCCGCGCGCCGGCTGCGCCACGTTCAGCTCGGGAAAATATTGGTTGGGATGATAGGTGCGCGTATTCCCCATGGGAAATACGGGCATCGTGTCGTCGCACTCTTTGGTGCCCAGGAAGGTGGTCCAGCGCGCCGCACCGCCGTTGGCGAAACCGCCCGCTCCGCCGCCCGCGCCTCCCGATGCCAGTGGCGGCGCCGCCGCCCGCACCCGTTCCGGATCGGGATCGCCGTTCTTCAGCAGTTCGTCCGCCAGCAGGTCCGGACCCGAGCGGCCAATCTGGTCCGCCGCCAATCCCAGAAACGGTGGATTGGCGGTGGCGAAGCAGGCTTCCGCACTCTTCGCCATCACCCGATGGCCGTGTGGACCCACGAATACCATCGAACCGTTGCGGGTGCGCAGATCTTCGTACGCCTTCCAGCTGGCCGACTCCAGATGGAATTCCGCCATCATCGTGTAGCCGTCCAGGTCGACGTCGCCCGTCTGCGGCGGGTCGGGCTCCGCCGCGGCGGCATATTCAACGGCGGCCGAAGTCACGGCCAGGTTTTGCAGGAACCGTCGTCGATTCATACGCACCCCCTCCTGTCGCGATTCTGTTTCGCGCGATTATTTTTCAGTCGAGAAACGATACACCGTCTGGCTATGGAACTTCTGTCCCGGCCGCAGCGTGGTGCTCGGGAAAGACGGCTTGTTCGGCGAATCCGGGAAGTGCTGGGTTTCCAGGCACAGTCCGTTGCGTCGCGCATACACCTTGCCGCCCTTGCCGGTGATGGTGCCGTCCAGGAAGTTGCCGGTGTAGAACTGCACGCCCGGCTCGGTGGTCCAGACTTCCATAACCCGTCCCGTGGTCGGCTCTTCCACTTTGGCCGCCAGCGCCAATGCGCCGCCGCCCGAATTCAGCACCCAGTTGTGGTCGTAGCCGTGCCCCAGTTTGAGCTGTTCGTCGTTCTGCTCAATGCGCGACCCCGCCACGGTGGGCTTGGTGAAGTCGAACGGTGTCCCTTTTACCGCTTTCAATTCGCCCGTGGGGATCAGTCCCGAATCCACCGGCGTGAACCGGTCGGCCACCAGCGTCACCACGTGACCCAGAATGTCGCCATTGCCCGCGCCCTTCAGGTTGAAGTACGAATGGTTGGTGGGGTTGAAGACGGTGGGCTTGTCGGTCGAGCCCGCGTAGTCGATCTTCAATTCGTTGTTGTCCGTGAGGTGATAGGTGGCCGTTTCCGTCAGCGTTCCCGGGAAACCTTCTTCGCCGTCCTTGCTCACGTAGGTCAGTTCCAGGCCGCCATCGGCCAGTTGTTTGGCTGTCCAGACCTTGGTATTGAACCCCTTCGCGCCGCCGTGCAGCGTGTTGTCGCCGTCGTTCTTGTCGAGCGTATATTCTTTGCCGTCGAGCGAGAATTTGGCATGGCCGATACGGTTGCCATAGCGGCCGATCAATGCGCCCAGAAACGGGCTGTTGTTGGTGACGTACGCGTCGAGGCTGTCCTGCCCAAGCACGATATCCGCCATCGCGCCGTTGCGGTCGGGGGCCTTCAGCGAGACCACGATGCCGCCGTACGTCATGATCCTCGCTTCCATGCCTTTGCTGTTGGTGAGAGTGAAGATCTGCACGGCCGTACCTTCTTTCGTTTTTCCGAATTCGGCTTTCTTGATGGCCGCATTCGCTATTGTCATGCCGCCCACGGCCACAGCCAGAACGGCGATTTGTTTGTACAAGGCACTCCTCCTTGATCGACTATGAGAGCGCTTCCAAATATTCAGAGCAAGCCTATTCTATCCGAAATCGGGAAAGGCGTTAGCCATCAGCCGGGGCACCGCGTCGAGTCGCGGTATAGGGGTGCCTGAAGCTGGTACGCCTCGGCGATTCCCTGGAACCGCGAGCGTGAGCGAGCGGCCCGAGCGCCAGATGATCTGTCCAGCGTGCGCAGATCGGGAGTCTTGGGGAATGCACCCCCTCGTTCGGGCCGCTCGCTTCTCGCTCGCGGTTCCAGGAGCGGGGAAGCAGTTTCTGCGCGAAGCGCCGGCAATCCGCCCGACGCAAAAAATCAAGCTGAAGGCCGATGGCTGAAGGCTGATGGCTACTATAATGTATCCCATGAAAGCGTTTGCACGTTTCGCCGCCTGCCTCGTCTGCATGGTCGCTGCCTCGGCGCAGCAACGCGATTACCCGGTCAAGCCGGTGCCCTTCACCGCCGTCCACGTCAACGACACCTTCTGGGCCCCGCGCATCGAGATCAATCGCACCGTCACCATTCCCTTCGCCTTCAAGGAGGATGAAGACACCGGCCGCATCAATAATTTCGTTCGCGCCGCCAAATCGCTCCGCGGCGAGCCCCTCGAAGACAAGCGGCCTCCCGGATATCCCTTCGACGATACCGACGTCTATAAAGTGATCGAGGGCGCGTCCTACACCCTCAGCGTCCATCCCGACCCGAAACTCGACGCCTATCTCGACGATCTCATCGCCAAGATCGGCGCGGCGCAGGAAAAGGACGGCTACCTCTACACGGCGCGCACTATCGATCCGCTGCATCCGCACGCCTGGTCAGGCAGCGAGCGCTGGATCCTCGAGGGCGTCAACAGCCACGAGCTCTACGATCTCGGTCATCTCTATGAAGCCGCCGTCGCGCACTATCAGGCCACCGGCAAACGCACCCTGCTCGATATCGCGCTACGCACCGCCAACCTGCTGGACCAGACCTTCGGTCCCGGCAAGCGCGAAATCTGGCCGGGACACCAGATCGTCGAAATGAGCCTGGCCAAGCTCTACCGCGTCACCGGCGAAGAGCGCTATCTCAATCTCGCCAAGTTCATGCTCGACGCGCGCGGCCCGCAGAGCCAGGAGCAGGGCGCCGGCAACCGCTACGTGGAAGCGCAGGCGCGCGTGGTCGACCAGACCACCGCCGTCACCGGCGGCCACGCCGTCCGCGCTATGTACATGTATTCCGGCATGGCCGACGTCGCCGCGCTCACCGGCGATACGGCCTACGTGAATGCGCTCGACAAGATTTGGGACAACGTCGCCAACCGCAAGCTGCATGTCACCGGCGGCGTCGGCGCGCGCGGCGCCGGCGAGGCCTTCGGCGACGATTACGAGCTGCCCAACCTGACGGCGTACAACGAAACCTGCGCCGCCGTCGGCAACGACTACTGGAACCAGCGCCTCTTCCTGCTGCACGCCGACGCCAAGTACATCGACGTCCTGGAGCGCACGCTCTACAACGGCCTCATCTCCGGCGTGGCGCTCGATGGCCAGACGTTTTTCTACGAGAACCCGCTGGAAGCCACCGGCAAGGCGGCCAAAGACCAGCGGCGTCCCTGGTTCGGCGTGGCCTGCTGTCCCGGGAACATCACACGCTTCATGGCGTCGGTGCCCGGCTACGTGTACGCGCAGCGCGGCGACTCCCTGTGGGTCAACCTGTACATGGCCAACAGCGCCGACATCAAAATGGACAACGGCCGCACCGTGAAGTTCACCCAGGCCACCAAATACCCGTGGGACGGCGCGGTCAAGATGACTGTGGAGCCCGACCAGAGCGCCGCCATGACCGTCAGCGTCCGCATCCCCGGCTGGGCGCGCAATGCGCCCATCGCCAGCGACCTCTATCGCTTCACCGACGACAACAAGGAAGCCGTCACGCTGAAGGTCAACGGCGTCGTGACGCCGGTCAAGATCGATAAGGGCTACGTGGCGCTCACGCGCACCTGGAAGAAGGGCGACACCATCGAGCTGAACCTGCCCATGCCCATCCGCCGGGTCACCGCCAACAGCAACGTGGCGGCCGACCGCGGCCGCGTGGCCATCGAACGCGGACCCATCATGTACGCCGCCGAGTGGGTGGACAATCCCAACGGCAAAGTGCGCAACCTCATGCTGCCCGACACCGCGGCGCTGACCGCCGAGTTCCGCCCCGACATGCTGAAGGGTGTGACCATCGTCAAGGGCAAGGCCGTCGCGCTGGCTTCCGACAAGGACGGCAAGACCGTCAAGACCGAGCAATCCTTCACCGCGATCCCCTATTACGCCTGGGCCAATCGCGGCCGCGGCGAAATGATCGTCTGGCTGCCTACTTCGGAAACCAGCGCCAAGCCCACCGCTTATCCTACGCTGATCTCCACCGCGACGGTCAGCGCGTCGCAGCCGCCGCAGGGCGGCAACATGGCGCTCGGCTACCTGCAGGATGGCGAAGAGCCATCGTCCACCGATGCCGGCACGCATTTCGACTGGTGGCCGGCCAAAGGCGCCACCGTGTGGGTGCAATACACGTTCGACAAACCGAGCAAAATTTCCCAGAGCCAGGTTTTCTGGTTCGACGATACCGGCCGCGGCGAATGCAAAGTGCCGGCCGGCTGGCGGCTGCTCTACCAGGACGGCGACGAGTGGAAGCCCGTCGAGACGCACGCGAAGTACTCGGTGGAAAAAGGCGCCTACAACCAGGTCGGGTTCACCCCGGTCACCACCAAGGCGCTGCGCCTGGAACTGACCATGCAAAAAGGTTGGTCGGCCGGCATCCACAAGTGGCACGTGGAATAGACGATTCGACCACCGACCCATACTATGTGGACGAAGACGCAAGGGCTGCGCTCGCCCGTGTGATACGCTGGCCTGCGAGGGGAAACAACTATGCTGCGTCCGATGATTCCGATTCTCTTGTGCGTGGCGGCGGCGCTGGCGCAAGCGCCCGGGCACGGGCTTTTGCTGGTGGCCAATAAGGGCGACCATACTCTCGGCATCATCGATGTCGAACTTGGCAAGCAGGTGGCGGCTGTGCCCGAGGGCGGCATCACGGGGCATGAAGTGACCGCATCGCCCGATGGCAAGACGGCCTACGTGCCCATCTACGGAAACTCGGGCGTCGGCAAGCCGGGGACGGACGGCACGAATATGGTGGTGGTCGATGTGGCGTCGCGCAAAGTGACCGGGCAGGTGGATTTCGGCAAGGGCGTGCGGCCGCATCTGCCGGTGTTCAATCCGAAGACGGGCGTGCTCTATGTGACTACGGAGCTCGACCAGGCCATCACCATCATCGATCCGAAAACGCTGAAGATCGTCGGCAAGATTCCGACCGGGCAAGCGGAATCGCACATGCTGGCGGTGTCGCACGACGGCCGCCGCGGGTATACGGCGAATGTCGCGCCGGGGACGGTGTCGGTGCTCGATCTGGAGGCGAAGAAGACGCTGGCGGTGATTCCGATTTCCGGCGAGACGCAGCGCATTTCCATCTCGCCCGACGACAAGCTGGTCTTTACCGCCGATCAGACCAAGCCGCAACTGGCGGTGATCGATACGGCGACTAACAAAGTGCGGGACTGGGTCGCGCTGCCGGGACCGGGATACGGTACCGCGTCCACGCCGGATGGCAAATGGCTGCTGGTGGATGTGCCGTCGAAGCACCAGGTGGCGATTGTCGATCTGGCGGCGATGAAAGTGGTCAAGACGCTCGACGTGCCGGCCTCGCCGCAGGCGGTGGTGGTGCGGCCCGATGGGCGGGAAGCGTATGTTTCCTGCGATTCCAGCCACAAGATCGCGGTGATCGACACTGCCAGTTGGACCGTGCGCACCACCATCGACGCGGGCGCCGGCGCCGACGGCCTGGCTTGGGCGCGCTGAGGCGCCAGCCGATATACTGGACGCCATGAGGCATCGAGGGTGGATGGCGATCGCGGCACTGCTGCTGGCGGCGCCGGGATGGGCGCAGCCGAAACGGCCGGCGATTGTCGGAGTGGCGCACGTCAGGCTGAAGACCAACGACCTGGCCGAAGAGAAGAAACTGTTCGGGCATGACTTCGGATTTGAATCGCCGTTCTTGCTCGACAACGTCACCTACTTCAAGGTCAACGACCACCAGTACGTCGAAATCACTCCCGACTTGAAAGACGACTCGGAAGACCGGCTCACCAACATCGCCTTCGAAACCACCAACGCGCGGCAACTGCGCGACTACCTGGCGAGCCAGGGCATCAAGGTTCCGGACGCGATCGGCACAGCGGCCGACGGCAATCTGAGCTTCCGCATGCAGGATCCGGACGGGCACGAGATCGAGTTTGTGGAATACGTGGCCGGCTCGCGGCAGAGCGCGGCGTTCGGAAAATTCCTGCCGGCCACGCGGATTTCGGAGCGCATCATTCACGCCGGGTTCCTGGTGCAGGATCGCGCGGCGGAGGACCGGCTCTATAAAGATGTGCTGGGGTTCAAGGAGACGTGGCACGGTGGCATAACCGACGATCGCGCGGACTGGATCGACATGCGCGTGCCGGATGGCACGGACTGGCTGGAGTACATGTGCAACAACCGCAACCCGTCGGTGCGGACGCGCGGCATCATGAACCACCTGGCGCTGGGCGTGCCGAGCGCCGAGAAGGGATACCAGACGCTGGCCGAACGCGGCGCCAGGATGAACGAGAAGCCCAAGATCGGCCGCGACGGGAAGTGGCAGTTGAATCTCTACGACGTCAATCTGACGCGCGTCGAACTGATGGAGCCCAAGCCGGTGCAGCCGCCGTGCTGCTCGCCGTTCATCAATCAATAAGCCATTGACAACCAGACGCGCAGTTTTCCTGTGACATAATGTAAGCGTTTCCAAGAACTATGCGAGACGTGACTCTGCGCCGACCAGGATTATCCCGCGAGTGCAGACACTGAGCGGCGTGGCGGGCTGTTTTGCGCACGAGTTTCCGGCGTATTCGCTGACGGTTTTGCGATTGAAGACCAGGTAGGAGGGATCCATGGGGAAGTCGATGAACGTGAGCCGGCGCGGATTTGGCGCCATTCTGGCTGCTTCCGGTATGGCCGCAGCCCAACCACAGACCACCACACCGCCGGCGCAGACACCCGCGGCGACCTTGCCGACGCAGGGCGGCTCGGCGCAGCGGCCCAACCGGCCGCCGGAGGCTCCGCCGTTCCCCGATTCGCTGGAGTTTGCGCGGCAGGACGTAGCGCCGCGGGTGCAGCCGTTTCCCATGACGCAGGTGCGTCTGCTGGCCGGGCCGTTGTTCGAAGCGCAGGAGTGGAATCGCGGCTACATGTCGCGGCTGGGCGCCGACCGGCTGGTGCACAACTTCCGGCTGAATGCGGGACTGCCGTCCTCGGCGAAACCGTTCGGCGGATGGGAGCAGTACGTGGATCCGTCGCTGCCGCGCCACAACCAGGATGGCGAACTGCGCGGCCATTTCACGGGCCATTTTCTGTCGGCGAGCGCGCAGTTGTGGGCGTCGACCGGCGACAAAGAGGCCAAGGCCAAGGGCGACGAGATGGTGGATCAATTGGCCAAATGCCAGCAGAAACTGGCGGCGGGCGGCTACCTGAGCGCATTTCCGACGGAGTTTTTCGAGCGGCTGGATGCGCGCCGGGGCGTGTGGGCGCCGTTCTACACGGTCCACAAAATCATGGCCGGGCTGTTCGATATGTTCAAAGTCGGCGGCAATCAGCAGGCGCTGCAGGTGGTGTCGGGGATGGCGGACTGGGCCGACAAGTGGACCGCGTCGAAGGCCGAAGAGCACATGCAGGACATTCTGCGCACGGAATACGGCGGCATGGCGGAGACGCTGTACAACCTGGCGGCGGCCACCGGCAACGACCAGTGGGCCAAGGCGGGCGACCGCTTCCAGAAGCGGACCTTCATCAATCCGCTGGCGCTGCATCGCGATGAATTGAACGGGCTGCATGTGAACACGCATGTGCCGCAGGTGATTGCGGCGGCGCGGCGCTACGAAATTTCCGGCGACTATCGCTTCCAGACGGTGGCCGAGTTTTTCTGGGGCGCGGTGGTGAGCGGACGCAGCTACGTCACCATGGGCACCAGCAACGGGGAGTTGTGGCACGGCGAACCGCGGCAACTGGCGTCGGAATTGCGATGGAAGCCGCGGCCGGACGCGCAACCCACCAACAACACGGCGGAGTGCTGCTGCGCCTACAACATGCTGAAGCTCACGCGGCGCCTTTACGGGTGGACGGGGAATCCGGGATATTTCGACTATTACGAGCGCAGCCTGTGGAACCACCGGCTGGGCACCATTGAGCCCAACACTGGCCACACGGAGTATTATCTGTCGCTGGCGCTCACCGGGGCGCGCAAGAATTTCAACAGCGAAGATCAGGATTTCTGGTGCTGCACGGGCACGGGCGTGGAGGAGTATTCCAAGCTCAACGACAGCATTTACTGGCAGGAGGCGGACGGGCTGTTCGTGAATCTATTCATCGCGTCGGAACTGAACTGGGAGGAGCGCGGCTTCCGGCTGCGGCAGGAAACGAAATTCCCGGTAGAGGCGGGGACGGCGCTGATGGTAACGGCGGCGCGTCCCGCGCCCATGACGCTGCGGCTGCGCATTCCGGCGTGGCTACGATCGGCGCCCACGGTGAAGTTGAACGGCGAAGTGCTGGACGCATCGGCGGCGCCGGGAAGTTATTTGTCGCTGACGCGGACGTGGAAGGCGGGGGACCGCGTGGAAATGGAGCTGCCGATGCACCTTTCGACCGAAGCGCTGCCGGACGAGCCGGCGCGGCGGGCGGTGCTGTACGGTCCGGTGGTGCTGGCGGCCGACTTGGGCGCGGCGCCGCGCGGCCGAAGCACGCCGCCGCCGGAGATTCCAGTGGTGAAGGCGAGCGGGGATGTGGCGTCATGGGTGAAGCCGGGGGACGGTCCGCTGGCGTTTCGCGCGGGCAACCTGGCGCTGGCGCCGCTGAATTCGATTTTCGAGAACAGATACCTGGTGTATTTGCCGGTTGGCTGAGGCGGCCTTCGCTCACCTGCCGACCATTCGCACGCTGCCGGCCAAGCCGGTTTACAACCGGCTGCAGGTTAACAAAATCTGCCCCACCAGAACTTCGTCATCTGCGGAGACTTGGGGCAGCGTGTTATTTTCGGGGAAGATGCATAGAATCGGGCGGGTCCTCATCAGCGTTACCGACAAGACAGGCGTCGCGGAACTGGCGCGGGAACTCGACGCGCTGGGCGTCGAAATCGTCTCCACCGGCGGCACGGCGCGGCTGCTGCGGGAAGCCGGAGTTCCGGTGCGCGATGTGTCGGAGGTTACGGGATTCCCGGAAATGCTGGATGGCCGGGTGAAGACGCTGCATCCCAAAATCGCGGCGGGAATTCTGGCCATGCGCGGCAATGCGGCGCACGTGCGCGCTTTGGAGGAACAGGGAATCGGCGCGATCGACATGGTGGTGGTGAACCTTTACCCGTTTGAGAAAGTCGCCGCGAAGGCCGGCGTGAGCTTCGAGGAATTGATCGAGAACATCGACATTGGCGGTCCCACCATGATCCGCGCGGCCGCCAAGAATTTCGAGGACGTAGCCGTAGTGGTCTCACCGGACGAATACGCGGGCGTCCTCGAGGAACTCCGCAGCCACGGCGGCGCGCTGACGCGCGACACCAAATGGAAACTGGCCAAGAGAGCCTTTCGCGCCACGGCCGATTACGACGCGGCCATCAGCGCGCGCCTCGAACAGGTGGACGGCGCAGAGGTCCTGCCGCCGGTGCTGCGCATCGGGGCGCCCAAGGCCATGGACCTGCGCTATGGAGAGAATCCCCACCAGTCAGCCGCGCTGTATGGCCGGCGCGGCAGCGGCATCGCGGGGGCTGAGCAACTGCACGGCAAGGAACTCTCCTACAACAACCTGGTGGATCTGGACGCCGCCTGGCAACTGGTCAACGAATTCGCGGCGCCGGCCGTAGCCATCATCAAACACACCAACCCCTGCGGCGCCGCCGAGCAGGCGTCGCTGGCCGAGGCGTATCGCAAGGCGCTGGAGTGCGACCCGGTATCGGCGTACGGCGGGGTGATCGGCATCAACCGGACGGTGGACGAAGAGACGGCTCGCGAACTCGTCAAGACGTTTGTGGAAGCCATTGCAGCGCCGGACTATGCGCCGGAAGCGCTGGCGCTGCTCACCGGCAAGAAGAATCTGCGGCTGATGCGCGTGGCGGCGGGCGCGGACCCTCTGGTAGTGAAGTCCATCTCGGGGGGCTTTCTGGCGCAGACCGCCGACCAAGGCCGCCTGGACCGGGCGCAGGCGGTGGTGAAGACCAGGCGCGCGCCCGGCGAGGAGGAATGGACGGCGCTGGAGTTCGCCTGGAAGGTGGCCAAACACGTGAAGTCGAACGCCATCGTGTACGCGCGCGCGGGACAGACCGTGGGCGTGGGCGCGGGCCAGATGAGCCGCGTGGATTCGGTGAAACTCGGCGCCATGAAAGCGGTCCTGCCGCTGGCGGGAACGGTGGTAGCCTCGGACGCCTTCTTCCCGTTCGCCGATGGGGTGGAGGAGGCCGCGAAACACGGCGTGACGGCGTTCATCCAACCCGGCGGGTCGGTGCGCGACGCCGAAGTGATCGAGGCCGCCGACCGGCTGGGAGTGGCGATGGTGTTCACCGGTATGCGCCACTTCCGCCACTAATCGCGGGCTCCGCTGAAACCTCATGATGGACGACGAGCGGTTCATGCACCTGGCGCTGGACGCGGCGCGGCAAGGCGAACGCGAAGGCGAAGTTCCGGTGGGCGCCGTGGTCGTGATCGGCGGCGAGATGGTCGGCCGCGCGTGGAATGCGCCCATTGCGCGGCACGATCCCACGGCTCACGCGGAGATTCTGGCGCTGCGCGAAGCGGCGGCGCGGATAGCCAACTATCGTCTGGAAGGCGCGACCCTATACTGCACGCTGGAGCCGTGCGTGATGTGCGCCGGAGCACTGGTGGCGGCGCGCGTCGGGCGATTGGTGTTCGGATCCCGCGATCTGCGTTTCGGAGGGGTACGCAGCAAGTTCCGCATTGCCGATTCGGACACGCTCAACCACCGCGTGGACGTAGTGGAGGGCGTTTTGGGCGCCGAGTGCGTGGAGTTGCTGCGCGGCTTCTTCGAGAATCGCCGCTGAGAAAAAGGGCGGCATCAGGAGCCGCGTACCGGAATCGAAGTTTCTCCCCAACCGCCGGGGATCTGGACGCGCACCCCAATCGCGCGGCAATCCGGGCTGAGGGGAGCATAGGCGATTTCATATCGAGCCAGCAGGCTGAGATAGCAGGTTCGGATCAGCCGCGGTACGTCCTCGGCGGACTCCGCCACGCGGAAGAGGCCACCGGCGCGGTGGCAGAACGCTTCCAGAAGCGGATCGGGAACCGTGGACACGATCTGAATCCGGCTGCCGTGGAGACTGGCCAGGAGGAGTTCCTCAGGCGCTTCCAGAGACGTCGTCGAGCTATTGAAGACGATGGCGTGGCAATCGCCCCGCGAACCGCCGGAATCCGGACGGACGGCCTGCAGCACGGCGTTCCAGAATTCCGCGCAGCGCGCCCGCGTGGGGATCTCCTGCAGCGCGGCTTCCATGGCTTGCAGGTTGGAGGTGAAACGGAAGGGATCTTCCGCCGGGCTGTCGGAGTGTTCCCATTCCCCCGGCGGCAGATAGGGCTGCAAGCTCCACAGGTCGGACGTCCGCTTCCAGGGACGGCAACTCAGCGCTCCGCGGATCCAGGGTTCGGCGGACGGCGACGTGCTGCGGGGAAATACGAAGGACACGGACATGGCCGGCGGCGCGGGCCGTTCGATGAAACGGTACGAGTTTACCGGATGTCCCTCTTCGGTGACCAGGAACTGGGTTGCCAGGGCCACCGGAAACTCGCCGGTCTCGGAGACCAGAGCCAGTTTCAGGCGGCGGCGGTTCCGCTTGGGATCGTCCTGCACCACACCGGTCACAAACCACGGGCTGGTCTGGCGCGAAGCGGTCAGCGAGGCCTTGATTTGTCCCAAGCTGGACATGGCTCGCTTGCGCACCGCGGGAACGGCGTCCCGCAGCAGGCTGGCCAGGATTTCCGTGAATCGCGGATCCCCCGTTTCCCCCATGGCCCAGGCGGCGGTGACGCGGAAACGCGGCGAGTCCAGGGCGGCCATGCGGAAGAACTCGGGAATCGCGCCACAGTCGCCGATGCGGTGCAGCGCCACCAGGGCGTTGCCCGCGACGCGGTTATCGCCATCGTGCACGCAGGCCTGCAATAGTTCGCGGGCTTCCGCGGTATCGACATCCCACAAGGACTCGATGGCGTTGGCGCGCACCCGCGGATCGGTTTCGGCGAGCCGGTTCCGCACCCACTTCGCGCTGTGGTTTCCGCGGCCGATCAGCTTGACGGCTTTGGACCGCAGGTGCGGATCGGGATGGCGCAGCAGACGCATCAGCGAGGGCACAATCCGCGACCCGTCGGAGATCTCGCAGAGAATCTCCAGCAGGCGCGCGGCATGCCTGGGCTGGACGCACCGGTCGGAGGCGATCAGCCCATCGGCGAGGCAGCGCGCGATGGTGGCATCGGCCAGGGGATCGACCACTCTGGCGGCGCGCGCCGCCGTCAGCACCTGGTGGCGGTTGAGCGCGGGATCGCACAGTACCGGCATCAGCAATCCGCTCGAAACCAGAACCGTAATCACATAGCGGAAAGCGCGCGAATCGTCGGGAACCTTCACTGCTTCCACGGCGGCGCGGCGGAAGGCGTCGGGATCGGCCTCCAGCAACTCACCGATCAGGCGGCGGCTGGTAGCGGCGTCCCGTTCGAAGCCGCGCATCAGTCCGGCCAGCTTGGAGAAGCTGTCCTGCAGAGACAGAACGGTCACAAGTATCGCATCGGCCAATAGCGCCAGGGCTTTAAGAGTCCGAGGGCCGATTGCTTTTGCTATACAATATTTGGCGGGCGAGGGATGCCCGGAGGGAAGGAAGACCTGGGTCTATGTCGGATCGCGGAATCCTGTTTATATTCAGTCTTTTGATGATTATCGCGGGGCTGGGCGCCTCAGGGTGGCTGGTAGTGTCGGGCCAGGCGGCAACCGTCGATGGATTATTTTTGCTGCTGACCTGCCTGCTGGTGGCGGCGGCGTTCCTGCTGTATCTCGTCTTCATGATCGGGCGAGCCATGGAAGCGCCCAAGCCGGCGCCGGCCGCCAAAGCTCCCGCCGCGGCCAAGACGCCGGTCGCCGCGCAGCCTACTTCTTAACCGGCGCCGCTGGAGGCACGATTTTCTTGGCAGGCGGCGGAGCCGGGGGTTCGGGGCCGACGCGCTTGATGGTCACGCCGATCAGCTTGGGCTGCGGATTCCTGGCAATCAGGTTGACCGCCGCCGGCGCGTGCGAGATCTCTTTGGCCACGCTGAGGCCATCGACCACCTGGCCGAAAATGGTGTAGGAGCCGTTCCACGGTGTCGCCACCACCAGCGAGATGAAAAACTGGCAGGCGCCGGTATTGGGCTCCCCGATGTTGGCCATGGCCAGCCGTCCGGGCTGGTCGAACTTGATGTCGGGACGAATCTCGTCCTTGATGGTGAATCCGCAGTTGTGCTCCCCATTGGCCACGGCGCTGCCCGACTGGATCATCTGGTCCACCATCAGGCGGTGGAAGCCCAGGTTGTTGTACAGCGGGCGCTTGACCATCAGGCCGGTTTTGGGGTCCTTCCAGGGCTTGGTACCTTTGGCCAAAGCCACGAAATTCGCCACCGTGAGCGGCGTCTCCTTTTCGAAGAGTCTGGCGGTGATGGTACCCATCTGGGTATTGAAAATGGCGTACAGGCCATCTTCGAGTGGGGCAGCGGCGGTGGACGCGCCGGGTGGCGGGGCGGTGGCTGGAGGAGCGGTTGCCGGAGGAGTCTGGGCGAACGCGCAGGCTGCCGCGCAAAGCAGAACAGATAACCGTCTCATGGGGATTCTCCGTTACAGATGCCATTCTAGCAATCGCCGAGCCGCCGGCGTTCACGGTTTCCCGGTTGAAGTCCGATAAGAGTCTTTGAGGCGCCCCGCCCGCCGACCATGAGACTTCGCGTGTTCCTGATATTCGGAGCGTGCATTACCGCCGTACCGGCTTCGGCGCAGACCGGCAGCTCGCCCAGGCCGGCCGACGACCAGGCTCTGTTCGGCGACCTGCCGACCGTGGAAGCGGTGTCGCTGCACGCCCAGACCTTGGCCGAGGCGCCGGCCAATGTCACGGTGATCACGGCCGAACAGATCCACAAATACGGATATCGGACTTTAGCGGAGGCCCTGGCTTCGGTGCGCGGGTTCTACATCACCTCCGATCACACCTACCACTATGCCGGCGTCAGCGGGATATCCCTGCCCGGCGATTTCAATACGCGTTTTCTGGTGATGCTGAACGGCCATCCGCTGACCGACAACATCTACGGTTCGAATGGATTTTTCGGCCAGGATTTCGGACTGGACATGGACTTGGTGGAGCGGATCGAGATTATTCGCGGTCCCACCTCCGCGCTGTACGGGTCCAACGGCATGCTGGCCAATATCAACGTGGTCACGCGCTCGCCGGTGGACGGCGAAGCACTGCGCGTGTCTTCGGAAGTGGATTCGACGGGCCAGCACAAACTGGCGGCCGCGTCTTCCCTGTACCTGGGTGGCGGGGCCAACCTGCTGATTTCAGGGTCGGTATTCGACGACACGGGTATCGCCCTTCCGCTGGCGGGGTTGGCGTTGCCGTCCAACGCGCCGGCTTCCGGAGTGGTGTCGAATGCCGACGGAGAACACGGCTACCACTCCATCGCCAACCTGATCTGGCGCCACTGGAGCTTTACGGCGTACTTCAACTCGCGCGACAAGCAGCCGCTGGTGGGACTGGGGACCAGCCTGTCGGGCGACCCGGCGCAGCATGTGATCGACAGCCGCGATCTGGTGGGGGCGGTCTATACGCGCCAGGTTGGGCCGGGCGAGTTCCGCTGGCAGGCGTTCTACGACCGCTACCGGTACCACGACCTGTACGATTACCCGATCGACAATCCCCTGCGGCCGATCGAAGCGGTCAGCGACGTGAACCTGGGAGATCAACTCAATACCCAGGCCACCTACGCGGTGCCGCTCGGGCAGGTGGGCACGCTCACCGCCGGCGTCGAAGGATTCCTCGACCTGCGCAGCCTGCAGTACAACCTGGTGGACAATGCGAGGCAGGACATCGCCGGCCGCACCAATCGCGGGGGCGCGTTGTTTGCCCAGCAGGAATGGAAGGTTTCGGCGCGCTGGGCGCTGCATGGAGGGCTGCGTCTGGACCAGACGCGCAATTTCGGCCATTTTCTGTCGCCCCGCCTGGCAGCCGTGTATCGCCAATCCGCGCAGACGGTGTACAAATTGGTCTACGGCCATCCCTTCCGCAATCCCAGCGCCTTCGAGCAGTATTACAACGATGGCGGCCTCTCCTACGCCGCCGCGCCGCCGCTGCGCCCGGAAAGCGCGCATACCTTTCAGGGATCGATGGAGCGCCGCGTGGGACGCGATTGGACCCTGACGGCGGCGGGCTTCCAATACCTGATTCAACACGTCATTGAGGCCGTGTCCAACCAGGATGGCGTGCAGCAGTATCAGAACACCGGCGACATTCGCTCCACCGGCGGCGAACTGGAACTCGCGGGAAAGCTGTGGGACCGCGTCGAAACTACCGCCAGCATGGTCTGGCAAGCCGCCGTGGGGCAGCAGCCAGCGGCCTGGCTGCCCAATTCTCCGCGCCAGATCGTCAAGTTGCGCGCCGGAACACCGGCTGGACGGCGGCTGTTCGCGGCCGGCGATCTCGAGTATCTGGCGGCGCGCGCTACCTCGACGGGGTCGCGGCTGGGCGGATTCCTGCTGGTAGATTCGAGCGCCACGCTGCGGTTCAACCGGCGGTTCGACCTGGTGGCGGGCGTGCA
>Ga0181529_10003462_pt1 | contig 17953 bp, 13 predicted proteins | sample PEATcosm2014_Bin_36_FD_119763 | JGI IMG/M metagenome (GOLD analysis project Ga0181529, IMG submission 119763) | Peatland microbial communities from MTU Mesocosm Facility, Houghton, MI, USA - PEATcosm2014_Bin10_30_metaG | ecosystem: Environmental > Terrestrial > Soil > Wetlands > Peat | place... | reverse complement strand
GGCCCGCTCCAGGGTCGGCACCGGGGTGATGGGCAGGTTCTTCAGCAGGTACTCCGGATGGAACTGGGTGAAGTGCAGCGGAACGTCCAGGCCCAGGTTTGTCTTGATCCAGCGCGCCAGGCCGAGGAATCCGGCGTCGTCGTCGTTGAGAGTCGGCACCACCAGATAGACGATCTCCGTCCACCTGTCCATCTTTCGCAGCGTGACCAGCGAATCCAGCACAGGCTTCAACTGGCCGGTCACCACGTCCTTGTAATACGACTCGCTGAACGATTTCAGGTCGATCTTGACCGCGTCCATCTTTCCGTACGCCGCCTTCAGCGGCTCCTGTTGCATGTAGCCATTCGACACGACAATGCTGCGAATGCCTGCCTTGTGCCCGGCATCGGCAGCATCCATCAGGAACTCGCTGAAGACAACCGGCTCACTGTAGGTGTAGGCAATCGTGGGACAACCATACTGCTTCGCCAACTCAGCAACCCGTTGGGGAGGAGTGAACTCGGAGGGAACCTGCTCCGGGCGCGACTGGGAGATGTCCCAGTTCTGGCAGAATTTGCAGTTGACGTTGCAGCCAGCCGTGGCCAGCGAGAAGGCGACCGTTCCCGGCAGGTAGTGGAAGAGAGGTTTCTTCTCGACGGGATCGACGTGCGCGGCGCACACCCGCGAATGCACCAGCGAGTAATAGGTTCCTCCGCGGTTCTCCCGCACACCGCAATATCCGCGCTCGCGATCTCCCACCGTGCATTCGCGCGGACACAGCTTGCACTTGATCTTCTTATTCGCGAGTTTCTCGTAGAACCTGGCCTCGACGGTGAACTGCGAATCGCCCTGCTTCTGCGAACTGGCCCACAAAGGCATGGCGGCGAGTGGCGGGGAAGATTCGCCAACACCCAGAGCTGCTCCCGACGCCAGCGCACACATCAGGAAAGAACGGCGGTTTACGTTGCCTTGCGCATCAAGTTCGTGGTCCATACTGAACCTCCAATCCCACGTCCGCCTACACCTCGGCAACCGTGATTCTGCCGGGATCGTTCGTGCCCAGGCGGTGCTCTGCATCGGCAGCGGTCGCGATGTAGTGTGGCGCGCGGCCCTCGGCTTCCAGTGTCTTCAACCCTTTTTCGGCCCGCTTGCGCTCGATGATCTGCCAGCCGGTATAGTCCAGAGCCACAGGGTCCTGCGAGACGATCAGCGCATTGTGCCTCCAACTGTACTCCGGCTTGTACGCCGGGCCACCCTCGTACTGCGCCGTGGTCGCGTCGCATATGGTCAGCCGCATCCTGGTGCGGATCTCCGGCAGCATGTTCAGGTCCGCGATGAACGGATTGCAGCCGTTGGGGTGGTACTTGTTCGGGTTGTGAATGACGCCATACATGTTTTTCAGTGCGATGGTTACGCCCGCGCCGTCGTGGTCTTTCAGCACGGGAACATTGATCAGGACGTTCGAGCGTTGGGTGAGGATTCTGGACAACTGGCTGCCAACACTGTTATGCGCAACCAGTTCCGGCTCGTAGCCCACCCGGTCGGTGCCGAAGCACTGAACGCCGTTTCCGCCCATCGACAGATGGAACCCAACGCGCTCCATCTCGTCGCTGTCGCGGTCCCAGACCACGATGTCGCTGGCCTTGATCCCGGCCTCCTGTAGCCGCTCGCAGATGGCTTCGACGAGTTGAAGATTGCTGGAGAGTCCGCGTCCTCCAAGCGCATTCACCTTCAGTCCCACCGTCTCGCCGGGGCGAACCAGCTTGCTCCAGGCCTCGATTGGATGATCGCGGTCGAACAAGGTTTGCATGGCGCGGTCCAGCAGGCCAAGCATCCGGCGCGAATCCACAGTGGAACCCGTGCCGCGCAGCAGGTCGTCGCGAGCGATGACAACCCTGGACTTCGCGGACGCCGCTTGTTGCGCTGATGCGAGCAGTCCCATCGTGCCGCTGGCGCGCAGAACCGCAGCGCCAGTGAAACACTGCTTCAGGAAATCCCGTCGATTCGCACCACGCATAGCGCTCATAGGGCTACTCCGCTGAGTAGCACAACCATACGGCACCCGGTCATGCAGCACACCGCACCAGACCATGCTATGCGCAATTGGATGCGGCTTTACAGTGACGGGCAGCACATCGGTTGACCGTCCCCGATGCCCGCCGCAGAGTTCAGAACAAGCGCAGAGACGGTTATCATGGGCATTGAACCTTGGAAACCTGGCGCGTGGAGACAGAGATGTCCGTTTCAAGCCGAAATACTGCCTCTGACACAGGCTCATCGGGGCCAACGACGCCGTCTGCTTCCCATTCCTACTCCTCTATGCCTCCCGTGGCTTCAGCATCCCCGCCGAAACCATCTTCCCACCGTGGGATTGTTGCTATAGCAGTGCTGTCCAGCGCGGTGCTGGAGGTGCTCGATACCTCAGTTGTCAACGTCAGCCTGCCCCATATTGCTGGATCTCTTTCCGCAACGGTGGAAGAGGCGACATGGGTGCTGACGTCATACATTGTGGCCAACGCCATCGTCCTTCCGGTCACCGGATGGCTGGCCAACTACATGGGGCGCAAGCGGCTGTTGATGACCGTGGTGAGTGGATTTACGCTGTCCAGCATTTTGTGCGGGCTGGCGCCGAACCTGCCCATGCTGATCTTTTTCCGGGTGCTACAGGGGACGACGGGAGGCGGGCTGCAGCCACTGTCGCAGGCGGTGCTGCTGGAAGAGTTCCCGGGGCGGGAGCGCGGCAAGGCGATGGCCTTCTGGGGGATGGGGATTGTGGCGGCGCCCATCCTCGGTCCCACCATCGGCGGCTGGATCACCGATTCGTACTCCTGGCGCTGGGTCTTCTACATCAATGTTCCGGTCGGCATTCTCAGCTTGATCCTGATCTACCTGTTCATTCACGATCCTCACTACATCCGGCGCGGGACGCTGCGCGCCGATCTGTGGGGACTGGGCATGCTGGCGCTGGGCATGGGCGCGTTGCAGATCATGCTGGACAAGGGGCAAGAGAAAGACTGGTTTGGCTCCGAGATGATCCGCGTACTGGCCGTAATGGCCGCGGTCTTCCTGGTTGCGTTCGTGATTCGCGAGCTTACGGTCAAAGATCCCATCGTCCACTTCCATCTGCTGCGATACCGCTCCTTTGCCACCGGCATTGGCTTGGCGGCGATGCTCGGCTTTGTGCTCTATGGAGGCCTGATCCTGCTGCCGCTGTTCATGCAGACGCTGCTGGGTTGGACGGCGGCCACGGCGGGTATATGGACTAGTCCGCGGGGCATTGGAACGGCCCTCTGCATGCCGCTGGTCGGATATCTGCTCGGCAAGGGCTGGGATGGACGCCGGATGCTGGCGTTCGGATTTGCCATAGCCGGCGTGTCCTTCTTCGGCTTCGCAAATATGACGCTGCAATCCGGTACCTGGGACATCTTCTGGGTCCAGGTCATGCAAGGGGCTGGGATGGCATTCCTGTTTGTGCCCCTGACCACCTTAACCATGGCCGCCATTCCAACGGAGGAGACAGGCTATGCCACCAGCCTCTTCAGCGTGACACGCAATATTGGATCCAGCATTGGGATCTCCTTTGTGACCACCTGGGTGATACGGCGCTCCCAGTTTCATCAAACCATTCTAGCGTCACACATTACGGCTTCCAGCCGGATGAGCCGGGAAGCGCTGGAGCAGATTACCGGCTTCCTCCAACATAGCGGCATCGACCAGATAACGGCCAGGCACAAGGCCGGTGCCGTGATCTACCGGTCGCTCGAACAGCAGGCCTCGCTTCTGAGCTACGTGGATGTGTTTCACATCATGGGAATTTTATTTCTCGCCGTGATTCCGCTGGTCTTCCTAATGAAGCGGCCTCACCACGCCAGCAGCGCTCATTGAGATGAGATCTGCGCGCGCAGGATGCCATTGATGCTTGAAAATAAGGTCGATGGCGGAGAGGGGGAGATTCGAACTCCCGATAGCCTTGCGACTATGTCTGATTTCGAGTCAGGTGCGTTCAACCGGGCTCCGCCACCTCTCCGCATTTGTTTACAACTACTTAGCTGGTTCTTGGAAACCCGCCGTTGTGCCGGTGTCAGTTCTGGTGTCAGTTCCGGTTTCTGGCCCAGACCCGCTTTCGTAGAAAGCATCCATGGCATCCACTGCAGCCTGGTTGACTTTCGGCACTAGATGAGAATAACGCATTGTCATCTGGATAGTCGAATGTCCCGCGTAATGCGCCACCGCCGCCAGCGGTACTCCTCCCATCACCCAGCGGCTACAGGCCGTATGCCTGTTATCGTGCCAATGGTAATCCTCAATCCCGGCCTCCTTGATAGCTGGGTTGAACCAATACGCCACCTTCGTCATGGGGGTGCCTTCGGTATTCAAGCACAGCAGTGCCTTCGACCTCTTGCCCTTGGCCAGTTGCGTGTAAGCCTCCACGCCCTTCTTGGAAAGAGGGACATAGCGGATCTTGGGCTTGTTTCGGTCCTTCTGCTGATGGACAGCAAGCATCTTCGTTGTCGGCTCGTAGTCGCCAACACGGGCTCGTAGTTGCTCCGACCATCGCATGCCTGTGTTTGCCGACAGGACGAATACCGGGACATAGCTGGGGAACGTCTTCGAAAGCGCCGCGGCGAGCTTTTCCTCCTCCTCTAAACTCAGATACCTCACACGATCATTCGCTTCATGCTTGCGACGAACGCCTGACAGCGGATTGCGGCTGATCTTCTCGTTTTCAATGCCCACTCGAAAGACCAAGCTGAAGGCGGCTCTCCACCGGTTGTAGGTTGACGGCTTCCACTCGCGATCGCTGGCTTGCTTGTCCATCCAATCAACCAATTCCCTGCGAGTGATCGACGCAGCCGCGCGACTGCCGAACACCGGGCGGATACGATCCATCCTTAGCTCGAAGTCGTGTGTAACATACGGATCGTTTTCTGACTTCGAGTGCTTGATTGCATCGTCGATCAGTTCGGAGAAGGGAAGTCGCTTGCTGTTCTTGATCTCAGGGAGCTTACCTCTTAGCTTGTCGGCACGGCGGATGGCCAGAAGACTCGTGGCGGTGCTTATGTTCCCGGCCTTTTCACGGTGGAGTTTCCCCGCCGAGTCTGCGTGCCTGATCCAATAGATCTTGCTGCCAGGCACCTTCTCGTAGATGCCCCGCGGCAGGTTACTCATCACCTACTCCCTGATCGGCAGCCGCGTCACCCGGCGTGTTCGTTGACTCAGGCGTTTCCTTGGTCGGGGTGTCCGCCGGCTCGGGAGTTTCATCCGCAGGACGGATTGGCTTGGGGTGGTTGGCGCCGGCGAACCGCCGAAGCGATTCGCGGGTGACCAGGACTTTCTTGCCAATGCGGCGAGTTTCGAGGTCGCGGCGAGAAATGATGTAGTCGACGGAGCGGATGCTCACGCCTAGGCTAAGCGCTGCTTCGCGGCGGTTGTAAAGGAACTTCTCAACAAGATTGTTCATGTGCTCTTTCTCCAGTGCGAGGATCTCCTGTCCCGGGCCCGAGGGCCTAGGCGGATGATCGGTTTTGGTGGTGGTGGTTCAGTGGCGACGGGGCTACAGGTCAGTCACTTCGATTTGGTCTCCCGTTCCTCGACCCAGGACTCCATCGCTACTACACCGCTCGATTCATTGAAACGGCTGCCATAGTAGTAAATGGTGGTGGATATGTTCTTGTGCCAAAGCATCTTAGAGAGTGTCAGATAGTCAGCTGGGTGTTCCTTTAGCCAGGTATAAGCCACGATGTCGCGGAAGAGATGGGGAGTGACTCGACGCCCGCCGTGCCGTAGCGTTCGCGTCCCAACGATGGTTATGACCTGCTTGTCCTCCAATGGAGTTCCGGTCTCGTTGAGAAACAGGGTGCAGGGATCCAGGACTCGAAGCAAATGAGGCCGGAACAATTGCAAATACTCCTCAAGCAGTCCGATCAAAGGTCGAGGCAGAATGGCGTGGACGTTGATGCCGGTTTTTGTCTCATCTTTGGAGAATCTGAACTGCCAGAATTCTGCGTTCGGGTTGGTCCGCTCTTCGACTTTCACCCATTCAGGTTTGTCGATGTCGCTGAATGGTGGGATCTTCGCCCTGAAGAGGTTCGGGTTTGATCCGTTGACCCTACATTCCCTCAGGTTTCGCTGGCGCCAGGGAAGAATGATCAGCCATTTCATGATCAATTCTTCAACCGCCAAGAGTGCGGCTTTTTTCATATCGCGCTTTGCAGTGCTTTCTTTCTGGGCCCGTATTTTCAAGGGGATTGATTCGACAACCTCGTACTCTAGATACTTGAGCGCCTTCCTCTTTCTAATCTCCGATCGATCTTCTCCAGGAAGGCTGACGAGCAGCTTCTTGAACCAGCCGAGATCGACGGAAGACCAGGAGGGGTGCTGTCGCATTGCTCCATAAAGAGTCATCAACGAGTTGCGCACGCAGTAGGGCTGTACTCGGCGCTCGTTCACCATCCACTCGACAAAGCCGCAGATCGTCGGCTCCGTGACCAACTGTGATAGAGAGTCGATGCTTCGATTGCCTCGTATCGTCAATGCGAAGCCGGCAATCGAACAGATCCCTGTCTCGAAATGCTTTGATGTAATCCTTCGGTGCTTGCCTTTCTTTGGCCGGTTGAGGGAGAAGTCGGCGCTTTTCCAAGTCAGCAGTTTGAGAGCATCAGCCTGCAGACCGGGGGGCAACTGCTTCAGGGGTATCCCGACCGTTGTGGGACTAACGATGCACTGTGGGTTCTGGTAGGTACTACCAGAATCCACGAGCAGCCGCCAGAAATGATTCCTCTTAATACACGTGTGTCGATATGAACGTCCACTCATGGTTTGCTGACGTACCCAGTCGTCGACATCATCGATCGTTACTTGGGAGGGAGTTTTTCCAATCCGCGCCATGTCCTCGACAAGATCGGCACCAATCATCTTCTCTGAAGAGGCTAAAAGAGCGTGCCACTGCGTCGAGATTTCATCGAGCGGGTTCCAACCAAAACCGCGCGCGGTCTTGAGCAGTATCCCAAACAGGTTGACATAGGATCGAATCGAGTTATCTTTGTACCTCTTAGTTTCTAGGAAACTTCGAAATCCCTGTCTCGAGTGCTCTATCGAGTCGAGGCTGATCTGCTGGGCTGGAGCATTGAAGTACGAACACAACAGCGAAGCTGCGCTCCTCAGCATTGAGAAGCTGGGCGGGGGCGCTGCTCCCAGAGCGGATAGAAGATCTGCGAGCGTTTTGACGTTATACGCTCTAAGAGCTTCGTTTGCGGAAAGATCGCGCACCAACTTAGCAATTGGCGTTCCATTTGGAAGACTAGTGTCAGTTATATATGCAGTTTTCATTGGTTATTCAAACTCATTTCCACCTCGTAATTGCGTATAAAACGCGAATGCTTTGGAATTGCTCGGCATCGTCCGGTGGATATCGCCGACTCTTGTCGGTCTTGGCGATATAAAGAATCGCTGGGAAGAATTGGAGACTTAACACACATCTTTACGGCTCGTGCGGAGGAAGTCTTCGAGGTCCTGCGGAAAGAACTTCCAGCGGCCAGGAAGGTCCCGAGGGACCAGGCGGCCGGCGGTGATCCAGTTCTGAATGGCGCGAACGCAGACATTAAAGATCCCGGCGACGTCACGGTTGCTGTACATCGGTTTGAGGGGTATGTCCTGGATGGCGAGGACTGCCTCCAGCATCGGGTAGCGGCTTGGTTCTGTATTGCTCTGCATTGGTTTCCTATTCGGTCCGCACGCGAGCACACTTCGGGCGCAAGCACGGAGAGTGCTCGTGTGGGACTAGTTTCGATTTGCAAGACGGATTGTTGGCAGGTTCTCTGTTTCAGGTGACCAGGTGTGTTCTCCTGGCCTGAATCGCAAAGATGTATGCCGAAACTCCTGTTGCTAGAAGGAAGATTAGGGCAGCCGTGGGAAGAAGGGCATAAGCGGAACTACTTAGATTGCCATATTGCTTCCCCTCAGCCGATCTAGCCGCGTTAGAGCCTCAGGGATTTACTCAGCCCTGACCTCGAGCACGCTATCGCCGGCGAAGATCACTGTGGCTCCGTGGAGGGAGCACACCACAGCTAAGGCGCCGATGCGGCGTATGCATTCTGGAGTGGGTGTGAAGCAGAGAGCACGGTACCTAACCAGGACTACCTTGCCCACATACTTGATCTGGTTTACGACATCTGGGAAGTCACGGCTGACCTCCGCCTCCAAGAGTTCACGTGCTTGCTGGCGTTCTTGATATTCATCCATGGAACTGTCCTTTCTTGGTTGGGGTTGTGGTTGTTGGGGCTGAAGGGCTCGGTGGTATAGTGCTGCCAGGGGCAACCCCGGCTCCGCCACTGCGGTAAAAGGCCCCGGTCAATATTGGTTGGGGCTTTCGCTTGATGTGGTGTTTCATCAAGATGGCTTCGATGGAAGTCCACTAGGTTGGCTATGGTTATGGGGGGAGAGATGAACGGATGCCGATAGATACTATCAAGGGCAGGGATGTGCAGCAGTTGAACGGTGTCGAGTTGCCCAGCGTAATGAACGCACTGCTCTTAGCAGAATCGGGGACTCATGCGGTTCCAATACCAGATCTTGCAATCACTGATCGCGTGACGGATCCAGATGCCGGGATAGACGCGCAGGTTAAGTGGCCGAGCACGGCGCCACACGACATTCTCGACGCTGGAATGAATGGCTTTCAATACAAAGCTGGGAAACTATCTACGAAGGTTCTTGAAGAAGAAGCGTCAAAACCCGACGTAAAGAAACTTCTGAAGTCCGGCGGAAAGTATCTTCTGTGTGTTGGATATGACTACAACTCAAGCTTGGCGGGAGACTGGACAAGCAAGCTCAAGAAGATACTAAGACGCAAGGGGCTACCTGTGCGCCGGGTCCTGATCCTTCCGGGCAGCAAGCTGGCCCGCTGGATCTCACGTTATCCGGCAGTAGCTGCTATGCCGGAATTGAGAAGAGGAATTCCCGATTTCATCACCGTAGAACAATGGAGGCAAAATAACCCTCTATTCGCCACTGAGTTCAAGGCAGATCAGAGCCGATTGGACATCATTGAGGCGATTGGGAAGTTTGTTGACCCAGGATCTGCTGCTTCAGTCTTGCGACTCGAAGGACCCGCTGGGGTGGGGAAGTCGAGGCTCGCACTCGAGGCGGTGCTGCGATCTCAAATCTCTGCCCGTACGCTCTACGCTCCGACAGCCGATGCACAAGAAGTTGCAGCGGTTGTGCAGTCGTTCTATCAGAATAATGAGATTAGGGCAGTCCTCGTACTTGATGAATGTGAACGTCCCACCGAGAATGCACTGGCCCAATATGCTCAGAGTTCGGGCGGCAGACTCAAGTTTATCTGTGTCGGAATCGCCGAAGTACTCTATCCGACGCCTCCGCCAATGGCGACGCCTTTCTACCAAATAAAACCAATGCTGAGCGATGATGTCCGATCTATCCTGACCTCGTCTTATCCAACTGCTGCTCCCGAATTGATTGAAGCGAGTGTTCGACTGGCAAGCGGCTACATAAAACTTGCCATATTTATCGCTGACGTCTTAGTGCGCAATGGAGCCCAACCTGCACTCGTCATTGCTAGGGTTCCAAATATCCTGGCTTTTCTCAAAGAGTTCGTTCCAGCGGACACGCTGAAGAGTTTGCAAGTGCTGTCGGTTCTTGCCCGGATCGGATGGGAAGAGGAACTCCAGCGGGAAGCAAAAGCCGTCGCGCAATTCGTAAGATTCCCTTTTCACCAACTCAAATCAGAGGTAAAGAAGCTAAGAGAAATCGGAGTGGTTGTGCCACGCGGAAGGTACCTTTACGTCTCCCCGGATCTACTGGCAATCAACGCTGCGGCCGACCTTTGGGATATAGAAGGCGCGGGTCTCATCAGACTCGTAGAGCGGTTTCCCGATCAGGAACCACGTCGGCAGTTAATGAGACGGTTGGCGATGCTCGGAGAAAACCAAGAGGTAAAGAAAGCAGTTCAGAAGATGCTGAGTAAGCAAGGGGTGTACAAGTCTCTTGTTGAACTCAATGATTCAGCTCTGAGCGAGGCGTTCCGAATCCTAAGTTCGGCCGCGCGGGTCGAAGCGACCGATCTCCTCGTTAGCCTGATTTGTACTGCTTCTCGACCGGAATTACTGGATTTTAAGAACGGGCGCCGCAATGTAATCTGGGCAATTGAGTCGCTGCTGCGGTGGCCCGACACTTCTCTGGATGCGGCTCGAGTACTGGTAAGATTGGCGATTTGTGAGACAGAGACGATCGCAAATAATGCTTCTGGAGTACTGAAAACCTATTTCCACCTGTTTTTGAGCGGCTCGCCGCTGCCCATGGCGGAACGGTTTGTACTCATCGACGAACTTCTTGAAACGGGTGATTCGGTTGCTCGCTCTCTAGCGGTGACTGCGGTATCGGGTTGTTTGGAGTTCAATGAAATGAGGATGAGCGGCGACCATGATCCAACATCGGGGTCTACATTCCCGCCGGAATGGCGACCGAAAACCTACGGTGAGATTTGGGAAATCAGGCGCAGGGCGCTCGAGTATCTCGCAGCGATTGCGCAGGGCGGTGATGGTGCTGCGAAATCTGCCAGATCGGTGAGGCTCCACTCGACGACATCCTTAATCGAGCATGGTCAGATTGATGACGCGATTTCTTTGCTTGAGACTACGGTTCCGAGTAGCGACGAGGAGCGCAGAATTCTTGTTGACGCGAGCGTGCGCATCTTCAAAGTGCCTGATCTGCCGGAGGAAGCTAAGGCACGGACGGAAAGAATCAGGGAGAGTGCTTTCGGTTCCAGCTTCATTGATCGACTGCATCGATGGGTTGGGAAACGAACTCATTCGGACTACGATTTGCAGGGCGATACTGGATTCGATGTGGCTGACAGGCAAACGAAGAAACTAGCCGAAGAAGCATTTGAGAAAGGAATGAACGCCGAGGAGTTGCAGTGGCTTTGCTCTCGGGAAGCGGAGAATGTGTGGCTTTTTGGCCACCGTCTTGGTGAACTCGATCAGAGTGGACGTTGGCTGACTGAAATCATTGAGGCGACCCCCGACAAGATTGATTGCTTATTTCTTGCGTCGTATATTTGGGCGAGGTCTTTTGACGGTCAATCTCACTTACGCGAAGGCGTCATCGATGCCATCGAAGTGACACGCCCGCACGCTGCCTACGGTATTACATTCCGAGGGAAGCCAAGTGAGGCTGGAGCGCAGCGAATAGTCCATTTGTTGTCGACGGGACGCGTCGAAGCGAGTGCCGTACGGGCGCTGATGTATGGGTTATGGTTGCAAGGGATCCCCACGCCGAAGGTCATCGAAATCCTTGAGCTGGCGCTTAAGAATGATTCCGGGAGCCGTGAATCGGTTCTATGGATGATCGATATGCTAGTCCGTCAGGGCAACCTTTCGGTATCTGATCTTGGAGAGACGCTCTGGAAGGCCCTGGAAATGGTTCCCAAGAGCGGTAACTCAGCGACATTTGGCTGGCAATGGGCGCGAGTCGCAGAACTGGTCGCGGAGTCGAACCCTATCAGGTTCGCGAATGCATTCGTGGAGCAGTTCGAGTCTGGAGACACATGGCTCGAGATGGGATCAGCGTTTCCGGCTTTGAATCTGGCAACTAAGAAGGCGCCGGCAGAAGTGTGGGCAATCATTGCCAAGGCAATGATGCGTGAGGATGGTACCGCGCACAGACTGTCGCTCAAACTTCACCACTGGTATGGGGAGTCAATCCCGCCGGCAATCCTACTGGGGTGGGCAAAGGAGAACGGTTCTAAAGGCTTCAACTTTGCAGCGAACCTCTTGAGCATTCAATCCGGGCAACCGTCGGAGGCAGCACGCCTCCTTATTAGAGAAGCGCCAAATCAGAATGAGGTCTTGGCGCGGATATTTGCCAGCCTCTATTCCGGTGGGGCGTTTGCGGGTCCAATCTCAGGCTTCATGGAACGTCAACTAGAGCCGCTGCGAAAACTCGCTTCGGACAAAGAGCCCCGAATACGGCAGTGGGCTAAAGCGCAACTCCGTCTATCTCAAAAGAACTTGGAGCGACAGAAGTTCTTGGAGCAGGAGCAGGAGTTCTAACTAAACGACTGCGTCATTCGGGCAAGTTTCGCCACTGCTTTCGCCCTGGGACGTTCCTCTTCAAGGTGTGGTTGGTGTCAGTTTTGGTGTCAGTTAGGATCTGATTTGATACTGCAGTGTGCAGAGATATGCGGAGAGTCCAAATGATCAAAGCCAGCGATTGCCGCTGGCTTTGTGGTCTTATGCAACTTCATGCGGTCTATGCGTTAGAGTGCAATTTAGGCTGAAATGGGATTTCGAGTCAGGTGCGTTCAACCGGGCTCCGCCACCTCTCCGACCCTGCTTAGTTTACCGGCACAGTGGCCGCGGCGCAATCGGCGGGATGATTCGCTGGTGGATTCGCTTGGCTGTTCTCCTTTCTCGCGCTTCCTGGATCGCTGCGCGATCAAGGATGCACATGCTACAAAAAATGCAATCAGCGGCACGCGTAAACGCGTGCCCTTCCGTTCGTGCCATTCCTGACGGGCGTGAAGCTATGCCCCTGCGTTCGTGTTCATTTCTGAAGCGCATTAGGCTGTTCCCTCCAGTTGGAGACGCATGAGGAGCGCGTCGTCGTTGGGATCGCGGTAGTAGCGCGGGCGGCGGGCGGCGAGGGTGAACCCGAGGCCGGAGTAGAGGGCGACGGCGGCGGAGCTGGCGGCGCGTACTTCGAGGATGACCTCGGTGGCGCCCTGAGAACGGGTCCAGTCGAAGACGGCGCGGCAGAGGGCGCGGCCGATGCCTGCGCGGCGGGCGCTGGCGGAGACAACGACGCTCTCCAACTCGGCGATGCGTTGGCGCGCGTCGGAGATTGCGGGGTTGTGCGGGGCGGGATGCAGCAGGCCTACGGCGAAGCCCGCGAGTGATCCGTTCTTCTCGACGACGAAGAGGCAGCGCTGCGGAAGGGTTGAGTCAAGGATGTCTGTGTAGGCTGAGGGCGGCCAGTGTGGCGCGAGGTCGGTGGCGCGCTCGAGGGTGAGGATTGCTTCGAGATCCGCGGCGATGGCGCGGCGCAGATGAAATTGCCCAGTCATCGGGACGGCGTGCCGGGGTGGGTTGTGGAGAGCTGCGGCGCGACGGCGATGGATTTGGCGAAGATTTCGGCGTCGGTGCGGCGCAGGTAGTTGGCGTCGATGGTTGCGGCGTCGTCGAATGCGCACTGCTGGATGCGGGCGAGGGCAATGGGCAGGGCGGATGCGGCGGTGGGCTCGGCGACGAGCTGCGGGACGAGTGCGGCGATGGATTGGGCGACGGCGGGCTCGCAGACGATAAGGGTCTGCTGCGGTTCGCTGCGGAGTTCGGCGAGGAGCTGGTCGCGGGTGACGAGGGATTCGCGGAGGCAAAGGCCGTTGGCGTAGAGGCCGGAGTAGAACTCGCCGCGGCCGGCGTCGAGGAGGGCGCGGACAACCCACCCATCGCGAAGAGACTGCGATGGATGGGGCACCCCGGCGGGCGGCTGGGCGAGACTGGCCAAGACGGCGAGGCGCGAGATGGCGACCAGCGGGAGATTGAGGGCGTGGCAGAGGCCCTTGGCGGCGCTGAGGCCGACGCGCTCTCCGGTGAAGGAGCCGGGGCCGTGGACGACGGCTATGGCGTCCAGCTCTGCAAGGCTGAGGCCGAGGCCGGCCACCAGCGAGTGGATGGCTGGGACGAGGCGCTCGGCGGCGGAGCGGCCGGGGAGGCTTGCGGTGGCGGGCGAGGGGGCGGCACCGACGAGGGCGATGCTGCCGGTTGCTCCACAGGTGTCGATCAGCAGAATCTTCATTGGGATCGAAGGCAGAGGCTGGGCAATCGCAGAACCGTTAGTCATGAAGTCCCCCCCCCCGGGGGTGAATAGCGTAAAGTATTCAAAAAATGCCAGTTAAGCTCGCGCTAAGCGCGCTAGACGTAGTAAAGGCGAAGACCGGGGCGGGTTCGGCGGATGCAGTGATCGCAAGAATCATTCGAATCATACTTCCCCCTATGTTTAATTATAGAGGTTTGGGGGAAACTGCTATGCCAACTATTTATATGTTTTTTAGCTATTGTTTACTGTTGTTTAGGGTGGATTTTGGGGCATGAGGGTCTTGACAAGATTTGGGGTGGCAAAAGGCCCAGGGCTAAAACGGGCTGCGGAAAAAGGCTTGATTGCTGCTTCTGGCAAAAGGCCCGGGGCTAAAGCCCGCTGAATTAGTTGGACTTATTCGTGGGGCTGAAGCCACACGCTCCCTCCGGAAGGCAAAAACGTGAGTTTTTCCGCAGCCTGTTCAGCCCATTGCTTCAATGTGGCCATTATTCGAAGGGCTGAAGCCCTGCGCTCTCTCCGAAGGGCAAGGACTGAGATGTTTTGGGAGATAGGGGTGGACGGTTGAGGCGGGTTGGAGTTCATCGGGATCCTTCGCGCTCGAAAGACGCGTTCAGGATGACAGCAAGAACAAGCAACAGCAAGGACAAATGCGGGGATTCTTCGCTGCGCTCAGAATGACAACTCTTTATGGGCTGCGCTCAGAATGACAGCGTATGGGTGGATCAGAGGAGAGCAAGAACAGGCAACGGCGAAATGCGGGGGTCCCTCCACTGTGCAGCGGACGATGAAACCGTCCGCTGCTTCGGTCGGGAGGACGGAGTGTTTGGGGCGGGATGACGGAGTGTGTGGGTCGGGATGACGGAGTGTGTGGGCGGCATGACGGAGTGTGTGGGTCGGGATGGCGGAGTGTTTGGGGCGGGAGGAGTTGGGTGTTGCATCGCGGGGGATTTGCGCAGCATCGAAGATTGTAGACTTAGAATCACGAGAGAGAGCCGGGCACAGAGATGACGATGAAGAATGAGGACGTTGGCGCGAAGGGGGATTTTTCCGCCGAGGTGGCGGAGTGGGTCGAGGCGTTCGACCAGGTGGTGGCCAGCGGGACGGCGAAAGGCGTGGAGTTGCTGGAGGCGCTGCGGCTGCGGGGACGCGAGACCGGGGTGATTCTGCCGTACCGGCTGTCGACGCGCTTTCGCAACACGATTTCGACCGAGGAAGAGCTTCCCTACCCCGGCGACATGGACATTGAGCGGAAGATCAAATCGCTGATCCGGTGGAACGCCATGGCCATGGTGCATGGGCAGAATAAGAAGGACCCGGGGATCGGCGGACACATTTCGACTTACGCGTCGCTGGCGACGCTGCTGGAGGTGGGTTACAGCCACTTCTTCCACGCGCGGTACACGGGCGAGGACGGCAACGAGCTGCCGGGAGACTTTATCTACTTTCAGGGACACGCGTCGCCGGGAGTTTACGCCAGGGCGTACCTGGAGGGACGGCTGACGGACGAGCACCTGAAGAACTATCGCCATGAGCTGAGGGAGACGCCGGGGCTTTCGAGCTACCCGCACCCGTGGCTGATGCCGGAGTTCTGGAACTTTCCTACCGTGTCGATGGGGATTGGGCCGATCAATGCGATCTACCAGGCGCGGTTCATGCGGTATCTGGAAAACCGCGGGCTGATCGAGCGGACGCCGAGGAAGATATGGGCGTTCGTGGGCGACGGCGAGACGGACGAGGTGGAGTCGCTGGGCGCAATTTCGCTGGGCGCGCGGGAGAAGCTGGACAATTTAATCTTCGTCATTAACTGCAATTTGCAAAGACTCGACGGGCCGGTGCGCGGGAACAAGCGGATCGTGGACGAGCTGGAGGGCGTGTTCACAGGCGCGGGATGGAACGTGATCAAGGTGCTGTGGGGCAGCGACTGGGACCCGCTGTTTGCGCGCGACACAAATGGGCTGCTGCTGAAGCGGATGGAAGAGTGCGTGGATGGCGACTTCCAGACATACAAGGCGAAGGGCGGAGCTTATATCCGGGAGCACTTCTTCGGCAAATACCCCGAGCTGGCTGAGATGGTGAAGGACTACACGGATGAGCAACTGACGAACCTGCACCGCGGCGGGCACGATCCGGTGAAGGTGTTCAACGCATACAAGCGGGCGATGGAACACCGGGGCGGGCCGTCGGTGGTGTTGGCAATGACGGTGAAAGGATTTGGCATGGCGGCTGCCGAGTCTCGCAATGCGACGCACTCGGAGAAGAAGCTGACGGACGAGGGGCTGGCAGCGTTTGTGAAGCGGTTCAAGATCCCGATTCCGGAGGAGATGGCGTTGAAGGCAACGCCGTACCGTCCGCCGCAGGATTCGCCGGAGATGGTGTACATGCAGGAGCGGAGACGCGCGCTGGGCGGAGTGATGCCGACGCGGTCGCTGCCGGCGGCGGGCTTCAAGGCACCGGGACTGGAGACCTTCAGCGAGTGGACGGCGGGGTCCAATGGACGCGCCGTGTCGACCACGATGGGATTTGTCTCTGTGCTGCGGCATCTGCTGAAGAATGCGGAGATCGGACAGCGGGTGGTGCCGATCATACCGGACGAGGGACGGACGTTTGGCATGGAGTCGGTGATCCGGCAGGTGGGAATCTACGCGCCGGAGGGACAGCGGTACACGCCGCACGACAAGGAGATGCTGCTGTTCTACCGCGAAGAACTGGATGGACAGATTCTGGAGGAGGGGATCACGGAGGCGGGAGCGATGGCGTCGTTCACGGCGGCGGGACAGGCCTACTCGACGTACAAGATGCCGATGATTCCGTTTTATATGTACTACTCGATGTTCGGATTCCAGAGGATCGGGGACCTGGCGTGGGCGTTTGCGGACGCGCGCGGACGGGGATTCATGATGGGCGGAACGGCGGGACGGACGACCATGCTGGGCGAGGGATTGCAGCACCAGGACGGGCAGAGCCACGTGCTGGCGAGTACGATTCCGACCTGCGTGAGCTATGATCCGGCGTTCATGTACGAGATGGTGGTGGTGTTGCAGGACGGCATACGGCGGATGTATGAGAAGGGCGACGAGTGCTTCTACTACATCACGATGTACAACGAGGAGTACGCAATGCCGGCGATGCCGGAGGGTGTCCAGGAGGGTATTCTGCGGGGGATTTACAAGTTCCGCGCGGCGAGCTTGTCTCCAGATGGGGGCGAGGCTACGGTGCAGTTGTTTGGGAGTGGGCCGATCCTGAACGAGGTTCTGCGGGCGCAGGAGATTCTGGCGGAGAAATACCAGATCGCGGCGGACGTGTGGAGCGTGACCAGCTACACCGAGCTGCGGCGGGAGGCAATTGCGACCGAGCGATGGAACCGGCTGCATCCGGCGGAGGCGGAGCGGAAGACTTATATCGAGACGGCGCTGGCGGGAGCGAAGGGGCCGATTGTTGCGGCGAGCGATTATATGAAGTCGCTGCCCGACGTTCTGGCGCCGTGGCTCGAGAGCGAAGGACGATGCAGGCTGGTGACGCTGGGGACGGATGGGTTCGGGCGCAGCGACAACCGCGCACACCTGCGGCGGCACTTCGAGGTGAACGCGGAGTCGATTGCGGGAGCGGCGCTGGCTCGGCTGTCGCGCGAGGGCAAGATCAAGGGGAAGAAGGCGCAGGCTGCGCTGGTGGAGCTGGGGATCGACGCCGAGGCCAAGGACCCGGCACGGGCATGATGGCGAAGCAGACGGACAGAGGGGCCGCAAACGAAAATCCACTGATTCCGAATGAGAGGTTGAGACAGATATATCTCGCGATGGCGCAGGCGCGGGTGCTCGATAAGGCGTTGCCTGCGGCAAGGCGCGGGCAGACGCACGGGTTGGAGGCTGCGTTGGTGAGCGCGGCGGTGGATCTTGGGCCGGGCGATCTGGTGAGCGATGCTCTGGCGTGTGGGGTGGTGAATTTTTTGCGCGGGACGACGCTGGGCGAAGTTCTGCAAGCGGGGAAGGCTGATGCTTCCCGGCGATCACGCAGGAGTGGGACGGGCGTTCGCGGCAGGAGTGCGGAGTGCGGAGCGGCGGGGCGGCTTCCGGGAACGGCGGATGCCGCGGAACGGATATGGACGGCGCTGGGCGCGGCGGCGGCTTTGAAGGCGGCTGCG
>Ga0181529_10003456_pt1 | contig 17971 bp, 18 predicted proteins | sample PEATcosm2014_Bin_36_FD_119763 | JGI IMG/M metagenome (GOLD analysis project Ga0181529, IMG submission 119763) | Peatland microbial communities from MTU Mesocosm Facility, Houghton, MI, USA - PEATcosm2014_Bin10_30_metaG | ecosystem: Environmental > Terrestrial > Soil > Wetlands > Peat | place... | reverse complement strand
TCGACTGGTGGCAGTGCATGCCGGAGCCGTTGTCGCCGTAGACCGGCTTGGGCATGAAGGTCGCCGTCTTGCCGTAGCTCTGCGCCACCATATGGACGCAGTACTTGTAGATCTGCAGCGTGTCGGCCGCCGTGAGGAGCGGGGCGAACTTGAGGCCGAGCTCGTGCTGGGCGGAGGCCACCTCGTGGTGGTGCTTCTCGGGGATCGCGCCCATCTGGCTCATCGCGGTCAGCATCTCGCTGCGCATGTCTTGCGAGGCGTCGACCGGCGGGACCGGGAAGTAGCCGCCCTTGGTGCGCACGCGATGGCCGAGGTTGCCGCCCTCGTAGGCGGTGTCCGAATTGATCGGCAGCTCGGTCGAGTCGATGACGAAATTGGTGTTGTAGGGATCGGCCTTGAAGCGGACGTCGTCGAAAACGAAGAACTCGGCCTCGGGGCCGAAATAGGCGGCGTCGCCGACGCCGGTCGACTTCAGATAGGCTTCCGCCTTCTTGGCGATGCCGCGCGGGTCGCGGTTGTAGGGCTGGCCGCTGGCGGGGTCGAGAATGTCGCAAATGATCGACAGGGTCGGGACGGCGAAGAACGGGTCCATGACCGCGCTCGACGGGTCGGGCATCAGCGTCATGTCGGATTCGTTGATGGCGCGCCAGCCGGCGATCGACGAGCCGTCGAACATCAGGCCGTCGGCGAAGGCCTCTTCGTCGAACAGGGCCTGATCATACGTGCAATGCTGCCACTTGCCGCGCGGATCGGTGAAGCGCAGATCGACATATTTTACGTCATTGTCCTTGATCGCCTTGATGACGTCCTTGGCGGTCTTCATGATATGCCTTTCCTATCCTGAATGTTGTTGGGTTACACCCCCGCCCGCCGCGCGACGGCGACGCGAAGCTCACAAAAAACCACGGCATGGACAACACGCTAAAGCGCGTCCGTCCCGGTTTCTCCCGTGCGAATGCGGATAACCTCCTCGATCGTCGATACAAATATCTTGCCATCGCCGATCCGGCCGGTTTGCGCCGCGTTGCGGATCGCCTCCACCGTCGCCGCCAAGCGTTCGTCGGCGACCACCACCTCGATCTTCACTTTGGGCAGGAAGTCGACGACGTATTCGGCGCCGCGGTAGAGCTCGGTGTGGCCTTTCTGACGGCCGAAGCCCCTCGCCTCCAGAACCGTTATCCCTTGAACGCCAGCCTCTTGCAGCGCGTCCTTCACCTCGTCGAGCTTGAAGGGCTTGATGATCGCTTCAACTTTCTTCATCGGCGCAAGAATCTCCTTTCGTGCGCAAGAGAGCCGCTCCGAGGCGCCCTCCGGCGACGATCGTCGATACGCGTTCGGGCATGGAAACCGCTCCATAGCACCGGATTTCTCCCGGCGCTATGCCCGAAAAGCAGGCGCGATCGAGCGCCGGGTGCGGCAATTTCGCGGTAATGCCTAATCTTTAGTCTTGGCGCCTATTGTTTGGGCCGCAGGTTCAAACCGTCGGCCCCCACTCGCCCGAGGCGAAGATGCGCCAGGCGTTGAGGCCCGCCTTGGCGACCACGACGCGCCCCGATTTGGCGATCCTGACGAGATGGGCGAACACCAGCGGATGGCGCCAGGCGAGCGGCCGCTCCGGCGCGCAGACGGCGCGAAACTCGTCGCTCTCGTCCGACTCCATCAACAGCGTGCCGACGCGGTCGGGGCGCAGCGTCGTCGGCAGCGCGCGGTCGGCGAGCCATTCGCACTCGAAGTCGCGGCACACCTGCGGGCGGCGCGCGTAGATCGCGCAGCCGGCGCCGGCGCAACGATGCTCGCAGGCGGGCCCCGCGGGCTTCTTCAATTCGGAGATCTCCAGCACCGAGCAGCACAGGGTGCAGGGGCCGCAGGACTTGCCGGGAGCGGGCGCCATCTCGTCCTCTTGTCGCGCCCGCGCGCTTGGCCGCCGGCGCCGAGGCTCCTTACCTCTATGATTCCATCGCGCTCGGCAATGGCTTTGCGGCGATGTCGCAGGCGTCCGTCGCGCGGCCTTGCAGCGCCGACACAGAAGCGGTCCAGAAGCCGACGAAGTCGGGGCCGAGCGGCCGCCCCAAGCGGTCGACGCCGCCATGGGAGAGCGCGACCCACATCAGCGCGCCGGCGAAGCTCAAGAAGAAGAGGATGCGCGCGTAGGCCGCGGTTCGCTCGCGGGTCGACCACGCGGCGTCGCTCAACGCCGCCCACGCCTTGCCGGCCCAAGCGTTCATGCGCCGCGAGGCTCCGGGGCGCGCGTTTATTGGCCAATAAGTCGACGGTCGGCGGAGCGCGACGAGCCCTTCGGGCGGCGGCCGAGGATTTTGTCGCCCTTGACAGCCCGGCGCAGCGCGTGTCTTTGCGCGCGCAAGTTTATCGGCAGGGAGGCGGCCATGACGACGGCGCTGGTGTTTCCCGGACAGGGCTCGCAGGCGGTCGGCATGGGCAAGGCGCTGGCCGACGCCTTTCCCGCCGCGCGCGAAGTCTTCGAGCGCGTCGACGCGGCGCTCGGCGAAGCGCTGTCGAAGACGATCTTCGCAGGCCCCGAGGCCGAGCTGACGCTGACCGCCAACGCCCAGCCGGCGCTGATGGCGACCAGCCTCGCCGCGCTTCGCGCGCTCGAAAGCGAGGCCGGGCTCGACGTCAAGCGCGACGCGGCCTTCGTCGCCGGCCATTCGCTCGGCGAATATTCGGCTTTGTGCGCGGCCGGCGCGCTGACGCTCGAAGATACGGCGCGGCTGCTGCGCCTGCGCGGAGAAGCGATGCAGAAGGCGGTTCCGGTCGGCGAGGGGGCGATGGCGGCGATTATCGGCCTCGACTTCGACGCCGTGGCGGCGCTCGCCGCGGAGGCGGCGGCGGAGGGCGGCGTCTGCGCGGCGGCCAACGACAACGGCGCCGGCCAGGTGGTGATCTCCGGCGCGAAAAGCGCGGTCGAGCGCGCGATCGCGCTCGCCAAGGCGAAAGGGGCGAAGCGCGCGCTGCCGCTGCCGGTCTCGGCGCCGTTCCATTGCGCGCTGATGCTTCCCGCCGCCAAGGCGATGGCCGAAGCGCTGAAGACGACGGCGATCCGCGCCCTCAAGGCCCCGCTCGTCGCCAATGTCAGCGCCGTCGCGGTCTCCGATCCCGAGGTCATCCGCGCGGGCCTGGTCGCGCAGGTCACGGGCACGGTGCGCTGGCGCGAGAGCATGGCGTTCATGCGCGCCAATGGGGCTACGCGCTTCGTCGAGCTCGGCGCCGGCAAGGTGCTGGCGGGGCTGATCAAGCGCGCCGTCGCAGGCGCGTCGGCGATCAGCGTCGGCGCGCCCGCCGACGTCGCGGCGTTCGCCGCGTTCGCCGCGGCGGGCTGAAGACTGTCCAAGCGAAAGGCGAAAAGCGTGTTCGATCTCACCGGCAAAGCGGCGCTCGTCACCGGCGCCTCGGGCGGCATCGGCGGCGCGATCGCGCGGGCGCTGCACGGCCAGGGCGCAACGGTGGCGCTTTCGGGAACGCGCCGCGACGCGCTGGAGGCGCTGGCGGCCGAGCTCGGCGAGCGCGTCCACGTTTGTCCCTGCGATCTTTCCGACGCCGCCGCGGTCGAGGCGCTCGTCCCCGCCGCGGAGGCGGCGATGGGCTCGCTCGACATTCTTGTCAACAACGCCGGCGTCACCCGCGACAACCTGTTCCTGCGCATGAAGGACGCCGACTGGGAGACGGTGCTGACGATCGACCTCACCGCCGCCTTCCGCCTGTCGCGCGCGGCGGTGAAGCGCATGCTGCGCCGCCGCTTCGGCCGCATCGTCTCCATCTCCTCGGTGGTCGGCGTCACTGGCAACGCCGGGCAGGGCAATTACGCGGCGGCCAAGGCGGGCTTGATCGGCATGTCGAAGGCGCTCGCCGCCGAAGTCGCCTCGCGCGGGGTGACGGTCAATTGCATCGCGCCGGGCTTCATCAAGAGCGCGATGACCGACGTTCTCGACGACAAGCAACGCGACAGCGTTCTTGGCGTCGTTCCGATGGGCCGGCTCGGCGCGGGCGCCGACATTGCCGCCGCAGCGGTCTATCTGGCGAGCGACGAGGCGGCCTACGTCACTGGCCATACGCTCCATGTCAACGGCGGAATGGCAATGATTTGAGGGTCTTGCGGGGATAGAGAGGCGTCGCGCGGCCATCGCTTGCGCCTCTCGCCTTGACAAGGGAGATATGCTATCGAGCCCATTCGCCGCCAACGTTCGCGCGATGTCGACAACGGGGGTGGTCGGCGCGGAGCGCAGGCGAAGGGCGCGAGACGTCGGGTCCGGCGCCGGTTGAGCGCAGAGTTGGTGACGGTTCGGTCGGAAGGCGATCGGCGCAGGTATCAATCACAGGCGGGCCGTCGCGCTCCGCCGCACAGGGGAAAAGGTCAATGAGCGATGTCGCGGAGCGGGTAAAAAAGATTGTCGTCGAGCACCTCGGCGTGGACGCCGACAAGGTCGTCGACAATGCCAATTTCATCGACGATCTCGGCGCCGACTCGCTCGATACGGTTGAGCCCGTCATGGCTTTCGAGGAAGAGTTCGGGGTCGAGATTCCCGACGACCAGGCCGAGACGATCGTCACGGTCGGCGACGCGGTGAAGTTTCTCGAGAAGACCGCGGCGGCCAAGTGACGCCATTCATCGAGTCGCCGCGTGAAGCGAGCGGCGCAGCAGGGGCCGGCGAAAGTCCGGCCCCTGTCGCGTCGGGGCGCGGCGCGTCGAGCGCGGCGGCGAACGCCGCCGGCGGGGGGAGCGGAAAGCCGAAATGAGACGGGTCGTAGTCACCGGGCTGGGCATGGTCACGCCGCTCGCCTGTGGGGTCGAGGCGAGTTGGCGGCGGCTGGTCGCGGGCGAGTCGGGGGCGGCGCGGGTCGAGAGCTTCGACGTCTCCGACATCGCCTGCCAGATCGCCGCGCAGACGCCACGCGGGAGCGCGCCGGACGCCTTCAATCCCGACGACTGGATGGAGCCGAAAGAGCAGCGCCGCGTCGACGACTTCATCGTCTACGGCCTCGCCGCGGCGACGCAGGCGCTGAAGGACGCCGGCTGGGCGCCCAAGACCTACGAGGAACAGATCGAGTCCGGGGTGATGATCGGCTCGGGCATCGGCGGCCTCGGCGGCATCTACGACGCGTCGATAACGTTGCGCGACAGGGGGCCGCGACGCATCTCGCCGTTCTTCATCCCCGGCCGGCTGATCAATCTCGCCGGCGGGCAGGTCTCGATCGCCCACCATCTCAAGGGCCCCAACCACGCGGTGGTCACCGCCTGCTCGACCGGCGCGCACGCGATCGGCGACGCGGGAAGGCTGATCGCCCTCGGCGACGCCAACGTGATGGTCGCCGGCGGCGCCGAATCGGCGGTCAACCGTCTCGCGCTCGCCGGCTTCGCCGCTTGCAAGGCGCTGTCGACCGGTTTCAACGACCGGCCGAAGCAAGCCTCGCGCCCCTACGATCGCGACCGCGACGGCTTCGTCATCGGCGAGGGCGCCGGCTGCCTGGTGCTCGAGGAGCTCGAGCACGCCCGCGCTCGCGGCGCGCGCGTCTACGCCGAGCTGATCGGCTACGGCCTGTCCGGCGACGCCCATCACATCACCGCGCCGGCGCCTGACGGCGACGGCGCCTACCGCGCCATGAGCGCGGCGCTGAAGCGCGCCGGCCTCACGCCTTCGGACGTCGACTACATCAACGCGCACGGCACCTCGACGCTGGTCGGCGACGAGATCGAGCTGCACGCGGTCGAGCGCCTGCTCGGCGACGCGGCGGCGGACGTCACCATGTCGTCGACCAAGTCGTCGATCGGCCATCTGCTCGGCGCGGCGGGGGCGGTCGAGGCGATCTTCTGCATCCTGGCGCTGCGCGACCAGGTCGCGCCGCCGACGCTGAACCTCGACAATCCGTCGGTGGAGACGCCGATCGACCTCGCCCCGAAGGTCGCGCGCAAGCGAAAGATTGAGGTGGCGCTGTCGAATTCTTTCGGCTTCGGCGGCACCAACGCGTCGGTGATCTTCCGTGCGCCGCCGCCGGCCGGCGCCTGAGCGGCGGACCCTTCATTTCGCCGCAAAAGCGGGTAGAGTGGGCCGCGGCGAAGAGACGAGCGACGGCGGTCTCGAATGAGCGACGGGTCGGACAAGGGCGGCGAGGCCAAGAAGCCGGACGACGGCGCCTCGAAGCCGCGCGTCAGTCTGTTCGGCGGTCGCTCGCGCGCGCCCGAGGAGAAGCCTGACAAGTCGGAGAAGCGGCCGCCGAAGCGGCGGCGGCGGGTCGGGCTGTCGAGCTTCAGCGGCTTCCTGTCGTTTGCGCTGCTCGGCGTCGTCTGCGGCCTGGGGCTGTTCGCTTGGGCGATGATGGAGGCGCGCCGGCCGGGGCCGCTCGCCGCCGACAAGGTGGTGGTGGTCGCGCGCGAGGACGACGGCGGCCCGATCGGCGACCAGCTCGAACGCGCGGGCGTGATCGACAGCTCGCTCTGGTTCGCGGCGATGACGCTGATGGACGGCAGCCGCAGCGCGCTCAAGCGCGGCGAGTACGCCTTCAAGGCGGGCGTCAGCCTGCGCGAGGTGGAAGCCGAGCTGGTCGCTCACAAGGTGGTGCTGCATTCGATCACCATCCCCGAAGGCCTGACCAGCGACCAGGTGGTCCAGCGCGTTCGCGACAACGACGCGCTGGTCGGCGACGTCAAGGAGACGCCGGCCGAGGGCGCCATCCTGCCCGAGACTTACAAATTCGCGCTCGGCGAGACGCGCCAGGCGATCCTCGCGGTGATGGTCAAGGCGCAGGCGAAGACGGTCGACGAGATCTGGAAGAACCGCGCGCCCGACCTGCCGATCAAGTCGCCTGGCGAGCTCGTCACCCTCGCCTCGATCGTCGAGAAGGAGACCGGCAAGCCCGACGAGCGCGCCCGCGTCGCCGGCGTGTTCGTCAATCGCCTCCAGCGCCACATGAAACTTCAGTCCGACCCGACGATTGTCTACGGTTTGGTGTACGGCAAGGGCGTCCTCGGCCACTCCATCACCAAGGCCGAGCTGGAGCAGTCCACCCGCTACAACACTTACATCATCGATGGCCTGCCGCCCGGCCCGATCTGCAATCCAGGCAAAGCGGCGCTCGAAGCGGCGGCGAACCCGGCGCGCGGCAAGGAGCTTTATTTCGTCGCCGACGGCACGGGCGGCCATGCGTTCGCCGAGACGTTCGATCAGCATCAAAAGAACGTCGCCCATTGGCGCGAGGTCGACAAGGAGGCCAAGGAGCGGCTGTCGCCCGACATTCCGCCGATTCCGGCGACGCCCGCGACCCCGACGACCCCCGCGGCCGCGCCCCCCGCCAAGCGCAGCGATCTCGCGCCGGTCGATCCGCGGACGTTCGGCGCGATGGCGTTCGACGCCGGGCCGAGCACGGCCGACGCCGGCCCGCTCGCCGACAAGCTCTCCAAGCTCGGCGAGAGCCGCCGCCTGCGCGACGCGCTGATCGGCGCCGGCGGCGCGCTTTCGGCGAACAACACCAACGGCAAGACGCTCGAAGGGCTCGGCGCGGTGGTCACCGGCGTCAACGACGCGCCTGAGGGCGCCGCCTTCGCGATCGACGACGATCCCGGCGCGACGGCCGGCGCGATCGCCTCGGCGCCGCTGTCAGCCTCGGCGCTCGCCGACGAGAAGGCGCGCATCGCGCGCTACGGCGAGCCCGCCGCCGGCGACGGACGCGTCGCCGGCCTCGACGCCGCGCCGCCGTCGACCCCGCGCGTCATCCGCGTCTATGACGCCTCCGAGGGGACGCCGCTCGACCCGCTGCTCAACAAGACCTACGACCTCAACTACGCCAAAACGGTCCCGCCCCTCGGCGCGAATTAGCCGGCGGCGCGTTCATTCGGCTTCGCTCACCTTCCGTCATCGCCCGCGCGGGCGCTAATCCGCGGGCGGCGCGTTTTGGCCGCAGAACATCGCCAAGGCGACCGCGCAGGCGTTGGAGACGTTGAGGCTCTTGATCGCGCCGGGCAGCTCGAGCCGCGCCATGACGTCGCAACGTTCGCGGGTCAGCCGGCGCAGACCCTTGTCCTCGGCGCCGAGCACCAGCGCCAGCGGGCGGGCGAGCCGCGCCTCGGCGAAGGTCTGCGGCGCTTCCGAATCGAGGCCGACGCGCCAATAGCCGAGGTCGCCGAGCTCGTCGAGCGCGCGCGCGAGATTGGCGACGACGCAGATCGGCACGTGCTCGAGCCCGCCCGAGGCCGACTTGGCGAGCGCGCCGCCGAGCTGCGGCGAATGGCGCTCGGTCGTCACCAGCGCGTCGACGGCGAAGGCGGCGCAGGCGCGCACAATCGCGCCGACGTTGTGCGGGTCGGTGATCTGATCGAGGGCGACCACCAGCCCGCCCGCAGGAATTTCGGACAGGTCGATCGGCTCAAGCGGCCGCGCTTCGAGCAGCACGCCCTGATGCGCGGCGTCGCGCGGCGCGCGCTCGGCGATCGCCTCGGCCTCGACGATCCGCGTCTCCACCCCGCGCGCGGCGATCTCGGGGGCGAGCCGCTCGGCGGCGGCCGCGGTGGCGTAGAGACGCACGAGCTCACGGCGCGGCGCGCGCAGCGCCGCCCGCACGCTGTGGAAGCCGTAGATGCGCACGACCTCGGGATTGCCGTGGCGATGGCCGGACGGGCGCGGCCGCGACGGCTTGTCGCTCTCCGCTTGCGGCGGCGCCGCGCGTGCGGCCGGCGCTTTGGCGGCGGCGCGCGGCTCGGGCGGGCGGAAGCCGCCGCCGCGGCGTTTGGGGGTGCGAGTCACGGCGAGCCTCTCGAGAAAGCGCGGGCGAGGCTCGCCAATAGGCCAATCCGCGCCGGCTCGCCAGCGCGGCGCTGGGAAAGCGCCATTTTACGGTTGACAGGGCGGGGCGGGCCGCAAGATAAGGCGACGCCCGATGGCGCCTCGGCCGTGTCCGAGACGGTTTCGTCCGCGGCCGACGCGCCGGCTGTGCGGGGGAGTGTCCCGAGCGGCAAAGGGGGCGGACTGTAAATCCGCTGGCTAAGCCTTCGTAGGTTCGAGTCCTACCTCCCCCACCATCTCGCGTCGCCTCCGATAAGGCCGGCGCCGCGCGCCGGCGCGCGATCATTCGGGCGGGCGCAATTAAGTTTAGAACTTCTTACGAATGACTCCGCTCGCCGGTTGAGTTTTACGGCGGTTTGGGGCATTGGGAGCGCGCCGAGGCGAAATCGGTCGCGGGCGCAGGCAACGCCGTCGCGGCCGTCTTTGCCTGGGCGGCGTCGGTCCGAGACGCTCCACGGGGGCGTCGGTCTGCATTCGAGGCGACGTCGGGGCGGGCGGGGGGCTCGCCGTGGCGCTGCTTGCGGCTTGCTCCGGCCTTCCTTCCGACGCGTTCGAGTTCCGTTCCGCGAGCGGCGTGGATCGGGGGAGATGGCGGTGGGGTTCATCGTAAAGCGCGCGCTGCAAGCGGCGGCCATGCTGGGGATCGTCGTCCTCGCCGGCTTGATCTGGCGGCGGTCGCTCGACGATTCTTTCGTCCAGGCCTGCGTGTTCGGCGTGATCGCCTTGGGCGTGCTCGGCTTGAGCCTCAGCGAATTTGGCGGTTCCAGCGCTGCGTCGCCGCGCGAAAGCTCGGGCGCGAGCGCGGCGGATCGCGCGTTCGACCAGGCGGAGCGCCGGTTCGCCGCCGACATGGCGACGATCGTGCGGCTGCTGAAAGGACACTTGTCCGCCAACAGCCGCTATTCGGACTCTCTCTCGCGCGCCAACGACACGCTGCCGCAGCTCGACAAGCCCGAGCAGATCCGCGCCGTGGTGATTTCGCTGATCGAAGAGAACCAGAAGATTCAAACCAAGGTCGACGACCTGTCGCGCACCCTCGACGATTCGGTGGCGAAGATCGACAAGCTGCGCGCCAACCTCGCCGAGGCGACCGACAAGGCGCTGCGCGATCCGCTCACCGGCCTGGGCAACCGCCGCTTCTTCGATCAGAAGCTCAAGGCGGCGCTGCGCGAGACGCCCGCCGCCGACGGGCTGTGCCTGGCGATCTGCGACCTCGACTGGTTCAAGGCGATCAACGACAAGTTCGGCCATCCGGTCGGCGACATGGTGCTGAAGATGTTCGGCGAGACGCTGACCGACGTCGTCGGCGAGGGCGACGTCGTCGCGCGCATCGGCGGCGAGGAGTTCGCCATCGTCTTTCCGGGCGCGCGCTCCGCCCAGGCGGCGAGCCTCGCCGACCAGGTGCGCAGGCGGCTCGAAGCCAAGAAATGGGCGGTCGGGTCGAGCGGCGCCGTCGTCGGCACCGTCACCGCCTCGTTCGGCGTCGCCGAGCGGCGCGACGACGAGGGCGCGGAAGACCTGATCAGGCGCGCCGACCAGGCGCTCTACCGCGCCAAGGCGAACGGGCGCAACCGCATCGTCATCGACTGACCCTTTCGCCCGCCCGCCTCGACAGGCGTCCGCGACCCTCTATGATCGGGGCCGACGACCGTCTCGGGAGGCCCGGGCATGACCGACGAAATCGAAGCCCGCGCCAAGGCGATCCTCGCGCGCCTGGTCGCGGTCGACAGCGTCAGCGACCGGTCGAACCTGCCGGCGATCGATTATGTCGAAGCCTACCTCGCCGGTCTCGGCGCGCCGACCTGGCGGGCGCCCAACGCCGCCGGGGATAAGGCGGCGCTGATGACGACCATCGGGCCGCCAGTCGACGGCGGCGTCGTCCTCTCGGGCCATACCGACGTCGTGCCGGTCGAAGGGCAGGAATGGAGCGGCGACCCCTTCCGCCTGCGCGAGGCCGACGGCCGCCTCTACGGGCGCGGCGCCTGCGACATGAAGGGCTTCGACGCCGTCGCGCTGGCCATGGTCCCCTTCTTTCAGGCCGCGCCGCTCAAGCGCCCGATCCATATCCTGCTCAGCTATGACGAGGAGACCACCTGCCTCGGCTCGCTCGGCCTCATCGCCCGGTTCGGCCGCGACGCTCCGCGCCCGGCGCTGGCGATCGTCGGCGAGCCGACGAGGATGGAGGTCGCCGACGCGCACAAGGGCGTGGCGACTTTCCACACTCGCGTCCTCGGCTTGGAAGCGCACTCGGCCAAGCCGACGCTCGGCGCCAACGCGGTGGCGATCGCCGGCGACATCGTCAGCGAGATCGGCCGCCTGGCGCGAGAGCTCGAGGCGCCGGAGAAAAGCGATCCGCGCTTCGATCCGCCCTATTCGACGCTGTGCGTCGGCATGATCCGCGGCGGAACGGCGCGCAACATCCTCGCCCGCGAATGCGTCTTCCACTGGGAGTTCCGCGGCTTGCCGGGCGTCCCGGCGGGCGAGGCGGCGGCGCGGGTGCAGGCTTATGTCGACGCGGTCGCGACGCCGCGCCTGACGCGCTACGTCTCGGGCCCGAGCGTCGCGACGACGCTGGAGGTCGACGTTCCCGCCCTTGCGGCGAAGGGCAACGCGCCGGCCGCGGCGCTGGCGCTCCGTCTCGCGGGCAAGCAGCGCGTCCTCACCGTTCCGTTCGCCAGCGAGGGCGGCCATTTCCAGCGCGCCGGCCTGCCGACGATTCTGTGCGGCCCCGGATCGATCGACCAGGCGCACAAGCCCGACGAATTCTTGGCGCTGTCCGAGCTTTCCGCCTGCGTCGCCTTCATGCGCCGTCTGGCGGAGGAACTGTCGCAGTAGAACGACTGGCTTTCAAATCAAGCGGCGGCGCGCCCTCCGTTCTCCCCGCGTGAGCGGGAAGAAGGCGAGGATAGGGGCAGGGCGGCTCAGGCCGCCTTCGCCTTCGCCATCATGGCGACGAAGCGCCGGAACAAATAGTGACTGTCGCGCGGCCCCGGCGAAGCCTCGGGATGGTACTGCACCGAGAAGGCGGGTCGATCGTCGAGCGCGATGCCGCAATTGGTGCCGTCGAACAGCGAGACGTGGGTCTGGCTGACGTTGCCGGGCAGCGTCGCGGGATCGACGGCGAATCCGTGGTTCATCGACACGATCTCGACCTTGCCGGTGGTGAAGTCCTTCACCGGATGGTTGGCGCCGTGGTGGCCCTGCGGCATCTTCAGCGTGCGCGCGCCGACCGCCAGCCCGAGCATCTGGTGGCCGAGGCAGATGCCGAAGACGGGGATGCGCGCGTCGAGCAGCGCGCGGATGGTCGGCACGGCGTACTTGCCGGTCTCGGCCGGGTCGCCGGGACCGTTGGAGAGGAAGACGCCGTCCGGCTTCAGCGCGAGAATCTCCTCGGCGGTGGCGGTCGCCGGGACCACCGTCACCATGCAGCCGTAGTCGCTGAGCAGGCGCAGGATGTTGCGCTTGATCCCGTAGTCGACGGCGACGACGCGATAGTCGGCGCGTTCGCGCTTGCCGTAGCCGCGGCCGAACTTCCAGCTCGTCTCGTCCCAATCGTAGCGCTGGGTCGAGGTGACGCCGGGCACCAGGTCCATTCCGTCGATCCCCGGCCAGGCGGCCGCCTCGGCGGCGAGCGCGGCGCGATCGAAAGCGCCGTCGGGATGGTGGGCGATGACGGCGTTGGGCATGCCGTGGCGGCGGATGGTCGCGGCCAGGGCGCGGGTGTCGATTCCGACCAGACCGATGATTCCGCGCGTTTTCAGCCAGTCGTCGAGCCGGCGCGAAGCGCGGAAATTGGACGCTTCCGCGATCTCGGCGCGAAAGATCGCCCCGCGCGCGCCCGCCGAGGCGGCGAGATTGACGGTCTCGATGTCCTCCTCGTTGGCGCCGACGACGCCGATGTGGGGGAAGGTGAAGGTGATGATCTGCCCGGCGTAGGACGGATCGGTGAGGATCTCCTGATAACCCGTCATCGCCGTGTTGAAGCACACTTCGCCGACCGCCGAGCCGACCGCGCCGACGCCGAAGCCCTCGATCGTCGCGCCGTTGGCGAGGATGAGCAGAGCGGTGGGCCGGCGCGCGGACCAGCCGTGGCCGGCTTCGCCTTGAACCGGAACCACGGTTTGACTATGAAGGGGCGCGCCTGACATCCGCCAGTGCTTAAGCGCCCGGGACGCGGCGCGTCAAGCGGCTGTGGGACGCGGCGAAACCCCCGCGAGGAATCATGGCCGAAGCGATTGCGATGCGCGACGCGGTGAGCGGCGAGCTCAAGGTGGCGATGAAGGCCGGCGACAAGACGCGCGTCGGCGCGTTGCGCCTGATGATCGCGGCGCTCAAAGACCGCGAGATCGAGGCGCGCGGCGCCGGCAAGATCGTCAGCCGCGCCGATGAGCTCGCGCTGCTGACCAAGATGGTCAAGACCCGACAGGAATCGCTCGCCATCTACCGCGATGCGGGGCGCGAAGACCTCGCCCAGCAGGAAAGCGCCGAGATCGCCGTGATCAGCGAGTTCCTACCCAAGCAGATGGACGAGGCGGAGATGACCGCCGCGGCGAAGGAGGCGATCGCCGCCGCGGGCGCCTCGAGCCTGAGGGATATGGGCAAGGTGATCGCCGCGTTGAAAGAGAAGCATCCGGGTCGGATGGACTTCGGCAGGGCGAGCGCGATCGTCAAGGCGCTGCTGACCGCCTGATCGTCGCGCCCGCTCTTGCCGCCGGCCGCGCCGCGGCGCCAGAATGGCGTTTCGCCGGCGCCTATTCCCGTCTTCCGGAGTTTTTTTACGATGCCCCAGACGCGCAACCGCCTGTTCGACGATTTGTCGCGCTTGATGACCGACGCCGCCGGTTTCGCCGAGGGCGCGAAGCGCGAGGCGGAGACCTTCGCCCGCAGCCGGCTCGAGCGGCTGATGGCGGGCATGGACTTCGTCTCGCGCGAGGAATTCGAGGCGGTCAGCGAAATGGCCGCGCTCGCCCGCGCCGAGAACGAGAAGCTGGCGGCGCGGCTCGCCGCGCTGGAGGCGAAACTCGCCGCGTCGAAGCCGGAGGGCTGAGGGCGAAATCGGACGTTGCGTCAAGGAGGGCGCGCCGAATTCGCCTGCCGGGTTCTGTGGACGAGGCGTCCGACGCGATTTACGGACGGCCGCGAATCATCGAGTCTGGCGCGCGTTCCTGCGGCGCACTGCGGAGTAAGGTCGGCGCAAGCGAATCGGGGCGTAAATTGAGACGCCGGCCGCGGCAACGTGCGTAAGCGTTCCTCAAGTCCCGCCCCACCTTCGCGAAAGCGCACCGATGATCGCCAACGAAACTCTGTCCGCCGAACGTCGCGAGCATCCCGTGGACGTCGTCGAGCGGCTCGCCGCCATGAACGAATGGGCGTTCGAGCGCTCCGACGAAGACGAGATCTCGATCCTCGTCGCGGGTATTTGGGCCCAGTACGAAGTCGCCTTCACCTGGCTGCCCGAGACCGAGTCGCTGCACGTGAGCTGCTCGTTCGACCTGAAAATCCCGGCGCGGCGCCGGGCGGAGATCGTCGCCCTCGTCCACCAGATCAACGCGCAATTGTGGCTCGGCCATTTCGACGTCTGGAGCCACGACGACATCGTGATGTTCCGCCACGCCCATTGCCTGGCGGGCGGGGCGCAGGCGAGCGACGCGCAGTGCAGCACCATCGTCAACGCTGCGCTCAGCGCCTGCGAGAACTATTTTCAGGCCTTCCAGTTCGTGGTGTGGGCCGGCCGCAGCGCCCGCGAGGCGATGGACATGGCCATGTTCGAGACGCACGGCACCGCCTGAGGGGAAGGCCTCGAGGTCGGCGCAAGCGGCGCCGCGGCGGCGCGAGGGGGCTGGCGTCGCGGCGCTTTTGCGTGTATGAGCCGCGCTTCCGATCCCCTTTTCGCGTTCGGCGCCGTCGCCGGGCGCCATTGTCTTTTGGAGTCCGTTCGATGGCTGTTCCGAGACGAAAAACCTCGCCTTCGCGCCGCGGCATGCGCCGCTCGGCCGACGCGCTGAAAGCCCCGACCTACGTCGAGGACAAGGATTCGGGCGAGCTGCGTCGTCCCCACCACATCGACCTCAAGAGCGGCATGTACAAGGGCCGCCAGGTGCTGAAGCCGAAGACCAAGGTCGAGGCGTAGGCGCGCCGGGCGAGGCGTCCGTTTTCACCCAGGCCGGCGCTTCAGCCGGCCTTATTTTTTGCCGGATCAGCCTTGTCGCGCCGCCGCCAGCGCGCCGCCGACGATCAGCGCGCAGGCGAGGGCGAGCGACGGCGTGGCGGGCGCGAAGCCGGCGGCGACGAGGATGACGGTCGACAGCGCCGGCGCGGCGTAGGCGGCGACGCCGAGCAGCTTGAGGTCGCCGTGCTTGACCCCGTAGTCCCAGACATAGAAGGCGAGGCCGACCGGGCCGAGCCCGAGGCCGACGATCGCCGCCCATTGCTGCAAGCCGGCCGGGACGACGGTCGCCTCGAAGGCGAAATGGCACAGCGCCGCCAGCGCCGAGGTGGCGAGGCAGAAGCCGGCCACCGCCTCGGTCGGCGCCGCCTTCAGCCGCCGCGACAGCACCGAATAGCTCGACCAGACGAAGGCGCAGGCGAGCGCCAGCCCGTAGCCGCTGGCGACGCGCGGGTCGAGCGCGCTCGTCGACAGGCCGTCGGCGATCTTGCCGACGAACAGCGTCGCCGCGCCGGCGAAGCCGAGCGCCGCGCCGACGACGTGGCGCGCGCGCAGCCGCTCGCCGGGCAGCAGCGCCGACATCAGCACGATCAAGAGCGGCCAGAGATAGTTGATCAGGCTCGCCTCCGCCGGCGGGGCGCGGCTCAGCGCGGCGAAATAGAGCGCGTGATAGCCGAACAGGCCGCCGACGCCGACCGCCCAAACCGGCCAGGGCTGGCGAAGCGCGGCGAGGCGGCCGCGCCGGGCCGCGTAGAGAAGGCCGAAGCCGCCGCCGAGGGCGAAGGTCAACGCCGCCAGCTCGAACGGCGGGACGGCGCCGGCCGAGGCGGTGAGCAGCGCCAGCACGCTCCACAGCGCGATCGCGCCGAGGCCGACGAGCGTGGCGCCGGGCGAGACGCCGGCCTCGGTGATTTCGCGCTTCATGGACCGGCTGGGTAGCAGGCCTTAGAGTAGAGCGAAAGGCGCCGCGGCGAAGCAGGCGCCGTCGCCAGCAAGGAGGCGAGGATGGACGTCGTCATCTACCACAACCCGCGATGCGCGACTTCGCGCAACGTGCTGGGGCTGATCCGCAACGCCGGCGTCGAGCCGCACGTCATCGACTACCAGAAGTGCCCGCCGACCCGGGCGCTGCTCGAACAGCTCGTCGCCCGCGCCGGCCTTCGCGCGCGCGACGTGCTGCGCACGAAGGGGACGCCCTTCAAGGAGCTCGGCCTCGACGATCCCGCGCTCAGCGACGAGGCGCTGCTGGCGGCGATCTCGACCCATCCGATTCTGCTCGAGCGGCCGCTGGTGGTGACGCCGAAAGGCGTGCGGCTGTGCCGGCCGGCGGAGCGGGCGATCGACCTCCTGCCGCCGCAGCGCGGCGAGTTCGTTAAGGAGAACGGCGAGCGCGTGATCGACGAGAAGGGCAGGCGGGTGGCGACGGCGTGAACGTCGCCCGCGTGCCTACGACGTTCACACATCTTTGTCGGCCGGCGGCCACATCGGCCCGTCGCCGTCAAGCGGCTTCGCCGCTCCTACGCTACGCTTCGGCCGCTTCGCGGCGCCAGCGCCGTTCCGATGTGGCGAAGGGCCTTCCATGGTCTTTGCTGCGCGAGCCGGCCCCGCAGGGCCGGCTTCGCTCAGCAAAGACCATGGAAGCCAAGAGCCTGAGCCGCGCGCAGCGGTCAAGGCGCGCGCGTGAGCGCGCGACCCGCGGAGCGGGCTCGGCCAAAGGGCGTCCGAAAGGACGCCCGTCTTTCGACGGGCTGCGGACGGCGAGCACGGATCAGGCACATCGGACCGAGAAGATTTCGAACTCGGATGTGTGAATCCGTTAGCCCCTTGCGGGAGAGGGCTGGGGGCGAGGGGTCTGGCGCGCGCTCTCTTCTCGGGAAACGGCGCCTTGCGGCGCTTTCCGCTCATCCGGCCGCCTTCCCCCGCAAAGGGGTAGCCGGAGAGCGCCTAGCGATGATCGATGCGTTTGATGAACCACTGCAGGATGCGGGTCCACAGCTCTTCCTTGGCGACCTCGTCCTCGACGCCGCGATCGATGTTGGGGTTGTCGTTGACCTCGATCACCACCAGCCCCTCCGACGATTGCTTGATGTCGACGCCGTAGAGGCCGTCGCCGATCGCGCGCGCGGCGCGCAAGGCGACGTCGATCACCTCCGGCGGCGCCGCTTCGATCGCCATGGTGCGATGGCCGCCCTCGCGCGCCCCGCCCGGCTCGTGCTTGATGATCTGCCAATGGCCGCGCGCCATCAGGTACTGGCAGACGAACAGCGGCTCGCCTCCCAGCACGCCGACCCGCCAGTCGAAGTCGGTCGGCAGGAAGCGCTGCGCGAGCAGCAGGTCGGTGTCGACGAACAGCTTGTCGGTCAGCGTCTTCAGCGACTGGAAGTCGGCCACCTTATGGACGCCGCGCGAGAACGAGCCGTCGGGGATCTTCACCACCATCGGCCAGCCGAGCAGCTTCTCCGCCTTGACCAGGTCGTCGTCCTCGGCGAGCATCACCGTAGGCGGGATCGGCACGCCGTGCGCCTCCATCAGCTCCTGCAGGTAGACCTTGTTGGTGCAGCGGATCATCGACACCGGGTCGTCGATCACCGGCATCCGCTCCTGCTGCGCGCGCAGCGCGAAACGGTAGGTGTAGTCGTCGATCGAGGTGGTGGCGCGGATGAACAGGCCGTCGAACTCGGCGAGCTCGGCGAGCTGGCGCTTGGTCAATAGGCCGACGCCGACGGACTGGCGCTCGGCGAACTTCTGGAAATAGCGGATCGTCTCGATCGAGGAGGGCGGCAGCTTCTCCTCGGGATCGTGGAGCACGGCGAGCGAATAGGTCGGCGAGGTGCGGGCGCGCGGGGCGCGCCAGTCGCGCTCGGTGTGGCGGTGCAACGCGTCGCGGAAGAACTCGACCTCCTCGGGGCCGAGCTTGGCGAGCGGCCGAGCCCGCAACCGTTCGATCTTCCAGCGCTTGCCCGGCGTGATCGTCACCTCGATCGCCGGGCAGCGATACCAATCGAACAACAGCCGG
>Ga0181529_10003455_pt1 | contig 17971 bp, 22 predicted proteins | sample PEATcosm2014_Bin_36_FD_119763 | JGI IMG/M metagenome (GOLD analysis project Ga0181529, IMG submission 119763) | Peatland microbial communities from MTU Mesocosm Facility, Houghton, MI, USA - PEATcosm2014_Bin10_30_metaG | ecosystem: Environmental > Terrestrial > Soil > Wetlands > Peat | place... | reverse complement strand
TCTGCAGCGCGTCCGAGAGCGTCGTGCCGTCGATCGCCGCGATCACCAAGACCTTCTCGTTCTTGGTGATCATGTTCTCGATCTGCGCGAGCTGGTTCGGAATGTCGTTGTCGGCGTACTGCAAGTCGGTGTTGAAGCCTTTGCCCTGCAGCACTTTGACGATGTTATCGCCGTCGGCGATCCAGCGCGCCGACGACTTCGTCGGCATCGCGATGCCGACCGTAACTTTGTCGGCGGCGTTGGCGACGCCAGTCAGGGCAAGCAGCCCGACCGCGACCGCCGCGGCGAAAGAATGAAACTTCATGCAAGTCCTCCCGATAAGCAAACCAACTACCATCCAATGCGGCGCCCGCGCTCAGACGACATCACTCGTCGGCCGCCCCCCCCGGCGGTCGGTCGTCGTCGCTCGAAAATGCGTCGCGCGGCTAGCTAGTTGGAAACTGCCATGGCAGTCAAATGCTTGAACTGGCGCAACCCATGCCAAGTTGATATATCTGACTTAATGGCGCGTCAGTAGGTCCTCGAGGGAATTCACGGACGATGGTCGATAAATCGAGCGGCGGCCGCACGGCGCGCCAACGGCGACCAAAACTCGCTGTCGACGATGACGCGGGAAGCCGCCTGAAACTGGCGCATTTGCGGCTTGTGGCGGCGCTCGCCGACACCGGCATGGTCAGCGCCGCGGCCAAGGCGGTGGGCATGACGCAACCCGCTGCGTCGCGTCGCATTGCCGAATTGGAATCGTTGCTCGATGCGCCTCTCTGCGACCGTCTGTCGCGCGGCGTGCGTCTCACGCCGCTCGGCCATGCGCTGGCGCGCCATGCGCGCTCGGTGCTGCTCCATCTCGCGCATGCCGAACGCGAGTTCGCCGATCTCAGGGCCGGCCGGCGCGGCGCCGTCGCCATCGGCGCGGTTTCAGGACCGGCCGTGGAAATTGCGGCACCGGCGATGACGCGCGTGCGCGCCGCGGCGCCCGGCGTCGAGGTCGACATTCGCATCGACGCGTCCAACGCGCTGGCGCGCGAATTGCTCGCCTCGCGGCTCGACTTTATTATCGCGCGTGTGCCCGACGACCTCGACCCGCAGGCGTTCGAGAGCACGACGATCGGCGTCGAAGAGGCGTGCGTCGTCGTCAGGCGCGGCCATCCGCTGCTTGGCAGCCGACCGGCGACGCTCGCCGACGCGAGCGACTACGAATGGGTGATGCAACCGCGTGGAACACCATTGCGGCGCGCGGTCGAGACGCTGTTTCAAGTCGCCGACGTCGCAATTCCCAATCGCTTTCTCACGACGACCTCGATCTTCCTGACAACGATGCTGGTCGCCGGTTCGGACGCGCTGGCGCCGTTGGCGAGCGCCGCGGCGCGCTTCGTCGGCTACGAAGGCGCGCCGGGCAAACTCGCGCTCCTGCCGACCGCTTTCTCGATCGTCGTGCAGCCTTACAGCCTCATCGTCCTGCGCAATCGCGCGCTGTCGCCGGCGGCGCAGACGGTTTACGACATCATCCGCGAGCAGGCGTTCTCAGGCGTGCGCAAGAACTAGGGCGTGAGCACCGCGGCGCCTTGCAAGCGCCCGTCGCGCAGATCGGCGAGGGCGCGATTGGCGTCTTCGAGCCGGTACAGCGTCACCGCGGTGTGAATATCGACGTGGCGGGCGGCCGCAAAGAATTCAACGGCGTCGGCGCGGGTCAGATTGGCGACCGAAACGATCTGCCGCTCCCCCCACAGCGCACGGTAAGGGAAGCTCGGAATGTCGCTCATGTGGATGCCGGCGCAGACGACGCGACCGCCTTTGCGCGTCGCCCGCAGCGCGGCGGGGACGAGCGCGCCGACCGGCGCGAACAGGATCGCCGCGTCGAGCGGCGCCGGCGCGGGCTGATCCGAGCCGCCGGCCCACGCCGCGCCGAGCCCGCGGGCGAAGCTCTGCGCCGCTTCGTCGCCAGGGCGGGTGAAGGCGTAGACCTCGCGACCTTCGGCGCGGCAGATCTGGGCGAGGATGTGCGCGGCGGCGCCGAAGCCGTAGAAGCCGACGCGCCGCCCTGCTCCAGCCGCCTTGAGCGCGCGCCAGCCGATCAACCCCGCGCACAACAGCGGCGCGGTCGCTGCGGCGTCGGCGCCGTCAGCGAGCCGCACGGCGAAAGCGGCCTCGGCGACGATATGGGTCGCATAGCCGCCGTCACGGTTGTATCCGGTGAAGGTCGGATCGTCGCACAGGTTCTCGCGTCCGTCGCGGCAATAGGGGCAGCGGCCGCAGGCGCGCCCGAGCCAGGGAACGCCGACCCGAGCGCCGACCGCGAAGCCCTCGACGTCCGCTCCTGGACGGACGACCCGGCCGACGACCTCATGGCCAGGCACGATCGGCGGCCTGACGTCGGGCAGCTCGCCGTCGACGACATGCAGATCGGTGCGACAGACGCCGCAGGCTTCGACCCGGATCAGCAGCTCCGACGGCCCCGGTTCGGGATCAGGGCGCTCTTCGAGAACCAACGGCTCGCCGACCTGTTTGAGCACCATCGCCCGCAACGCGCTCTCCTCAATGCGACATGAAGATCGGCGCCGTCGGCTGACGCAGCAGGTCGTGGCTGACGCCGCCAAACAGGGTCTCGAAGAGCCGCGAGTGGCCGAACGCGCCGGCGACGATCAGATCGGCGTCCTGCGTGTCGAGGCTGGCGAACAGGGCTTCGAGCGCCGAGACGTCGCCGGTGTCGGTCCAGTCCGAGATATGGGCGGTGACGCCGTGGCGAAGCAGATGATCGGCGAGGCGCTCCGCCGAGGCCTTGAACGCGTGTGCGCGCGACGAGAAGCTGAAGATGGTCACCTTCTTGGCCTTCTCGAGCAGCGGCATCGCGTCGTGAACGGCGCGCGCGACTTCGCGGCTCGCGTTCCAGGCGATGACGACATTCTTGCCAAGCGGCCCGTAAGTCCAGTCCTGCGGCAGAATCACAATCGGCCCGCCGGCCTCGATCAGCACCCGGTCGGGCACCTCCTCGCGCACCAGCTTGCGCGCGTCGCCCTCCGGGCGCGAGGCGACGATCAGATCGACGCAATGGGCGAAATCGCCGCCAAGCGCTGGCTCGGCGTCGGCGCCGATGTAATGGCTGGCGAGGCCGGCGTCCTTGACCGCAGCCTCGAACGCCGGGCGGATGTGCAGCACACGGTCGCCCCAAGCGCCCATCAGCGCCGACGCATCGCTGGCGTCGACGCCGATCAGGCGCGCGCCATATGTCTTGGCCAATTCTACCGCCAGACGCAGACGGTCCGCCGTATCGTTGCCAGCGTCGAGATAGACCAGAATGTCTTTGTAGGACATTTGCCCTCTCCCCGTTTTCCTCGCCTTTTGACCAACGCGTCGAGCGCGCTGGCGTTCCTTGTCGCCGCTCTTTCTCGTCCTGCTGACGGCCGCGCCGAGCCTTGCCCGGAGTGGAATTGCGGCCGCTTCGGCCGACGCAAGCGGCAGGAAATCCTTAGCGCTTTGCGGTGACGACGCATTGATCCGGCCCAAGATCGCGCCACGGCGCTTGATCGGCGCGTCCGAATGGGGCATAGGAGCGCGCTCATCGTTTCGCCGTGGGTTCGCCCGCAGCTCATTGTCCCCTGGGTGCTCCCGTGAAGGTCCGTAACTCGCTCAAGTCGCTCCGCAATCGTCATCGCGACAACCGTCTGGTCCGTCGCAAGGGGCGCGTCTACATCATCAACAAGACCCAGAAGCGCTTCAAGGCGCGTCAGGGCTGAGCGTGGCGCTGGCCTTACGGCCTGCCGCAATCGTGTTTTGACCCCTGCGCGGCGAGGCTTTAGGCTCGCCTTCATGACGGGTCGGCCGTTCCTCGTCTTTTTCTGCCTGTTGGGACTCGCCGCGCCCGCGCGTGCGGCGGACGCCGCTGCGCCTCCTCCTGCCCCGCAGGCCGGCTCTCAGGCCGACGCCGGTCCGGAAGCCGGGCGCGAGGCGCTGCTGGCGCGGCTTGCGACCGCCGCCGATGCCGACGAAGCCGACGGCATCGTCGCCCGCATCGACCGGCTCAATCAGCATTCGGGTTCCGACACCGGCGACCTCCTACTCAGCCGCGCCGCTGCGGCGATCGACGGCGAGAACGTCGAAACCGCTCAGCAGTTGCTCGACGCGCTGACGGCGCTGCAGCCACAGTGGGCGGAGGCCTGGGCGGCGCGCGCCAACGCCGACTATCTCGCCGGCGATTCCAAGGCGACGTTCGTCGATCTCGCGCGCGCGCTCGCCGACGACCCCAAGCACTTGAAGGCGATGGTCGACCTCGGAGCGGTGCTGGAAAACTCCGGCCGTCGCGACGACGCCTTGCGCGTCTATCAACGCGCGCTCGAAATCGCGCCGCAATGGCGACCCGCCCGCGAGGCGGCCGACCGGCTGCGCGCGGCGATCGCCGGGCAAGACCTGTGAACGGGCTGTGATCTTCGCTGTCGTCGGGCTTGCCGCAGCGGCGGCCGGCCTGCTGGGCTTCACGGCGCTTGCATCGCGCCTCATCGAAGCGCGTTTCCCGCCGGTCGGCGAACGTGTGACGGTAGGGACGCCCGCCGTCGCGGTCCATGTCGTCGAGCGGCCGCCGCGCGCGCCCGAGCGCGGCGCCGTCTTGCTCGTCCACGGCGCCTCGGGCAATTTCGCCGACTTGGACGTCGCCCTGGGCGAACGCCTGGCCGCCCTCGGATTTCGCGTCTTCGCCGTCGATCGTCCCGGCCACGGTTGGAGCGACCGCATCGCCGGCGCGGACGCCGCCTCGCCTGCCGACCAGGCCGCGGCGTTGCGCGCGGCGATGGCCCGTCGCGGCGTCGAGCAGGCGATCGTCGTCGTCCATTCGCTCGCCGGCATGCTTGGCCTCGCGATGGCGCTCGACGGGCCGAAATTCACCCGCGGCCTCGTCCTGCTCGCGCCGGTCAGCCACCCATGGCCGGGCGGCGTCGCCTGGTACTACCGACTGGCGGCGTCGCGATTTCTGGGGCCGGCGTTTCGCCGACTGTTTGTCCTACCGGCGGGCCTGGCGTCGATGCGCGGCGGCGTCCGCGATGTCTTCGCGCCCAAACCGCCGCCGAAGGATTACGTCGTCGCGACGCGCCTGCCGCTGGTGTTTCGACCGCTTCACTTCCGCGCCAACGCCGAGGACGTCGTCGCCGCCGAAGCCCATGTCGCGGCGCTGTCGCCGCGCTATTCGACGATTCGAGTCCCGACGGCGATCGTTACTGGCGACCGCGACGGCGTCGTCTACGCGAAGATCCACGCCGCCGGCTGTGCGCGCGACATTCCTGGCGCGACACTGACAGTGCTGCCGGGCGTCGGCCATTCGCCGCACCACAGCGCGCCCGACAAAGTCGTCGCGGCGATCCTGGAGGTCGAAGCGCGGGCGCTCAACGAGGAACGGCGTCAACGCGACCCCGCGCCAGCGCCGGCATGAGACGATGCGCGAACAAGGCGTCGAGCGACCACGCGCCGGCGCCGAGCGCAGCGAGAGCGAAAAGCCCGCCGGCGATGGCGAAATCCTTGCGGAATTCTAGCGCCTCGCTGAAGTCGGCGCCCTGGTGGAAAATGAGCGCCGCCAAGAGCGAGAAGATTCCGAGCGCCAGCGCCAACGGACGCGTCGCGGCGCCAAGCGCCAGCGCCAGCCCGCCGCCGAGTTCGAGCGCAATCACCAGCGGCAACAACCGTGGCTCGACGCCGAACTGCGCCATATAGGACTGGGTGTCGGCGTAGCCGTCGATCTTGCCCCAGCCTTCCGGGACGAACAGGCTGGCGATGAACAGTCGCGCCGCCAGCGCAGCTATGTCGCCGAGCACGGAAACGCTGACGAAACGGCCGGCGAGGGTCAGTAATCCTGTCTGCATGGAGATCGCGCCTCAAAAAGCGAGGAAAAGACCGCGCGCCGCGGCGGGCGGCGCGCCTTGGCGGATCAGATGTCGCCGTGAGCGAGCGCGTTTGGATTGGCGATCGCCTTCGAGAGGTCCTCGTATTCCTCGCAGTCGGTCGAACCGCAGATCTTGGCGATCGTATCAAGCTGTTCATGCGCGAGGTCGAACTTGCCCTTCAGCACGTAGGCTTCGCCGAGATATTCGCGCACCTGCGCGTAGTTCGGATCCAGCGCGACCGACTTCAGATAGTAGCTGATGCCTTCATCAGTGCGGCCGAGCTTGCGAGTCGCATAGCCGCGATAGTTGAGCGCGCGCGGCGTGCTGGGATCCTTGAGCAGATCGAGCGTCTGCAGCGCCTCGTCGTAGCGCTGCGCCTTGGCGAGCGCGAATGCGTATTCGACGATCTGAGCGTCAGGCAAGGCGTCGCCCTTGAGCGTCAGGCAATGCTTCGTCTTGACGTCCCAGATTTCGCCTTTGGGGCAAGTGGTGAGGTCTTGACCCCCGCCGCCGCCGCCGCCGCTGCTGGCGCTGCCGCCGCCAGCGCCGCCACCACCGCCACCACCGCCACCGCCGCCACTGTGACCGCCAGAGGCGAAAGCGTGGGGCGCGACAACCGCGAGCGCGACGGCGAGCGCCGCCGAAGTCAGAATTCGCCGAGCGTTGATTTGAAAGTCAGTGCGCATTGGGTCAGTCTCCTTTCTGGGGACGTGACATCAACACGCGTCGGGCGCCGCTTATTCGGTCGCCGGGCGCACGAGGCGCCGAACGATGAGCAACGGAGCCCGCGAGGAAGTGCGGACCGGCCTCGAGGCGCATCTGGCGCGCCTGTGGCGCTACGCCCTGTCGCTAGCGGGCGCGCGCGACGTCGCCGAGGATCTCGTCCAGGCGACCTGCCTCAGGGCGATCGAACGCGCCGACCAGTTCCAGCCCGGCACGCGGCTCGACCGCTGGCTGTTCGCCATTCTGCGGTCGATCTGGCTCAACGAGAGCCGGGCGCGACGGGTCAGGGCCGGCCAGGGCGTGCTCGACGCCGGCGAGGCGCTCAGCATCGACGGCGCGCACGAGATCGAAACGAATATTTCGGCCGCCCAGGTGTTGAGGGCGATAGGCGCCCTGCCGTCGTCGCAACGGGAGACCGTGCTGCTGGTCTATGTCGAAGGCTATTCCTACCGCGAAGCGGCCGAACTCCTGGGCGCGCCGATCGGCACCGTGATGAGTCGCCTCGCGGCGGCGCGTGCGACGCTGACTCGGACGCACGAAACGAAGGACGCGTAACCGTGGCGACGAGCGAGGACGACGACCGCAAGCTGACCGCCTATCTCGACGGCGAGCTCGACGAGGCCGAATGCGCCGCGCTCGACGCGCGGCTCATCGACGACCCGACCCTGCGGGCGCGGCTTGAAGCTCTGCGCGCTGCGGCCGACCGAACGCGTCTGGCCTTCGCGACGCTGCTTGAGACTGCGCCGGTCGCCGAGATGCGGACGCGGCTCGACGCCGCGCTTGCCGCCGCGCCGGGACGCGCCGGCCCGCCCTGGCGACGGCGCGTCGCCGCGATCGCCGCTGCGGCCGCGATCGTCGCTTTCGCCGCCGGCCTGACTGCCGGACGCTGGAGCGCTGGCAGAGGCCTCGCCGAACGCGACGATTGGCGTCAGGCGGTCGTCGAATACATGGCGCTCTATACGCCCGAAAGCTTCGGCGAAGCGGTCTCGCCGCGGCTGGGCGATGACCTCGCTGCGCTGTCGCGGCGGCTCGAAGCGCCCCTCGACGTCGACCGACTGAGGGCCGACGACCTGTCGCCGCGCCGCGCCGAACTGCTGCAATACGAAGGCGCGCCGCTCGGCCAGATCGGCTACCTCGACGGCGCGACGCCGGTCGCCTTCTGCATCTTGCGCGACGGCGAACCGGATGCGGCGCTGACGACCTCGTCGCGCGACGGTTTCGCGATCGCCTCATGGGCGCAAGGCGGACGCGGCTTCATGTTGGTCGGCAAGATCCCAGTCGAGCGACTGACGGCGCTCGCTCGGTCGCTGAAGGAGAAGACGGGATGACAGCAAAGCTCACGCTCAGGGCGCCGCCGCGCCGCGCCGCCGCCGGCTGGCTCATCGCAACTGTGGTCGGCGCCGCCGCATTCGCCGATCACGGCGCCAGCGCCACAACCGACCGCGGCGCCTGGCGCATCGACCCGGCGCGCACACACATCGGCTTCGTCGTCGATGCGGTTGGCTTTCCGCGCACCCAGGGCGAATTCCATGTCTTCAACGGGCGGCTGTCGATCGATTTCGACCGGCCCGCGGCGAGCCATGTCAGTTTCACCGTCCGCTCCGATTCGATCGAGGTCGGTTCGTCGTCGTTCGACGACACCTTGCGCGGGTCGAACTTCCTCGACGCTCAGCGCTTTCCCGACATCCGCTTCGAATCGACGCGGGTCGAGAAACGCGACGCGTCGACTATCGATCTGACCGGCGACCTGACGCTGCTCGGCGTCACGCGCCCGCTGACGGTCGAAGTCGAGGTCAAGCGGCTCGGCGGCGCGCGGCTCTCGTTTATCGCCCACGCTCGCATCGACCGGCTCGCCTACGGCATGAATTCCGGCTTCCCGATCATTTCGCGCGACGTCGATTTGACCGTGTCGAGCGAGGCGCTCGCCGGATGAAAGCGCCGGCGGCGCGCTGGAGCGGCGGCGTGATCGCGCTCCACTGGCTGTCGGCGGCGGGACTCGCGCTCGTGTTTGCGCTCGGTCTGGCGGCGACCGCGGCCGGCGGCGACGCGGCGCGCAAGTTCGACCTCTACCAGACGCACAAGGCGTTGGGCTGGCTGACGCTTGTCCTTCTGGCGGCGCGCCTCGTCGCTCGCGCCGCGCGCGCCGCTCCGCCGCCGGCGCCGAGTTGGTCGAAAGCGACCCGCTGGGGGTCAGGCTTCGTCCACGCCGCGCTCTACGCGCTGCTGGCGGCGGTCCCGCTGATCGGTTGGCTGCGCGTCTCTTCGGCGATCGTGCCGATCCCGGTGAGCCTGTTCGGCGTGGCGACGATTCCCAACATCGCGCCGATCGACGCCGTCTTCTCGGAAGACATGGCGTTCGCCCACAAGTTAGCTGGGTGGGCGCTCGCCACGCTCGTGGCGCTGCACGCCGCGGCGGCGCTCAAGCATCAGTTCGGCGACCGCGATGCGATTCTCTCTCGGATGTGGCCGGGCGCGGGAGGGCGGACGCCTTAGACCGCGCCGCCGTCGGGGCCGACCCGGGTGATGCGCAGATTGTTGGTGGCGCCGGAATTGCCGAACGGCACGCCGCAGACGACGATCACCCGTTCGCCGACGCCGACGAAGCCGTCAATATAGGCGTGACGGCAGGCGCGATCGGCCATGTCGCGTTCATCGCGCGCGTCCTCGGTAACGACGGCGTGCACGCCCCAGGCGAGCGCCAGCCGGCGCGCGACAGCGACGACCGGGGTCAGCGCAATAATGGCTGAGAACGGCCGCTCGCGGGCAATGCGCAGGCCGGTCGTGCCGGACGCGGTCCAGGCGCAGATGACTTTCGATTGCAGCGCTTCGGCGACGTCGCGCGTCGCCTCGGCGATCGCGTCGCCGCCGCTGCGGTCGTGCGTCGGCCGCTGGGCGGTGATGATCGCCGGGTAGATGCCCTCGGCTTCGACGGTCGTGGCGACGCGGTCCATCGTCGACACCGCCTCGATCGGGTATTGGCCTGAGGCGCTTTCGGCTGACAGCATCACCGCGTCGGCGCCCTCGAACACGGCGGTCGCGACGTCGGAGACTTCGGCGCGGGTCGGCACCGGCGTCGTGATCATCGATTCGAGCATCTGGGTGGCGATGACGACGGGTTTGCCGAGCCGGCGGGCGCGGCGGGTGATCGTCTTCTGCAGACCCGGCACCTGCTCGAGCGGCATTTCGACGCCGAGGTCGCCGCGCGCCACCATCACCGCATCCGAAACGGCGAGGATGTCGTCGAGGCGCTGAATCGCCTGTGGCTTCTCGATCTTGGCCATCACCAGGGCGCGATCGCCGGCGATCGTCTTCACCTCGATGACGTCCTCGGGGCGCTGCACGAAGGAGAGCGCGATCCAGTCGATGCCCTCCTCCAGCGCTGCAGCGAGGTCGGCGCGATCTTTTTCGGTCATTGCCGAAGTCGGGATCGTCGTGTCGGGCAGGCTGACGCCCTTCTTGTTGGAGACGCGGCCGGCGACCTCGACGATCGTTTCGGCGCTGCCGGGCGCCACGGCGGAAACGCGCAGCAGCACCTTGCCGTCGTCGATCAAAACTCGGTGACCGGGCTGCACCGAGCCGAGGATTTCCGGGTGAGGCAGATAGACGCGGGTCGAATCGCCGAGCTTGGCGTTGGCGTCGAGGGTGAACACGTCGCCCTTGCGCAACTGGACGCCGCCGTCTTCGAACTCGCCGACCCTGAGCTTCGGTCCCTGCAAGTCGACGAGAATGCCGATCGGCCGGTCGAATTCCTCTTCGAGCGAGCGGATCATCGCGACGCGCTCGCGCATCGCCTCGTGCGAGGCGTGGCTCATGTTGATGCGAAAGACGTCGGCCCCGGCCTTGAACAGATCGGCGACGACGGCGCGGTCGGCCGAGGCCGGACCGAGGGTGGCGATGATTTTGACGCGGCGGCTGCGACGGATCACGAACGTTCTCTCTTTTTCGGTTTCGTCTGTTTTTCGGTTTCGTCGGTTTTGCGCGAACGGGCTTTAGGCTTCATTGCGCGTCGTCAATTGAGCGCCGCGGGCGCTCACGGATTGGCGGGGTCGGTGAGCTGAACGGTCCAGTTCTTGGCGTCTTTGCCCGTGTCGACCTCGAAAAAGCCGGTGCGATCGTAGCCGCGCACAAAGCAGTCCTGGCGACCGTCGATCTTGAACTCGCGGTCGCTGGTGCACATGAAGGCCTTGCCCTTCCACTCCCCGCCGCGCTCGTCCATCGCGTACACGTAATAGTACTGCGCCGCCAGCGAGCCGCGCAGCAACGTGTCGCAATCCGTCGGCTTGAGGTTCCACCAGCCCTCGCTGACCCAGGCCTGGCCGTCGGTATAGGCGAGCGCGACGCTGACGCGGCGGTCGGTGAGATTGCACATGCGAAAGTCGGCGCGCGCCGCAGACGCTGTGAGCGGCGCGGCGGCAATCAGCATCAGCAGAAAGGCATGATTGCGCCGCATGGCCATTCGCGCTTGGTCTCCGGCGCCATAATCGTCGGCGCGACCGCCCTGTCAACCGCGAGCCGCCACGCCGCCGCCAGCTTTCGCGCCGGTCGGGCGGGCGACGTAGATGCCGGCCAAAATCAGCAGTCCGCCAAGCCCCTGAACCAGCGAAACCGGCTCGCCGAGCAGCAAAAAGGCGAATCCGGCGGCGGCGATCGCCTCGAGGAAGATCACCAGCGACGAGAACGCCGCCGGCAACCGGCCGAGCGCGATCGACAGCAGGCCCTGGCCGCCGGCGTGGCTGATCCACGCCATGCCGACGAGCGCGCCGATTCCGCGCAGGCTGTGGGGCAGAATCACGTGATCGAGCGCAAGCGCCACGATCAACAGCAGCCCGGCGGTGATGACGGTGGCGACCAAAGTGACCCGCGCCGCCGAATGGGCGCGTCGCGCCGCCTTCACCGCGAGGAAATAGAGGCCGAAGAAGACGCCGGTGGCGACGCCGTAGAGATCGCCGATCGCAGCGGCGGGTCGGAGGTGGAAGCTTTGCGCCAACAGCGCGGCGCCGCCAGCGACGCACAGGGCCACGCCGGCCAGCGTGTTGAGCGCCGCGCGCTCGCCGAACAGCAGCCAGCCGAACGCCACCACCCAGATTGGCGCGCAGGTGGCGAAGAAGGTCGCGTTGGCGACGCTGGTGGTGACGATCGACAGATGCCAGAAGAACAGGTCGCCGGCGAAAGCGAGGCCGGCCAAAATGTCGGCGCGGCCAATCCGCCCGTCGGACGGCTCGCGCGCCTCGGCGATCTTGACCCAGGCCCACAGCAGCGGCAGCGCCAGCGTAACCCGCCAGAAGGCGCTGGCGAATGGCCCGACATCGGCGAGGCGGACAAAAATCGGCGATATGCCCATCGCCAGCGCCCCGACCACCAGGGCGGCGAAAGGCGCGCCAAAGCCGCCCTGCGGCCTCGCCGCAGGGGAGGCTTGCGTCATCGGTGTTCGATTCCCGCGCCCGGACCGGGCGATGGCGTTGGCGTCGCGCCGCTCCGTCCTTATTCTTGCCGCAGGCGACCGGCAAGGGGGCGGCATGGATGCGAGGGCGTGGCGCGAAGCCACTGACAGTGACGACGATTTCACGCCGTTCGAGCAAATTCCCGGCGCGCTCGACGGCGGCGTCCTCGTCATCTGCGACCATGCCGCCAACGCGCTGCCGCTGCGTTACGGCAACCTCGGCCTGCGGCGCGAGGCGCTCGAGCGCCACATCGCCTACGACATTGGCGCCGCCTCGCTCGCGCGTCAGCTCGCCAAAAGGCTCGGCGCGCCGGCGGTGCTGTCAACTTTCTCGCGGCTGCTGATCGACGCCAACCGCGGCGGCGACGACCCGACGCTGGTGATGCGGGTTTCGGACGGCGACCTGGTGCCCGGCAACGCGCGAATCGGCGCGGAAGAGATCGCCCGCCGCCGCAGTCTCTATTGGGAGCCTTATCGCTCGGCGATTACGGCAATGGTCGAAGCGATGCTGGCGAGCGGCGAACCGCCGGCGATCCTGTCGATCCACTCGTTTACGCCGCATTGGCGGGGACAGGCGCGGCCGTGGAAGGTCGGCGTGTTGTGGGATTCCGATCCACGCCTGGCCGCGCCGCTGATTCGCGCGCTTGGCGCCGAGCCCGACATCGGCGCCGACGCGGTCGGCGACAACGAACCCTACGAAGGCGGGCTGTCCGGCGACACGGTCAACGCAATCGCCACCGCGCGTGGCCTCGCCAACGCGCTGATCGAAGTGCGACAGGATCTGATCGGCGAACGCGCCGCCGCGGAAGCCTGGGCCGACCGGCTGGCGCGAATCGTCGCGCCATTGGTTGCGCCCGCGGCGAACCGGGCGCCACAGGATTGGGGCAGCCGCGCCGAGGGGCGGCCAAGTCCGCCGCCGCCGGCTTGACGCGCCGCGCGCGGGCGGCCATGACCGGGTCGCAAAAAGTCTCCCAGATAGCAAGCAACGGGACATGGAATGGCCAAGGAAGCCAAAGTCGCCGAATCTTTTGACCCTGTGAACGGCGGTCAACTGCGCGCCTTCGTCGAGCGCATCGAGCGGCTGGAAGAAGAGAAGAAGGCGCTCGCTGACGACATCAAGGACGTCTACGCCGAAGCCAAGGGCAACGGTTTCGACGCCAAGGTCATCCGCAAGGTGGTCTCGATCCGCAAACAGGACCGCGACAAGCTGCGCGAAGAGGAGGAGATTCTCGATCTCTACCTCGCCGCGCTGGGCATGGCCTGATCCCAGCGTCGCCTAGAAACGATCAAGCAAGAGGTGAACGCCATGCCGGTTCATGACGCCAACGCCGCTGAAGACCGTCTCAGCGGCGAAGCCGATCGCGTCGCCGACGCGTTCGCCGCCGCCGCCGCCCGCCGCTCAACCTTCGAAGCGCCCTACCGCCACTACCTGCTGGAAAACCTGTTTCCCGCCGACGTGGCCGACGCGCTCGCCAACCTGCCGTTCGCCGCGCCCGACCTCGCCGGCGTCTCCGGGCGGCGCGAGCTGCACAACGACTCGCGCAGTTATTTCGACACGGCGGCGATGGCGCATTTTCCCGTCATGCAGGCGGTCGCAGAGGCGCTGCAGTCGCCGCGAATCGTCCGCCTGATCGCCGAATCCTTCGCCGCGCCGATCGACGACACCTTTCTTCGACTCGAATATGCGCAGGACGTCGACGGCTTCTGGCTCGAGCCGCACACCGACCTCGGCGTGAAGAAGTTCACCTGCCTGATCTATCTCTCCGACGGCCCCGGCCATGAAAAGCTCGGCACGGACATCTACTGGAGCAAAGAGCGCCACTACGGCGTGTCGCCGTTCAAGCGCGGCGCGGCGATGGTTTTCGTGCCTGGCGACGACACCTGGCACGGCTTCGAGAAGCGCCGAATCGAGGGCGTGCGCCGCTCGGTGATCCTCAATTACGTCACCCACGATTGGCGGGCGAGGGAGCAGCTGTCGTTCCCCGAGCGGGCGGTGCGGGTGTAGGCGCGACGAACGCCCACCGGGACGGCCCGCAATGCGTCAACATATGGACCGCCGCGTCAGTCGTTCGTCTGCGGCGCGCCGTGCGCGGCCAGTCGCGCCAGCACCCGCTCGGGCGCGACGAGGCAGGACTGCCGAATGACCTGCTTGTCCAGCCGCAGCGTCAGCTCGTGAAATCGCGTCGCTCGGCCGGCGGGCGGGCTCGCAAGCGAGAAGGAGGTTAGTCCGGCATACGGGACGAAGACGCAATTCACGGCGTAGCGCGCCTCTAAGAAGCGGCGCGTCGGTTCGTTGCGATTGACGATAATGAGCTCGCCGGGCGCGTCCAGAAACATCACGCCGGTCGAAAGGCGGCGGCGGTTCGCCGCATCGCGACAGTAGCGGTTGGCCGGCTCGGCGTGAATTGGCGCGACGGGCTGCGGTCCGCTGCGACGCTTGGCGTCAAGTTCATTCTGGAAGACGAGGTCGGCGATGGCCACGACCGGGTCCGGTCCGAAGGCCCGCGGCGCTTCCCGGTCGCGCGTCCATTGGGAGCGGACGAAATCGGTTACTTTCCTCATCAGGGCGGACGAAACGGAGCTGTACTCGAGGGCAAAAGCGCCGCCGTCGCGCAACATGAGCGTCAAGCGGCTATACAAGAGATCTTTATAGCTCTCGAGCGCAGCGACCTCGCCCCAGACGAGATCCTGGGTGACGACGCGCTCGTCGGTCAAACGCATAAGGCTGGCGCCGTGATCATGCACGGCGAGCACCGCGTCATAGAGGTCCATGCCTGGACGGACGTCCCTCCGCTCAACGTTGCGCGGCACCTTTAGGAGAAAGCGGGCGTCGTAATGGGACGCGCAGGCGGCGCGGAACCGCTTCGGCGCATCGCGTTCGGCGTTGATTTCGTAAACCCAGGGACCGAAGGCGTCATATTCGCGCAGGTCCTCTTCGCTCGCCGAACCACGCCAATCATCGGGCTCAACCCGACGTCTGCGGCCCCATGTCATTGTCTTGTTCCATTTTTCTTAAGTAGCCGGTGATGAGGTCGATGCCTTTGACGGCGGCGGCGATCTCGTCAGCAGCCATGGCGCCGAACAGCCGCTCGAAACCGCGACGCCGCTGCGCCTCCAAATGCCGGACGAAGTCGCGCCCCGCCGGCGTCAGCGCCACCAAATAGCTGCGCTCGTCGCCGGGAATGTCGCGCCGCTCGATGAGCTGCAAATCCCTCAGCCGGCGAAGGACCGAGGTCATCGTCGCTTTCTCGATGCTGAGGCCGCGGCTGAGGTCGCTCGGGCGAGTCGGACCGACGACATGGAGCGCCATCGTCACGATGATTTCGTGCTCCGTGTAGCTGCGATCGCCGTAGCGGGTGCGGTGCAGGACCGGATTGATGTGTGCGATGAAGTACCGCATGAAGGCGGTGACGCTGGCGTCGAGCAGGGCGGGCGAGGCGGTCATTGTCGACTGTTCGAAATGGTATGGTTAGATTTCGAACATTCTATGCCTGAGCGCGGTCGATCGCAAGCCCGCGCCAGCCGTCAAGCAGCGTCGATGGATTGAACCGACAAAAGAAATGTGAGCGCCCGCACCACAGCCGGATTCCGCGGTCGCGCAGGCTTCGGGTGGCCAATTGGCGCGGGGCTTGCTATCACGCCGCCCAAAAGCACGCCATCCGAAGGCTAGATCATGCGCAAGGGCGCCATTTCGCGCAAAACCAGCGAGACCAAGATCGACGTCGCCGTCGATCTCGACGGGTCGGGCAAGTCCGACGTCAGGACCGGCGTCGGTTTTTTCGATCACATGCTCGAGCAGCTCGCGCGCCATTCGCTGATCGACCTCACCGTGCGCGCCGAGGGCGACCGGCACATCGACGATCACCACACGGTCGAGGACGTCGGCATCGCGCTCGGCCAGGCGCTGCGCCAGGCGCTCGGCGACAAACGCGGACTGACCCGCTACGCCGACTGTCTGCTGCCGATGGACGAGGCGTTGACCCGCGTCGCGATCGACGTTTCCGGGCGACCGTTCCTCGTCTTCCGCGTCGAATTTCCGACCCAAAAGATTGCGACCTTCGACGTCGAGCTGGTGCGTGAATTTTTCCAGGCCTTCACGGTTAACGGCGGCCTGACGCTGCATATTGAAAACGTGTATGGGGCGAACAGCCACCACATCGCCGAGACCTGCTTCAAGGGCGTTGCGCGGGCGCTTGGCGCCGCGCTTGCAATTGACCCGCGACAGGCCGCGCGCATTCCTTCGACGAAGGGCGCTCTGTAAACTTGTTAGAAAGGGCCGCAGAGGCGGCTACGTTAAATGACGATCTTTGCGGCGCATTGCGCCCCTGAATTTCGGCGATCGAATGAAGCTTTGGAGCGGGCCCGGGTGTTCCGGGTCGGTTTCGTCTGGCCGGCGCTTGTCTTCGGTCCGCTGTGGTTGATCGCGCGGCGCTTGTGGCGGCCGCTGGCGCTGTGGATTGTCGTCGCGGCGTTGGTCAGGGCGGCGACGACGCATGGGTTGCTCAATCCTGGCGCTGCATTCTGGCTCTATCTCCTTGCCGCGCTCTATCTCGGCTTTGAAGGCCGCGCGCTCGAGGCGGCGGCGTTGACCCGACGCGGCCAGCCGCTCGCCGACATCGTCTGCGCCGCCGATTCCTCCGGCGCCGAACGCGCGTTCTTCGCCCGCGCCGTCGACTTGGCGGCTGTGCCGCCGCCGGCGCCGCCACGCAGCGGACCGGCTGCGGGTGCGCCGCACGGCGTCATCGGCCTGTTCCCAGAAGCGGGCGGCTGAAATGAACGTCGCAATCGTCGACTACGGCTCGGGCAATCTCCATTCCGCCCACAAAGCCTTCGAACGCGCCGCGCGCGAAGCCGGCCTTGACCGCGTCGTCAAAGTGACAAGCAACCCGGACGACGTCATGCGCGCCGAGCACGTCGTGCTGCCGGGCGTCGGCGCTTTCGCCGATTGTCGCCGCGGCCTCGACGCCGTGCCCGGCATGGTGGAAGCGCTAGAGGAAACGGTGCGGCGCCGCGGCCGGCCGTTTCTCGGCATCTGCGTCGGCATGCAATTGATGGCGACGCGCGGGCTCGAATACGAAGTCGTCGCCGGCCTCAACTGGATCGGCGGCGACGTCGCCCAGATTCACGAAGCGCCTGGCCTCAAGATTCCCCACATGGGGTGGAACACGCTGCAAGTTCGCCGCGAACACCCGCTGCTGGCCGGAGTCGCGACGGGCGACGGCGGCCTGCACGCCTATTTCGTCCACTCGTTCCAGCTCTACCCGGCCGACGCCGCCGACGTCGTCGCCGTCGCCGATTACGGCGGCCCGGTGACCGCGATGGTCGGTCGTGAAAATGTTGTCGGGACGCAGTTCCATCCTGAGAAGAGCCAGAAGCTCGGGCTCGCGTTGATCGCCAATTTCCTGAGGTGGCGTCCTTGATCCTGTTTCCCGCCATCGATCTGAAGAGCGGCGAGTGCGTGCGCCTCGTGCGCGGCGACATGACGCAAGCGACCGTGTTCAACGCCGACCCGGCCGCACAGGCGCGCCTCTTCGAGGAACGCGGCTTCGCGTGGCTGCATCTCGTCGACCTCGACGGCGCCTTCGCCGGCCAGCCGATGAACGCCGACGCGGTCGATCGCATTCTCGCCAACGTATCGATGAAGGTTCAGCTCGGCGGCGGCGTGCGCGACATGAAGACGGTCGCCGGCTGGCTGGAGAAAGGCGTCGCGCGCGTCATCATCGGCACCGCCGCGGTCGAGGATCCCGGTTTCGTGCGCGAGGCTTCGCGGCTGTTTCCCGGCCGCGTCGCCGTCGGCATCGACGCGCGCGACGGCCGCGTCGCGGTCGACGGCTGGGCGCGCACCTCCGACGTCGCGGCGGTCGATCTCGGTCGCCGTTTCGAGGACGCCGGCGTCGCGGCGCTGATCTACACCGACATCAGCCGCGACGGCGTGATGCAGGGCCTC
>Ga0181529_10003454_pt1 | contig 17972 bp, 14 predicted proteins | sample PEATcosm2014_Bin_36_FD_119763 | JGI IMG/M metagenome (GOLD analysis project Ga0181529, IMG submission 119763) | Peatland microbial communities from MTU Mesocosm Facility, Houghton, MI, USA - PEATcosm2014_Bin10_30_metaG | ecosystem: Environmental > Terrestrial > Soil > Wetlands > Peat | place... | reverse complement strand
CTCTACCTCTTCATGCGGACCTACACGATCACGCGCCTCATCCCCGACGGCCAGGCGATATTCAGGGTCGAGCTCTTCACCCTCTCCCTCATCCTTCCCCTCGTGGGCGCCTTCCTCGAGACTCTCAACGACACGAAGATCAAGAAGATCACGCTCTGGTACGGAGGGCTGTGCTCCATCCTCGCCCTGGGCGAGGCCGTGATGCCCGCCGCCTTCTCCTTCGATTTGCTCCGGGTCTGGCAATTCACGGGCCTCGTCATGGCCTTCTATTATTTCGGCTGGGACATCCTGGCCAGGTTCCTCTCCGACTGCCGGCGGCGCTGGACCCGCGAGCGCGGCACGGAGGGCGGCAGGAGCCTGGGCCGCATCTACCTCAAGGCCCTCTGGCGCACGCCCATCGGCAACCTCGCCATTGGGGGGGTCATTCTCTTCGGGACGGCCGTCTTCGACATCATCGACGCCCTGTTCCTGCAATGGAACCTCGTGCTCACGAAATACGGCTTCTTCCTTTTCACGATGGGCACGGCCCTCATCCTCGCCAACCGCCTCGGCTTCCTCCACGACCGCCTGAGCGGGCTCAATCTCGAGCTCGAGGAGCGGATCCGCGTGCTGAGCGAGACGGGGCTGCGCCTCCAGGCGAGCGAGCGCCGCTACCGCAGCCTCTTCGAGGGCAGCACCGACCCCATCGCCCTCCTGACCGATGACCTGGCCATCATCGAGGGCAACAAGGCGGCGGCGGAGCTCTTTGGCCTGGATCGGCCGGACCCGCCATCCTCCCTCTTGGAAACGATCTACTCCGACAGGCGCGAGGGAAGCATCCCGGCTGAGTACCTGCGCGCCGCCGCGCGCTCCCTGCGCGACAGGGTTGGCGCCAGCGAGCTCCTATTGAGGATCAAGGCCCCCATCGGCGAGCCCAAGGGCTACAGGCTCAGGCTCGAGCGGATAGACGCCCTGGAGCGCAAGGAGATCCTCCTGCGCGCCGCCCCCGAGGGCAAGGACGCACTCGCGGACTTCTTCGTCGAGGGTCGGGAGCGCTTCGACGTGGAGAGCAGCCTCTCGGCCACCGACGCGGTCTGCCGCCGCGCCACCGCCTACCTCTCGAAGTACCTGCCAGAGGACGAGTCGCGCTTCCTGGGCGGCTGCCTTCGGGAGATCGTCATCAACGCCGTCGAGCACGGGAACCTGGAGATCGGCTTCGACGAGAAGACGGAGAGCATGAAGGCGGGCCGCTACTTCGAGCTCCTGCAAGAGCGTCGCCTCGACCCGCGCTACCGTTCGCGGAAGGTGGTCGTGGAATACTCCGTCTCGGCGTCCCGAGCCACCTTCAGGGTGACCGACGAGGGCTCGGGCTTCGACCACGGCGCCTTCTCGAGAAGGGACTCGGAGCCGACGGCGGACATGCTCGAGCACGGCCGCGGGCTCTTCATCGCGATGAACGCCTTCGACAAGATGCTGTTCAACGAGCGGGGCAACCAGGTGACCCTCGTGAAGTACGTCGAAAAATAGGGCCGGCCCGCGCAAGCGGCCGGCCCCGTACGGAGTCGAACCCGGACTTTAGAATCGGTGGTGGCGCCAGGGACGGGGGCCCCAACCCCAACCCCAGCCCCAGCCCCAGCCCCAGCCTACGCCTAGCACCGCGACGACCGGCGAGGAGTCGCTCGAGTCCCGCGACACGAGTCGCGTGCTCGGATCCAGCTTGACGAAGGCCTCCCTCATCGAGTCGACGGCGTCGAGCCAGCGGGGGTAGCTCTGAAGGTCTATGATCGACATGCCGTCATGCAAGTCCGACAGGGTCCCGGCGCTCGCGTCGGACGATTTGACCGTGGCTATCCTCAGCACCCGGCCCGTGGCTTTGTCGGCCTGGATGACGGCGGCGATCTCGGCGGTCTTGCCCGTCGGCTCGAGCTCTCCGAAGAGTCCGTAGTCGTAGAGCTGCACCTCTCCGATGGCCATGTAGAATTCGTTTCCCACGAGCTTCGAGCTCACCGTCCCCTTGGAAACGAAGCCCTCAGGCTCCTTCGCCTCGGCCGGTGTCGAGGCGCAGCTTACCACGGCCAGCGAGACGATCCCCGCCGCGATGGCAATCCTCGCCCTATTTTTCATGATACCTCCCCGTCAATCCTGAGGAGCGGGCCCGCCTTGCATCATCGGCGCAGGCGGCATGCCGCCCTCCATCCAAGGCCTTCTCATGCCTCTCGCCCCGTTTCTCATCGGGCCCATGACGAAGCGCCTGTACTTCGCGAAATTGTCGGCGCCCATCAGCTTCGTGAGCTGGACGCGCGCGGACAAAAGACTCTTCTGGATTTCCGCCCGCAGTTGGGCCTTCTTGTCGATCAGCGCGTTGATCGCCTGCAGGTCGGGACTCGCCGGAAGCAGGGCCTCCTGGATCTGCGCGTTGACGAGGCGGATATGCGTCATGTCGGCCTTCGCCACCTCGCGCGTCGCGTTCTCGATTTGCGTCACTTGGGCGACCTGGGCGTCGCTGAGGCCGAACCCCTTGAGCAAGCCGCTCTCGTCCCCCCTCCTGCCCTGGGCGAAGATGGCCACGGGCACGAGGAGCACTAATAGAACTGTCAGGAAACGCTTCATTGATGACCTCCTGGTCGTTGCTATCAATGTAACATCCGGCAGTCGCTGTTGTATGTAAAAACCCAGTAAACATCCAATGGTCGCCACGCTTGAGGCGAGCCGGACGCGCGCCCCCGCTCCGCAGCCTGCTATAATTATATCATGTCATCGCAAGGCCTGGGGGCCGCGGGCCTCAACCCGGCAGCCAGACCCAGAAGATCGTGCCTTCGCCCTCGCGGGACTCGAAGCCTATCCGCCCGCCGAGGTAGTCCTCGGTGAGCAACTTCATGCTGTAGGTCCCGATGCCCCTGGCCGGGCCCTTGGTCGAGAAGGAGCGCTGGAAGATCTGGAGCTGAAGCTCCCGCGGGATGAAGGCGGCGTTGCTCACGGAGATCCTCGCCCCGCCCTCCCCGTAGGCTACGCGGAGCCCGAGCTCTTCGCCCGCGACCGACGCCTCGAAGGCGTTCTTGAGCATGTTCACGAGCACGCGGCCGAGCAGGACGGGGTCGGTCGTCGAGGGGCGCGGCTCTCCCTCGACCTCGAAGGCCACGCGCTTGCCGACCGCGCAGTCGGCCGTCTCGACGCTCCGGACGGCCTTCCTCGCGACTTCCTCGAGCTGGACCTCGAGCTTCTCGCTCTCGAACTCCCCCCTCTCCATGCTGACGAGGTCCCTCTGCTGGCTGACCTCGTCGGTGAGGGATCGCAGAACCTGGCCCAGCCGCGAGAAGTATTCGCTGCTGGAGGCGAGGGGGCCGAGCTCCTTGTCCAGGAGGAAGAGGCAGGACTGCAGGCTCGAGATGCTGTTCATGAGATCGTGGAAGAAGATGCGCTCCAAGGCCTGCCGGCGCTTGGTGTCGCCGATGTCGCTCATCGTGACGACGGCGAACCTCCCCTGGGCGGTCGACAGGGGCACGGCCGTCACCAGGAGGTCGAGGCTGACCGATCGGCCCTCGGCCCTGGTCGAAAGCCGGCACTCCCGCGAGCTCCGCCTCCCCTCCTCCAGGGCCTCGAGGATGGCGCCGACCGCCCCGCAGAAGCGGCAGGCCTCCGAGCTGCCGCAGCCCCCGGGCATCTCGCGCGCGTGGATGCATTCGAGGATCTCGCCGGGCCTCGCCCCCACGACCTGCTCGGGACGAAGGCCGAGCGCCGAGAGGGCGGCCGCGTTGGCGTAGAGGAGCTGCCTGCGCTCGTCGACGATGAGCGCGATGGAGGGCACGAGGTCGAGCACGGTGTCGTAGGGCAGCTGGGCCTTGAGCTCGGCGAAAGAGCGGCGAAGCTCCGCCGCCTCGCTGCGGACGGCGGGCGCGAACGAGGTATCCACTTCCTCTCCCCTCTCCGCGCGGCCGCGGAATGCTCTCAGTATAGCAGATCGCCCGACTCGTTGCTCCGTCCTTGCGCGCTCGACGGAATGCCAGGATAATGCGCTGATCGCGGGCGCGCGGAAAGGCGGTGGGCATGGGAGCCGGGAGCGGGAGGGTCAGCATTCGAGTGAACGGGGCCTGGCGCGAATTCGAGCTGGGCAGGGACCTGACGCCGTCGACGACCCTGGCCCAGCTCCTGCGCGAGGGCCTGGGCCTCACGGGGCTCAAGACCGCCTGCGACGAGGGGGCCTGCGGGGCCTGCACGGTGATCCGGGACGGGAAGGCCGTCCTTTCCTGCATGGTCCTCGCCGTCGAGGCCGACGGCCACGACATCCTGACCATCGAGGGCCTGGGCGAGGACGACCCCGTCGTCGAGGCCTTCGCCGAGCAGAGCGAGCCGGGCTACGGCACGGCCCTCCAATGCGGCTATTGCACGCCGGGCTTCGTGATGGCCGCTCGGGCCTTCCTGAACGAGAACCCCTCGCCCAGCCTCGCCGACATTAAGGAAGGCCTCTCGGGCAACATCTGCCGCTGCGGCTGCTACGCGGCCATCGCGATGGCCGTCCTCCACGCCGCCCAGAAAATCGCGGCCCGGGGAGGCGCGAGATGAGGGAGCCCTTCCTACCCCGCGCCGAGCGCGCCTTCATCGGCCAGTACCGCCCCAAGATCGACGGCCGCGAGAAGGCGAGCGGCCAGGCCAGGTACGCCGACGACCTCGCCCTCGCCCGCCGCTTCCCCGGCATGCTCTACGCCAAGGTGCTGCGGAGCCCCTACGCCCACGCGCGCGTGCTCAAGCTCGACCTCTCCGAGGCCGAGGCCCTGCCGGGCGTCGTCGCCTTCCTCAGGTACGACGACCCCGAGGTGGCCGCGCTCAAGAAGACCAACGCCGGCTGGACCGACGGGGTCGACACGGTGAGCTACCGCAAGATGATGTGGGGCACCTTCCGCGACCGCTGCGTCCTGGGCAACTACGCCTGCTGGGCCGGCGACGAGGTCGGGGTGGCGGTGGCGGCCGAGAGCGAGCTCCTCGCCGAGGAGGCCCTCGCCCTGGTCAAGGTCGAGTGGGAGGTCCTGCCCTTCGTGCTCGACCCCCTCGAGGCGATGAGGCCGGGCGCCCCCCTCGTCCATCCCGACATCTCCGCGGACAACGTCTTCCCTCCCGACCCCTTCGGGGGCGGGGACGTCTTCGTCGACAAGGGCGACGTCGAGTCAGGCCTCGCCGCGGCCGACTTCGTGGTCGAGGGCCGGGCCGTCTACCACAACGCCACCCAGAACTCCCTGGACAACTGGTGCTGCCTCGTCGAGTGGGCCGGCGACGCGCTGACGGTCTGGTCCAACTCCTACGCCACCGACCAGACCCGCATGCACGTCAGCCAGATGCTCGGCCTGCCCATCCACAAGGTGCGGGCGGTGAGCCCCTACGTCGGGGGGCAGTTCGGGCGGGGCGATACCGGCGACCAGCCCTTCTTCCTCTTCACCGCCCTCCTCTCCAAGAAGAGCGGGAAGCCGGTGAAGTTCAGGCACACGAGGAGAGAGAGCTTCCACGACTCGCGGCAGCCCGCGGTCTACACGGCCAGGGTCGGCGTCATGAAGGACGGGACCATGACCTCGATGCACTTCAAGTCCCTGGGCAACGCGGGCGCCTACGCGGACCACACGATGTTCGCCCTCAAGTACGCGCCCAAGGAGATCACCGAGGTCGCCTTGGCCCACGTGCCCGATGTGCGCTTCGAGTCCTTCGGCGTCTATACCAACAAGATCCCGGCCTGCATGATGCGGGGGGTCGGCAACTCCCAGTTCAACCTCATCTTCGGCCTCATGATCGACCTGGTCGCCGAGAGGCTCGGCGTGGACCCCCTGGAGCTCTGCGTCAAGAACTTCGGCCACGAGTGGGAGAGCCTGCCCGACAAGAGCCTCGAGCGGGTCCTCGAGGAAGGCTCGCGCCGCATCGGTTGGAAAGAAAAGCGCCACCTCCCGGGCCAAGGGCCTCTCTTCGAAGGGACCAGGCGCCGGGGCGTCGGCTTCTCCTGCCACCCCGCCTGGCACGCCGAGTGGCAGGAGGTGAGGCGGGGCAAGGTCCAGGTCGGCATCACCCTCAACCCAGACTGCACGGTAATGCTCAACGCGCCCTCGGTGGAGACGGGCAACGGCTCGAACACCTGCAACGTCCTGGGCTGCGCCGAGGCCCTCTCCTTCCTCGGCATCGCCGTCGAGGACATCCATTGGAGCTCGATCGTGGACTCGGACCGGGGGACCAAGGACTGCGTCCAGACCGACAGCGCGGTCTCCTACCTCCAGTCCGAGGTGATGGCCCTGGCGGCGCAGGAGCTCAAGGACAAGATCCGCGAGATCGCCGGCCCCGTCCTCGGCCGCAGGCCCGAGGAGCTCGAGATAGTCAAGGGCAGGGTCTTCCCTCGGGACGATTCGGGCGGTGGCATGGGGGTCAGGGAGCTCCTCTCCTCCGGCGACCTCGCGCCCATCACGGTCTTCATGAGCCGTCCTCCCCTGGCCGAGAAGACCGGCGTCCCCTATTTCGCCAATTTCGCCGAGGTCGAGGTGGACACGGGCACGGGAAGGGTCCAGGTCCTCGCGCTCGTCGTCGTCAACGACTGCGGCACCGTCATGTACGCCTCGGGGGCCGAGGCCCAGCAGGTCGGCGGCCAATGCATCGGACTGGGCGAGGCCCTGACCGAGGAGATCGTCTACGATCCCGCCACTGGCGTGCCCCTCAACTTCAACTGGGTCGACTACCATATCCCGACCATGGCGGACATGCCCGACATCGAGCCCGTGCTCCTGGAAGTGTGGAAGGGCGGGGGCGAGTACGGGGCCTGCGGCATCGGCGAGGGCACGGTGACCTGCACTCCCCGCGCCATCCTCAACGCTATCTACAACGCCATCGGGGCGAGGGTCGACGAGATTCCGGCGACTGCGGACAAGGTGCTCCGCGCGCTGGGGAAGGCCTAGGGCACCGCCATGGCGCTGCGACACTTCGATCACGTCCGGCCCGCCTCGCTGGAAGAGGCCTCGAGGCTCGCCGAGGCGCGCGGCGGCTCGGCCGCCTTCGTCGCCGGGGGCACCGACCTCCTCGGCATCCTCAAGGACAGGGTCCATCTCCGCTATCCCGAGCTCCTCGTCGACCTCAAGGGCATCCCCGGCCTCGACCGCATCGAAGCGGGCGAGGGGGGAGCCCGGATCGGGGCCCTCGCCACCCTCGCGGACCTGGCCGCGAGCCCCATCGTGCGTCGGAGCTATCCCCTCCTCGCCGAGGCCGCGCGGGCCGCGGCCTCTCCCCAGCTCCGGAACATGGGCACCATAGGCGGCAACATCTGCCAGGAGCCCCGCTGCTGGTATTACCGCAACCCGGAGAACCGCTTCCCCTGCCTGCGCAAGGGCGGGGGAAAGTGCAACGCGATCGAGGGGGAGAACCGTTTCCACTCGATCTTCGGGGCGGCCAGGCTGGGCATGCCCTCCTGCCGAGCCGGCTGCCCCGGCAACGTCGAGATACCCCTCTACCTTTCTAAGCTGCGCGCGCTCGACATGGAGGGGGCGGCCAGGATCCTCCTCGACGGCAATCCGATGCCCGCCGTCACCGGGCGAGTCTGCCCCCACTTCTGCGAGCGCTCCTGCAACAAGGCCGAGGAGGGCGAGGCCGTCTCGGTGCGCGCAGTCGAGCGCGCGTTGGGCGACTTCATCCTCGAGCATGCCGCGCTCCTCATGCCCCCGCCCGAGCGCGAGACGGGCGAGAGCGTGGCCATCGTCGGCTCGGGGCCAGCCGGCCTCGCGGCGGCCTTCTACCTGCGGCGCTCGGGCCACGCGGTCACCGTCTTCGAGCGCCTGCCCAAGGCGGGCGGCATGCTCGCCTTCGCCATCCCCGCCTACCGCCTGCCCAAGGACATCGTCGAGCGGCTCGTCGAGAGCTACGAGGCCATGGGCATAGCCTTCGAGCTCGGTTCCGAGGTCGGCGCGGGCGAGCTCTCGCTCGCGAGCCTTCGCCGGCGCTTCGACCGCGTGTTCCTATCGACGGGATCCTGGGGAGGGCGGACGATCTCGATCCCCGGTCAGGAGCTCCTCGCCTCGGGCCTCGACTTCCTCATCGATATCCAGGAAGGGAGGCGCGAAGCTCCCGGCCGCAAGGTCCTCGTCATCGGAGGCGGCAACGTCGCGGTCGACGTGGCCATCTCGGCCCTGCGTCTGGGCGCCCAGGACGTGACGATGGCCTGCCTCGAGGCTCGGGACATCATGCCCGCCTTCCCCGAGGACCTCGCGCAGGCCCTGGAGGAGGGGGTGAAGCTCCTGCCCTCCTGGGGGCCCTTGGCCGTCATCCAGGACGGGGAGGGCGTCGGCGGCATGGAGCTCGTGCGCTGCAGCTCGGTCTTCGACGCCGAGGGCCGCTTCCGCCCGAGCTTCGATCCGGACAAGACCAGGCGGGTCGAGGCCGACCGGATATTCCTGGCAATCGGTCAGCAGGCCGAGCTCGGCTATGCCGCGGATAGCGTGAAAATCGAACGCGGCTTGATCGCGGCGTCCAAGGACGACCAGTCCACGAGCTTCGAGGGACTCTATGCAGGGGGCGACGCGACCACCGGCCCCGCCTCCGTGGTGGAGGCCCTGGCCGCAGGCAGGAGGGCCGCCCAGGCCATCGACGCCGCCCTCCTGCCCGGTAAGGCCCGAACGGGCGCGGAGAGGCCTTCCGAGGCCCTCCACGAGATCAGGGCCGAGGCCCTCACGCTCTCGAAGCGGGTCTTCATCCCGGCCCTCCAGGCCCAATTCCGGAGCATCGAGGCCGAGGACACTCCGACCCTCGCCAGGGACGAGGTCGAGCGGGAAGCGCGGCGATGCATCGACTGCGGCTGCGTCGCCGTCAACGCCTCGGACCTCGCGCCGGCCCTGGTGGCCCTCGACGCCACCATGCGGACGACGAGGCGCAGCCTGAGCGCCGAGGATTTCTTCGCGGCCAAGCCCTTGAGCGCGACTGCCCTCGAGGCGGGAGAGCTCGTGACGGAGATCGAGCTGCCGCCCCCCGCCCCGGGCGGCCGTTTCGCCTTCCGCAAGTTCAGGGCCAGGAACTCCATCGACTTCCCGATCCTGAGCGTCGCGGCGGCCTTCGTCCTCGAAGGGGGGCGCGTCACGGAGGCCCGAATGGCCTTCGGCGCGGCGGCCCCGCTGCCTATGCGCGCGCGAGCTGTCGAGGAATTCCTCATCGGGAGGGCGCTCGACGAGGAGAGCGCTGCGGGGGCCGCCTCGATAGCGGCGCGCGGGGCCTTTCCCCTCGAGCGCAACGCCTACAAGGTCCAGGTCCTCTCGGCCTTGGTCAGGAAGGCCATACTCGGGCTTTCATAACCTTGTTTTAACCGTTTCGTGTTCCTTTCTGAATCATGCGGACTTATAATGGCCCGTTGCCCGATGAAGCCGGGCTTTCGACCCCAAGGAGGCACAATGAAAAGAGCCGTCGTATCGCTCGCTGCGCTCGCCATCGTCTGCTTGAGCGCCATCGGCCAGGACGCGCCCAAGGCCCTCGTCGCCGCCGCCCAGAAGGAAGGCCAGCTGACCGTCATCGCCCTCCCCCACGATTGGGTGAATTACGGCGATATGATCTCGACCTTCTCCCAGAAATACGGGATCACGGTCAATGAGCTCAATCCCGACGGATCCTCAGCCGAGGAGATCGAGGCCATCAAGGCCAACCAGGGCAACACCGGGCCCCAGGCCCCGGACGTCATCGACGTCGGTCTCAAGTTCGGCCCCGAGGCCAAGGCCTCGGGCCTCCTCGCGCCCTACAAGGTCCAGACCTGGTCCAGCATACCCGACTCCGTCAAGGACAGGGACGGCTATTGGTACGGCGACTATTACGGCGCCCTGGCCTTCGAGGTCAATACGGATCTCGTCAAAAACGCGCCCAAGACCTGGGCCGACCTCCTCAAGCCCGAGTATAAAGGCAAGTTCGCCCTCGCCGGGGACCCGCGCATCTCGGCCCAGGCCTACATGACCGTCATCGCCGCCTCCCTCGCCAACGGCGCGAAGAGCTCCGACGACGTCAAGCCCGGCCTCCAGTACTTCGCCAAGCTGAACCAGGCCGGCAACCTCGTGCCCCTCATCGCCGTGCCCGGCACCATCGCCTCCGGCGAGACGCCGATCACGATCGAGTGGGACTACAACGCCCTGGCCAACAAGGACAAGTTCGCCGGCAACCCCAACACCCAAGTCATCGTGCCGACGACGGGCGTCGTGGCCGGCGTCTACATCCAGGCCATCAGCGCCTACGCGCCCCATCCCAACGCCGCCAAGCTCTGGATGGAGTATATCTACTCCGACGCTGGCCAGCTGATCTGGCTCAAGGGCTACGGACACCCGGTGCGATTCAACGACCTGGCCAAGCGCAAGGCGGTCCCCGCCGACATCGCCGCCAAGCTGCCGCCGGCCGCCGCCTACGCGAACGCCGTATTCCCGACCCTCGATCAGCAGACCGCGGCCTCCAAGGCCATCGCCGACGGATGGGACACGATCGTCGGGGCCGACATCAAGAAGCAGTAGGCATATCGATGAACGCCCCGGTCCCTGGCCCGCGAGGGCCGGGGCGCTCGGCCTGGCTCGCGAGGGCCAGGCCCTGGGCCGGCCTCCTGCCCTTCCTCGCCTTCGCCTTCCTATTCATGATCGTGCCGGCGAGCTCCATCGTCGTGGGCTCCTTCCAGACCGAGGCCGGCGCCTTCACCCTCGCCAATTTCGCCCATCTCTTCAAGCCGAGCATCCTCGACTCCTACCTCGTCACCATCAAGGTAAGCGCGACCACCGCGGCGCTCGGAGGCCTCCTCGGCTTCCTCATAGCCTACGCGGTCACGCTCGGGGGGCTCCCCAAGCCCCTGCGCTCCTTCATGTCGACCTTTTCGGGGGTAGCCTCCAACTTCGCGGGCGTGCCCCTGGCCTTCGCCTTCATCTCCACCCTCGGCCGCGTCGGACTGGTCACCGTCATTTTCAGGACCCTCTTCGGCCTCGACATCTACGACTCGGGATTCAACCTCTACAGCTTCTGGGGACTCTCCCTGACCTATACCTATTTCCAGATCCCGCTCATGATCCTCATCATCGAGCCCGCCCTCGACGGCATGCGCAAGGAGTGGCGAGAGGCCTCCGAGAGCCTGGGCGCCTCGAGCTTCCAGTATTGGGTCAAGGTAGGCATCCCCGTCCTCCTGCCCGCCATCCTGGCCTCCCTCATTCTCCTTTTCGGCAACGCCTTCGGGGCATATGCCACGGCCTACGCCCTCACCGGGGGCCTCATCAACATCGTGCCCATCCTCATCGGCGCGCAGGTGCGGGGCAACGTCCTCCACGACCCCAACCTCGGCTACGCCTTGGCCTTCGGCATGGTCATCGTGATGACGATCAGCATCCTCGCGTACAGCTGGCTCCAGCGCCTGGGCTCGAGGTGGGTCAAATGAGGCGGCGAGCCGGCCTCTCCTGGCTCTGGTTCTCCATCGGCATCGTCTACTTCTTCCTGCCCCTCGTCGCCACGTTTCTGTTCTCCCTGCGCGGGAAGAAAGGCGCCCTCTCCTTCGCGGCCTACCGCAATGTCTTCGTGGATCCCCAGTTCCTGAGGACCTTCGGCTTCTCCTTCGAGATGGCGCTGCTCACGATCCTCGCCGGGCTCGCCCTCATCGTGCCGACGGCCATCTGGGTCCAGCTCAAGCTGCCTAAGGCCAAGCCCCTCTTCGACGTCCTCACCCTCCTGCCCTTCGCGATCCCGCCCATCATCCTGGCCTTCGGCCTCATCCGCAGCTACTCGCGGCCCCCCTTCGCCCTGGTGTCGAGTCCGGCCCTCCTCGTGGCGGGATACGTGATAATATCTTTCCCTTACATCTACCGCGCGGTGGACGCCGGCCTGCGGGCGATGGACCTGCGCGGCCTCTCCGAGGCGGCGCAGAGCCTGGGCGCGGGCTGGGGCGGGCTCCTTTTCCGGGTGGTCCTGCCCAACCTGCGCACGGCCCTGCTCTCCGCCACCTTCCTGACCCTGGCCATCGTCGTCGGCGAGCTCACCCTCGCCGTCCTCCTGGCCTGGCCGGCCTTCGGCCCGTACATGGCCCAGAAGGGCCGCGACTACGCCTACGAGCCCGCGGCCCTCGCCATCATGAGCTTCGCCCTGACCTGGGGCTCGATCGGCATCATCCAGGCCCTCACTCGGACGGGCCGGGACAAGGGCGCCGGCCTCAACGCCGGGACGCACTGAGAGGAGCGGGGCATGGCCTTCATAGAGCTGCGCGGCGTCGTCAAGAGCTTCGGGAAGAGCCTGGTCGTGAAGGGCCTCTCCATGAGCGTCGAGAAGGGCGAGTTCGTGTCCTTCCTGGGCGGCTCGGGCTGCGGCAAGACCACGACATTGCGCATGATCGCGGGCTTTGAGACGCCCTCGGCCGGCTCCATCCTCATCGACGGCGCCGACGTATCGGCGGTCAGGCCCAACAGGCGCAACCTCGGCATGGTCTTCCAGAACTACGCCCTCTTCCCGAACATGACCGTCAGGCGCAACATCGCCTTCGGCCTAAAGATCGCCGGCAAGAGGGGCGACGTGCTCGAGTCGAGGGTCGACGAGATGCTCGAGCTCATCCACATGGGCGAATTCGCGTCCCGCTACCCGCACCAGCTCTCCGGCGGGCAGCAGCAGCGCGTCGCCCTCGCCCGGGCCATCGCCATCGAGCCTCGGGCCCTGCTCCTCGACGAGCCTCTCTCGGCCCTGGACGCGAAGATCAGGGTCGCTCTCCGCGAAGACATCCGCGACATCCAGCGCAAGCTCGGCATCACGACCATCTACGTCACCCACGACCAGGAGGAGGCCCTCTCCATCTCCGACCGCGTCGCGGTGATGAAGGACGGCCTCATCGAGCAGATAGGCGCCCCCTTCGAGATCTACAACCGCCCCGCCACGCCCTACGTCGCGTCCTTCATCGGCACCCTCAACGTGATGAGCGCCCGCGCCATCGACCCCTCGGCCGGGAAGCTGGCCGTCGAGGGCCAGGTGCTGCTCGCCTCCGGGCCCTTCGAGGCCAAGCCCGGCGAGGAACTCCGCCTCTGCATCAGGCCCGAGGCCCTCTCCCTCGAGCGCGGCGCGGCCGCGAGCGACGGAGCGAGCGCCGAGCCCAACGTACTCGAGGGCCGGGTGACCAAAGTCAAGCTCCTCGGCTCCATCGTGCGTCTCGTCGTCTCCCTGGGCGGCGCCTCGGTGTCGATGGACGGCTTCAACGATCCTTCTCGTCCCGTCCCCGGCCTTGGCGAGAAAGTCCGCATGCGCGTCCGCAGCGAGGCCATCCTCGTGACCAGGCCCGAGGAGGCCCCTGCGGTCGGAGCCGCGATCGAGGACGGGGGCCTCGCGGAATAGAGACGGACAGGAGGCCTTCGCTGAACACCCAGGTCGGGTAGATTATCCTCGAAAAGCATGCGTTCGAGGAGAAAATACCATTTCACCCCGCCCACGCCATCCACTCTTCGGCCGCTCTCTGTGCGCGATCGGCAACCGCTACTCGCATGCCGATGACGGCCAGGCCGGGACAACGACCTCGCCTATCTCCAAAATAATTTTTTAATTACTGGAACGCGGACCTGGGTCTCCCAATCCTTCGGATCAGGATCGTTCCAATCCCCCTTGACGTAGCATTCTTCGTAAGGGCCATTGGCCCGATATCCGTTCGACGCGAGCCACATGTCGATCGCCGCGTAGGCCATGCGGAGGGTGGCGTAGGGTCCTCTTTGGTCGACGCAGACCATTGCCGTGGGTTTCGACGTCCCGAAGCGCACCCGCCCGGGACCGTCACGGGATGCCGAGCGCGACTCGGCAATAGGTTGAACGACCTCGACATCGAAGCCGCCGCCTTTATGCCCTGGATGCACCGAAAAGCCGGAACCCGAGACGGTCAGGCTTTCTTTTTCAATGTAGCTGTCGAGCTCGCTCCATAGCTGTGGCTGGGCGTCATACGATGGGAGGGTCGATCGGATCGACACGACGCGTTGGGCCGAGGTCTCGATCAGTCGAGGCGGTCCGGAAACCCCGTATGGATCTCTGACAGCGGCGACGCGATCCGAAAGCCAATCGTACCTGAGCCATTCTCCCCAGGCCGCGTATCGATCGCCGCAAGCCAGATAGATCGACTTATCCTCGAGGTCGTAGATGATCGAATGCTTGGTGCGCATGTTGTTCACCCCGTAATCCTCTCCAGGATCGCTCATCACGCGGATCAAGTCATCGATGGTCCGTACCGCTCCCATCGAGAGAGTCAGAATCGCGTAGCGCGGATCTTGGAGGAGGTCCATCGGCGGAGTGAGGTCGGGGCTAAGGAAAGTGTTAGTCACGAAGAGGCCCCTACTGCCTTGCCTCGGGTTTTTCTTGATCTTGTCGTAGGAGATATCATAGACGGCGCCGTCGCCCTCAGTCCCGCTCCCGACCGCCAATATCTCTCCAACGTCGGAAACGTATCCTTCTATTCGCCTGTCGACCTCCGCTAGGCTCGACGCCGAGGAAAGGATATCTCGCATCAAAAAGGTGATAGGTCTATGCTGCGGATAGTCGCCCTTTAGCCCCTGACCGCCATCGTCGATGGAGACGGATATTCCCCGCTCGTTCATCCCATCGGCGATCCCCGAGCCGACGACTTCCAAAACGACATACTTAATTTCCCCGTCCGGATTAAATTCGATGACCGCTTGACCCCTCCCCGTCTGCAACGAATTGTCCAGGTTCTTCCCGTGCGCGAGAATCCTTTTCCCCTCGGCATTCTCCACCGTGGTTAGGATAGATGTGCATCCGAGCCAGGGAAAGGCGATGGCGCCGCCGTAGGCGTCGAATACGAGTTCGAGGTAGTCTAGCCCAGAACCAGCGGCCATGCCCTCAAGGTATTGGGCATCCTTCGGCGAAAGCTGTTTTTCGAGGGCGGCAAGGAGATCCTTCTTTCTTTTTACCCTTTCCCATTGCCTCGAGCTCAAGTACTTCCGGCCTTCGGCGAGAAGGCCTTTCAATAGCGATCCGTATTGTTCGCCCATCTCGAAATAGGAGCCGAAAAGCCTCAAAAACGGGATGCCGTCTATCGTCCTCATTTGCCCCTTGCCGGATACCATCGTCCCCCCGCTCGAGGGGCTGGAATCGGGACCGAGCGCAAACCCCCGGGGAGCGCCACCGAACATGACACATACAGATATGACAAATAGAAGCCGTACCCGCCTCAATTGGGGCTTCATAGGCCTTACCTGGAGGCCCGTCGTTGGTCGAGATAGACGGCGAGAAGGACGACAAGACCGTTGAGCAGCATTGGCACGTATTCCTTATCGGAGTTCATCATAGTCAAGCCCATGCTGAGTGTCGAGAGTATGAAGGATCCGATCACCGTCCCTATGACGCTGCCTCTGCCCCCTAGGAGGCTCGCCCCGCCGATCATGGCGCAGATGATGCCGATCATCTCGTAGCCCGCGGCGCCTCCGGGCGGGCCCATCATTCGAGACGCGAGCAAGACTCCGACGAGGCCGGCCAGCAGGCCCGCTAGGGCATAGGCTAGTATTTTGACGCGGATGACGTCGATGCCGGAAAAATGGGCGGCGCCCTGACTGGAGCCGACAACATAGAGGTAGCGCCCGATCCTGGTTTTTGCCAAGATCACGTGGAAGAACAATGCTACGAATACCATGATCACCACAATCCAGGAAACGCCGGGGAAGATCATCATCCGCTTCCCCTCGGCGTCTTGGGAGAAAATCTTGAATACGCGGTCATTTGCCAAATCCCCCAAGCTGTCCGGCAAGGGGAAAGGGGGCGGATGGGAAGCGGCGAAGGCGCCGAAGGCCCCCAAGAGACCGTGAAGCAGGGTCGCCACCGCCACGGTGGCCATGAAGGACGGCAAGCGCAGCCTGGCAACGAGGAACCCGTTCGCGATACCGACAACCCCGCCGAGACTCATCGCCACGATCATAGAGAGCCAAATGGGCGTTCCCGTCACGGCACACACGACTACCGCGGTACCCGAAAGCGCTATCACCGCACCGAGAGAGAAATCTACGCCTCCGACGATCAACACGAGGGCCGAACCGATGCTGAGAATCGTTATGGTGCTAGTCTGCACGAGAAGGTTCAGCAGGCTTCGTATTGTGAAGAAATTATTCGAAAAAACCGAGAAAACGGCGAATATCGCAAGATAGAGGCCGAGGGTGAGGAGCCAGCCATGGGACCGGCCGAGGGAATCGCGAACCAGCCATCGTTTTGGGGTTCCAGCCCCGCAGCCAGGCCCTTCATCTTCCATCATCCGGCAATCGTAGTCCAGGATAGGCGCTATTGAAAGGCAATTTCGGGCATTCTCCGTGGACTATTCGGCACTGCAATTATTTATTCGCATTTGGCCAGAAATACCCGCTCATTGGAGGCGGCTGTTCTAGCCGCCTTTTCCCCATCATCTGCCCTTGCCGAGATCTTTCATCATCAGATACTCATCCACCCCGGGAGCGAACAGGCTCGGGATAGTCCCGACTCGGATATATCCGTTTTTCTCATAGTATCCCTTTGCCCTGCGATTCCCCTTCCCAAGGAGGAGAAAGACTTTCTTGAAGATGGGATAGCCGGCATCTTGGGATATTCTCTTTTCCGCGTGTTTCAGCATTTTCGTACCGATGCCGCCCCTCCTCAAGTCGCTTCTGACCGCGATGAGGTGGATGTACGCGAAGATGTTGAATGTCCCGTTCATCACTATCCTGTAGAAACCGACGACTTCGCCGTCCTTGTTCCTGGCCACGAAGAGCTCTTTCTTCCTTGCCGCGTCCTTGAGGATCGGTTCAGCCACTTCGCGCGAGAAATACTCTTCACCGAGGTATGAATCGAGGAGTATCTCCAAGGCCGGCGGCACGTCGCTCTTGGTCGCTTCTTCGATTTTAGCCGAGACTTTCAATGGTTCCTCCTCCGGCATATCCGCCGTCGCATTATACCAGCCAGGGACTGGATTGGGCAGCATCATCCACGAACCTTCGGACTGAACGGGCGGAAGTCCATGCAGCGACTCTTGACACGCGATGCCATCATCCGCGCCGGGATGCCGAGCTCCCGCGCGGGCTCAGGGCGTGGAGCGCCGCGGCCGCGAGTTGACTACAATGTTCGCAGGGTTTCTTTATGGGTCCAAATAATCAAACCAGGTCTCGTTTACGTTTTTCTTGCCGTGGGCTTTTTCCGGTTCAGGCTCACCGCATGACGCGCATCGATGAAGCGGCTCCTGTTGCGCGGAGCGCTCGACAATTCCATACTGGAGTCATAATCCATTTGAGGAGGCACGCCATGAAACTGAGCGCGCGGAATGTTTTGAAGGGAAGAATAAGCTCGATCACCCCTGGAGCGGTGAACTCCGAGATCGTGCTCGAATTGCCCGGCGGTCAGGAGATCGTCTCAGTTATCACGAAACGCTCGGTCGAGGCCCTCGCCCTCAAGGTGGGTTCGTCGGCCTACGCCGTCGTCAAGGCCTCGGAGGTAATGATCGGCGTCGACGAGTGACGCTCCGCGCGCCACAGTCACGATTGCAATCCGTCCAGGAAGGTCATGGCCGCCGAGGGCCGCTCGCGGAAGAAAAGCCCGTAGCGGTGGCCGTCGACCGAGACGAGGAGGGCGCTGATGGCGGTCCCTCCCGCGAGGTTGCGCGCCTCGACCGCCGCCCCCGCAAAGGCGAAGGCCGGGATATAGACCGACTCGTAGCGGTACCCGCGGGAGCGAGCTAGTCTCGGCACGCCCGGCCCGTCGAAGAAGAAGACGAGTTCGTCTGGGGAAGCCGCGAGGAGGCAGCCGTCGAGCTTCCAGCGAAGGAGGGCCGAGGCGATGCGCGAGAGAAAGGGTCGGCCGGCGTCGCCCTCGAGAACGCATGAAGGCTGGTAGGCCAGGATCGAGAAGCGAGGATCGAGCTCGCGCAGGCCCTGGAGCAGTATGCGGAAAAGTGTCTCGTCCTTGGTCGGTCCTTCGGCGAGCTGGACGGGCGCGAGGCGAGCCCCGCCGCCGGAGCCGCCGCAGGCGCCGCGACGGGCGATGGCGACGAAATCGCGGATGAG
>Ga0181529_10003453_pt1 | contig 17975 bp, 12 predicted proteins | sample PEATcosm2014_Bin_36_FD_119763 | JGI IMG/M metagenome (GOLD analysis project Ga0181529, IMG submission 119763) | Peatland microbial communities from MTU Mesocosm Facility, Houghton, MI, USA - PEATcosm2014_Bin10_30_metaG | ecosystem: Environmental > Terrestrial > Soil > Wetlands > Peat | place... | reverse complement strand
GCAGCCCAGCCCGATGATCACCTCCGGCAGAAGCGCGTCGCTCAACGACCGCCCGGCCGTGGCGTAACCCGTGGCTACCGGCGGATGCGCATGCACCACGGCGCGGATTTCGGGCCGCATCTCATAGACCTTCATGTGCATGGCGATTTCGCTGGTGCACTTCTTCGTCCCCGAGAGCTTGTTGCCCTGATAATCCACCACGATCAGGTCGTCGGGAGTCATCATCCCTTTACACGTTGCCGTGGGCGTGGCCAGGATGCGTTCGGCATCCAGCCGGATGCTGATATTTCCGTCATTGGCGGCGACCCACCCCTTCTGGAAAACCAGACGGCCGATTTGGATGATGTCGTCGCGGTATTCGCGCTCTGTCTTCACCATGAGGAATCATCGATTGTAGCAGAATACGCTCCACGGAAAGCCGGCCGAAAACGGGTGGGGTTGTATGATAGGTGCAGATGGATTCACGCCGTATGTGCCCGCACTGCCGGGCCTTTATCACCAATCGCGACCGGGTTTGCCCTTATTGCAACGAAACAGTGGGGGCGCGCGCCGTGGAACGCCGCGACGATTCGCCGATCGGGGGTTTCATCCCCCAGCGCCGTTTCACCACGGTGCTCATACTATTGATCAATTTCGGGTTCTACGCCGCTACCGTGGTCGCCAGCATGAAGGCCGGCAATCAGAACGCGGTGATGCAGATCGATGGCGAAACGCTCTTCGCGTTCGGCGCAAAGTACTCCATGGCTGTCCTGGCGGGTCAGTATTGGCGCCTGGTGACCGCGGGATTCCTGCACGGCGGCCTGATGCACATCGCCATGAATTCCTGGGCCATGTTCGATTTAGGCGCCCAGGTGGATGAGGTCTACGGCACCAGCCGGATGCTGGTGATCTACTTTGTTTCCAGCGTCTTCGGGTTCGCCCTGAGTACGCTGTGGAGCCCTTCGCTCTCGATTGGGGCGTCGGCCGGAATCTGCGGCCTGATCGGCGCCATGATCGCTCTCGGCATGCGCCACCGCAACCCCATCGGCGACGCCATCCGCGGCGCCTATTTGCGTTGGGCCATCATGATCCTGATCATCGGTTTCCTGCCCGGGTTTCACATCGACAACGCCGCCCACATCGGCGGTCTGGCCGCGGGATTCGGCATCGCGTACATCGCCGGCCAGCCGGGCCGCATCGGCTCCTCCATGGAACGTGTATGGCGGGTTGCAGGATCGCTATCCATTTTGATTACAGTGGTCTGCTTTCTAAAGATGTACTTGGCGCTGAGCCAGAGTATGCAACAATGAGGACAGTATGAAAGCTCGTACGATTCTCCTGGCCATAGCCTTAGCCTGCGGACTGACAACGATCTCCGAAGCGAAGACCGTCCGGACGTCGTCCGCCAATTCCAAAGCCGCGGCAGCCGCTCGCAAGAGAGCCAAGAAACAGGCGAAGGCCCGGTCGAAGATGGTCCGCAAATCCACGAAGGGCACCAAGGCCAAATACGTGGTGCGGAAACCGTCCAAGCACTAGAACCGGCGAGATTCCTCGAATTCTCCCGACCGCCCGGAACGCCCGATTTCGGACTCTGCGTCCCACTAGCGGTCACTGCTCGTTCCCCATTCCACCGTGTCGCTCGGTAATTGAAGCACTTGGCGCGGCCTCTGGCGTGCCTGATTCGCTCCCTGAGGATCTATGCCCGCACGAGACCTGATTCACGCCGCTCGGGGCCTGCGAAAGAACCTGGCCTTCACTCTGACCGCAATATTGACAATCGCCATGGGGATCGGCGCCTCCACGGCGATCTTCAGCGTGGTGAATGCCGTGCTGTTGCGTCCATTGCCATACCAGGACGCGGGGCGGCTGGTGCTGATCGAAAGCGACCTCAAAGCACGCGGCGTCAAGGACTTCCCGTTCTCGCCTCCCGATTTCGCCGACCTTCGCGCCGGCGCCAATCTGCTGGAGGATATCTCGGCTCTCACCACCGGGCGGATGGTGGTGCCGGGCGACAACTCCCCGTCCGAGCAGGTGGCTACCGCGTTCACTATCCCCAATTTCCTGCGGTTCATGGGAGCGCGCACCGTCCTGGGCCGCGATCTGAACGACGCCGACGCCACGCCCTTGCCGCCCGTTCCCGCGGGACAAAACCCGCCTCCTCCGCCGGCGACCAGCGCGGTGATTCGTTACGAGTACTGGCAGCGACGGTTCGGCGGCGCCCCCAACATCATCGGCCGCAGCTTCGATTTCGGAGCGGGCAAGGCGCAAGTGGTCGGGGTCCTGGAGCCGGGCTTCGAACTGCTCTTCCCGGCGAAATCCGGCATCGAGAAAGCCCCGGAAATCTGGACCGCGGCGCGCATCGATTTCGTCACCGCTAATCGCAACAACGTTTTCCTTCAGGTCATCGGGCGCTTGAAGCCGGGAGTCTCCCCGGGCCGGCTGCAAGCCCAGGTGGACGGCGTCGCCCGCGCCATTCAGCGGCGCTTTCCGATTAAGCGAACATCCAACCTGGTCTTCCGCGTGGAGCCCATGCAAGACGATCTGGTTTCCAGTGTCCGGCCGGCTATCCGCATGTTGATGGGGGCGGTGCTGTTCCTGCTGCTGATCGCTTGCGCGAATGTCGGCAACCTGCTGCTGGTGCGGTTGTCCGCCCGCAGCCGCGAACTTGCCGTGCGGGCTGCACTGGGCGCCAGCCGATGGGACCTGGTTCGCCAACTTCTCGCCGACAGTCTGCTGATCGCGGTTTCGGGCGCTTTGCTGGGCGTGGCTCTGGCGCGTGTGGGCATCCAACTCCTGGTCTCGCTAGCGCCCGAAAAGCTGCCGCGGCTGGAAGGGATCTCGATAGACGCCGCCACCTTGGCCTTCGCCGCACTTGCCACCATCGGCGCCACCGCCATCTTCGGCATTGTTCCCGCGCTGCGCGCCTCGCGCCCCAATTTGATCGAGGCGTTGCGCGCTTCCGGCCGCACCGCCGGGCTGGGAGGCGGCAAACTGCTGCGCAACGGTGTAGTGATCGCCGAAGTGGCGCTCTCCTTCGTCCTGCTGATCGGTAGCGGCCTGATGGTGCGCAGTTTCCTGGTGCTGGCGAACGTCGAGCCCGGCTTCCGTTCCGCCAACCTGCTCACCTTCAACCTGCCGCCCAGCACCACGCGCACGCCCGAGGAGACGTCGGCGTTCCAGTATGGTTTCCGCGAGCGTCTGCGCGCGCTGCCCGGCGTCCAGGCCGTGACATCGGCCTTCCAGGCGCCGCTCGACGGGCCGATGCTCAAGGCCCGCTGGGGTCTGGCCGACGCGCTGGCCGATCCATCGCGGTTTCGCCAAGCCGATTTCCAGGCGATCACCGCCAACTATTTCGAGACCGTCGAAACGCGAATATTGGACGGCCGCACCTTTACCGACGCCGACAACCGGCCCGAGAAGCGGCTCATCGTGATCGACCGCCTGCTGGCTGCCAAGGCGTTCCCCGGCCAGTCCGCGGTGGGCCGGCGCATCCTGTCCCGGCCGCGCACGCCCGAGCCCGAGTGGTTCGAAATCATCGGCGTGGTGGAGCATCAGCGCTTTGAATCGCTGGCGGACGAAGGCCCGGAGCAGATGTATTTCACCGAAGCCTACATGGGTTTCGGCGTCTCCTCCACGTGGATCGTGAAGACCGCCGGGAATCCCGCGCAGCTCGCGCCGCTGGTCCGCGCCGAAGTCCGCAAGTGCGATCCGCGGCTGGCCGTGGACAACCTGCATCCCATGCAATTCTTCGTCGATCGCGCCCGCGGCCAGACCCGTTTTGTACTGGTGCTGATCGGAGCTTTCGCCGCTATCTCGGTGCTGCTGGCGGCCGTGGGATTGTACGGTGTTCTGGTGAGCGCCGTCCGAATGCGCACCGCCGAGATCGGATTGCGAATGGCTTTGGGTGCGCCGCCTGTGCGCATTTTCCAGACCATTATCGGCCAGGGACTGGGTCTGAGCGCCGCCGGGGTGGCCCTGGGAGCGATCGGGGCTTACTGGTTGACGCGCGCGATCTCGAGCGTGCTGATCGGCGTGAAGCCCAACGACGCGATGACCTTTGCAGGAATGGCGGGGCTCTTCTTCGCAATCGCGTTGGTCGCCTGCTGGCTGCCCGCGCGCCGCGCCGCCGGGCTCGACCCGACCGTGGCATTGAGGCAAGAGTAGCGGGGCGGACGTGGCGCCATCGCACAGTGCGGCAGGCTCGATGTGGGTTCTCGGCCGTGCTGACACATTGGATAAGCGAGGACCTCCAAGGCGTCGAACCTCTGTCCACTGGCGCGACCGGCAACGGGATAGTGAGGTCTCAGAGACGATGATCGCACGCGCCCGACGGGAAGCACGCAGGAGGGCGGCGCTATGCCTGCCCGCTGCCGTCGTCAAGCGCGCGCTCTATGGGAAGAAGTAATGTTCACTTGCCAAATATGTCTCGAAGGACTGGACGATGTGACCGCATACGAGGTCGATTGCCGTGTGCCGCTTGGCCAGCTCATCAAACGAATACCGGCGGCCGACGTCAGATGCCGACTCCCTTCCATGGGATATTGCCATGCGCTTGTCTGTTACGTCTTCCAAACCGCCTCGTAAGCTCATATTGGGGAGAACAGGATCACGAAGGTTGAACGTGCTCCAAATCCGCTGCAAATGTCGAAACTTGATCGTCCCGATCCCGATCGGAAGGACGTTGTCGTCAATCTGCAGAGGATCGGGGACCCGCGTGCGTGCGAAAAGGCTGCAGCGTTTTTCCCAATGGGTCTTAGGCCCAGCCGCGGTCATGGATTTGCACTCGGCGTCCAATCCAAGGCCCAGCAAGACGGGCTGGCAAGCCTCCACCGGAATTGCCGTGTCGTTCAAGGCCTTGACTACCTGGGACACCGTCGTTGTGACGGCATACTCGAAAACGCCGTATAGCTCAACAAAGTAGAGGCCCTTAGCGGTAAGAATCTCGGGGCGGCTATGGGGCCCAAGAGGCCTGGCCACTTCTTCGAGGAACGCCAGGAACCGCCGAATGTCCGACAGCCGCGCTGTGTATGCTGCTGTAACGCCCTCTAGCATCACTTTCCTAGGAATTTGTCACGGCAGAATTCAATTCGCTTCTGGACAAGTGCCTTGTTGTTTGTGCCGACCGTAGTGTATCTGGCAAGTTCTTTTGACCTGAGCCATTGCCCAATTCCGGTGGTGACGAGCACGCCGGCCATCTGTAGAGCGAGGGCAGCCCCCGTGACTACGGCCTCGAACAGGTTGACAGGAGTGTTGGCTCGGCCTCGAGTTATTCCGTCGGGCAGAACTAGGGCAAGCTCTCTAAACACGCGTTTGAAGAGCTTTTGGCCCTCCGCATACTGAAAGCTCTTGGAGGACCGTTCCATGTACGCATTCAGAAAGTCCTTAACGATGTGTTCGAAGTCCTGGTAGGCGTAGGTGTATGCAAAGAATCTCAAGACAAATTCTTCGCGGGTGCCGTTATTCTTCTGATCTTCGCGTAGGAGAACCACCTTTCTGAAATTTGGATCTCGAGCCAGTTCCCGAAGCAATTCATTAAATTCACCCCGATAAAGGCAGGCCCGGATCTCCTGCGGGGTCAAGAGCACTCCGCCGGTGTTGAGCCGTTCAAAGAGGTCGAACCGAACGGCATTATCGCTCTTATCGCTAATCGTCGTAATCTTCAGCGGTTTCAGCCTGAACTGGAGTTGGATCGGTCCCGGCAGGTCGGCGAACGCCTTGCCATCAAAGTGGCTCAATTTCGTGATTTCCGTCAATCGCAGAGGCTCATCCACTCCGATCTTCTTCCTCTGTCCCTCATCACCCACGAAGTGGATCAGGGTGCAGAGTCGTTGGACACCATCGATTAGCTCCCATGTGCCGTCCGGATTTGCGGCCATGAAAAGCGCCGGTACCGGAATTCCAAGAAACACTGATTCAATCAAGGCCGATTGTCTCTTATCATCCCAGCGGAAGCGCCGTTGGTACTCTGGAGCAATGTCGATCATGTTATCGCCAACCATGCCGACAAGCTCCTTTACCGTGATATCGTAGCTGTCGAAGTCAACCTTTCTCTTTTGATCATTCAACTGGGTCAATAGATCCGGCATTTCTTTTTTGTTGTTTCTCATTGTAGCGTGCCGAGCTACTTGTTGTCTGAAGGTTACCCGACCTGTTACGGGAAGTAATCTCAGCCCCCAGTTCTCGAAACCGCGATCGCCTTCGCCAGCAGGGACGCGATGAAGTTTTGGAAGCCCAATTCCTGTGACGGTTCCCGATACCTTCCGTTGACGCCGCCGGCTGCGTCAGACAATAGGAAGCAAGCGGCATCATACAAGCGCTCTCGGACGAGCTTGGTCAAGAGGATCTCATACCGGTCTGCATACGATGCCTCTTTGAATTCGGGGAATACTTTGAAATGCGGCTCTCGAGATCGGACCGGGCTCGTTGACCTGGGCGCTTCTTCGAGCAACATCAGGTAGCCAAGCCAGGGACGCGCGGACGGTTTGAACGCACCCTCCCGATACGCGGCCCAAAGATCCGTGGCGCTCCCAATCGCCTCCTCCGTGCGGTTGTTATAGTTGTTGCCAAATGAGCCGACCTGCGACTTGAATTCGATACCGGCGAGAAGCCGTCCGTCAGCTACGATCAACAGGTCCCACTTTTTTTCCGGCCGATACCAGCCGGGGATTTCCACGTACTTGTCGCAGTAGACGTGCGCTTTCGGAAGCCCGTTCTCGTACAGCACATCGCGGACAAGACCGATGAAGCCGTTCATCTGGGCGCCACCCGTGACCGCCGATCGCGCGCCGGCGTCCTTCGCACCAGTAGCTACGCCTTGCTTCTGGGCCTGCGTTTCGCGCGTCTTCCAGAAATGTCTGACGGCAGCCTGCAGCCGTCTGTCAAGCTTGCGGTTCATCTCCAGTAGGTGCCTTTCGAGCAATAGGTGCCATTCGAGCCTCGACCGCCGTTGTGCCGAACAGTGACGATGTCTCGTTGCAGATTCGCTTATGGGCCATCTCGAAGTAGTGTTCATCCACCTCGAAACCCATGCTGTTGCGCCCCGTTTTGGCTGCCGCAACTGCAGTCGTACCGGTGCCCAGAAACGGATCCAAAACGGTATCGCCGACGAAGCTGAACATGCGGATAAGCCGCTCGGCAAGCTCGAGTGGGTACGGCGCCGGGTGATTGCGTGTCGAAGCTCCAGTGAGCCCCGACCAAATCTGTTGGAACCAACGCTTGTGATTTTCAGCCGAAATAACGCTCAATACTCTGGTGGGCACATCCGGCATCCGGTATCCCCCGGGCTTTCGCTCCATGAGTATGAATTCAATGTCGTTCTTAATGACCGCGTTTGGCTCGTATGGCTTGCCAAGGAAGCTTGAGCCGTTTTCCACCTCATAGACGGCGTTCGAGATTTTGTGCCAAATGATTGGCGCAAGATTATCGAAGCCGAGCTTTCGGCAATGATCCTGAATAGACGCGTGGAGAGGAACCACGGTGTGCCGTCCGTTATTCTTCCTGCGGGAAAGGCACACGTCGCCCACAACGCAGATGAGGCGGCCGCCAGGCACAAGCGCACGAAAACAATGAGACCAAACCTTATCAAGCTCCTCCAGAAACTCCTCGTAGTCGTCGATATGGCCCATTTGCCCGTGGCAGTCCCGGTATTCCTTCAGCGTCCAATACGGCGGTGAGGTCACTACCAAATGAACGCTCCCCGGTTCGACATCTGCCATCTCACGAGCGTCACCCAAGTAGATTGCGTGGTTTGTGGGGACCCGCCGAATGGTTTCCTCGATGAGTTGGGTAAGCCTCTCATCTTTCGCGATCCGTGGAAGATCCGTCTGCGGATTATTCAGCGGGAGCACTTCGACCGGCAGGTACTCCGCAAGACGGGAGCCCCCAACGGGACTGGCCTTCCCCGTGGTTGCCTGCGTCCGGATCTTTAGAGCTCCAGCCATGGAGAGAATAGTGGGTCCATACGTATCAGATCGCAGTTCCATACTCGCCGTCAATCTTCCTTTTCGACCCCGACACGGGAATGTTTGAATTCAGAGGCCTGATAGTCCTCGCCCGCAGAGCCGCACCCCCATGAACGGACGCATCCGGCCTCGATTTCAGGGAGCGGTATTCTTGACGGCGTTTGGGAGAATCGGTTCCCCAGGGAGCAGAACAACGTGCGCCCGCCTCCCTTACGGCAGCTCCACCGCCTTGGCGCTACCGAAGTACAGCCCGTTGAACAGCAGCTTATACGTGCCATGCGGCTGATCGCGGAAGTTCACTTCCGGACCCAGCAGCACCACCTTGCCTTCGCCCACCGAGGCTTCGGCCACGGCGGTTCCGCCGTCCAGGTATTGCTGGCCCCAGGCCCATCCGCTGTCCAACACCTCGGCGCCGCTGAACCAGCCGACTGGAGACGTGTGTTGCAACTCCACCGTCGGCGCCAACTTGAATACCGGGCCGTTGTCGTAGAAAACGTCCACCTGCCTGGGCATGCCGTACGCCAGTGGATTGGTGTTGTCCACGTTCATCCGCAGCAGCGAGCCGGGAATGTAGAACTTCTCCGCCGGCAGGCTGCGCTCGCGGTTGTCGGGGCCCATTTCCACCAAGTGGTTCTTCACCGGCAGGCCGAACCATCCGGCCACGCTGGTGGAACTCCCGATGGTCACGAGCGAGCCGCCCGATTCGACGAACTTCTTAAGCTGCGGAAACGTGTCGCGTTCGGTAACGCTGCCCACCATGGTGCGATACTCGTCGGGCACGGGTCCGCGGCCACCGCCCGCGCCACCTCCGAAGCCGCCGCGTCCACCGGCGCCGCCAGGACCACGGATGGCGCCCGCGGGGAATACCAGCACGTCGAACTGGCTCTTCAGGTCGCCCGCATCCAAAGTGGCCGGATAGACAATCTGGAAGGGCATCTCATATTGCTCGAACAGCCAGCGCGTCCAGCCCGAGGTCATCGAACCGCCGTAGGAATCGTACAACCCGATGCGGACGGGACGCAGCTTCAGCGCCTCGCCCGAGGGCTTTTGGGCCACCGCGGTCACGGGCACACCCAACTCCCTGGCACCGCGCTCCAGCACGGCGCGCGCCTGCGCCGAAGCGGGCACCCAGATAGCGCCGGAGCCCATTCCCGGCTGTTCCGTCTTCAGCCAGTACACCTCGCAATTGGCCTTCAACAGGCGGTTGGTCACGATAAACGAATTGTTGATCCGGTGGCTGATCAGGTATCCCGCGGGGCTCGCCGGCCCACTCACCGCGGCAGCGGGCGGCGGCAGCAGGCCGTCGATCTTGGGGAAAGACGCAGCGGGCGTGTCGAACCCGTCCAGGATGCGGTCGAACTGCACGCCCATCTGCATGGCGAGAGTCCAGCCGGTGATGTCGTAGGGACGGTTGGGCGGTCCGCCGGGATACGCGAAATCGTTGGGATGGTCCTGCGGCTCGAACATGTCCATCACGTGCGGCCGAAACGCCTGCGCGGTCTTGACCACGTACGATCCAGCGGGATAATTCTTGCCATTGACCGGGAACGCGGCCGAGGCCTTGAGCACGGTAATGCCGGTCTTGAGCAGCGCGTTGGCGAACTCCGTGGCGTTGGCGAAATCGGGCTGATCGGAGGGGATGATATAGCCGCGCGGATCGCGCAGCTTGGGATCGTGCAGCACGCTGTTGTAGATCTCCATGGGGATACCGCGGCCGCCGCGTCCTCCCGCTCCGGCGAATCCCGGAACATCGCCGCCCGCGGCAACCTCGGCCGTGGGAGTAGCGCCTCGTCCACCGCGACGCCCGCCGCCCGCCGACGGGGCCGCCGCCGCTTCCGCCGAGGCCGCTGCCGCTTCCAGCGCCGCGATGCGTTTTGGCGTGACCGTCCAGTAATCCTTGCTTCCCTTTTCGATGGAGTTCATCCCCATGCGGTAGATGTTGTACAGAAACGTCTCGCGATAGCGCGACGCCATATCGACAATGGCGCGGTTGTTGGTAATCTCGTAATCGATCGATTGCCGGTAGTGCCACGGTCCGGGCGCGACCGGCATGGGCCAATCGCCCTGCGGAAGCTGCTTTCCCGCGATCACCGGAATGTTCGTAGGCGTGGGCTCGCCGATAATCTCCGTCAGGATGCCGATCATGTTGTGGAAGTAGGTGACGGTGCGCAGTCCGCCATTCCACCATGTCGAATAGTTGGACCCGCTGCGCATGGCGCTGCCGCCCTTGCCTTCCGCCACCAGCCGGCTGTGCATGGCCGTGCCCACCATCTCGATTCCCAGCGGCACCAGCGGATCGAAATTGTAGTTGAACGGATCGCGGAACGGCGGGATGAAAATCACCGCGCCCGCCGGGCCGGTCTGATGGTGGTTGTACATGATCTGCGGAAACCATTCCAGAAAGAGCTGGCGGTTCATGTTGGTGGTTTCCTTCATATTGGACATGTAGAAGTCGCGGTTGTCGTCGTGCCCGATGTACTTGGCATAGAGACGCGGCAGATTCGCCATGCTGCGCTGCTCCTGAGGCCGTAGCGGCGCGTCGCTCTTTTCCGACCCGCGCATGTACCAGTTGGCAATCAGTTCCTGCCCGTCGGGGTTGGCTTGCACGCACAGAACGATGACGTCGCGCAGAAACCGCAGCGTCTCTTCGTCGTTGCGGCTGGCCAACTGATAGACCCACTCCATGAGCTGCTGCGACCCCACGGATTCGGAAGCGTGCAATCCGCCGTCGATCCACACCACGGCCTTGCCTTCGCGCGCCAGCGCATGCGCCTGCTCGTCGGTGAGCCCTTCGGCGTGCGCCAGCCGCGCGGCGATTTCCTTGTAACGATCCAGCTTCTTCATGTTGTCGGGAGAGCTGAAGATGGCCATCCACTGGTCGCGGCCCTCTTCGGTCTTGCCGATGGAGACCAGTTTCATGCGGGCGCTCTCGGTGGCCAGTTTTTTCCAATAGGCTTCGAGCTGGGTATAATTCGCCACCTGGTAGTCGGCGCCGATAGCGAATCCGAGAGCTTCTTCGGGGGTGGTGATCTTGGGAGCGGGCTGGGCGTATAGCGAACAAGCCGCCAAGACAACGGCCACGGCAAATGCCGCAGCGCAGGAGGGTCGAGACTTCATAGGTGAAAGTTTACTACAGGGCCGAAGCGCGCCGGTGCGCACGCACTCATGGTATTGGAGACGCCGCGGAATTTGTAGGACCGGTTGAAAACCCGCCCCACATCGGGAGGCTAGAGCGCGTGCTTATCGGCGCGTACGAAGAAGCGTTTCTCGCAGAATCGGCAGTGGCGCGGCACACGGCCCAACCACCGCATCACCACATCGCGCATCCCCCGCGGCCGCGAAGGCGCCAGGTCCCTCCCATAACAACGGGGACACCGGACGTCGCCGGGCTTGATCTCAGGGACGTCGTTGATCTCCACCACGGCAGTCTAGCAGAATCCGCCGGCCCGTACGGTGTTAGCCTGGAAATCGTGCGCAGTCTCCTTCTCTTTCTCTCGCGCCAGAGACACCTCAGAAAATGGATGGAAACCTCGTCTCTGGCCCGACGCCTCGCCACCAGGTTCGTGGCGGGCGATACGCTCGACCAAGCCATCGATGTCGGGCGAAATCTCAATTCCGAAGGCATTTCCCTCACCCTCGATCATTTGGGTGAAAGCGTCACATCCCTGGAGGAAGCCGCCCAGGCGCGGGACGTTTATCTGCGGACCCTGGCTGCAATTCAGCAGACCGGCATCCGCGCCAATTTGTCCCTGAAGCTCACGCAGTTCGGTCTGGACCTGTCCGCCAGCGACTGCCGGGCCAACGTGGACCAACTGGTCCAACAGGCCGCCGCGGCGAACTCCTTCGTGCGCGTAGACATGGAATCCAGCGACTATACCGACCGCACGCTCGATCTGGTACACGACCTGCATGCCCGCCACCAAGCCGTGGGCGTGGTGATCCAGGCCTACCTGTACCGCAGCCGCAAGGATATCGAAGAGTTGTGCGAACGGGGCATCCGCGTACGGCTCTGCAAGGGCGCATATCTGGAACCGGCCGGCGTGGCATTTCCCCACAAGCGGGAAGTGGACCGCAACTATGTGGAGCTGATGAAACTGCTGCTCGACCGCGGCCCATACCCTGCCATCGCCACGCACCACGAAGCGCTGATCGAAGAGACCAAGGCGTATGCCGCGTCGAAGAAGATCTCGCGCGACGCTTTCGAATTCCAGATGCTCTACGGTATCCGCCGCGACCTGCAACGCCAGTTGATCCGCGACGGCTACCGCTTGCGCCTGTATGTCCCGTTCGGCCAGGCGTGGTACCCGTACTACATGCGTCGTCTGGCGGAGCGGCCGGCCAACGTGCTGTTCATCTTGCGGAATCTGCTTCGCAGGTAGTTTACGGCCAACAGTTGACTCATTGATTGACGCCCGAAAGACGCCTTATGTGGGGCAGGTTGGCAACCTGCGGCCGAGTGGCACTCGGCCTGGTCGGCTTGGGCACGTTGCCGACCAGGCCGAATGCCATTCTGCCCCACGAATTCCGCGGCAACGCGCATCCACGCCACTCCGCCCCTCCGAAACTTATTCCTCACTCGGGTAGTCTAAGCTGGTATGCGCTACTGGGCGTACTTTGCCGCGAAGTTGGCTGCCCTGGGCGCCGCGCTGTACGGGTTGCTGGCGCTGCTGAGGTGGGCCCTCCCGCAGGGGCATGAATTTTCGGTTGCGCCCGGCGAAAAGGACTTGTCGAAACTGTTGGCCCCGCTGGAAGATAGCGGCCCGCAACTGTGGGCCAACGTGGCCCTGATGGCATGGTTCGCGGTGGCGGCCGTGGCCGTGTATTTCATCGTCCGCGACCAGCGCTACCGTTGCCGGGTTTGCCTCCGCCGCTTGCGTATGCCCGTCGAAACCGGCTCCTGGGGCGGCATGCTGCAGTTCGGCCGCCCGCGCGTCGAGTATATCTGCCCTTATGGCCATGGCACGCTGCGCACCAACGAAGTGCAGATTTCGGGCTTGGCGACTCCCGAATGGACGCCGCAATCCGGCGACATCTGGGACGAACTCTGCGCGTCCATCGTCAAGGACGATCAGAAGTAGCGGCGTGTCCGGCGGGACACATCCATCTCTGCGATACTCCGTAACTTATTGATTCCGCGTTGCCGGCCTGACGGCATCCAGCGTGCTTCTCCAACTGTGGATCTGGCCGGACTTCCGCCCTGCCGGGCCATGCGAGAATGGAGATAGGTGCCGAAGACAGCGTCCCGCAGGGAAGTGAAAGTACGGGTCCCCCAGAGTGCCGGACTGGCGCGGTTCATACTCGGTCCGGTCGGCCGGGTCCTGGTGGCCGGATTTGCCGTGCTGGTGATCCTGGGGATGGGTGTCTTCAGTTTCTTCTACGTCAAGTATTCCCGCCTGATCGACGAAAAACTGAAGGCCGGGCCGTTCGCCGCCACCGCCAAGATCTACGCGGCGCCGGAAGCTGTCGCGGTGGGCGACGTGCGCACCGCGCAGAGCATCGCCGAAGCGCTGCGCCGTAGCGGATACACCGAGTCGCGCAGCAACCTCATAGGATCGTTTCAGACCCGCGGCAATTCCATCGAGGTCTATCCCGGCCCGGATTCGTATTTCGACCAGGAGCCGGGAGTCATCCGCTTCGTGGGCGATCACATCTCGCAAATCATCTCCCTGGCCGACAACACCGCGCGCACGCAGTACCAACTGGAACCCCAGCTCATTACCAACCTCTCCGGACCGGCCCGCGAAAAGCGCCGCTTCGTGACCTTCCCCGATATCCCCAAGATCCTGGTGGCAGCCGTCACCTCGGCCGAGGACAAGCGCTTTTTCCAGCACGCCGGCCTGGACCCGGTGCGCATCGTTAAAGCGGCCTATGTGGACCTGAAGCAGGGCCGCAAAGAGCAGGGAGCTTCCACACTCAGCCAGCAGCTCGCGCGCATGTTCTGGCTGGATCAGGACAAGAGTTGGACGCGCAAGCTGGCCGAGGTGGTGATTACCCTGCAGATCGAGCAGAAACTCTCCAAAGAGCAGATCTTCGAGGACTACGCCAACCAGGTGCCCCTGGGAATGCGCGGCACCTTCAGCATCCACGGATTCGGCGAGGCGGCGGAAGCGTACCTGGGCAAGGACCTCAGCCAGATCACCACGCCGGAAGCCGCGGAACTGGCGGGAATGATCCAGCGGCCGTCGTATTTCAACCCGTTCCGCCATCCGGAGCACATGACCGAGCGGCGCAACGTGGTGCTCAAGCTGATGCGCGAGAACGGCTTTATCGGCGACCGGGATTATGAGTTGGCCGCGGCGGCGCCGCTCACCGTGGCCAAGGGCGCCTCGCAGTCGAAAGAAGCCCCGTACTTCGTCGATATGGTGGGCGACGCCGTGCAGACGCGCTTCCAGGATCAGAACTTTCAGGCCAACGCGTACCGCATCTACACCACGCTCGATATGCGCCTGCAGGCGGCCGCGGAAGAGGCGATTCGTGCGGGCATGCAGTCGGTGGACGACCAGATCAAGCGGCAACGCCGCTTCAAAGGGCAGACGCCTCCCGAGCCGCAGGTGGCGCTGGTGGCTATCGACCCGCATACCGGCGACGTGCGGGCGCTGGCGGGCGGACGGAACTACGGTACCAGCCAACTCAACCACGTGCTGGCCAAGCGCCAGCCGGGATCGATCTTCAAACCCTTCGTATATGCCGCCGCGCTCGATACCGCCGTGGACGGCGGCGCGCGCGTGGTCACCGCCAGCACCATTCTGAAGGACGAACCCACCACGTTCTGGTTCGACGGCAAGGAGTACAGCCCCAAGAACTTCGGTCAGGATTACCGGGGCGACGTCACGCTGCGCGAAGCGCTGGCCCACTCCCTGAACAACGCCACCGTCAGCCTGGCGGAAATGGTGGGCTATGGCAGCGTGGTGGCCATGGCGAATCGCGCCGGCCTGAACTACAGGATTCAGCCCACGCCGGCGGTGGCCTTGGGCGCGTACGAAATCACGCCGCTCGAAGCCGTCGGCGCTTATACCATGTTCGCCAACCAGGGCACCTACGTGAAGCCCGGTTTTCTGACCCTGGTTCGCGACCACGATGGCAAGGCGCTGTTTAAGAACCAGGTGGAGCGAAAGACCGTGCTGGATCCGCGGGTGGCCTATCTCATGACCAACCTGATGGAAGAGGTGCTGCGCAGCGGCACCGGCGCGGGCGTCCGTCCGCAGTTCGGCTTCTACGTCCCGGCCGCCGGTAAGACCGGCACCTCGTCGGGCGAGCGCGACGGGTGGTTCGCGGGATACACCACGGAGTTGCTCTGCGTGGTGTGGGTGGGGTTCGACGACAATCGCGATCTGGACCTGGAAGGCGCCAAATCGGCAGCCCCTATCTGGGGCGATTTCATGAAGCGCGCGCTGGCCTTTCGAGAATATCGCGACACCAAGAGCTTTCCGGTTCCCGCCGGGATTGTCAGCATCGAAGTGGATTCGCAGACCGGCATGCCGGCTACCAGCGGCTGCCCCAAGACGCACCAGGAAGTTTTCATCGTGGGCACCGAGCCGATGGGAACCTGCCCGCTGCACGGCGGCCACGGCGGCGCCACCAATGTCGCCGGCTGGGACACCTCGCCGCCCGCCGGCAAGGACAAATCCGATGCCTCGGGACGCGATGGCACTTCCACCGTGCCGGGCGATGCCGCTGCGCCGGGCGCGGGGAGTGGCGCGCCGCCCGCTTCGGTGACGCGGCGCGCGGCCCGCCAGGCTCCGCCGGCCTCTCCACCCGCCGCCGCACCGCCAGCCAAGAAGGACGAAAAGACGGAAGAGAAAAAGGGCCTCTTACAACGGATACTCGGTGTGTTTAAATAGGGCCAAGGGGGATCATATGCTTTCCCGGCCTTTGGGCATGGTATTGGCGGCGGTCGCTCTGGCTTTAACCTCAGCCTCCGCACAGTCCGGTAACGCCGTTCTCGACGCCACCCGCACTGCTTCGCAGTCCGCGCAGACTGCGCCCACTACGCCCCTCACACCCGAAATGCGCGGCGATATACTCATGGCGCGCAAGATGTTCCGGGAGGCGATCGATGTCTATCAAGCGCCTTCGTCCAAGAATCCCGTTCTATGGAACAAGACGGGAATTGCCTACCATCAATTAGGGCAGCTCGATCAGGCCAGGAAGTACTACGAGCGCGCCGTCAAGCTCAAGCCCACTTATGTAGAGGCGATCAACAACCTCGGGACAATCTACTACGCCAGGAAGAGCTTTGGCCGGGCCATCTCGTACTACCAGAAGGCCCTCAAACTGGTTCCCGAAGAGCCCAACTCGGCCTCCATGTACGTAAATCTGGGAACCGCCTTCTTCGCGCGCAAACAATACGAGCAGTGCACGCGGGCCTACCAGAAGGCGCTCGATCTGGACCCTGAGGTCTTCGAGCGGCGGGGCAGCTTCGGCGTGATGCTGGAAGATCGCAACGTCGAAGAGCGCGCCAAGTACCACTACTTCCTCGCCAAAATGTACGCGAAATCGGGCCGTAACGACTTGGCGCTACAATACCTCAGAAAGGCTCTCGAAGAGGGCTTCAAAGAGAGGGACAAACTGAACAAAGACCCCGAATTCGCCGCGCTGCGCGACCTCCCGGAATTCAAGGAACTGCTTGCCACGGAGCAGCGTGTTCTTTAGGTTCGGACGTTTCGCCTGTCCCGCCCTGCTGGGATTTCTGTTTCTCGCGGCGTGTTCGCGCCCGGCCGAAAAGGTCCGCGAAGAGCGCGTAGCGATTCTCCGCTTCGAGAACCTGGGCGCCGACGCCTCGATGGATTGGATCGGCCGCGGATTGTCGGAACTGGTGACGCAGCAGTTGAGCGGCCAACCCGGCCGCTACGCGATTTCCGCGAGCGTGCTGCACGCCTTTTCCCGCAGCGCCGGACCGCGGCCGAGCCTGGCGCCCGGCGTCTCCGCCGAATCCACGCTGGCCCTGCTGGCCGGCGCCAACTGCGTGGGCTACGGAGAGTTCGCCGTGCGCGGCGGACGGCTGGAAGCCCGCATCTTTCTGGAGGATATTCCCTCCCGCAAATTCGTCAACGTGATCGCCGCATCGGGAGCGGCCACGGATGTGGTCGCCGTCGCCGACGCGCTGGCCCGCCAGATTGCCCCCAACGCGGTTGCGGGCATCACCCACAGCAACCAAGCGATTCGCGACTATGTCAAGGCGGTCGAAGGAAATGTCCCGGACGACGTCATGCGCGATGCCGCCGCGGCCATCGAAGACGACCCCGGCTTCACTCCGGCCTACCGCCTGCTCGCCGAGTCGAAAACCATGCAGCACGACCCCGCCGCGGCCCTGGCCCTGCTGGACGAGGCCGCGCAACACGCCGTTTCTCCCATAGAGCGAGCTCGTGTTCATCTCCAGTCGGCCGGATTGCGCAACGATCCGGCCGGCCGCCGCGCCGCGCTGGAGGAGTTGGCCCAGGCGGACCCGGGCAATCCCGAACAGTGGCACGCACTGGCCGATGCCCAGTATTCCGCGCACGCCTACACCGAAGCGGCCGCGGCGTTGCACCAACAACTGGCGCTGGAGCCGGACAACCGGAACGCCCTCAACCAACTGGGCTATTCGTCGGCCAACGCGGGCGATTTCCCGACGGCGTTGGAGGCTTTGCGGCGATATCAGGCGGCGGCTCCCGAAGATCCCAACGTAAGCGATTCGCTGGGCGATATCCACCTGATGGCCGGGAATCTGCGCGAGGCCGAGCAGTTCTACCTGCGCGCCAACCGGAAGGACCCGCGGTTCATGGACGGCGCCGATCTATTCAAGGCTGCGATGGCCCGTCTGATGACCGGCGACATCCCGGGCTCGACGGAAATCCACGAGCGCTACATACAGTCCCTGGCGGCGAATCCCGGTGGCGTCGCGGAAATCGAACGCGCCGAGTGGACCTGGATCGTCGGCCGCCGCAAGGAGGCGTGCCAGAGGATGCTGGGGATCGCCCGCGCCGCCGAGAGCGGTCCGCGGCATGAGATCGCGGCGCGCTGCTATGCCGAACTGGCCATGTGGTATTTGTTCCT
>Ga0181529_10003452_pt1 | contig 17976 bp, 16 predicted proteins | sample PEATcosm2014_Bin_36_FD_119763 | JGI IMG/M metagenome (GOLD analysis project Ga0181529, IMG submission 119763) | Peatland microbial communities from MTU Mesocosm Facility, Houghton, MI, USA - PEATcosm2014_Bin10_30_metaG | ecosystem: Environmental > Terrestrial > Soil > Wetlands > Peat | place... | reverse complement strand
GGTTATGGCGGTCCGGCGCCGCAGACACTGATCGTGGTGGGTTTGAAGCGCGAACTTCTGGAGAGGCTCTTCGACAGCTGCGGAGTTGCCGGCCATCTGACGAACCCACATGGCATTGAAAACTTCGCGCTCAGCGGAACCCCCGACGTATTTGTCTGCCGGAATCTGCGTGTACCCTGGCCGGAATTCTGGAAGCACTTCAGGTACTACGGGTGAGAAGAACCCCGGCCATGCCCGCCGACGGCGTTCGATGGCGGCAAGAGAAGATGGAGTCCCATTTCGGGGAAGTCCGAGGAACGGCAGTTTTTCTGTAGCTCGAAGAAAGCCTATGAAGCCTTTGATCCCATTACCGGCACTGCTGCTCTGCGCGATACTCGCGGTTGCGCAGGATGCGCCTGCCCCCGCGGAGAGCCACCACGATTTCCGCTACTCGCTGGCAGCGATCGACGACGCCACTTTCTATGGCAACCTGCAAGTGCCCGCGCCGAAGACCTTGAACCAGTTGTTGCTCGAGCCAAAAGTCACGGCCCGCTTCAAAGAGCGCTTGACCGTCTCTTCGAGCCTGATTGGAATCGCCGACACATACGCCCATACAGCGACGCAATTGCGCGTGAAAGAGACCTACGCTGGAGTTTCGGTCGGGGACTTTGACTTGATGGCGGGGCGCAGGATGGTGCGCTGGGGCACCGGCTACGCCTTCACCGCGGCCGGCGTGCTGGACCCGCCGCGCATGCCCACCAATCCAACCGACCGGCTGAATCTGAACCAGGGCCGCGACATGGTCAAGGCCGACTGGGTGCGCGGACCGCACGCGGTTACGGTTGCCTGGTCCACAGCCGCGCTGACGCCCGCATCGAGCAATCTGCACGACACCACGGCGTTTCGGTATAACGTGCTAGTGCATGGATTCGATACGTCGCTGATTGCGGGAGACGAACGCGGTGGAGACGCTTTTGGCGCGCTGACCTTCACGCGGGTCCTGGGCCAGGCGTGGGAGATACACGGCGAGGGAGCTTGGCGCGAGCAGGGCGCGGTGCTGCTGGGCGGCAAATACACCACGGCGTCGGGCATCACATTCATTGGCGAGTTCTATTCCCCGCCCAATATCCCTTACTATCGGGACATGACGATATCGCCTCTGGCCGGGCGGCAGCACTATGCCTTTTTCGACGCGGCCAAGTCCCGCCTGCGGGAGCGTCCGGGCTGGAAGGAATGGGACCTGGACGCTTACGTGGTGGCTAATCTCAACGACCGAAGCTGCACCGCGGCCTTCGACGCCAACCGCCGATTCGGCAATCATTTCTCTGCCTACATGCATCTTGAGGCGCCCGCGGGCAGCAAGACATCTGAGTATGGCATGACTCCCTACTCCACAGCCACGTCCTTGGGGGTTCGCTTCCAGCTATGAACTGCGAGACCGGACAAATCGCTTCCATGGGGAAGAGACAAGGCCCCCGAGTGGGCAGAACCGTTGCCAAGCTGGTATGGATTGTGCCCAGCATTGCCGTGCTGTGCCTGGCGATTTTTCTCTCGCTGGGGCATACCAAGCTCTCGGAGAGCGGTGTCACGCTGGTTGTCACGTTCGTCTATTCCACCCTGATCGGGCTGCCTTCCGCTCTTCTTCTCACCTTCGTCACATATCGCTACTCGCAGAGATTCCCTCGCTTGGTCTTTGTTCTGGATACGCTTGTCCTGCTGACCACGGCAACCGGCGGAACGCTTGCGGGCAGCCTGCTGCTGCAATGGATCGGGATCGCAGTGCGCGGCGGGTATTGGAGTGAATTCCGCACTTCATACCCCATCAGCGTCGTGATTACGCTCATGACTGGCCTGGGCATCACCTCCTTTGAGACGCTGCGCTACAAGCTGCAGGCCACCACGCTGGAACTGCGCACCCAGCAGGTGGAGCAGGAGCGCGCCTACAAGCTGCTGGCCGAGGCGCGGCTGTCTTCGCTCGAGTCGCGCATTCATCCGCACTTTCTGTTCAACACGCTCAACTCCATCGCAGCGCTGATTCCCTCCGATCCGGCGCGCGCCGAAGCCACCGTGGGCAAGCTGGCCTCGCTGCTGCGCTTTTCGCTCAATGCCAACCAGCACGGGCTTGTGCCGCTAGGCCAGGAACTGAAAGTAGTGCGCGATTATCTTGAAATCGAGAAGACGCGCTTCGGTCCGCGATTGCGCTATGAAATTGCGGTGCCGGAGGCCCTCGAGGACGTCAAGGTACCGCCGCTGGCGCTGCAATCGCTGGTGGAGAATACCATCAAGCATGTCGTCTCGCAGCGCTCCCTGGGAGCGGCAATTCAAATTCTTGGCTCGCGGAATGGCGGCAGGATTCGCCTGGAAGTGATCGACGACGGGCCGGGGTTTTCGCTGGATGCGATCGCGCCCGAGCACGGGTTGGGCAATCTCATTGCGCGCCTGGAGCTATTGTTTGGCGCAGAGGGCCAGCTCGAAGTTGCCCGCGCTGGAGATAAGACCACCGTGAGCCTCCTTTTTCCAGCCTGACAAGGAACGACAATGGAAAGCGTGCAGCTGACCGCTTATCTCGTGGATGACGAACCGCTGGCCATCGAGCGCCTGACGCGGCTGCTGGCCAGGTTTGACGGCCTGCGCATCGTGGGCAGCGCCACCGACCCGGCGGAAGCGCTTGCTTTTCTGTCGAGCGAATCGGGCAGAGCGATTGAGGTGCTTTTCCTCGATATACAGATGCCGGGCATGAACGGCTTCGAACTGCTTTCGCGGTTGCCGGAGCAGCCCTTCGTCATCTTCACGACGGCGTTCGACGAATACGCGCTGCAGGCTTTTCAGGTGAACTCGATTGACTACCTGCTGAAGCCCATCGACACCGACCAACTGGAACGCGCGGTTGGGAAGCTCGATCGCCTGCGGCCCGCCGCCAAGCCCGCCTGGCAGCAGAGTCCCGATTTGCCCGCGCTGTTGAAGGAACTGGCCGCGTCGCTGCGCGGAGGGCAGCACGATTATCCGCGGCGCATCGCCTCGCGCTTGGGCGAGCGCATTTCCTTTGTGGACCTCGATGAGGTGACGTATTTCCTGGCCCAGGACAAACTGACGTATGCGGTGGCAGAAGGACGCCGGTACTGTGTCGATCAGAGCATCGCGGAATTGGAGCGGCGGCTCGATCCGGCAAAGTTTCTGCGCGTCCACCGCTCGGCCCTGGTAAACGTGGACTGGATCCACGAGGTGAACTCCTGGTTTGCCGGCAAGGTTGTGGTCTCGCTCAAGGACGCGCAGCAGACGCAAATTCCCGTGGCGCGGGATCGGGTGCGCAGCTTGAAGGAGCGGTTGGGGATTTGAGGCCCCAGCGGCCCGCCGGCAGTTGCCGGACTGGCCTGCATTTCTCGCGGCCAGATCGACGCTCTGTAGCGCCAACCTCCTGGTCGGCTGTGCTGGCGGCGTCCTCGCCGCCAGAGCAAGGCCCAATCCATCAATCCCGTTCGCTCACACCGCGACGGAGCAAACGCTGTCCGGCGTGGGTCGGGAGACCCAGGCCACAGCCGGCCGACCACCCCACGGACGAAGACCTGTCCGTGGGAGCCCCGGTCAACCACCCCACGGACGAAGACCTCTCCGTGGGAGCCCCGGCCAGGAGGCCGGCACTACAAATTCGTTGACGCGGCATGTGAGAGATGCGGGCCAGTGTCCTGTCTCTGAAATCCATAGCAAAACTGCGGCTGTCATTCTGAGCGAACGGGGCCCCGAACGTGTTTCAGTTCGGGGGTGGTGAGTCGAAGAATCTGCTTTTCTCCCTTCTGAGTTTGTGATGGGAATTTCCGACTCAGGACAATCAGTGTCCTGAGTCGGAAGTTCGTTAAAGAATTCGGAAGTGCAACCGCAGGTCCTTCGACTCCATTTGGCGCAAAGGACGCGCCAAACTCCGCTCAGGATGACAGTCTTTTGTTAAGCGAATTAGCGACTCAGGACACTCGAGCATCTTCACGGTTCCTGGAGGGTTGATTCCGAGGTTTCCCACCCATTTCACATCTTTTCCTCGAATAGCCGTGAAATGGCTGGGCACGGAGCTTCCTGGCGCCATCCGTGAAAATGCTCTAAGCGGCGGACCGAAGCGCGGATTCGGCCCACATCACGGCTTGCGTATAGCAAGAGAGCATTTTGTGCTGGTCCAACCCAAAGGCATCGGCAATCGCATCGCAGGCAACCCAGTCGGCGTTTTCGTATCGCTCCAGCCATTGCAAAAAGACTCGCTCCGGGTTGAACGTCCCTTCCAGCGCCTTGCGCACCGCGTCCCTCAGGGGCAGCTCGGGGGTCAGAATCTCCATGGGGAGGTGCAACATGGCGGGTAGCAGACTGAGCATCCCCAGCAGGTATTGCTCGGTGGCGTCGAAGGCGCAAAACCTGGAGGCCAACTCGCAGAATCGTCCCCGCAGAAAGGCCATGCGCAGAACTTCCGCAGGCTGATTGGCGCCCAACTCGCAGGTGATGGCCAGCATGGCCATGCGGCGGAAGGTATCTTCGCCAACTACCAGCAAAGCCGTCTCGATGGAACTCACTTCCTGGCGCATGGCGCAAACCGGCGAATTGACCAGCCGGAGCAGCCGGTAGGTCAGCGAGGCGTCGCGCTTCACCAGCAGGCTGAGCTTGTGCAGATTGATCGAGTCGCCTCGGAGGGCTTCCAGAATGCCAATCTGCGACAGGCGGTTGGAGGGAACTTTGCGGTTTTTCAGGAGCACCGGGCGGCAGAAGTAGTAGCCCTGAAAGAAGATGAAGCCCTCCTCGCGAGCCTGCCAATACTCTTCCTGGGTTTCCACCTTTTCAGCAACCAAGGCCACCGTGACGTTGCTCAGTTGCTTTCGCAGGTTCACGCGGGCCGCCGGACCCGTCAGAGTGAAATCGACTTTGATGTAGTCGGCCAACTGCACCAGCGGCTCAAGATTCGGCTTCCAAATGAAGTCATCCAGGGCAATCCGAAATCCAGCGGCTTTGAGCTTGCAGCATTCCTGGACCAGAGAAGGAGTCGGTTCGAGCGATTCGAGGATCTCCAGCACGGTCATGCTGGGGGGGAGAATATCGACCATGCGCTCGATCAGCGACTCGCTGGTGCAATTGACAAACGCCGGCGATCCGCTGGTCAGCCGTTCCAGGCCGAAGATGACCGTGTTGTCGAGCATGGTGCGGGTGGCCAGGTTGCCATCTCCGCTGAAAAAGGCCTCAGGTCCGCTGCGAAACAGCAGTTCATAGGCATGCACCCGGCCGCGAAGATCCATGATCGGCTGGCGAGCCACATACCTCAGCCCCGTGCCCGCGCCGGAAAGCGCGCCTTCCGGAAGGTTGGCTCCGTCATCTTGTGAAACCATATGGATCACCGCAGTCCGATTATCGGCGGATTGCGATGGTCCATTCACAACACAGAAACATTTCGTCCACGATGAAGCGTTTCCCAAGAGAGGATTAGCCGCCCATGAACATTCCGCCGTTCACGTCCAGAACGTGGCCGGTGATGTAGGCTGCTGCGTCCGAGGCCAGAAAGGCCACGGATTGAGCGATTTCCAAATCGGTGCCCGGCCGGCCCAACGGAATGGCGGCCATCATGGCGGTACGTTGCTTCTCGTCCAGAACCGCCGTCATGGGCGTCTCAATGTAGCCCGGCGCCACGGCGTTCACGGTAATCCCGCGGGAAGCGAACTCGCGCGCCATGGAGCGGGTGAGCCCGATCAGCCCGGCTTTGCTGGCTGCGTAGTTCACCTGGCCTGCCTGGCCGGTGCGCCCCACCACGCTGGAAATATTGACGATACGGCCCCAGCGATTCTTGAGCATGGGGCCGATCAGCGCCTGGGTCAGCAGGAACGCGCCGGTGAGGTTGGTGCTCAGCACATCGTCCCAATCCGCGCGCTTCATGCGCATCATCAGGCCGTCGCGGGTGATGCCGGCGTTGTTGACCAGAATCTCGACCTTGCCGAAGCGCTCGATCACGGCTTTGGCGCCGGCCTTGATGGATTCCTCGCTGGCCACATCCAGCGCAAACGCCGTGGCCTGGCCTCCGGCTGCCTCGATCTCCGCTGCCACTTCAGCCAGTTTGGCCTGGTTGCGCGCGGCCAGCGCAACAATGGCTCCGGCCCGCGCCAACTCCAGCGCGCAGGCGCGGCCAATTCCCTGCGATGCTCCGGTAACCAGCGCAATTCTTCCCTGCAAGTTCGCCATAGCTCTCTCCAACCCCTCAAGCGCACTGCTCCGCGCTTCCGTTCTCCATTATAAGTGGACGAAAGTCACGAACTTGACCCCCAAGAGGCCGGTCGAAGCCGGGGCTCTGCCACCCTTGGCGAAAAACAAAAACACGCTAGCGACGGGGCGCCCCGCTCCCAGTTTGTTGTTTTGTCGTCCACCGGCTCCGGCGACCCACAGGGGATGAAACTGCTAAGAGCTTGAAAGAGAGAATCTCCTCCGCCGGCGCACGTTTCCGGCCCCGGAGGGGCCACCGAAAATAGCCCAGGGCGGAGCGCAGCGGAACCCTGGGGAACGGTTTCCCATCGACCTCAAGCCCCAGAGGGGCGACCGAACCACAGCGGTCGTTTGCTTTCAGGTTCTTTATCCCGAAGGGGAAATGGCCACCGTAACCGGGCGACCCGCCAGCGCCGGGCGTACCAACTCCGCCGGCCAGATGTAGACCGCCAGCCGCCGCGAGTAATGAAGAACCGGCTTCTGATCCGGCAACCGGATGCCGATGGAGGCGGCCAGGTCGTTCTGTTCGATCTCCGCCTCGGCTTCTTCAAGGGGCCAGGGAACGTGGTGCAGGTTGGCCCGGACCGCCTGTCCATTGCGGTTGACCGTGAACAGGCAGTAGCGCTCCATCAGGAAATACTCCAGCGTTCCGCTGTTGCCTGCCGCCATCTTCTGCGATGGGCCGATGCCCCGGTAGCGCGCCTGGAAAACAACCGGCTCGGAGGAGAACCGTCTGCGGCTATAGAAGGAGAACTCGCGCTCCGACTTTTGCTCCAACTCCATCTCTGCCCAGTGGTAGGGCAGATGAAAGAGGGCGCGGGCCGCTGCCACCGCCAGCAGGTTGCTGGCGTCGAGGGAGAAGAAATACACCCCTGGCGATCCCGTATGTTCGTCGCGGACGTAGGTGCGCAAATTGAGGTCGGGAAAGCGGCGGACACCGGGAATGGCCGGAAAGCTGCGGAACTTGATGCGATCGAGCCAGAAGGGCACAATGCCCAACCAGGCGGAGCCCTGGAATGTGTCCACATGCAGCCCGTTGGGCAGCAGCGCGGCAATCTCCGGCGCGGGTACCGGCCAGTGGGCATACAGCAGGTCGTTCCAGCGCTGCGTCATCGCCCAACGGCCCGTGGGCAAAGGCCGCGGCGTCTGCGATGTGCTGACCCGGAATTCCTGCATGGACATCTCCTGCTCTTTCCGGCCGTTCCCGGCCTTGCCGCATCGGCGGAGAGGAAGTTCCGAACCCCGCACCTTCCCCCGATGCCGTATTCTGTTCGCGAGTCCTCAACTATGTCCAGTGAAAGTTTTATCCCGCCCGGCGCCCGCAACCAGACCGATGTTTTCGCCGTCCACGGAGCCGATCCCGAGGTCCTGGCCTATGCCATGGCCAAGTACTCGCGCTCTGCGCTCTCCATGCGCGAGTCCCTCACGGAAATCAGCGCCCAGCGCGCCGAGCAGTTCCTGAATACATTCTATTTCCAGTACGGCCACCGCTCGATTGCCGATCTGGCGCATATTGCCTTTGCGGTCGAGAGGCTCAGCCTGCTGGCGGCCATCGTGCTGGTGGACGAGCAGCGCTGGGATGGCCAGGAACGCTCCACGCGTTATCAGAATTTCCTCAAATCCGGCTGGTATTTCCCGGATTTCGGGACGGACGGCGGCGCGGGCCAGCTCTACGCAAAAACCGTGGAGAACCTGTTTGCCACCTATCAACGGACCACTTCGGCGGTCCTCGACGCCTTGCGCCGGCGCGTCGCCTGCCCCCAGGGCATGAAGCCGGAGTCCTACGAGCGCACGCTCAAGGCGCGCGCCTTCGACGTGGCCCGCTACCTGCTCCCCCTGGCCACCAACACCTCGCTGGGGCAGATTGTCAGCGCCCGCACGCTGGAAGTTCAGGTCTCGCGGCTGCTCTCCCATCCGGTGGCGGAGATTCGCGACCTGGGTGTGAAGCTGCGCGAAGCGGCCACCGGTGCGGCGTGGAATGTGAACGGGCAGGCCGGCGCGGCATTGGTGGAGAAACTGGCCGCAGCCGATCCGGAACTTGCCGCCGACGCCGCCAAATTGCTCACCCGCGAGGTGCGCACCGCACCCACGCTGGTCAAATACGCCCAGCCCAACGACTACGAAATGGCGACGCGCGCCGATCTCTCTCAGGCAGCCGACGAACTTCTGAGGGGTCTGCCCATCGCAGTGGCCCCGGTCGTCGATCTGGTGGAGCGCAGCGAAAGCCTGGAAGTGGAGCTGGCGGCGACGCTGCTCTACTCCGCCTGCCACCATCCTTACCGCCAGGTGCGCGACTTGGTGGCCGGGTTGCCGGAAGCGCGGGTTGCCGAGATCGTCGAGCTGGGCCTGCGCCATCGCGGCCGCCACGACGAGGCGCTGCGCGCATTTCACGCCGGAGCCGCCCTGCGCTTCGACATCCTGATGGACATCGGCGGCTTCCGCGACATGCACCGCCATCGCCGCTGCGTGCAGATCCTGCAGCCTTTCACCGCGCTGCACGGCTACGAGACGCCCACCGCGGGCGACTTGGCGGGCGACGCCAACATCCTGGCCGAGGCCGGGGTGCTGGCCGAGTACCAGGCCGCCATCGAGGCCGCGCACGCCGCCAGCGTCAGGATCGCGTCCAGCGGCGCGCCGGAAGGCGGGCAGTCCGCGCTCTATCTGCTGCCGCTGGCTACGCGCAACCGCTGCCTCTTCAAGATGGATTTTGCCGAGGCGCAGTACATCTCCGAGCTGCGCAGCGGCCCGGCCGGCCACTTCAGCTATCGCCGCGTGGCCTGGGAGATGTTTTTGGCTCTCCAGCGTCAGCACCCGTCGCTGGCCAAGCACATCCGGGTCACGGACTTCACCCAGCCCATTGACCTGTTGCAGCGGTAGAGGCTGGAGATAAAAGGAACTCCGGAGGCTCGTGGATTCCTTCGGGGCGAATCAGCCAGCGGATCGGTTTCGTGCAATACTTGTATTGCAATTGTCCAGGAGGTCTACCGTGGGCGACGCCGTTTCTCTTCGCTTGCCGGAAGAGCTGAAAGCCCGTCTCGAAAGGCTCTCCAAGCGCACCGGGCGCAGCAGGACCTTTTACATGATCGAGGCCATCACCGAGAAGCTGGAAGACCTGGAAGATCTGTATCTAGCTGAAGCGCGGACGCTTGCCCTGCGCGAAGGACGCAGCACGACGCACACGCTGGATGAGGTGGAGAAGCGGCTTGGCCTACTGCAATGATCTGGCGGATTGAGTTTGAAAGAGAAGCCGAGAAGGAACTCAAGAAGCTCGACAGGCAGGTTGCCCAGCGCATCGTGAAGTTTCTGCGCGAGCGCGTTGCCGTCCTCGACAATCCCCGCAGCGTCGGCCAAGCACTGGTCGGCTCCACGTTGGGCGACTACTGGAAATACCGGGTTGGAGATTACCGCATCGTCGTGGATATCCAGGACAAGCGCGTGTGCGTGCTGGTGGTGCGCATTGGGAACCGGCGGCAGGTGTACCGGTAATTGTTACGGGAGTAGGGCCTGCACATCGCGGGCGAAATCCTCGTCAATGGTTGCCTGTGAATCCGCTGGTAGCATGGCGATGCACTCCTCGATGGAACGGCGCGGCGGCGAGGGCATGGTCAACAGGACGGCGGTCGAGGCGTCCTCAATGAACACCTCGGCCCCGGCGCGCACACGGGCCAGCAGGCCGGCGAAGTCGCGGGCTGCCTCGGACTCCGAGATGTGGTAGGTCGCCATGCTGGGAGTGATAGCACCGTTCGGCTTTTTCGAAGGGATCTGACTCTGCGGCCTGCATCCTGTTGACCGGTTAAGGTTGGGAAGCCGGTGGCGGGGGCACAGCAGGATCACCCTTGCAGTTGGAAACAAAGAACATGGCTTTGTTGGATGGAACGGAATCAGGGAATTTCGAGTACTGTTCCGGATTCTTCAAGATCAGAGCAAACCCGATCTGAACCGTAAAGAGACCAGACACTGCAAACGCTTTTCCCGTGATCGGCTCCGTAAACGGGACGACTACAGATTGATGGGGAGCGATCGTTATCCAGTGCCCGGGTTTGAGATCCAAAAGCATCCCTGTGCCATCGATTTGCTTGCCATTCTCGTATTTCAGAAAGGAAATGTCGTGGACCACGCCATCTTCGCTGAGTTCAACCGCTTGGTCGCTCGAATTCGTCAATACCGCTTCAAGGTCAAGCGCCGGCTGCCCTACACAGGCGATCGGTGACGGGACAAACAGTCTCACCTCAATCGGGGCTTTTTCCAGGGCTCCCGCAGGTTGAGGAATCATCATGGATGGTGCTATGACCAATAGCAAGCACGGCAAAGCGAAGGCCCACTTGACTTCTTTCGAGCGCATGGCAATATCTCCTTCGATTGGACTTGGCAAAACCGGTCTTGAAATCATCAATCCATAACTTACTGCCCCACCGGCTTCAGATACTCCTCAAAATGCGCCAGGATGCGGTTGTAGAGATGCTGGCGCACATCCGGGCCGGCGATGGAGTGCGTCTTGCGCGGATAGATCTGCAAATCGTAGGGGATGCCTGCCTCGATCAGCTTCTGCACGAACTGCACGCTGTTTTCCAAATGCACGTTGTCGTCGCCGGTGCCATGGCACAGGAGCAGATGGCCTTTCAAGTGAACCGCCGTGTTAACCACTGAAAAGTCCTGGTAACCCGAGGCAAACTCCAGCGGCTGGCTCATGTAGCGCTCGGTATAGATCGAGTCGTAGTTGCGCCAGTCGGTGACCGGGGCCACGGCCACCCCGGCGCGAAAGCGGTCGGATTGGGTCATGGCGTAGAGCGTGAAAGTGCCGCCCCAACTCCAGCCCCACCAGCCCAGGCGCTTGCGGTCCAGTTGCGGATACCGGTCGAGCGCGGCGTCGATCACGGTCAGTTGATCCTCCAACTGCACCGGGCCGAAGTCATGATAGGCAGCCTGGGCAAAAGTGCGTCCCTGGCCGCTGGTGCCGCGATTGTCGGCATGGAGCACCGCAAAGCCGCGCTGAGCCAACAACTCGTCGAAGAGCAGGCTGTCGCTCCAGCGATTGGCAGCGGTCATCGCTCCCGGGCCGCCGTAGGGGTTCACGATCAACGGAACACTCGCCGGAGTTGCGCCTTCGGGCAGCAGCAGCGTGGCGTAAAGAGTGCTTCCGTCACGGACCTTCACCTCTAGCTGCTGAGGCGCCCGCAGGTGGTAGGGCTCGAGGGCGCGCGCCTGCCAAAAGACGTTGCACTTGCCGGGCTGCTGGCAGAGGCTCACGGTGGGCGGGTCGAGGCGCGTGGATTGCCGGTGGACAAAGGCGCTGCCCGAGGGCGCGAAGTTGCCGGAATGGAAGCCGGCCCCGGAGGTCAACGGCTGGCGCTGGCCGTCGAAGCCCACCTGCCAGAGCTGCTGCTCCAGCGGGTTGCCCTCGTTGGAGGCGAAGGCGATCGTCTTTGCCTTAAGATCGACGCGCAGCACCTCGATGACGTCGAAATCGCCCTGCGTCAGTTGCCGTTCGAGCTTGGCCGTTGCATTGCCCGGATCGGCCGGATCGTAACTGTAAAGATAAAGGTGGCTGTGGCCGTCGCTCCAGTTGGTGAGCACGATGGAGCCGAAGCCCACCGCGACATCGTATTTGTCGTCGAAGAACTTGTCGTCGGTTAGCTGGAGCACCGGGTGCGCCTTCCCCGAAGAAGCGTCGGCAAAGTAGAGATCGCGGTGCTTCTGGTCGCGGGTCAGGGTCTCGATCCACAGCGTCTTGGGATCGACCCACCCGAAACGGGGAATGTAATCCTGGCCGGACTTGATGGGCAGCTTGACCCACACCGTCTTGCCGCCTTTGGCGCTGACCACACCGACGCGAACCTCGGGGTTGAGGTCGCCCGGCTGCGGATAACGCTGCGCATCGACCTTGGCGTGGGTGGGAATCCAGTCCTCGATGGGATACTCCGGTACCGCGGTCTCGTTCATCTGGAGGTAGGCCAGGCACTTGGAGTCGGGCGACCAGAAGTAGTTGCTGCGCACTTCCAGCTCTTCGAGATAAATCCAATCCACCTCGCCGTTGAGGACAGTTTGGTGGGTCTCCGCAGCAGGCGCCGGCGCCAGCGCCGTGATGGGCGTGCCTGAGTCCTTTAGGCGGACGACGGAGAGGCCGTGATCGCGCACAAAGGAGATGTACTCGCCGTTGGGCGAAAACTTGGGGTCGTCGCCGGAGGCCGAGCCGGTGAAGCCGATCTCGATGCCTGTGCCGTTCTTCAGGTCATACATCCACAGGGTTCCGTTGGAGTCGAACATGAGGTGCGCGGAGTCCGGTGCCCACAGATAGTTGGCCATCTTGTAGCGGTCGCGGTGGTCGTGGTCGGTCTCCGTGGCGTTCGCGCCTGCCAGCGCGGCCAGCTTGGCGCGGCTCACCCGGACCTGCGGCTTGCCGGTCGCTGGATCAATGTCCACGAGTTCGCCGCCCTCGAGATAGGTGAGGTGCTTGCCGTCGGGCGACCAGGTCAGGCCGCTGGGCGGAGTGCCGGTCAGCGGCCCATGTCCGAAGATGGCTTCCACAGTCAGCGGCTTGGCCGGCGCTTGGCCGGCGAGGGGAAGCGTAGCCAGAGAAACAGCGAGAACGGCCGAAGCCAGCAGAGCAGATGCGAGGCGCAAAAGAAATTCCTCCGAGGATGAAGCCCGGCTATGGCTACTCAGTGTGTAGCTTCAGGCGACGGGGCATCCAGCCAGCAGTGTAACTCAGTGGAATTGAAGGGTTGCATTGTCCAGGGTGAGAGTTGTATGTTCCCGGACATGCATTGGTCGACTCCGGAAGAACGGCGCAATCTTGGGCAGGCGCGGCGCAAGCAGGTGGGCCGCCAGCAACACAGCGAACTGAACATCAAGGCGCGCAAGACTCCTGCCGCGACGCTGCTGGAGCGGTCGATGCGGGGCCGCGTCCCGGCGCTCCTCAAGCTCAAGTACCAGCTGATGGCCGAGTCGCCGTTCGGGTACTTCCGCGGTGCGGTGCCGGTGATGGCCGCCGATCTGTCGGTCATGCCGAATGCAGGTATCGCGTGCCAGCTTTGCGGCGACGCCCATGTGCGCAACCTGGGCGCCTTTGCCGCACCCGACGGGCGGCTGGTTTTCGACATCAACGATTTCGACGAGACCATCCGCGGCCCCTTCGAGTGGGACCTGAAGCGCATGGCCGCTTCTCTGGTGCTGGCTGGCCGAGGTTCGGGCCACAAAGAAGCCTCGGCGCGGCAGGCGGTGGAGAAGTGCGTCGAGCGCTATGCCGCACAGATGAACGCTTTTGCCGAGATGCCCACCGTCGAGGTGGCGCGTTTTCAGGTGCATCGGCTGGGGACCGTCGAGCCGGTGCACGAGGCGCTGGTGAAGGCTGAGCGAGCCTCGCCGCTGCACACGCTGGAGCAGCTCACCGAACCCGGCGGCAAGCCCGGCGCAGACCGCCGCTTCAAGGAGCAAAAGCCCATGCTGACCCGCGTCTCTGGGCAGCAGGCCGTTGCCGTGCTGGCCGGTCTTGGGCCGTATCGCCAGATGCTGGAGCCGCAGCGGCAGCACTTGCTTTCGCTCTACCGGCCGGTGGACGTGGCCTTCAAGGTGGTGGGCACGGGCTCAGTCGGACTGCGCGATTACTGCGTCTATTTTGAGGGCAATGGACCGAAGGATCCGCTATTTTTGCAGATCAAGGAGGAGCCGGCCTCGGGCTATACCGCCTATCTGCCCGACGCCCACCCGGCGCACCACAACGGGCAGCGCGTGGCCGAGGGGCAGCGCGCCATGCAGGTGCAGTCGGATCCCTTCCTGGGCTGGACGCAGATTGCCGGGCGCGACTACTTGGTGCGCCAGCTCAACGACCACAAGGGCTCCATCGATCTGGACGATCTGGCCGGGAGTGGCTTGGTGGCCTTTGCCGAGGTCTGCGGCGAGCTGCTGGCGCGCGGCCACGCCCGTTCCGGTGACCCGCTGGTGCTGGCCGGCTACATCGGTTCGGGCGACGGCTTTGCCGAGGCGCTGGCCAAATTCGGCTCGCTCTACGCCGACCAGACGGAGAAGGATTGGAAAGAACTCTGCCGCACCACCAAAACCGGCAAGAAGGCCAAGTAGGACTGGGTGGGATAGCACGAACCCCAGCCATGTTCAAAGGGAGCAGTCTGCCCCGCGCAATCGGGTTTCGGCCGGAAAGAGCCTGGCCGGCCCCGCAACAAATGCTCCGTGCCCCATCCTTGCGACTGCTTTTCGAGAAGAAAACTGTCGCAAGGGTGGGAAACCACGAACATCAACCCTCTCGTCCGTAGGAGAATCGCATGAATCGCCGCATGTTTACGCAATCGCTGGCCGCCGCCGCCGTGGCTGTTGCCGCGCCCAAACTGCCCGCCGCCGCTCCCGCCAAGAGAAACCCGCCGTTTCCGCTTTCCGTGATGCTGTGGACCGTCTTCAAGGACCTGCCCTTCGAGCAGCGGCTGGCCAAGGTAGCCGAGGCGGGCTACCACAACATCGAGCTGGTGGGCGAGTACGCCACCTGGTCGGAGGCCGACTTTGCCCGCGCCAACGAGGCCCGCAAACGGCTGGGCATCCACTTCGACGCCACCGCCGGATTGAAACACGGCGTGGCCGTCCCCGCGGATCGCGAAGCGTTCCTGGCAGAACTCGGCCAAGCCCTCAAGCCGATGGAGACGCTGGATTGCCCGGCGATGATCGTGCTCTCGGGCAACGTGGTTCCGGGAATGCCGCGCGAAGAGCAGCATCGGTGCGCGGTCGAGACGCTCAAGCAGGCCGCAAAGCTGGTTGAAGGAAAGCAGATCGACGGGCAGCCGGTGCGCCTGCTGCTGGAGTGCATCCACGTCGAAGAGAATCCCAAGTACTTCATGACCTCGGCCAACGAAGCCATCGAAGTGGTGCGCGCGGTGAACCATCCGCAGGTGCAGTTCCTCTACGACATCTTTCACGAGCAGATGGGCTTTGGCAATCTGATTGAAAAGCTGGATAAGCACATCGACGTGATCGGGCTAATTCACATCGCCGACGTGCCTGGGCGCTTTGAGCCCGGCACCGGCGAGATCAACTACGCCAACATTTACAAGAAGCTGGTCGAGCTGCACTACCGGCACAATGTGGCCATGGAGTTCTATCCCACCGGCGACCCGGTGGCCACCCTGCGCGCCGCCAAGGCCCTGGCCTGGGGCGCGGGCGTTGTGTGAGGAAATCGCGGATTGGCCAAGCCACTGATTGGAGGGCTACGGTAGCAGCCCTTCAATCGGTGGCCTGTGCATTCCTCCCGGCGGCAACGGAAGCCTCCGCGCGAATCTGAGTTTGAACAGGCCCTGATTTCAGCGGTCGAAGATTCCGTCCGCCCAGAGCAGGATGAGGAGCAAGAGAACAAACAATCCTCTGAGCGGCCACTCGAGATGTTTTGCGTGTATGGCGGGAGAGTGACTCCACCTCGTTCCCTCATACAAGACCCAGAAGCCCACGAACACAGCAATGCCGAAGATTCTCCCCGCCAGATTATAAGCAGGCTGCGATTTCTGCGGCGGGCCAATCGGGTACGGGCGGGTCGAGGTCATCGCATCGGGCACATGCAGCGAGCGGCCGCAGGTTGCGCATTGCCATGCCGCCGGGTCCACCTCGCATCCGCACTCCGCGCAAAAGACCGGCGGCGGGGACGCAGGCTGAATAGGCGGCGAAAATCCCACGGGAAACATGACGCGGGAAGAATAGCACAGCCGTTTTTTGCGCCCGGTGCGCGGAAAGGCGGCGCGGACATTCCGCCGCGCGGCTGCGCTGAAATGCCCGTGGGTGAGCCAATCCTTGGTAAGATGAACCAGACCATCCCCCAGAACAGGGCGCCCGAAATCCGCATTTCGAGCCGCTTCCTGGACTGCATTCAGGTCAAGTAAGGGCCGGCGGCCCATCTGCTTCCGGTCAAGGGTACGACCAAACCCCAGCAGCCTGTGGTGAAAGTCTCCTCTTGACAGGCAATGTAACAGGGCACGACTTCAGTCGTGCCGAAGAGGCATCGAAAAGATGTCGGGCTTTAGCCCCAGCGGCATTTGTTTTCAGTCATTTTCACTTCCGCAGCGGCTAAAGCCGGAATGGATATTGGCGGCTATCGGCACGACTGAAGTCGTGCCCTGATACAAGACGGACTTTTACCACAGGCTGCCAAGGGAGCATATGACCAAGCCGCGCACCCCCCGCCCTGCTACGCCCCAGAAGACACCCCAGGCTGCCCAGCCCAAGTCGCCCATTGCCCGGACTCAAAGTGCCCCGTCCCTGGCCCCGCACGCCGAAGGCCGCGACTCCAAGAGCAAACCGCCGATGGCCGATCGAGCCGCCGCGGCAAGCCGGGCCAGCCGCCCGCAGCCGAGCCGTCCCGCGTCTGCAAGGCCTGCGCCGGTCCGGCCGGCAACCAGCCGCCCCGTGCCGAGCGCTCCCGCGGCGCCCCGCATCGCGCTCGGCGCGCAGATCACCCGCCGCGCCGCCGACCGCCTGCGCGAAGGCTACCTGTGGGTCTACGCCTCGGACATCGAGACCCTCGTCGTGCCTGACAAGGCCAATCCTCCCGCTCTGCTTCCGGTGGCCGACAGCCGCGGCCTGTTGCTGGGCACCGCGCTCTACAGCCCCGCATCGCAAATTGCTCTGCGCATGGTTTCGCGCGAGGCCGTGGATGAAGGCGCATGGCTGGAACTGCTGGCTGCCCGGCTGCGCGCGGCCGTCGCCCGGCGCAAGCCCTTGCTGACTGAACAGACCAACGCCTGCCGGCTCTGCTTCAGCGAGGCCGACGACTTGCCCGGCGTGGTGGTGGACAAATACGGCGACCTGGTGATTCTGCAACTGTTGGCCAAAGGATTGGACTCGGACGCCGTGCGCCAGACCTGCGTGCGCATTCTGCGCGAAGAGCTGGCTCCCGCCGCAATCGTGGAGCGGCCCGATGCGCGTATCCGCGAGTTGGAAGGGCTAGCCGCGCCCAGCCCGGCTCCGCTCTGGCTGGCCGATGCCGCCGCCGGAGCCCCTGCCAGTAGCGCATTCCACCTCAATGGCCTGGTCTTCCAGTTCGACGCCAACTCCGGGCAGAAGACCGGGGCCTTCCTCGATCAGCGCGCCAACTACGCCGCCGCTGCCGCGTGGGCAACCCGCCTGGGAACCACCGGCCGGGCACTCGACGTCTGCTGCTACCAGGGCGGCTTTGCCCTGCATCTGGCCCAGGTTTGCAGCCAGGTCACGGGCGTTGACTCCTCTCGCGCCTCGCTCGAAGTAGCGGAACGCAACCAGGAGGCCAACCGCGGGAGTCTCAAAGCGCAAATGGAATGGGTGGAGGCCGACGCCTTTGAAATCCTGCGCGGCTGGTCCGATGCCGGCGAAGCCTTCGACACCATCGTGCTTGACCCGCCCGCCTTCGCCAAGACACAACGGGCCGTCGAAGGCGCCCTGCGCGGCTACAAGGAGTTGAACCTGCGCGCCCTCAAGATGCTCCGCCCCGGCGGGCTGCTGGTGACCTGTTCCTGCTCGCACCACGTGAGTTGGGCGGACCTGGAAGAGACCGTGCGCGCGGCGGGCGTGGATGCCCACCGTCGCGTGCGCTTGCTGGAGCGTCGCGGCGCGGCCCTCGACCATCCCGTCGTCCTCAACTTGCCGGAGACCGAATACCTGAAGTGCCTGGTGCTGCAAGTGGATTAGGGCACGCGCCAGGGCAAACGCATCATGCAATGGAAAGCGTAGGGACATGATCTTTGAAAGGGCACGGCTTTAGAAGCCTGCCCTGAGCGAAGCCGAAGGGTGCCGCCCAAAGCCGCATCGAATGGCGGCCTT
>Ga0181529_10003451_pt1 | contig 17982 bp, 17 predicted proteins | sample PEATcosm2014_Bin_36_FD_119763 | JGI IMG/M metagenome (GOLD analysis project Ga0181529, IMG submission 119763) | Peatland microbial communities from MTU Mesocosm Facility, Houghton, MI, USA - PEATcosm2014_Bin10_30_metaG | ecosystem: Environmental > Terrestrial > Soil > Wetlands > Peat | place... | reverse complement strand
GCAGATCGCTCCATACAGTCCCTGGCCAAACTCACCCCTATGGCCTACGCTGCAAAACTGGCGAAGTAGCCTACCTCCGCATACCCCAGAACCGTCAACCATGGGGTTCCCCGGGGCGATACCCTATAGCGATGTTGTGTTTGGGTTGTTTCGATTGCTGGGCTACCGATTCAGCCCGCGTCTGGCCGACATCGGCGGATCGCGTTTTTGGCGCATTGACCCCAAAGCCGATTACGGCGAACTCAATGAAATCTCCCGGCATCGCCTTTCACTACGGCGTATCACCCCGCACTGGGACGACATGCTTCTACTGGCCGGATCTCTCCAACTGGGCCGTGTGCCGGCCACCGGCATTATGCGTACGCTGCAAGTCGGAGATAGCCCAACGCGGCTGGCGCAAGCCATCGCGGAGTTCGGGCGCATCGAGAAAACGCTCCACTCCTTGAATATGCTCGACGACGAAAACAAGCGTCGAGGCACGCTCAGCCAGCTCAACCGCGGCGAGGGACGGCATAGTCTGGGCCGGGCGGTTTTTCATGGAAAGCGCGGCGAGCTGCGCCAACGCTATCGGGAAGGGCAGGAGGACCAGCTTGGAGCGTTGGGACTCGTGGTCAACATGATCGTCCTCTGGAACACCATCTACACCGAAGCCGCGCTTGAGCAGCTACGAAAAGAGGGATTCCCTATCCGAGAGGAGGACGCGGCGCGACTGTCTCCCCTGATTCACGACCACATCAATTTGCTGGGACGCTATTCCTTTGCCATGCCCGACATCGTCGCCCGTGGAGGACTGCGGCCCCTGCGTGATCCAACCGACCTAAACGCTTAACCGGACTTTCCGTCCAATTGTTCCAAAGACCCCGGATAGAGCACCGGCCTTCTAAGCCTGTGCTCTGCTCAATTGTTTGTCTACGCAGCAACTGGTTCCAGATCGTAGTTGTACTCGCTGGCTACGCCAGCAACATCGATGCGCATGCGCTGTGGCTGCGGCTGGATCTCTCCAAGTTGCTTCAGTACAGCCTCTGTCCGGCCCAGACGCGCCAGCTTCTCGAGCAGCTCTGGTTTATGAACCATGACAAGCGTGCGCACGAGCCGATCAGTTTGCTTGCTGATCGATAAGGAACCATTCTCGATGCGCGACAGGTGTGAGCGGTTTATGCCGAGCTTGCCGGCAAACTGCTCGATGGTCTCATCCATGAACTTGCGCAGAAAACGGACTTCCGTCCCTTCCAATTCTGACGGCTTAGCGATCATGGCGACAACGATAGTTCTCATCAGATCATTGAGCCGCGGAATGCGCGGAACAATGCTGCCGCACTGCTGGCAGACCAAAACATCGATGCTTTTGAGAAGGACGTTGTCGAGGCCTGATTCCTTAAAGTGATAATCCTGACGGACCAGCTGCATTTCCCCCGCGCACGCGCGGCAGATACGCTGTGTCTGTGGCATATTCCTCGCCTCTCCCTTGTTCCTTGGCATCGCACGATAGGTTTTCCGATGCAATGTTAAGCGCTCAGTTGAGCGCTATGGCCGTAATTGCCAGAGTTTCGTTGTCCTCCGGAAATGCAACGATGAGTGCAATGGCTTGTCCTTCTGGCGTTGTCCATTCCACCCGGTATCGCCATTCCCGGAACTTGATGTCGAACTCCGGTTCCCGGTAGATTGTGCCTTTTTGAAGAACACGCCAAGCATCTTGCAAATCGATGCCTCGCTCCCTACAGCGCTTCTCGAAATGGTCGTGAAGTTCCACAGTGCCATTTTCGAGACACCACCTCAGCCGTTTCGTAGCGTCCGACTTGCCGAGGCGTTCGTTGGCCATATGTGACAATATAGCACAACGTGCAAATATATCACATCGGCATCATATCCTTTTGGATAAGTAAAAAATAATTTGATTCAATTCCTGCGTGCTGCCTGCAACCGAAAATCCCATTAAGGAGAGCGCCAAAAAGTCGGGGGTCAGGCGCCCTGTCGCACGGCGGAATCTTTGTACCGGGCGAATTCCCGAAAAGAATGGACTTGCCCGGACGGACACGAATAAGTAACTTCCGGGTACTACCCGCCTTCCACTTGCTTATTAAAAAATGTCGTTATGTTTTCATAGCAAGGCCCGTTATGAAAGGAACTTTGCATAAGCCTCATGCCGATTCGCCGCCAGACCGGAGACTATGCTTTGTCCACCACGACCGGGGAGATGGTGCGCGTTTGTTCCCAGTCCGCTGCCGCCTGCCCCACCGCTGGAATTGACTCCCCTCTTTCCACTCCTTGACCGGGCCAATCAGGCGTTGGGTTGCCTGGACGGGCTTTCCACGTTGTTGCCGGACACGGAATTGTTCCTTTATCTCTATGTGCGCAAAGAGGCAAGAAGACCGCCGAAATCAAACGCCTCTATCGTAAAGAAAAACTCACTAAATCGGAAATCGCAAGACGATTGGGCATCAGCAGGACCTCCGTTCGCCGCCTCCTGGAGAGCGAATGACGCCTCAAATCATCAAATGGCCCATTTTGTACCGAATCGTTGCCATACCCCGACACTAGCAAACTTGAAGATAATAACATTTCTGTTATTTTCATAATAAGGGGAAATGGTAACGATTCTGGAATACCAGGATGTTGCTGGCAAGAATCAATACCGAGATTGGTTCAACGGTCTTGACGTAGCGGCGGCCGTCAAAGTGACCACCGCCGTGGAACGCATTGCCCAAGGTAATACGTCCTCGTTTAAGCCAGTAGATCAGGGAGTATCTGAATACCGGCTCAATTGGGGCCCAGGATACCGCATTTACCTCGGTCAGGACGGAGACACGTTGGTAATCCTGCTCGGTGGGGGAACCAAGAGGAGCCAGAACTCGGACATTGAAAATGCCCATGCGCTCTGGCGGGAGTACAAACAACGGAAGGCCTCCGCACGAAAATCCATTCCTAAAAACAAGTCGACCACGCATAAGGGGAGGAAGTGACATGGCGCTCACTAGAGACTTTCGCGATACAATCCGCGAGCGCGCGCAGCGTGAACCAGCTTTTCGCCAAGCTCTTCTTCGCGAAGGCATAGAGCTGATGACTAGTGGCGATTTCGATACTGGCCGAGCCATTCTTCGCAACTACATCAACGCTACGATTGGATTTATTGAACTGTCGCGGACAACCAAAATCCCATCACCAAGCCTACAGCGCATGTTTGGCCCAAAGGGCAATCCAAGCGCGATCAATTTGTTTGGTGTAATAGCCGCTTTGCAAAAGGCTGAACATGTGAATGTCGAACTCCAGTTGCACCCATCCACATAGGCGTTCGATGGGACAGGTGTAGACTGCGAGCGAACCAACCTTGGGATCGAACCCAATGTTTGCAGGGGACCAAGATTGACTTTTCGTGGTTTTAGTCAAAAACACCTTGGATCTGGATACCGCGATCAGCAGCCATGAGATCCGCCTCGAACTCCCGCAACGCCTCATCGACCTCCTCTTCGGTGACATTGAGGCACAGGGCCAGCGCCGGGATGGTCACAGAACGGTCCGCGGCAACAAGCAAGGCTTCGACCTTGGCTTTGAGTTCCCATATCTCTTCCACCGGGTTCTCCTTTTATAGACCCAACTTGCTCACAGCGGCTTGCCGGTCCTTCTGATCCTCGCGGGCGTAGCGATGCACCATAATGATCGACTTGTGCCCGGTCTGCTTCATCTGTTCCTTCACTTGAGATGTTTTTTTGTTGCACCTGGACCTTGTCAACTCCACAGACAGGAGATGGGGGCGGCGAAGAGACGGTCACCGAAAGGAACAATATTCGGGCCGTCATACAGAACCACTCCCAGCTTCAGATCGTCGCCACTGATCTCCAGCAGCTTTCGCAATCCCTTGAAGTCACTGCTATGCACGGTCGCGCTTGCTTTGACTTCTACGCCCACCAAGGCCCCCTGTTCGTTCTCCACGACGATGTCGACTTCGTCCTGGTCCTTGTCCCGATAGTGATGAAGCGCATAGCGCTGATCAGACCATGCCGTCTGTTTCAAAATCTCCGCAAAGACATACGTCTCCAGGAGAGCGCCAAAGCAGGAGCGGTCTTTGGCAACCTGCTCGGCTGTTACCCCTAGTAGAACCGCGAGAAGTCCGGAATCGATGAAGTGCAACTTGGGAGTCTTAATGAGCCGCTTGAGTTGATTGCGGAACCAGGGCGAAAGGCGATGCACGAGGAACAGTTGTTCCAGGATGCCTACATACTTGCGGGTCGTCTTGTCGTCGATCCCCAACTGGCCGCCAATCTGTGTGAAGTTGGTGAGTTGCCCGGAGTGGTGCGCGAGCACCTGAAGCAGTTTGGGCAACTGATCAAGCTTTTCTATCTCCGCGATATCGCGCACATCCCGCTCGACAATTGCTCTTATATAGTCGCGGGCCCAGGCCTGGCGCCGACGCGGGTTCTCGCGCCGGAGCATCTCCGGATAGCCGCCGACCAAGACAGCTTGCAGAAGTTCATCTGCGATCATGGGGCGGTTTGGCTTGACCAATTTGCCCGCAAACGCTGCTTCGAGGAAAACTGCTGGTTTGTTATCTATCTCCGATCGGGACAGTGGCATGAGACTCACAATCTCCATACGACCGGCTAGACTCTCGGAGACTTGCGGCAAACTCAGCACGTTGGCCGAGCCCGTCAGCAGAAAGCGGCCTGGGCGACGGTCGCCGTCCACAGACATTTTGATCGCCCGCAGAATCTCTGGCGCTCGTTGCACCTCATCGATGGTGACCCGATCCAGTCCGCGCACGAACCCTGTTGGGTCGTGGCGAGCCGCTTCGAGCACGGTATCGTCATCCAATGTTATGTATTCGCGCGGGTCATCGAGGAATTGACGGACCAGTGTCGTCTTGCCGCATTGGCGGGGACCAATCAGCATGACAACGGGAGTATCTGTCAGTGCGATGGCGACTTTCGATGAGGTAAACCGATCATAAATAGGTGCATTAGTGTCGTCCATATCGGATTATCATACCGTCCAATTCGGAGTTGGTGTTCGTCTATGTCGGATTATACGCCCCCTCGGCGATATGAATGACCAGGTTTTCTATTCCGTCGGATCACTTGGGGAAGCCTCCCACTGACTCAGAGTCCGAGCTTGCTGGCTGCATCCTGCCGGTCCTTCTGATCCTCGCGGGCGTAGCGATGCACCATAACGATCGACTTGTGCCCGGTCTGCTTCATGATCTGGCGGTCAGTAGCGCCATTCGCGGAAGCTTCGGTGACGAATCCAGCCCGCAACGAGTGGCCCCCATAGGCGCCCGGATCGGAGAGCTTTGCTCTCTTGACCAGCCGCTTGACGATCCTCCCTATCGAATCCTTGTCGAGCGCTGTGCCTACGTTCCCATGCTGGCCGACGCGGCGGAAGACGAACCCGTCTTTTACGCCGGATATCTTGAGCCAGTTTTCGAGCGCCATCACCGGGCAGGTCAGATCGTGCAGCCCATGCAAAATATCGATCTCTCTTCCCTGCCCTTCCTGATCGGTCTTGGAGCGCAACAGCTTCAGCGTGATTCCCCTGCGGTGCCAGGTCAGTTGATCGACCCGCAAGCCAGCCAGCTCGGAACGGCGCAGACTGCCGGCGAAGCCAACCAGCAAGAGCGCCTTGTCGCGGGCGGCGGCGATCGGCCCCTCCAGCACGCCCAGCAGCTTCACGATACGATCGCGGGTCAGTGGTTTCTTTCTGGTTTGCGCTACGCCCAGAGTCCGGCGGATGCCGTGCAGGGTGTCGGCCACAAGACGATGATTCATGGTAGCGGGAGAGTCTAGACCGGCATTCTTGTGGGCGGCGTTGATCGAGGTCAGCCGGCGGGTGATGGTGGCGGCTTTGCGCGGTTTCTCGCCCTCGGCAGGTTTAGCAAGCGAGGTGAGGTAGAGGGCGACCGTGCTCGGAGTTGCGGGGAGCGAGTCTAGCCCATGGGTCTCACACCAAGCCGCGAAGTGCCGCCAGTCGGAGGAATACGCCCGCTGGGTGGCGACGGCCTTGGCAGCCTCTACATATTGTTGGGCGGCCTGAGCGGTCTCGTAGAGTGGATCGTCCGCCGGGAGGTTGGGAAGTCCGATAGCCCAAGTGCCTCCGGACGTGTTTTGGACCAGGGCCAGATCGGCCGGCGCTGGAGGCAAGATCTCCGGCGGGGATATTGGGGCGGGTTGGGCGGTGTCCGCTTTCCGGGGCTCCTGGTTCATGCGATAAACAACTTTCTCTGAAATTGTGCCGAAAACGGCTGCTTTCGGCAGCATACGCCATAACGCCTGATAAGTGCATCTTATCGGTCCTGGTAATCCTGAGTTTTGGTGATTATAATTGGCATGTCGGCCAATTATCCCCTACTCTGTTTCTGTACGGATTTCTACCCTTGGAGCCCTGACCGTGTCCAAAACCATCTCCTGGTCTTATCGGCTACACGAGATTCGAGAACGTGTTGAGCGCTCCAAGATTCAAACCTGGAGCCGTCGCGATCTCGAAGATCTCTTTGAGATCAAACGGGCTTCCGCCCAGTCGCTCATGAAGGCCATCGGAGGTATCCAGAATATTGGCGGGACCCATTTGGTTGATCGCGATAGTTTGCTTGAGTTTTTGAGCCGCTCCATCGAATCTGACGACCTCTCCGGCGTTGTGCAGCGCCGGCGGCTTGAAGCTGGACCGGCACCAAAAACTCGTCCACTCGCCATTTCTCTGCCCACCGAACTACGCTCTGTGATGGCCGCGGATCTGCCTGCTCAGATTCAACTCGAAGCTGGACGGTTGACCATTACCGGGGCGGATTCTGAGGAGATCCTGGAGGCGCTGTGCCTGCTTGCTCAAGCCATGCAGAACGATCTCGGCACCATTCAGAGCTTGCTCGATCCCCTTCCTGTTCCACCGCCGGTTGAAGATGACGATTTGCGACAACTCTTTCATGATCTGGCCAAGCGAGAAATGCAGTTCAAATCCAGTACTCAGGTTTCGGTAAAGGATAGCGATTTAGACTTTTGAAGGTTTTTGGCCCTCACTTTTACCTGAATTGAAGCCTGAAATGCCCAAGATCTCCCGTTAAGGGGATGACTGCGAGCAATCCTGAAGACCCAACCAAGCGGCCTGATCTTTGATGAGACCTCTTTTCGTTGCGTCATTACCCATAATTTATCAACTCTGAAGCATGTGCTGCTGGTCTCTGCGCATTCGCAACTATAACAATACATTGGTTTTCAGGTAGCTTTATTACGCTGCCACTCAAAAGCAGTCAGTTCATTCCCAGCCTGACCGGCCACACTCGACGCGCCAAAGTAGCTTCAACGCTCACTCTCGGACGGTTCGACGCTACAACCGGCACCATTGAGCTCTTCAGCGCATGAGAAATTGTCTGCAATATGGATCCTTAGTCCGTCGCCCGGTCCATGAAGCGGGAAATCGTCTCTTCGTAGGTCAGCCTATGGCGATCGGCGTACGCCACAAAGCGGTCATACTTGCTCACCGGCATCATGATGGAGAGTTGGCGCTTTGGCTCTGAGGGCACCACGCGGCGCTTGCGACTGTTTCCTACCTCGCGGCTGATAAAGCCGTGGGTTGCTCCAGCAGCATCGACAGCGACGAGGTCAATGGCCGTCTTGGGAGATGAGGGTGGAAAGCTGGCCAGCCTGCTTGCCATGTCGCTTTTGGCCGTGTTTGTGCTATCCGGCTCCATATCCAATCCAAATTTACTCATAAGCGCCTCCCCGGCGTTACTGTTTACTACTACATTGTAGCAACAAGCTACATGTTTACTATTCCCCGGCATCGAAAATAGCTGCATTTACCTGATCCTATGAGTTCCCTGCTGGTTCGCGAGTTTCTGAAGAGGAAATCCACTAATTCAGAGCTTGCAGGGTCTCGATCAACTCGGAAGCCAGATCGTGCACATTGTCCTGGGCTGCCTGGAGGTTGCCAACCTTCATGTCTTTGAGTTCCGGCAGTGATAACCGTTCAACAAAAACTGCTTTATAAGCAAGACGCTCTGCGAGGCTGGTCTTGAATCTGTTGATACCGGCAGCAGTGATCTCCGACTCCAATTGGCGCTGCACCGAAGAGACTGGGGCGCCTGGGGCTGGGGTGCGGGTCATGACCACCTTGTAGGGGATGCGCCGTGAAGGATTGGAGCGCTGGGCAACCTTCTCTTCATCGCGGATGGCGCGAATCGCCTTGGCTGCCTGGCGAACGTCTACAGCACTAGCTTGCAACGGGACGATGACAAAGTCTGCCATGGCGATGGAGCGAGAGACAAGAACGCTGGCCGTGCCTTCCAGGTCGATAAAGACAAATTGGTGGTTGAGGCCGTCAAGGACCTCCATGATGGTTGATTCCTTGACTCCACCGATAACCTCAAGTTTGGTAGTGGAGCCGCCATTGGATTTCCAGTCGAGGATGGGTTGGTTGGGGTCGGCATCGAGAACGCAGACGCTGGCGCCCTGTTCGGCCAAGTAGGTAGCCAGTAGCAAGGTGGTCGTGCTCTTCCCTGCTCCGCCCTTGGGGTTGGAAACGGCAATAATTGGCATGGAACTCCTTTGTTATCAATGCGCATCAACATTGCATGTTGCAACGATCTGCAATACAGCAACATTGCACATAGTTGCAACATTCAATATCCGTAGCAACATTATTAGTTTATTGCCACAACCTACTTTCTTGCAACATTACTTCACAGTGCTACATACTGTTTTGTTGCACCATTACTTCTTGTTGCTACACGCTACATTGAGCACTACATTCTTAGTACATTTTTAAATGGACAAACAATCCGAGAACATCCTCCAAACCGAATGATTGTGTTGTCATTTTCCAAACCCACCTTCAGCACACACAAAGCGATGGTATTTTGCACCACAACGGGGTGAGGCTTATCCATTATTTAGCAAAAGATCTCCTAGCAAGAACACTATAATCAACTTGTTAGCGAAGCTCTGAACATAATTTCCGGAGACATCAACACGTGCCAGCCAACACTCCAATCATCGTTACCGGAGGAGCCGGCTTTATCGGTTCCAACTTTGTCCTGCAGTGGTTAACAGAGCAGAAGACCCCTGTCGTGGTGCTCGACAAGCTGACCTATGCAGGCAACCGTGAGAATCTGGCCTCCGTCGAAAATAACCTCGATTTCAGCTTTGTCATTGCCGACATTGTCGACGAGGAAGTTGTCCGTCACATTCTCAATGAATACAAGCCAAGAGCAATTGTGCACTTTGCTGCCGAGAGCCATGTCGACCGCTCAATTCTTGGCCCGGGAGAGTTTATCCGCACAAATATCGAGGGAACCTTTAAATTGCTGGAGGCAATGCTCGGTTATTGGCGCACTTTGAACGAAGAAGAGAAGAAGGAATTCCGTTTTTTACATGTCTCCACAGATGAAGTCTACGGGACACTGTCCGCTACCGATCCTGCGTTCACAGAAAACACACCGTATGCTCCCAATAGTCCCTATTCAGCCTCGAAGGCCGCCAGTGACCATCTGGTCCGCGCCTATCACCATACCTACGGACTTCCGGTACTGACCACAAACTGCTCCAACAATTATGGTCCGCATCATTTTCCTGAGAAATTGATTCCGCTGATCATCCACAACTGTCTGAACGGGAAACCACTACCCATCTACGGTGACGGACAACAAATTCGTGATTGGCTCTATGTTGGCGACCACTGCCGCGGCATCCGTACGGTATTGGAGAAGGGAAGCGTTGGACAAACCTACAATATTGGTGGACGGCAGGAGATGGCCAATCTCGACGTGGTCAGGACAATCTGCGCAATTCTCGACAAACTGGTTCCGGCGCCAAAACCATACATCGATTTAGTGACCTATGTGAAGGACAGACCTGGCCACGACCGGCGTTATGCCATGAATATCGACAAGATTGAAAGGGAGTTGGGCTGGCAACCGCAGGAGAGCTTCGAGAGCGGAATCCACAAGACCATTCGATGGTACCTCGATCATCAAACATGGGTAGAGCATGTAACCAGCGGTGCTTATCGCGAATGGATCAACCAACAATATTCTCCAACAAAGGTGAAAGCATGAGCCAGCGCAAGGGAATCATTTTGGCGGGCGGGTCGGGAACACGGCTATATCCAATTACGCAAACGGTTTCCAAACAATTGCTGCCGGTTTATGACAAACCGATGATCTACTACCCGCTCAGTGTGTTGATGCTGGCAGGGATTCGAGAAGTACTGATTATCTCCACTCCGCAAGACACACCGCGATTCCAGCAGTTGCTGGGCGATGGGTCAACCTGGGGCATGCGCCTTGAGTATGTGGTTCAACCACGCCCCGAAGGTCTGGCGCAGGCTTTCATCCTTGGGCGGGAGTTTGTAGGCAACGACGACTCGGCATTGGTGCTGGGCGACAACATCTTCTACGGCCATAATCTGGCAACCCTAGCCAAGGATGCAGCGGCCGAAAGAACTGGCGCTACGGTTTTCGCCTATGCGGTTAAAGACCCTGAACGCTATGGTGTGGTGGAAATGGACGCAACGGGTAAGGCCATTGAGTTGGTTGAGAAGCCCAAGGAGCCGAAATCCCGTTATGCGGTGACCGGCCTGTATTTCTATGACAATCAGGTACTAGACATCGCTGCCAATCTAAAACCTTCTCCACGCGGCGAACTGGAGATTACCGATGTCAATAAAGTCTACTTGGCCAAAGGTGAGCTGAAAGTGCAAACCATGGGCCGTGGCATTGCCTGGTTGGACACTGGCACCCACGATTCACTTCTCGAAGCGAGTGCTTTTGTGCAGACCATTCAGCGCCGACAGGGCCTGATGGTGGCCTGCCCGGAAGAGATTGCTTACCGGCAAGGCTTTATCAACGCTGAACAATTGGACGTTGTTGCTTCCGGCATTCGCAATGCTTATGGTGATTACCTGAAAGATATTCTCAAACATCCTGAGGTGCGCCTCTAGATGAAAGTCGTGGCTACCAATATCCCCGATTTGCTGATTATCGAACCGAAGGTCTTCGGCGATGATCGAGGTTTTTTTCTGGAAAGCTTCAACGAGCGCACCATGCTGTCACTGGGCATTGATGCGCACTTTGTGCAGGACAACCACTCGCGCTCGGCACGTAATGTATTGCGTGGCCTGCATTATCAGATCGATCAACCGCAGGGAAAGTTGGTGCGGGTGGTCAGTGGACGAGTCTTCGACGTCGCCGTCGATATGCGCCGTCTATCGCCCACCTTCGGCAATTGGGTAGGAGTGGAACTGTCTGCTGAAAACAAGCGACTGTTCTGGATTCCACGCGGTTTTGCCCACGGGTTTTTGGTGCTCTCGGAATCCGCCGATTTTCTCTATAAGGCCAGTGATTACTACGCGCCACAGTCAGAGCGCTCCGTGTTGTGGAATGATCCGACGATAGGCATTGAATGGCCGCTGGAGGGCTCACCCATTCTCTCTGCCAAAGATGCAGCCGGGACACCGCTTCTTGAAGCCGAAGTCTACGAAACCGCAGTTTTATAGGGAGCCGCATGCAACCGCATAAATTTCTGATTTTTGGCCGTGTCGGTCAGGTCGGCTGGGAACTACGCCACAAGTTGGCCTGCCTGGGTGAGATTGTTTCAGTAGAGTACCCCGAAGTGGACTTTACCAAACCCGAGACACTCCGAGCGGCAGTGCGCGAACACCAGCCCACAGTCATTGTCAACGCCGCCGCATACACCGCCGTTGACAAGGCCGAAACCGAGCAGGATTTGGCAATGGCCATTAACGGAACCGCTCCAGGAGTCCTGGCAGAAGAGGCTCGGGCACTGAACGCTCTGCTGGTTCACTACTCCACCGACTACGTTTTTAACGGCAGCGGAATCCGACCCTGGCAGGAGACGGATACACCGGATCCAGTTAACGTCTATGGGAAGAGCAAGTTGGCCGGCGATCTTGCTATACAGGCGTCGGGGTGTGAACATCTGATTTTTCGTACGAGCTGGGTCTATGGGGCGCGCGGCAACAACTTTTTGCTCACCATGCTGCGGCTATCCCAGCAGGGCTCGGAACTGAGCATCGTCGACGACCAGATCGGAGCACCCACAACCAGCGAATGCATCGCACAAGCCACGTCCGACGTCCTGGCCCAGGTGCTTATGCCGGCAGGGAAGGGGATTGACGGTCGCAGCGGGGTCTACAACCTGAGCAACGGCGGAGAGACCTCTTGGTGCGGTTTTGCCCGCGCCATCTTTGCCAGCGCTGCTCCGCTGCTGGGAACACCCCAGGCGGCAGTGAAAGCGATTCCGACCAGCGACTTTCCACGTCCGGCGCCGCGCCCTATGAATTCGCGGCTCTCCGCGGCCAAACTAAAGTTGGAATTCGGTATCACTCTGCCTCATTGGGAGCACGGCCTGGCTCTAGTGCTGGATACCCTGGCTGATGGGAGCGCCGCGTTCCGCATCCCATCCTAAGGCACCTCCATACAGTGCACCACAAATCAGAAATTGCGAGATCAACCAAGGGATTTTCCAGACACGGTTCGCGGCTGCAACAGGATTTCCTTTTTACTGTTTTGCATTGGGTGCAGCCCTCTCTAAGAATTTCAGGGGGAAGTGCATTATGAACAAGTAGTAACATGCAGGCATTGCTGTCTGGACACTCCCCGAGTGGGCGCTATAGACTTGAATTCTATGGCATTTGCATATGTGCACGGAAACTCTGCGTCCTCATATGTTTGAACAGTCAGACGGCGCGATTTCAACACATAATGCTGCTAACCAACGCAGAGTATCGACGCGATCGCAACTGAACCGTATTCAGCCAGTCCTGTAAAAATCGTAGTGTTCTGAAGTATCACCGCACCCCGGAGGGTAGAACCAGATGTGCAAGCGGCTTTCGTTGTTTCTGCTGTTGTGTAGCACAATTGCCATGGCGCAAACGGGTGCAACTGGACCTACGGGTCCTGTAAGTACCGCAGGCGCGTCAACCGGTACAATGCAAAGCGTCGCACCAGCGAGTCAGGGATTGACCGCGCCAACTCTGGCAGGGGATGCAGCTCCGGCTGACGCCGACATGAGCGGGCGTCAGAACTCTAAAAAAGGTTCTTCCTTAGAGCAGCAAAAGACTACAGACAAATCCAAATCCGACAGCGAAGACTCCGACAAGAACAGCGCCGTGGCAAAAAAGGCGACGCGCCAAAATAATCAGCAGGTGAGTCGCTCGGACTTTGAGCAATTTGCCGCCGATGCCGCAGGTTCCTATCTCCCCGTGTATGGCCGAAATCTTTTTGATGGTACTACTTCCACCTTTGCTCCAATGGATCATGTTCCTGTCCCAGCAAATTATGTCATCGGTCCTGGCGACGAAATCGATATCCGGGTATGGGGAATGGTCGAATTCGAGAACTCGCTGATAGTGGATCGTAATGGACAAATCATGCTTCCCAAGGTGGGAGTATTGAATGTCTCTGGCCTTAGCTACTCGCAACTCGATGGTTTCATGCGCACGGCGATTGGCCGCCTCTACAAGGGATTCGAAATGAATATCACGATGGGACAGTTGCGCTCCATTCAGATCTTCATTCTCGGACAAGTAGACCAACCCGGCATGTACACCGTCAGTTCACTGAGCACGCTGGTCGATGCCCTGTTCGCATCGGGTGGCCCTGCGGGCACTGGCTCCATGCGCAATATCGAACTGCGTCGCGGCAACGAGGTAATCACTCGATTCGATGTATATGATCTGCAACAAAAAGGCGACAGATCTCATGATGTCAAACTATTGCCAGGCGACATCATCTTCATTCCGCCGGTTGGCGAGCAAGTGGCGCTGATTGGCAATGTGAATCAGCCCGGCATCTACGAATTGAAAGACAAGACATCCATTGCTGATCTGGTGCATGGCGCGGGAGGGTTCACACAAATGGCCTCTACCGATCTGGCTGTACTGGAGCGCCTGGAGGACCACCGCCGGCGGCAGGTGGATCAATTTCCGCTGGATGCAAGCAATTTGCAACGTGAAATACACGGCGGCGATATTCTTCGCATTTTCCCCATCTCGCCTAAATTTGAAAATGCAGTAACGCTCCGCGGCAATGTAACGGCTCCGGGACGTTTTCCCTGGCATGCCGGCATGCGCGTCTCAGACCTGATACCTACTCATGATTATCTGATCACTCGCGAGCATTGGCAGCAGCAGAATCATCAGAGCGAGAGCGCCCCTGCTAACACGGTGGACAGTATCGCAGCAAACAGCGTCGAAGTGAACTGGGATTATGCAACCATCGAGCGCCTGGACATGCATGATCTGAAAAACCACTTGATTGCCTTTAATCTGGCCAAGGCCATTGACGCACACGATCCGGCCGAGAACCAGGAGTTGCAGGTTGGCGATGTGGTGACTATCTTCGCCCGTCAGGATGTGGCTTTGCCCCATGCGGTTACACTGCGCGGCAATGTTGCATCTCCGGGGAGCTATCCATGGCGTGAGGGTATGCGAGTATCCGACCTGATTCCCAATCACGAATTTCTTATCACCCGCGAACACTGGCAGCAGCAGAACCATCAAGCCGAAAACGGTCATGCCGACATGATGGCGAGCATCGCCGCCAACAGCACGGAGATTAACTGGGACTACGCGGCGATCGAGCGGCTGGATATGCACGACCTCAGCACCAGGCTAATCCCTTTCAATCTGGGCAAGGCCATTGACACACCTGATTCAGCCGACAACCAGAAGTTGCAGATCGGCGATGTGGTGACCATCTTCTCTCGAAAAGATCTAGCGCTGCCGATGGACAAGCATGTCTTCTTTATTCGCATCGGCGGCGAGGTTGGTGCGCCAGGTGTTTATCGCGTCAAGCCGGGCGACACACTTCGGGATTTGATCCAACAAGCTGGTGGCCTGACCTCGCATTCCTATGTTTATGGCACTTTTTTAACCCGTCTGTCAGCCAAGCAATTGCAAGTGGAACAGCTAAATCTGTCCATTATGCGCATGAAGCGGGATTTGATTTCGCGTTATGCCAATAGCCCGCAGAACACATCGCAGATGGACGCGCAGGGTAAGGCGACTGTCAACTACCAGCTTACCGTTGAACAAAACCTCATCGATCAGCTTGCAGCCATCCAACCCACGGGCCGTGTCATTCTCGACCTGAAAACAAAAGCCCAGAGTCTGAATGACCTTCCTGCCTTCCCGCTGGAAGATGGCGATTCCATCAACATCCCTGCACGCATGAGTACAGTACAGATAGTTGGAGCCGTTTACAACGAGAATGCGTTCCGCTATGAGGCACACAAAACCATCGCGCAGTATCTAATGGAAGCCGGAGGCACCACTCGCGAAGCCGATACTTCACACATTTACTTACTACGCGCCGATGGGACCACCATCAATAACCACACCAGCAACAGAACATGGCGCGGTAGCTTTGAGAAGATCACCCTATCTCCTGGGGATGCCATTGTTGTACCACTGCATACCAAGACGCCGAGCAACTTCTGGCAGAACCTGGCACCTGTCGCCTCGGTATTAAGTCAGACAGCAACAACCGGTCTTATCATGGCCACCTACCTGCCGTAACCTAGCAACGGATCCAGCCATCCGATATTGGCTGGATCCGTTGCGGGGTCACACAAACTATGTGACTTTGAGAGCGTTTTCTGATCTACTGTGCGCCTTTTTTACACGGTTAGTATTCAGGCTATGATGGCATACCGCTGTTCAATGTTACCGAAGACTCGGGAGTTCATGCTCGGCGATTTATCGCAAGTGGCAACCCTCTGTGACAGGCACATTTAGTCTCTGGGAGCAAGCAATGCAAAACATTCCGTGGCATGTGCTTCACGTTCTTTCCAATCACGAGAATCGAGTTGCGCAGCATCTTACGGTACGTTGCGTAGAGCATTACGTTCCGCTTTACAGGGAGAAAGTGAAGTGGACCGATAGAACCAAGGTCACTGAACGTCCACTCTTCTCTGGATATGTCTTTGCCCGCATCTCTGCTCAAAACAGGATCGCAGCCATCTCCACTCCGGGCGTACTCCGAGTTCTGGGTGATGACCTGCGGGATATGGTAAGTGAAGAAGAACTCGGCAGAATTCGTCAGGGGTTGACGGGCGGGCTACTTTTACAACCGCATCCGCAGGTTCCTGTGGGTACACGCGTTCGCATTCTTGTCGGCGCATTCACCGGGGTCGAAGGCGTTGTATCCGAGATGCGAAAACAGTGCAGGGTTGTACTCTCCCTTGCCGCAGTCCGGCAAAGTTTTTCGCTGGAAATCGGAATTGACGATCTGATCATTTTAGATCATCCAACGGGTGCGCCTGGAACTAGAATAATCCCTGCTTACGGCAATTAATCACTGTGTGGACTTCACAGAGCAGACTACTCTATTCTATTCTGGCGCCAGAGGTCGGACCACGGGGGCGATGACGTACCGATTACAAAGTTCAACGGTGCGGCATGCGCGCAATGTGATCCATGATCTCTAAGCGAACAAGCCAGGCTACTACGCTTGTCGAACAATTTGCGCTATTGTCATACGATTTTCACAATTCTCTGAAATGTGTATACCATAAGTGCTTGTATATATATTAGTTACTCCTGATTCGAATATCTACACGGTCTGCCGCTTGTCGTACAATTTCTCTTGCTCTAGCATCCAAGGCATGGTATCTTTGACTCATTGGAAACACGCTGAATAACTGGCTCTAAGGCAAACAGTACAGAAGAATACACGTTTGCCACGCAATTTCTGGATCTCTATTTTGAGAATAAAGTGAAAGTTCTACGGTTCTCGTGGGACTGACGGGGGCGAAGCCTGCCTGTATTGCGGTTTTTCTGAATGGTTCTTTGCTAGATATACCCCCAAATTGCTTTTCACAGCGTTGCACTGAGCGTATTTCAACTTACAGCACTCCTAGGTAACCGAGTTTAACGTGACTATACAAAAACCTAAATCTCGCATGATCAGTGTTCGCGTCTCTGAGGAGGAGTATTCTGCTCTGAGGGCCTTGTGCGCACTAACTGGGGCACCCAGCGTGTCGGCTCTCACGCGCGACGCCATGCGCACCCTCATGGATGGCGTCAACAGCAATGAAACGCTCGGCGGCCATATGGGCGATTTTCGCGCTCATATGCGCAAGCTAAACAAGAATATCGAGAAGCTGTCGCATTCCATTGCGACGTTCAAGACAGATAGTTCCCATTAGGTGGGAAAAGGGTAACGCGTTTTGATCCGAATCGTTGAATCTCAATACGGCTCATAGAACGCCAAAGCGCTGCTCGCAAATGTAGACTTGGCTTCTGGTCCCCTTAGGGGCTCAATAAGCAGTATTTCCCGTCTGTTTGTTTCGCTAAAGAGATGAACAGGTTATATGAGGAGAAAGCATGTCCCCTAGCCTACGATATGGGCAGTTCTTTAATATGCATCATGCCCAGCGACGCATTTTATCGCATCTACTGGACCTGTCGGCGTTTGTTATATCCGCAATCCTCGCATTTGAGCTGCGATTTGATGGCGCATTGCCAGCGCAATACTTCCATCCACTGTGGGTAGCCCTGTGTATTTGGGCAGCGGTCAAAACCGTATCCTTTATTGCCCTCCATGTGGGTTGGCAGCACTGGCGGCACACGTCCACACATGACGTCATACGCATCATAGTCGCTAATTCCATCGGATCAATTTTTGGAGGAGCGTGCCTGCTCTTTCTGTTCTCCTCAGGAACCATTCCCCGCTCCGTATATATCATTGACTGGCTGATCTCTTGTCTATTAACTTTTGGCGGAAGGCTGGCGATCCGTGTTGTTATAAACCAGAGGCAGTGGTCCAAGGTTAAGGGAGAGCGCGTAAGAACCCTTATCTATGGAGCCGGCGCCGCAGGACTAGCGTTGCTGCGTGAATTGCACCAAAATCCTGCACTTCTATGCGATGCCATTGGACTGGTCGATGACGACTTGCAGAAGGTGGGGCTCATTCTAGAGGGTAAAAAGGTTCTGGGAACGGGGAAAGACCTGCGCGAACTGGTTCGCAGGCACGATGTGGCG
>Ga0181529_10003449_pt1 | contig 17997 bp, 11 predicted proteins | sample PEATcosm2014_Bin_36_FD_119763 | JGI IMG/M metagenome (GOLD analysis project Ga0181529, IMG submission 119763) | Peatland microbial communities from MTU Mesocosm Facility, Houghton, MI, USA - PEATcosm2014_Bin10_30_metaG | ecosystem: Environmental > Terrestrial > Soil > Wetlands > Peat | place... | reverse complement strand
GTGGGGTTCGCGCGGATGGCGGCGCGGGGTTCGGGCGGATGGCGGCGTGGGGTTCGCGCGGATGGCGGCGCGGGGTTCGGGCGGATGGCGGCGTGGGGTTCGCGCGGATGGCGGCGTTTGGAACCGCGACCGACAGGGAGCGGCCCGACGAAGAGCAGCAATCTCATAGCGTAGGACCAACCGGGAAGCAGGGGGTGCCTCATCCGTCGCCCAGGCTGCTCCGAAATCCCAGTCACGGAAATGCAAAATATTCTTAAGTCCTCCCACCAGTGTGGGTTAGCGGGATTCTAGTGGCCTCCCGCAGGGCTCGCGCGAGGGCCGGTGTGGCAAGCTGGGAGCAGGGGGCGGGACATCGATGTCCCGCTCCTATCCCCTAACTACAGTAGCGTCAACAGACCAAGCAGGCTACCGGGACATTTTGTCCCGCGCGGCCCCGGGAGAGTGCGTGTGAACGAACCGACGATCGGCACCGATACCAAGCCCATGAGCGAGATGGAATTGGGCAAGAGACTAGGACAACTCAAAGCGTTCGGCCTGGTGGCGGGACGCTGTTCGGCGGAGCAAGCCGCCGCGCTCAAGCGGATCCGCGATGAGCATGCTTACCAGTGCATCACCACCACCTGGGATGAATTCTGCATCCGGGAACTGCGCATGAGCCGCCGCCACGCCAACCGCATCATCGGCTGGTTCGAGGAATTCGGGCAGGCCTATTTCGAGTTGGCGCAGTTGATGGCGGTATCGCCCGAAGAATACCGCAGGCTGGAACCCGTGGTGGTGGACCACCGGCTGCAGTTCAACGGGCAATCCATCGCGCTGATTCCGGAGAAAGCCGAAGAGGTGGCTTCGGCGGTGGCCGAAATGCGCAAGAGGGCGACGGCGGCCAGACCGCGCGTGTCGCGCCGCGCCCGGATGGCGACGCTGAAACGGCAATGCGAAAAAATTCTGGCGGAGTGTGCCGACCTGCGCGGCGGCTCGTCGCTGGAGGAACAGTTCGAACTGCACGCCATCCTGCAGCACGCCATCACCCGGCTGAACGACATCGACTCCTTCCTGCCATAGAACTCAGGCCGCGGAGAAAAGCACTTCCGAACATCGCTTGCTGACGCGCGCGGCTCCGGTCCGGGCCGAGACCGTGAAGGAGCGATTGGGGCGCCACGGCAAGAGATCATGCGGTCGAACCACTAGAACCGCGCCGCCGCCCCGTTTGCACTCACATTTTCGCCTGAGATGCCGATACGGAAATCAGGGCGTTTCGCACGGGGCGAGGCCCAAGGAGCATCTCACTCATGACGCAGTTTTGCAAACTGGGACGATGGATATTGGCGATCGCCGCGACGATCGCGGTGGCCGGCGCCACGGAAAAAGGAGCCAGCGTGTATCCGACTGGCGCGGAGACCGTAATGCCCGGCCTGATGCCCGCCACCGGCGGGAGCGTATTCGAGGAGTTTAATAACTTCTATCAGGCTAATGCCTTAGTCGGCGCGAACGGAGTGAACCTGGTGCCGGGATTTCACTTACGGGTAGCGGCGGCGGCCGCGAAACTCGTCCATAACTGGGGTCTTCATCTGCTGGGCGGAGAACTGGTCAGTTCCGCGGCGGTTCCGGTGTTGTACGAACACCTCAGCGCGCCGTTCGGAAAAGGGGACAAGAGCGGCATCGGCAACGCCGACATCGGCGTGGCGGCGATCGCTTATCACAAGAAAGCCTGGCATTGGTGGTACGGCCTGGAAGAGTATCTTCCGGGAGCCCAATATAATAAGACCGCTCTTCTGAACGTGGGACAGCATAACTTCGCGACCGCCGTGGATGGCGCATTCACGTATATGCCGCGTTCCGGCGAAGTCAGTTCCAAGTTCCAGTACATCGTCAACTGCACCGATCCGGCGACGCAGTATCGCTCCGGCGGCGAGTTCATCTGGGAATACGACGCCATGCGCAACCTCAACAAGAAACTGGCCCTCGGCTTCAACGGCTACTACTACCAGCAGTTGACCGATGACCGGCAAAACGGGCTCCAGCTCGCCGGCACCCGCGCGCGGTCGCTCGCCGTCGGCCCCGAAATCCGCTACCATCTGGGGCGCACCGCCCTCATTGTGAAATATCAGCGGGAAACCCTGGCCGAGAACAAGACCAGCGGCAATTCCTTCTGGATGCAACTCGGCCTTCCGCTCGGACATCGCGAGTAAGCGCCGCTGGAGGCATTCCCCATGACGCGCCAAGTCAGTTTCCAGATCAGGTTGTTGGGATGCTTCGGTATCGTACTGGCGGCCGCCGGCGCCGGCGCGGTGCATTCGGCGACGGCCTTTCGCGTCATCCGCAGCCGGCTGGCGAACGATATTTCGCTCGGCGCCGGGCGGCTCGACGAATCCCGCCAGATTGCCATCGATATCGCCAACATGCGGCTGGGTATGCGCGGCATCACGATGTTCTCGCTGATGCAGAACCCCGCGCAATTCGCCAAAGCGCAGGCGGGTTTCGCGGCCGCGTCCGAAGATGCGCGCCAGGCGTTGGACAAAATCGCGTCCATGCAGTTATCCGATGAAGATCGGGCCGCCGTCGCCGCCATTCACACCGGTCTGGACCGGTGGCGCGACGGTTTTCAGAAATTCGCGGAACTCTCCGCCGGCGGACGCGCCCCGGAAGCCTCTGAACTTGCCCTGAAAACCATTTCGCCCGTCATGGACGAACTGCAGAAAAGGGCTGCGGACCTTGGCCACTCCGGCCGACAGCGTCAGGAGAACGGATCCCGCGAGGTGGAAGCCGCCATCGATTCCACGGAATGGCTGAGCGTGGCGCTGGGCCTGGCCGTATTTAGCGCTGGAATTGTGGCCTGGCTGGTGATCGCCCGCCTCGTCGGCAGCCTGAAACGCATCACCCGGTCGCTGTCCTCCGGAGCGCGGCAGGTGGCCGGTTCGGCGGCGCACGTCTCCTCCGCGAGTGCTTCGCTAGCCCAGGGATCTTCCGAACAAGCGGCGTCGCTACAGCAGACATCCGCGTCCACCGAAGAAATCAACTCCATGGCGCGCCGCAATACCGAGAACTCGCTGGCCACGGCAACCATCGTGGGGAATACCGCGCAACAGTTCGTCGCCACCAATCAGGCGCTCAGCCAGATGGTCTCCGCCATGGAGGAGATCAACAGCTCCAGCGGCAAAATCTCGCGCATCATCAAAGTCATCGACGAAATCGCCTTCCAGACGAACATCCTGGCGCTCAACGCCGCCGTGGAAGCGGCGCGCGCCGGCGAGGCCGGCCTGGGATTTGCCGTGGTGGCCGACGAAGTGCGAAACCTGGCGCAACGCAGCGCTCAGGCAGCCAAGGATACCGCTGCCCTCATCGAAGAATCCATCGCCAAATCGCACGGAGGACGGGCGCGCGTCGATAGCGTATCGCGGGCCATTCGCGACGTCACCGAAGCTGCCTCCAAAACCAAATCCCTGGTGGACGAAGTCAGCGCCGGCAGCCAGGAGCAGGCCCGCGGCATCGAACAAATCGCCCAAACCATCACCCAGATGGATCGGGTTACCCAGCAGACCGCCGCCGCCGCCGAACAAACCGCCGCGGCAGCCGAAGAGCTCAAGTCCGAATCGCAACTCCTCCACGACCTCTCCGCGGATCTCACCGCCCTGGTGGGCTCCTCCGCCGCGTAACACGAGCCCACGCACGTTGTGGTGGCCGCTTTCAGCCACTTCGGTGGCTCGCGGCCAGCACACCTCCGGCAACTCCTTGAAGATCCACATAGATAGGAATGGCATTGCGGTTGCATGCATCCTCAGTGAGCGGCAACGGATCTAATGAGTAGATCAGAGGAGGTCAACATGAAAAAAGGATTGTTAGTCCTGGCGGCCGCATGCATGACGCTTATGCCCGTGAGCGCCTCTGCCGCGGCCCGTGGTTTCGGCGGGCATGGATTTTATGGTGGCGCCGGCTTCTACCGCGGCGCCGGCTTCTACGGCGGCGGTTGGGGCGGCTATTACTCGCCCTTCTGGAGCGCCTACTGGGGCCCCTATTACGGATACGGTTACGCCGCGTACCCCAATTCCGGTGAAGTGAAGCTGGATACCAAAGTGAAAGACGCCCAGGTGTTCATCAACGGCGCCTTCGCCGGCACTACGCATGACAACCGGACCATGCATCTGCGCCCCGGCAACTATAACATCGAAATCAAGGAAGCTGGCAATACCCAGTTCTCTCAGAAGGTGTATGTCGCGGCCGGAACCACGGTCCATCTGCACCCTGAGCTGTAAGCTATTGTGCCGCGGCGTAAATACTGCCCGCTATCGAGGGGAGTCGCAAAGCGGGGACTGGGGACGAATTTCGCCGGTTTTGCGAAACTTCGTTGCCTGTCCCCGGTTTGCCCCGCGCTCGGAATTACTGCGTAATGTTTGCGCCGGGGACCACGATGTGGCCATGCTAGGCTGCGATGTAACCCAAATGAATGGTAGGGAATCTAACTAAACAGGAGGAGGTCGAAACATGAAAAAAGGATTGCTGATTCTGGCGGCTGCGCTGATGACATTGGCGCCGATGAGCGCCTCGGCCGCCGTCCGCGTGTTTGTAGGCGGCGGTTACTACGCCCCGTACTGGGGCCCGTATTGGGGGCCTTACGGCTACGCCGCGTACCCCAATTCCGGTGAAGTGAAACTGGATACCAAAGTGAAAGACGCCCAGGTGTTCATCAACGGCGCTTTCGCCGGCACCACGCACGACAACCGGACCATGCATCTGCGCCCCGGCAACTATAACATCGAGATCAAGGAAGCCGGCAACACCCAGTTCTCGCAGAAGGTCTACGTGGCCGCCGGCGTCACGATTCATCTGCACCCCGAGCTGTAAACGGCATCGGGAACCTCGCGTGTCAGGAGCCCCGGATCGGGAATTCGAAGCCCGGTCCGGGGCTTCTTATTGCTTCGGCGATTCCTTGGAGCCCGCCGCCTGCGGCACGAACCCCACCGCCCCGCCGGCATATTCGTAGGAAATCAGCCGGACCCCGGAAGTTTTGCAGCGCACCACCACCTGGTAGACCGGCGGAAACCCGCGCATCCCGGCGGCGCGGAAGCGGCTCTTCAGTTCGCGCAGGCTCTGCGCCGAACAGAAGAATTCTGCGGCCGCCTGCACTCCCGCCTGACCTTCCCCGGAAACCACCACCGTGCGCGTCACCTTGCCCGACGAATTGGCGCTGGTGATGACGCTCAACAGGCCGTACAATACCGAGGGCACCGGTGTCCCCACCGGGTTGGCCACAAACGACGCGTTCTGCCCCGCGGGTTTCCGCCGGTCGTACACCGCGAACTGGTCGGTGTCCGTATAATCGATGGTGAGCGGCAGGTCTCGCAACAGCGCCCGCGCGGCTTCGCTATTGGTCCCGGAGCCGATCAGCAGCGAATTGCGGCCGCGCAATGCTGCCGCCGGAGCTTCCGATTCGGGCAGGATCTGGTAGGTCCCGCCGAATTCCAGCCGCACATTGCTCACCATAGCCGCGGCGGTCAACTCCGACAGCGGCACCGAAAGCTGCACCGGCTCCATATAGAGCCGCTCTCCGGAGGCCATCGGACGATTCGGGCGATACAGACTCTCAATACCGTCCGGAGCCGGCAGCCGCCATGAGTGCTCCACGATGTGCGGCCGCACCACCATGTGCAGATTGGTGGCGATGGAAATGATCAGCTCGTCGCCCGGCTCCGCCAGCGGACCCCAGGCCTCGCGCAGAATCGCCGCCGGACGCTGCCGCGTGAAATACCAGCCGCCCGCCGCTCCCAATCCGATTCCCGCCGCCAGCAGCGCCGCCATCGCCATCGGGAAGCGCCGCCGTCCGGCAGCCGGCGCCAGACTGAGGGGCGCGACTTCCAATTGCGCATGGGGAGCCGGCGGCTCCGCCTGGTGGCGTGTGTAATATGGCACATATCCGCCGCGCGGAATGCGGATCTGAATCGCCGCGCCGGGATTCTCGGTGGAGTAGTATTTCTCCAGCCGCTGGCGTAGTTCGTAGGCCCGATTGCGCACCGAGGAATCGTCGGTCAGGCTGAAATCCTTACGGCGCCCCAGAACCTCCACGGCAATCTGGTATTCGCTCAATTCTTCGCCGTGGCCGGTCAGTTCCCGTTCGCAGATGTAACGGAGAAGCGCCCGCAATTGCGCGGAGCGGGCAAACGTCCGGCTGTTCAGGGCCGCTTCCAGGGCCTCGCGCTTTTCACTTTCCGAAACCGGAGGTTCCGAGGTAACCATTTGATACGACAAGCAGATTATAACTCCACCAAACCGTTCGCGAACGTTAAGAAACGGCGGAACACTTCCCCGCACCCGGGCGCGGCAGTATCAAAGGATATCTCTCCCAAGTTTTGTTTCTCGCAATGGAGGAAGTGGAATGTCCTTGTCGACTACGTTTCAGAGTGTTTGGAAAGCTGCGCTGCTGGCCGGTTTGCTTTTGTCTCTACCGCTGATGGCGCAGGAATTCCGCGGAACTATCACCGGTACGGTAGTGGATCCGACTGGCGCCGCCGTGCCCAAAGCTCAAATCGAAGTGCGCAACGTGGACACGGTCGCGGTGACCACGGCGCAAGCCAACGACCAGGGGGTGTACACCGTCCCATTCCTGATCCCCGGCAACTATAAACTCACCGCCACCGTCCAGGGCTTCAAGCAATTCGTCCGCGATGCCATCCAGTTGCACGCCGGAGACCGCGTGCAGGTGGACGTCAAACTGCAAGTGGGCGCCTCCACCGAAAGCGTCCTGGTCACCTCCCAGGGGGAACAGTTGGAAACGGCTACGGCCACCATGGGACAGGTAATTGAAGCCAAACAGGTTCGGGATCTCCCGATCATGGGTCGCAACACCTTTATGGTGGCCGCCATGGCGACCGGCGTCGATACCGGCCTCTACGGCAGCACCAACGTCGGACAGGAGAGCGCCTACGGACGGCCTTTCGATGGCGCGGCCGCCCAGATGTCCTTCGGCGGCTTGGGCAGCGCCTACCAGACCTACTTGAACGGCATTCCCGACGCCCCCGAAGAACGGGCTTCGGCTGCCATTTACACTGGCTTCGTTCCCTCACCTGACGCAGTGGAAGAAGTTAACGTACAGACCAACCTGTACGACGCGCAATATGGACACACTTCGGGCGCGGTGATCAATACCGTGCTCAAGGGCGGCACCAACACCATCCACGGCGAAGCTTATGAGTTCTTCCGCAACGACAAACTGAACGCCAGCAATATCCAGTCCAACCTGGCCGGGGCCGCCCGCCCGGTGATGCGCTGGAACCAGCCCGGATTCGTCGTCGACGGACCCGTCCGCCTCCCCAAGGTCTATAACGGCAAGGATAAGACTTTCTTCATGGTCTCCTGGGAGCTGATACGCAACAGCAACCCCACCCCGGTCACCTATTCCGTTCCCACGGCGGCCGAGCGCACCGGCAATTTCACCGGCCTGGTGCAGAGCAACGGCCAACCCATCCTCATTTACGATCCGCTGACCACTACCCTGACGGGCGGGCAATACCTGCGCCAGCCGTTCCCCGGCAACATCGTTCCCACCAGCCGCATCAACGCCGTGGGCCAGGCATTCATGAACTACTACCCGCTGCCCGACGTCCCCGGCAACGCTCAGGGCTTCAACAACTACGTCGACAGCCCTAATTCACAGGCCGACAAGTATCATTCACTGGCCATTCGCATGGACCACCAGATCAACGCCAAGAACAAGATCACCGGTACGTTCGTGGACAATGCCCGCCACCAGTTCTATCCCACGGCCGGCTTCCCGGAAGTGGCCAGCCCCGGGTACATTCACTACCGCAACAACCAGGGCGGTAGCCTGGATTGGACCGACACGCTGTCTCCCTCCACCGTCCTCGATGTCAAGTACGGGCTCATTTACCACCCCTTCCAGTTGCAATACTACGGCGACAACTTCAATCTCACGCAGGCCGGTTTCTCCTCCGCGTTCGCCAATCTCGTGCCGCATGAAACCTTTCCCGGCACCAGCATGTCGAGCGGCTACTCCAACCTGCAGAACGCCGCCAGCCAGTGGTCCACTACCGTGGATCATTCGCTTTCGGGCACCATCAATAAGATCGTGGGACGCCATAGCATCAAGTTCGGCGCCGAGCTGTTCGTGATGCGCGCCAACAACATCACGCCCATTTCCAACGTCAACGCTTTCGCCTTCAGTCCCGGATTCACGCAGCAGAACGCGTCTTCCAGCAGCGCCGCGGCCGGCAATACGCTGGCTTCCATGCTGCTCGGGTATCCCTCGTCCGGCGGCTACTCCGTCAACATCGCGTCGGCGTTCCAGCAGATCTACTACGGAGCTTTCATCCAGGACGACTGGCGCGTCACCGACAAATTGACCGTCAACCTGGGCCTCCGCTGGGATTATGAGGGTCCGCTCAGCGAACGGTACAACCGGCAGAATCGCGGGTTCGATTTCGTCGATCCCAATCCGCTGCAATCACAGGTCACCGGTCTGACGTTGCCCGGCGGTCTGCTGTTTACCGACTCGGGCAACCGCCTGCCCTTCATTCGCGACCTCAATAACTGGGGTCCGCGCCTGGGTGTGTCCTACCACATGTTCAAAAATACCGTTCTGCGCGGCGGCATCGGCATTGTCTACGAACCCACGTTCCAGTCCGGCAGCGCCAACGGCTTCAGCAACACCACGGCCTTCGTGGCGTCGAACGACGGCAACCTGACGCCTTCCAACCAACTGGTCAATCCGTTCCCCACCGGGCTCATCCAGCCGGTCGGACGGACCTTGGGACTGAGTACGCTGGTAGGCCAGGGCTTCACCTTTGCCGATCCCAACCGCACCATTCCCAAAGTGGCGCAGTATTCGCTGAGCCTGCAACAGCAGCTTCCGCAACAGATCCTCCTGGAAGTCGCCTTCGCCGGGAATTATGCCAGCGAGCTGCCGGTGTCGAAAGGCATCAACGTGGTCCCCCGGTCTTACTATGTGCTGCCGGGCGGTCCGCCGCCGCCCGTGGCCAACGCCACCCTGGTGGGATCGGTTGCCAATCCCATGGCCGGATTGCTTCCCGGATCCAGCCTGAACAGCGCCACCATCCCCTATGACGACCTGCTGGTTCCTTACCCGGAATTCGGCGGCATCACCGAACAATACCGGCCGCTGGGGCAGAGCGTGTACACCTCCCTGCAGGTTTCCGTGTCCAAGCGCCTTACGTCCGGCCTGCAGGGACGCTTCAGCTTCACCTGGGACAAGATCATGCAGGAGACCGGGTACCTCAACAACCAGGACGATTGGAGCAACCTGGCGCGCGCCCAAGGCAGCGAGCCCAACATCCTGGCAACCCTGACCCTCACCTACGAACTGCCCCTCTTCGCCCACTCCAAAGGCGCCTTGCATGGCGCACTCGGCGGCTGGGAGACCAACTTCATCATGCGCTATGTGGATGGCTACCTGATCAGCGCTCCGGGAAGCTCCTATTCCACCGGCGTCGATCCCAAGCTCACCAGCGGCCAGTCCTACAACCAGTGGTTCAATACCTGCTCGCTCAATACCAGCGGCGTACGGCAGGATTGCGCCAGCGCCACCCAACCGGTGGCCTTCATCCAGTTGCAGCCGTTTAATCTGGGCACGCTCAGCGGAGTTCTGCCGGGCGTCCGTTCGCAAGTGCCGGTCAACGTCGATTTCTCGCTCTACAAGACGTTCGCCATCAAGGAGCGGGCCCATTTGCAGTTCCGCGCCAGCGCCTACAATCTCGGCAACACGCCGCAGTTCGGCAATCCCAACACCTCGTTCGGATCGGCCGCCATGGGTCAGATCACCATCAGCCAGGTCAACGATCCGCGCATCGTGGAACTTGCCCTCAAGCTGAATTTCTGACAGCCCCGGGCAGCCTTCATGAAACAGCCCCAACCTGACCGCCGCCTGCGTTTCGCGGGCGGCCTGGTCCTGGTGGCGGCGCTTGCCGTCCCGATTTGGATTCTGAGCGCGCCCCATCGCGACGCGCTCCGGGATGGTTTCCTCAACCCACCGCCCGAAGCCCGCTTGCGGTGCTACTGGTGGTGGCTCAACGGCCACACTACCGAAGCCGCCATCACCCGCGACCTGGAACAAATGAAGGCCAAGGGTTATGGCGGCGCTTTGTTAGTGGATGCCGACGGTTCCAGCCAGTTGGGCAATCGGCCGGTGCCCGCCGGCCCGGCCTTCGGCAGTCCCCAGTGGCGCACGCTATACCTGCATGCCCTGCGCGAAGCCCAGCGCCTCGATCTCGAAATCAGCCTCAACGTCGTCAGCGGATGGAACCTCGGAGGGCCCTCGGTGACGCCCGATCAGGGAGCCAAACTGCTCACCTGGTCGCGCATCACCGTGGACGGCCCCTCCGACTTGCGGCGCGAACTCCCCCAGCCCGCCGCCGACTTCGGCGGCTACCGCGACATCGCCGTTCTCGCCTATCCCCTGCGCCACGGCGCCGCGCTCCCCGGCGATCGGCGCCCCATCCGCCAACTGGCCATCAAGTCCGCGGCCGCCGAATTCGGCATGTCGATGCCCAAGACCGCGCCCCTGCTGGATGACTTTCCGGCGGCCGAAGGCGAAGAGGACGCGGAACTCCCCGACGTCCGCGATGTCACCGCCAACCTGTCGGCCGGCGGCCAGTTCGCGTGGCGTGTGCCGGCCGGAAACTGGGAAATCTTGCGCATGGGCTACGCGGCCTCGGGCGCCATGGTCTCGACCTCGAGCAATACCTGGCAGGGCTTGGCCATCGATTACATGGATCGCCAGGCGCTCGAAACCTACTGGACGCAGAACGTGGCGCCCCTGTTGGAGATCGCGCGACCCTACCTTGGCCGCACCTTGCGCTACGTAGTGACCGATAGTTGGGAACTGGGCGGCATCAACTGGACCGGCAAGTTCCGCGCCGAATTCCTCCGCCGGCGCGGTTACGACCTGCTGCCGTACCTGCCCGTGGTCGCCGGCCGCATTGTCGGCAGCCGCCAGACCAGCAACCGCTTCCTGAACGACTTGCGGCGGACGGTCGGCGACCTCATCGTCGACGAGCATTACGCGCCCTTCACCGAATTGGCCGGGCGCTACGGCCTGGGCGCCCATCCGGAATCCGGCGGCCCGCACGGAGCGCCGCTCGACGGGTTGGAGGCTCTGGGAGCCGGCACTTTTCCGCAGACCGAATACTGGGCGCCCTCGGCGACCCATCGCACTCGCGATGACGAGCGCTTCTTCGTCAAGGAAGGGTCGAGCGCGGCCCACATCTACGGCAAAACGCTGGCCGCCGACGAGGGCATGACCAGCATCGGACCGCATTGGGAGGAGACGCCCGCCAGCCTGCAACCGGCCTTCGACCAAGCCGTCACCGAGGGCATGAACCGGCTGGTCTGGCACACGTTCACCTCGTCGCCCGCGGAAATGGGACTGCCCGGACAGGAGTACTTCGCGGGCACGCACCTCAATCCCAACGTCACCTGGTGGCCGCAGGCCGGGGCGTGGACCAGCTACCTCAATCGCACGCAGTTCCTCATGCAGCAGGGCCAGCCCGTCTCCGACGTCCTGTATTACTACGGCGACCAGGTGCCCAATTTCGTGCAACTGAAGAGCTCCGACCCGGCGCACGTGCTGCCCGGCTACGATTACGACGTCACCGACGAGCACGTGCTGGCGCATCGCCTCGCGATGCGCGATGGCCTGCTGGCGCTGCCGGAGGGCGTGACGTACCGCTTGCTGGTGCTGCCCGAGCGCTCGTCCATCTCGGTCGAGGCGATTCGCGCGGTCCGCAAGTTGATCGCGGACGGCGCCGCCGTGTTGGGCGTCCGCCCGCTCCGCGCCACCGGTCTCCAGGGCGATGACGAAGTCCGCGCCATCGCCGCCGAGATTTGGGGTGACTGCGGCGCCAACGGCGTCCGCGAGCGCCATTTCGGGAAAGGCACGCTGTATTGCGGCCAGACCGCGCGCCAGGTGTTGGCGTCCCTGCAGGCCGCGCCCGATTTCGAAGGCGAGGGCCTCGATTATATTCATCGCCAGGCGGGCGACGCCGACATCTATTTCATCCGCAATACCCGGCCGCAGGCAGAGTCCGTAGACGTGACGCTGCGCAGTGCCGGCAAGGCTCCCGAGCTATGGCATCCCGAGAGCGGACGCATGGAGCTGCAGGCGGTGTACCAATCGACGGCCGATGGCCGCACGCGGATGCCTTTGCGGCTGGAGGCGTATGGCAGCGTCGCCGTGGTGCTGCTCCGGCCGTCCGGTGAGCACGTTGTGAAGCTGACTCCCGGGGCCGATTTGCAGCTCCGCGAGGACGGATCGGTCGACCTGGAAACGCGCATCGCGGGGAGCTATCGCGCCACGCTCTCGAGCGGCGCCACGCTGCGCGCGGACGTCGCGGCGCCGGCAGCCGTCCGCACCGTGGACAGCCCCTGGAGCCTGGCGTTCCCGCCGGGATGGGGCGCGCCGGCGACGATTCGTCTGGACCGTCTGGCGTCCTGGACCGCCAACGCCGATCCGGGCATTCGCTTCTATTCGGGGACTGCTACCTACACGACGCGCTTCCAGTTGCCGGAGCGCCTGGACGCGTCGCAGCCGCTCTATCTGGATCTGGGCGAGGTGCGCGAGATCGCCGAGGTCCGCGTGAACGGCAGCGACTTGGGGATTCTCTGGAGGAAGCCGTTTCGCGTGGCGTTGGGCGACGCGGCGCGGCCAGGATGGAACGAATTGCAGGTCGCGGTGACCAATCTCTGGCCCAACCGGCTGATCGGCGATCAGCTTCTGCCGCTGGAGAAACGGCTGACGCGGACCAATATCACCAAATTCACAGCCGATTCGCCGCTGCTGCCATCCGGGCTATTGGGGCCGGTGACGGTGGAATCGACGCGCCTGGTGCGCATGGATCGTCTTCCCTAGCGAATGGCGTCGGAATTGGCTGCCTTCGGGCCGCTCGTGGACACTCGCGGTTCCATGTCGCACAGTACGCTGGCCAGGGTGAAGAGGACTTCGGATTCCTCCAGCGGCTCGCTGCAATAATTGGCCGCCCCATCGTCCAGGGCATCCAGGCGCATTCCCGTGGCCGTCTGGCCGGTGACCACGATCACCGGAGCCCGGTCCTGCGAATCCACAGCCTTCGAAACGCCGTCGGCGCTGCAAAAGATGGCGTCGGCCGATTCCTGGGAGGCCACCACGTTGTGCGCGTGGGACTCCAGGACGCGAGTCAACTCCACCTGGGTCTCCCCGGGAAGGTCAATCAGTAGAATATTCGCCACCCGATCGCGGCCTCCGATCCAAATCAGACTGCAACTTCCTTATACATATCGGAGGTTTCGGCGGAATCGTTACGAGGTGATTTTCCACAAAAAAAGGCCGGCCGCCGTCGAGCGGAGGCCGGCCATGTTGCAAACTGCTTGCGAAGCTCTTAGAAAGTCAGACGCAATCCCATCTGGATGACGCGCGAGGAATTGGCCTGGCTGGTGATGGTGGCGAAGGCTTTCGAAGTCACGCTCAGGCTCGGCGCGGCAAACTGCGGCCGGTTGAGCGAGTTGAAGGCCTCAAAACGGTATTGCAGCTTCGCCCGTTCGTGGATGGTGAAATTCTTCAACATGGAAATGTCGGCGTTGTTGGTGGCGTCGGAACGGAGATTGTTGAAGCTGGTCGGGAACGTGCGGTAGTTGTAGGAGTTGGGCTGATCGGCGGAAGTGGTGTCGAACGCGCTGGTATTGAACGCGCCGGTGAGGTCCCTGGCCTGATAGTTCAGGTTGCCGCCGAAGTAAATGACGTTGCCCCAGCTCAGCGGTGCGCCCGATTCGTAGACGTAAATGGAATTGAGCACCCACCCGCCGATGAAGGCGTCGAGCACCTTATTGTCGTTGGAAAGGAAATGCGCGCCGCGTCCGAAGGGCAGATTATAGCTTCCCGAAAGGACGAAGTGGTTGGGGAAATCGGCGCTGGGGACGCCGTACCAGAGTTTGGTGTCGCCGGCATTCAGCGGGCCGCTGTCTTCCAGCAGCCGGGAATGCTCGAAATTGATGTTCACCTGCAATCCATGCGAAAACCGCTTGGTCAACCGGATGGTCAGCATGTGGAACCAGGCGATGCCGTTGGGGTCGTCGCTTTCCGCCACGCTGGTGAACTCGGGATAGGCGTTGAGCAGCGTGGCCAGGCCGATGGTGCTGCCGTTGAGGCTCGATCCGGGAAGCAGGTTGGCCAATGGATTGGTCACCACCGCGCTCAACTCGTTGGTCACGGTGGTATCCTTCCACGGCAAATGGCTCAGGAAGGGAATCAACGGAGCGGAACTGAGCGTGTTGGTATTGGTCAGGTCCACCTGGTGGTTGCCGATGTAGCCGACGTCCAGCAGCCAGTCGTTGAAGAACGAATGCTGAATATCCATGCTCCAGCGGATGCTATACGGGTCTTTGAAGTTGGGATAGTAATAGCTGGCGGCGTTGCCCAGATAGGTGTTGATTCCCAGCGACGATCCGGTGGGTTGCAGAATGCTCGCGCCCGGGAACGGGTTCGACAACGTCGCATAAGGCGTCAGGTAGCTGTTATTGGTCGGCACCAGCAGGTTCGATTCGGTGAAACCGGGAGTGGGTCCCGTGGTGTAGGCGCCGTAGGGATTGTTGAACATGCCGAAGCCGGCGCGAAACACCGTCTTGTTGCGCAACGACGAGGGGGACCAGGCCAAGCCTACTCGGGGAGCCAGGAAGATTTTGGGTGTGGTGTACCCGGCGCGCTGGCTGGAGGAGGCAAACTCCAGTCCGCCGGTCGGTAGAAACGCGGAAACCGGCAACAGCGCATTGGGGCTGGCCTTATAGGCGGCTTCGGCGGCAGCCGTCACGGCATTGGTCGCCGTGGAGTTGAAACCGACGCTCTCGCGGTTGTTGCTCTCCACTACCGCCGTCTCATGTTCCGCCCGCAGACCGAGGTTGATGGTGACATCGCGCGACACTTTCCAGTCGTCCTGGTAGAAGAACCCGAAGTAGTAATTGGAACTGGTGGTCGGCTCGTTGACGTCGAATTCGCCGCTGGTGGGAAGGCCCAGCTCGAACGACGCCATGGATCCGCCGAACGGCGGCGCCGAAGCCGTGCTCGATCCGGTCACCCAGGTAGTGCCGAACGTATACGTGCCGGCGGCGTAGCCGGCGCTCAGTTTGCTGTACCGCTCGCGCCGTAAGTCCGCTCCGAACCGCATGGTGTGCGCGCCCGTGATCTTAGTCACGGTGTTGAACAGTTGCAGCGTATCGAAGATGGACAGCGATCCCGGAGTGGTGCTCAATCCCGCGAACGCGTCGGAGAACGTGATGCGCGGCATCGCCGGCAGCGTCGAGTTCTGCAGAATGTACGAGGGGAAGCCCAACGTGGTGGGATCGAACCCGTCGCTCTTGATGGAACTGCTGGTATAGCTGCGGCTGAATCCCAGGCGGGAATCCAGGATCAAGGTCGGCGTGAAGATGTGTACGTTGTCCACCACCGTGCCCAACAGGTTCAGGTTGCTGAATTGCCCGGTGGCCAGGTTCTGGAAAATGTCCGCCGACCCGTTGGTGTAATAGCTGGTGTGGTAATCGAAGAAGATTTTGTCTTTGTCGCTGAGGTTCAGGTCGGAGCGTCCCATGAAGGACTGATACTTGTCCGTGGTGGGGTCATTCACGATGTAGTTGTTCTCGCCATCGCTCTTGCCGGGCTGGTTGGGCTCCGGAAAATACTTCATATAGGCGAGCGCAATCGGGTTCATCTCCGACGTCGGAATGGTGTTGTTGGGGTACGGCGTGCGCGTGATCTTGCCCGATGCCAGCACCGCCGACGTGGGATCGTAAAGCTGATAGCTCGATCCATTGGCCAGCAGGGCCGAGAAGTTGCCCTGCCGTTCCGCATCGGTGGGGACCGCGCTGGTGGAACTGGCCGGCGTGGAATCGCGGAAGCCTTCATAGGCGAAGAAGAAGAACAGCTTGTCCTTGCCGTTGAAGACCTTCGGAATGCGCACCGGACCGCCGATGGTCCCGCCGTATTCGTTCTGCCGTGTCACCGCCTGCTTGGTGCCGGCCGCGTTCAGGAAGAACGGCTCGGCGGCCAGCGCCGACGTCTCGTTGAATTCCATCAACGATCCGTGCAGTTGATTGGTTCCGCTCTTGGTGGTGATATTGACGGTGCCGCCCAGCGTATCGCCATACACCGCATCGGTCTGGAACTCGTCCACGCGAACCTCGTCCACCGCGTCCAGCAAGGGGCTGTAGGCCACCGTGCGGCTGCCGTCCACCATGTTGGGCACGCCATTGAGGAGGTATTCGTTGGAATTGGAATTCGCGCCGCCGAGGGAAAAGTCGCCGGCGCCGGAGTTATCGAACGGCCGGACTTCGGTGAGCGCATGCTTTTCCTTGGGAATGACGCCATAGGCCGTGCGCGCCAGCGCCATGGGATTGCGGCCGTTCACCGGAAGATCTTCCGCCATCTCCGTGGTGATGACCTGCCCTTGCGAGGCCGTGGCCGATTCCACCGGCGGAGCGTCGGCGTGCACTTCCACTTCCTGCGTGGAGCTCCCGATCTTCAGTGTCGGGCTGACGGTTACCTGTTCTACCGCCGACACCCGAACGCCCGTCTGCGTGAACTTAGCGAATCCGCTGGCTTCGACATCGATGGAATAAACACCGGGGGCTAGAAACGGCACAGTATAGTCGCCGTTGGGTCCCGACACGGTCTGAGACCGTGAGTTCGTATCGGTCTTCGTGACCACGATTTTGGCGCCAGGCACGCCGAGCCCGGCAGGGTCGCTCACCCGGCCTGTCAGCGTACCGCGAAACTCCTGTGCGGAGAGAGCTACTGCGAAGGCAAGCAGCAACAGTAACGAACGTCTCACATCGACCTCCTCGTATTCGTCAAGGAATACTCGTCCCAACCAAAGCGCATAGCTCCGGTCTCTGCTGAATATATATTCAGTATGCCGATTCTATGCTGTAACGAAGAGTATATGGGCATGCGAGGCGGGCGTCAAGCGGCATGGCGAAATCGTTTGGCGGAACCTACCGCGCCCCCGCCGTGACCCTTCGCAGGATGCCGTCGAGGGCTTCCGAGAAGGTCTCGAACACGCCGTGATCGCTCATATGGGCGAACACCTGTTCGTTGGTTCCGCCGCGCGTGGCATGGTCGGCCGCCAACTCGGGAAAACTCCGCCGCCGAGCTTCCACCGCGGTATCGGCAAGCCCCGCGAACAACTGCGCAACGTACTCGCGCGCCTGCGCCGCTGGAATCCCATGGCGCGTCAACCACGACGCCGCGCCGTCCGCGAAGGCAAAATACGTGGCCATGGTCGCGGTAGCCGTGCACAGCACGCTGAATTCGCTTTCGCTTTGGACAGCGAACGCGCCGCCCAGCGCAGCGAAGAGCGAAACCGTCAGGTCGTCTGGCGGATAGACGGCCGTCGGACTTCGTCTCCGCGCCGCCGCCGGCAGCGGTACCGCGCGGGTGACGCTACCGGCCGGAGCCACCAGTCCATTCATGGTCCGCACCGAGAATCCCGAAACCACGCTGATCACCCGCTGGTCCGCACGAAAACGCAATTCCGCGAGCACGTCTTGGACGATCTGCGGCCGCACCGCGACGATCACCACCTCGGACCCGTCGACCACTTCCTGGTTCGACGACGCCACGCGCACCTGCGGCAGGCGACCGGCGAGATCCGCCGCGCGCGCGGCATTGCGCGGTGACAGGCAAATATGGTGCAACTCGCCGCCATGGCCATTCAGCCCGCCGACCATCGCCGAAGTAATCGCGCCCGTTCCGAGGAATCCGAGTTTCATAGTGTCTTCCTCATTCTGCCAGAAGGGCCGCGAAGCCCGCGCGCGATCCGCGGCAAACCATGCTACGGTAAGTCGCGGTGTTCCTGAGTAAGTACTTCGACCAGGAACGGAACCCGGTGTGCACCGGCATTTCGCTTGTGACGACGGTCGCGATAGAGGTGGTCCTCTTTTTTGCGGCCGACGCCCTCCCCCACGCTGGCTTCGGGGCGATCGGCGTTTACTTGTTGGCCGCCTTGGCGGTAATCG
>Ga0181529_10003448_pt1 | contig 17998 bp, 15 predicted proteins | sample PEATcosm2014_Bin_36_FD_119763 | JGI IMG/M metagenome (GOLD analysis project Ga0181529, IMG submission 119763) | Peatland microbial communities from MTU Mesocosm Facility, Houghton, MI, USA - PEATcosm2014_Bin10_30_metaG | ecosystem: Environmental > Terrestrial > Soil > Wetlands > Peat | place... | reverse complement strand
GGCGCGGATGTGCGCGTCGGTGGTGCCGCAGCAGCCGCCGATGATGTTGACCCAGCCGTTGGAGACAAAGCGCTCCAGTTGCGACGCCACCGATTCCGGCGTCTCCAGATACTTTCCGTCCTCCGGCAATCCCGCATTGGGGTAGCAGGAGACGCGGATGGGCGCCATCTCGCTGATGGTCCGCAAGTGATCCGTCATGAATTCGGGACCGGTGCCGCAGTTCAGGCCGATGGACAGCAGGTCGGCATGCAGGATGGAGGCGCAGAAGGCATCGGCGGTCTGCCCGGCGAGCATGGTACCGATGGTTTCGATAGTTCCCGAGACCATCACCGGCACGCGCACGCCACGCTCTTCGCGCAACCGGCCGATGGCCAGCAGAGCGGCTTTCACTGTCCGCGTGTCGTTGCAGGTCTCGACCATCAGGATATCGGCGCCGCCATCGAGCAGGCCGCGGGCGCGTTCGGAGTAGACCTCGATCAACTCGGGAAAGGTGACGCCGCCGACCACGGAAATCGCCTTGGTGGTCGGCCCCATCGATCCGCCCACGAATCGCGGTCTGGCGGCGGTGGAGAATTCATCGGCAGCCTGGCGCGCCAGTTGCGCCGCCAGCACGTTCAGCTCGTAGACCTGGCCTTCCAGGCCGAAATCGGCCAGCGAAATCCGGTCGGCATTGAACGAATTCGTCTCGATGACGTCCGCGCCGGCCGCGAGATATGCGCGATGAATGTCCAAGACCCAGTGAGGACGCGTGCGCAGCAGGATCTCGTTGCAGTTCTCGAGCGCCGCCGAGCCGAAGTCCGCCGCCGTGGGATTGAGCCGCTGCAGCATAGTCCCCATGGCCCCATCCAGAATGAGGACACGTTGCTCCAGGATGTGGGTGAGCGCCTGCCGACGCTCGTCAAAAGTGGTCATAGGGGTGGGCTTTCTTTCATCTTACCAGGGGAATAAATCCCAGTGCGCTAGAGTCATTAATAGGGAACCACTGTTTGCCCAGGCATGACACTCTGCAGCGATTCGAACAAGCGGCGCTTCCGCACACCGCCGCGGCCTACAATCTGGCGCGCTGGCTCACCGGCAAACACGAAGACGCCGAAGATGTGGTCCAGGAAGCCTTTCTGCGCGCCTACGCCTCCTTCGATTCGCTGCGTGGCGACGACGTCCGGCCCTGGCTGCTCACCATCGTCCGCCATACCGCGTACACCTGGCTCAAACGCAACCGAGCGGGCGCGCCGGCCGAGGAACTGGATGACAACTTCGCCGATTCGAGGGCTCCCGCGGCGGACCCCGAAACGCTGCTGTTGGCCTCCGCCGATGCCAGCCGGGTGCGCGCCGCCGTGGCCAAGCTGCCGCCCGATTTCCGCGCCGCCATCGTGCTGCGAGAGTTTGAAGAACTCTCGTACAAGGAGATCGCCGCCGTGACCGGCGCCCCCATGGGTACCGTGATGTCGCGGCTGACGCGCGCCCGCGAAAGCCTGAAACGGCTGCTCACGGCGCCATCGAAAGGAGACCGTCCGCAATGACCTGCCACGAAACGCGCGCCTTCCTGAATGCCTGGCTGGACGACGAGCTCGACGTCTCGGGCGCCCTGAGCCTGGAACAGCACATGGCCGATTGCGCCGATTGCCAGCGCGCCCGCGAGCAGGCGGAAGCGCTGCGCGCCGCGCTGCGCCAGCCCGAGTTGCGCTATCAACCAGCTCCCGATTTCACGCGCCGGCTGCACCAGTCGCTCCAGGACGCCACGCCGCGGCCGCGACCGGTCTATGCGATGTGGCTGGCCGCCGCGGCCGTCCTGGTGGTGCTGCTCGGCGGACTCTATCTCGGGCGCCAATCCGGCCAGAATTCGATTGCCGCGCAGGTGCTGGCCAGCCATATCCGCTCGCTGCAAGTGGGCCATCTCACCGACGTACTGTCCAGCGATCACCACACCGTGAAGCCGTGGTTCCAGGGCAAGCTGGACTTTTCGCCGCCGGTCCCCGATCCTCCCAGCGCCGATTGGACGCTGGTGGGCGGACGGCTGGATTACCTCGACAGCCGTCCCGTAGCCGCGCTGGTCTATGCGCGAGGCCGGCATACGGTGAACGTGTTCGTGTGGCCGGCCGACGGCGGCAGCGCGCACCCGGCGACCGTGCAAGGCTACAACATCCTGCACTTCACGCGCCACGGAATGACCTGGTGGGTGGTCTCCGACCTCAACTTGCCCGAGCTCTCCGCCTTCGCCCAGGGGCTGAAATAAGCGGGACGGGTTGGGAATAAATCCGGCAATGTCCGAGTCTTCCCAGTTGTCATGAGCAAACGAATTCTCCGCAACATTGAAAAGGACGGCGTGGACCGCCGCGGATTCCTGGAGTGCATGGCCTGGGCGGGCACCGGCCTCATCTGGACGGTGACCGGCGGGCTGCCTTCCTCGAAGCTTCTGGGGCAGACGAAATCCGCCGGCTCCGGCGCGGGCTTCACTTTCGCGCAGATCAGCGATACGCATATCGGCTTCAACAAGCCGGCCAACCCCGACGTCACGGCGACCCTGCAAGTGGCCATCGATCGCATCAACTCGCTGCCGCAGCAGCCCGATTTCCTGATCCATACCGGCGACCTGACTCACGTTTCCAAGGCCGCCGAATTCGACGGGCTCGACCAGGCGCTCAAGAGCCTCCGCCAGAAGCAGATCTTCTATGTCCCCGGCGAGCATGACACCTCCGTCGACGATGGCAAGGAGTATCTGGCGCGCTTCGGCAAAGGCACGAAGGGGACCGGCTGGTACAGCTTTGACCACAAGGGCGTGCATTTTGCCGGACTGGTCAACGTGATGCAACTGGAAGGGATGGGCAAGCTGGGCGCGGAGCAGTTGGCCTGGCTCAAGCAGGACCTGGCGGCGGTCCCGGCCAGCACTCCGGTGGTGGTGTTCGCCCACATCCCGCTGTGGAGCGTATATCCCGAGTGGGGTTGGGGCACGGCGGACAGCGAAGAGGCGCTCACCCTGCTGCGCCGCTTCGGCAGCGTCACGGTGCTCAACGGGCACATCCACCAGACCATGCAGAAGGTGGAGGGACACGTGACATTCCACACCGCCATGTCGACGGCGTTCCCGCAACCGGCTCCGGGCAGCGCGCCTTCGCCCGGACCCATGAAGGTGCCGGCGGAGCAACTACGATCGGTGCTGGGCGTGGCGGAGGTTTCCTTCGTGCCGGGTTCGCATTCGCTGGCAGTGGTGGATTCCAGTCTGGCCGCTGGAGCGGACGGTAAATGAGGTTCACGGGCTTGGTTTCGGCGGCGGCGCTCGCGCTCGGGTGGGCCATCGCCGGCGCGCCGGCGCAATCTCAATCTCTCAGCGGCCAGGAGATTTTCGAACGGCGCTGCACCGGATGCCACGCGCTCGATCGCGATAAAGAAGGTCCGCGGCTGCGCGGCGTGTACGGGCGCGCGGCGGCGGCGGTGGAGTCGTTCGAATACTCCGGAGCGCTGCGCCAGGCGCATGTCAAATGGGACGACGCCACGCTGGACAAATGGCTCAGCGATCCGGACAGCGTGGCGGCCGGCGCCGATATGGCATTTCGCATGAAGAGCGCGGAGGAGCGCGCGGCGGTGATCGCTTATCTGCGAGATATTTCGCGGTAAGAGCGGGAGATGGCCAGACCGGAGACGCAGCAGTCCGCCAAACCGAGCTCCGCACCGCCGCTCCTGGATCGCATGCGGCTGGTCGCCTGGTTCGGCGGGCAGGTGGCGGCGCAGGACGTGGTTGCGCATCTCTACGTGTGGGAAGGCGGGATCCTGGACTAATTGCTGCAACAAGGGCGCTATCCTGAGATCATGCGAATTTGGGTGATCGTCCTGACCCTCCTGGCGTCCGTCCCCGTATTGGCCGACTCCCAGTTTCATATCAAGCATTCGACCAAGAAGGACATTCCACCGGGCAAAGGGCTGTGCGATATCCGCCTGCAGGTGGACGGCGAAGTAGAAGCCGCCATTCGCGGCGACACTGTCTCGCTGCACACCGTGTCCGGCCGGGAGGCTCGCGACGACGGCTCGGAATGCAATTATCCGCTGCCCACGCGGGAGGTTCGCGGCTTCGCTTTTCAGGCGGTGGATAGCCGCAACCAGACCCGTCTGGCGCAGGAACCGGACTCGCGCAACGACTTTACGGCGATGGTGCGCATCCAGGATACCGCCGCCGGATATGGCCGCTACCATTTCCGGTTGACCTGGGCGATCAGCGCGCTGACCGATCCGGACCGTCCGACGGTGGATGGGTTCGTTTGGAATAACGCGGCGCATTACGCCGGCCGGGGCGCCGGGTCGGCGGTCTACGGCGACACCAACGAGCGCAAGCTTTCCGACGTCACGGTGGACCTGGACCGCGGCGGCCGAGCGATTGTCTCGCTGCATACCGAGCGGGGCTTTTCCATGGTGGTGAGCGGATATGTGATCAGCCGGGAAGGCGACCGGATCAAAGTGGACGCCATGACCGACGACCGAAAGCTGCGCGGCACCATGTGGCTGACCGTCAACGAGGCGAAAGAGGCCGTCCTGGCGGTGGATCTGGAGGCCACCGACGGACAGGATCACGTGAAGGTGCACTGGGAGCGGAAGGCGAAACTGTAGGGCCGGAGGTGGGTTCGTTTCGGGCGGAGTAAGTGGCTTGTTTTGTTGAGGCTGAGCGGCAGAGTGGGTTCGTTTGGTATTTTTCCCCGGAAGCCGCGGCTGGCGGGCGGGCGGCGGCATAGCGGCGGCGTGGTCCATGCGACTTAAGCTGTAGCACGGGAGGGGGCTGGAGTCTGAAATTGAGTTGGGGAAGTGGTTGAAGGGAAAGGCAATTCTCCCGGAAAAGAGCGGGCACCCATGATCGATCACACGCACGATCCTCGGCTCGAAAGCTGGGTCGAGTCCGCCAATCGACCTGGCGCGGCGTTCCCCATTCAGAATCTGCCCTTCGCCACGTTCCGACAACGCCGCTCCATGGATACGTCGGTGGGAGTCGCCATCGGCGACCAGGTGCTGGACGCTACGGCATCTCTCGGCATCGCTTCGGTGGCGTCGATCCTGGCGATGCCGCGAGCTGAGCGCATCGCTCTCCGTCACCGCGTCAGCGCCTGGCTGACTCATCGCGAACCCGGCGCCGAGCGCTTCCTCACGCCGCTGGCCGACGCCGAACTGCTGCTGCCGTGCGCCATCGGCAATTACAGCGACTTCTACGCGTCCATCCACCACGCCACGAATGTCGGCAGCATGTTGCGCCCCGACCATCCGCTGCTGCCGAATTACAAATGGCTGCCGGTGGGGTATCACGGCCGCGCGTCGTCGATCGTGGTGAGCGGCACACCCATCCGGCGTCCCAGCGGCCAGCGCGTGGAGACGCCCGCCGGCCCGCCGGTGTTCGGACCCAGCCGCCGCCTGGATTACGAGCTGGAAATCGGCGCTTTGGTGGGCCCGGGAAACCCGCTCGGCGAGCCCATCCCACCGGCCGCGGCCGCCGACCACATTGTGGGCGTCTGCCTGCTCAACGACTGGTCGGCGCGCGACCTGCAGACCTGGGAATACCAGCCGCTGGGACCGTTCCTGGCCAAGAGTTTCGCAACGTCGATTTCGCCGTGGATGATCACGCAGGAAGCGCTGGAGCCATTCCGCCGCGAGCCGGATTCGCGTCCCGAGGGCGACCCGCAGCCGTTACCGCATCTGCAGTGCGGGCCGGGGCAGGCGTTTGCGATCACGCTCGAAGTGTGGCTGCGATCGGCCGTCATGAGCGAACCGGTGCGTCTGAGCCGCGCCAATTTTGCGTCGCTCTACTGGACGCTGGCGCAGATGGTGGCGCATCACAGCTCGAACGGCTGCAACCTCCGACCCGGGGATCTGATCGGCAGCGGCACGGTATCGGGTCCCGAGAAGGAAAACCGCGGGTGCTTGCTGGAACGTACGTGGCGCGGTACGGAACCCGTCCAGTTGCCAACGGGCGAGGTCCGCAGCTTTTTGGAAGACGGTGACGAAGTGACTCTGCGCGGCTGGTGCGAAGCGCCGGGATACCGGTCGATCGGCCTGGGAGAATGCCGCGGGGTGATCCGGAGATAGCGACTACTTCTTGGCGAGCGCGAGCTGCTCCGCCAGCCAGTTCTCCCGATCGGCCGCCGATTCCGCGTCGTTGAATTCGTGCCCGCAGTCGTACCAGCGGACCAGTTTGGGGACGCTGGCGGCCTGCGCGTAGCGGTTGGCCTGCTCTTCGGTGACGTACCGTTCGTAGCGCGCAAATTGCAGGAGCAGAGCCGCCGGAGCGGCCTGTCCGAGGTAGCGCTCGGCATCGAGCGCAGAGTACACGTCCGCCAGCTGCGGGTTGCCCGGCGAGCCGTCCTTGGGATGGCGAACGGTGTCGCTGATGCTGGCATATCCACCCATCAGCACCAGGGCGCGGAAGCGCCGCTCGCCCACCGCGACCAATCCGCCGAGCGTCGCGCCATAGCTGTGACCCACGTACGCCAGACGCGCTGCGGGAACCGCATACCTCTGAACCAGCGCGTCCACGGCGCGGCGGATGTCCACGGCGTCCTGTAGCCACAAGGCGAGTCCCTCTTGCGGCGTCTTGGCCGCCGGAGTGTTGAGCCGGTTTGCCGGCGAATTGATGAGAATCGACGCAGCCCCGCGACGCGCCATGGCGAGGGCTTCGGGCACCAGGCTCGACCGGTCGCCTTGCCCCCAGTGCTGCCACACAATCCCCGGCGGATGCGCCGCGCCACTGGGAATCACGGCATACGCCGTGACTCGGCCGCCGCGGGGGCTGGCGTAGGAAATGTCGAGAAGCCTGGCAAACCCGAAGTCCTTAACCGGCGATTGTTCGAGCGCCAGCGGCGTCTGCGGATCGTATGTCAGGTCGGGAAGTTGGTGCGTCTGCGCCAGCCCCAGAGATGGCACGGCCAGCAGTACCGCGAGCATGCGAATCATGCCTCTCACTCTACCGCTGGGGGGCGTTCGTGGGGGCCGGCAACAGAGCTCGACCTCGTCGGGATCCCGAAGGTTCGCCTTTGCTATCTCCTGTTGACTTTCCACACAAGCGGGCGTACACTCCTGTTGATGGACAACAGAATCGAAGTCCCGTACGGCACTCTCGATCTCATGGTCCTCAAAACCCTGGCGGCCATGAGCCCGCTTCACGGCTACGGCATCGCGCGGCGTATCGAACAGGTCTCCGACGGTTCGCTGGCCCTGAACCAGGGCACCATTTATCCCGCGCTGCTACGCCTGGAACAGCAAGGATGGATTTCCAGCGACTGGGGCGTCAGCGACAACCGCCGCCGCGCCCGCTTTTACTCCATCACGCGCGCCGGTCATAAGCAGCTCGCCGCCGAGGAAGCCACCTGGTCGCGCACGGTGCGCATCGTCAGCCGCCTGCTGGAGGAGCAATCGTGACGCCCCTCCACGGTGTCGTCTCCCGCCTCCGCTCGCTGCTCCAGCGGCGCTCGGGCGACGCCCGCCTCGAAGAAGAAACCCGGACTCATCTAGACCTCATTGCCGCCGATCGCGTGCGCGGCGGTCTCGCGCCCTCCGACGCCCGCATGGCTGCCCTGCGCGAATTCGGCGGCGTGACGCAGGTCCGCGAAATCCACCGCGGGCAGCGCGGCCTGCCGTTTCTCGACGCCCTGGCGCAGGATCTGCGCTATGCATTGCGCCAGCTCGCCGCGAACCCCGGTTTCGCCGCCGCCGCGGTGCTCACGTTGGCGCTCGGCATCGGCGCCAATACCGCCATCTTCCGCGTACTCGACGCGGTAGCGCTGCGCCTGCTCCCCGTCCGCGATCCGCAACAGCTGGTGCTCGTCGATACGTATCGCGGCGACACCCACACCGGCTTCAGCTACCCGCTGTTCCGGGAAATGGCCGCGCGTCAGGACGTGTTGGCGGGCCTCTCCGCTTCGAGCGACCTGCCGGTCGAGACCGTACAACTGGCCGGCGGCTCGCCGCTCGAACAGGTTACCGGGCGCATGGTCAGCGGCGCGTACTTCACCACTCTCGGCGTGGAACCGCAGCTCGGCCGGACCCTCACCGATACCGACGATCAGCCGTCCGCCCAGGCCGAAGCGGTGATCAGCGACCGCTTCTGGCATGGCGCCTTCGACGGGCGCGTGCAGGCTCTGGGACAGACGCTGCGGATCAACGGGGCGCAGTTCGCCATTGTGGGCGTCGCTCCGCCGGGCTTCTTCGGCGAAAACGTGGGCACGGCTCCGGATTTCTGGATCGCCCTTTCCATGGCGCCGCGCGTCAACGCAGGCTTCATGATCGGACCGGGCGCCAGGATGATCTCGGTGATGGCGCGCCTGCGGCCGGAAGTCCCGCGGAAGCGCGCCGAAGCCTCGCTGGGCGTGCTGTACTCGCAGCTCTTCTACCTTGCGGCGCAGACTAGCACCGGCCCGGAGACCTATCGCGTGGCATTTACTTCCGGCAGCCAGGGGCTCCCAGGACTGCGCTCGCATTTCGCCGAGCCGCTCTGGGTGCTGATGACCATCGTCGGTCTGGTTCTGTTGATCGCCTGCTGCAACCTGGCGAATCTGCTGATGGCGCGCGCCACGGCGCGCACCCACGAGATCGGCATCCGCCTGGCTCTGGGCGCCAGCCGCGGACGGCTGCTGCGCCAACTGCTCACGGAAAGCCTGCTGCTGGCGGCAATCGGCACGTCGCTCGGCCTGGCGCTGGCCGTCTGGGGATCGCGCCAGCTCATCGCGCTGGCCGCCGCCGGCGCACCCTGGCAGATCTCGCTCGATTTCGGATGGCGCGTTCTCGCGTTCACCGCGCTGGTGGCCGCCGCCGCCGTTTGCCTGTTCGGCCTGGCGCCGGCCTTCGCCGCCACGCGTCTGGATGTGCACGCGGCGCTGCAGGGTTCGCGCCGTTCCGCCGGCTCCAGCCGCGGCCGGACGGTGTTCGCCAAGTCCCTGGTGGTGGCGCAGATTTCCGTGTCGCTGCTGCTGGTGGCCGCGTCGTCCCTGTTGGTGCGCTCGTTCTGGAATCAACTGCATCGGGATTTCGGCTATCGCCCCGACGGCGTCCTGCTGGTCAACCTGCCGCTCGATCCGCCGACGGCGGCCTTCGCGAAGAACCCCGGCAAGGTGCAGGCGCTGTCGGAGCGTTTGGGCGCGCTGCCCGGCGTCCGCTCGGTCGCGCTGGATTTCATGGGCCCGCTGGGAACCTGGCAATACACCAGCCGGGTCTCGCTTCCCGGCCGTCCCTCGCAGGACGGCGACAATGCCCACATGGCGTTCGTCTCGCCCGCCTTTTTCGAGACGCTGGCTATCCCAATCGTGGCCGGCCGCCCTATTAGCGCGGCCGACGTTGCCGGCCAGGAGCCGGTCGCCGTGATCAGCCAGACCGCCGCGCGCAAGCTGTTTGGCGACGCCAACCCCATCGGCCGCCTGGTTGCCGAATCAGCAGTATTCGACAGCCGCAACACCATGGAAGTGGTGGGCGTGGCGCGCGACGTCCACGCCGCCAATCCGCGCGATCATTTCGACTTTCTGATCTATCGCCCGCGCGGCGGCACGCACAGTCTGGTCACCTCCATCGAGCTGCGCACCGCCCGAGATCCGGCCACGCTGGCCGCGCCCGTGCGCCGCGTGCTGCAGGAGGTGGCCGGGGTGCGCTCGGCGCAGGTACAGCCAGTGTGGGAAGCCTTGCGCTCGCACCTCGGCCAGGAACGGCTGATGGCGGTGCTCTCGGGGGCTTTCGGCGCGCTGGCGCTGCTGCTCGCCAGCATCGGATTGTACGGCGTGATCGCCTACGGCGTGGAGCGCCGCACGCAGGAAATCGGCATCCGCGTAGCGCTGGGCGCCACCCGATCGCAGATTTCCGGCTTCCTGATGCGCGACGTCGTCCGTCTGCTCGGCTGCGGCTTGCTGCTGGGCGGCGCGGCGACTCTCGTGTTGGCGCGATCGATCCGCGCGCTGCTCTTCGGCCTGGCTCCGCACGACCCGGTGATGCTGCTGTCGGCCGCCGCAGTCCTCAGCGTGGTCGCGGCGATTGCCGGCTATGTCCCCGCCCGCCGCGCCGCGCGGCTGGACCCGATGACGGCACTGCGCCGGGAGTGATTCGTCCGGTTCCGCGCCGGGGAATCCCGGAAACGAACACTTACCAGGACGGCGGGAACGGAATCGCCTTTGTTTGGAAAAGCATAACAGGGCCTGAGACTTGCCAAGACCGGTGGAGGAGAACTGGGATGGTGGAAACAACCCTTACGTTCCTGCGTGAGCTGAAATCGGCGGCCCGTTCGCTGGCCCGCTCGAAGGGCCTTTCGCTGGCCGTCATACTGACCCTGGCGTTGGGAATCGGCGCCAATGCCGCCATGTTCAGCCTGGTGCGAGGAGTGCTGCTGCGTCCGCTGGTCAACCGCGACGAAGCCCGCCTCATCTACATCCGGCAGACGGCCAACGGCGGCAACATCAGCTTCTCTATTCCGGAACTCGACGATCTGCGGTCGCGAGTGAAGAGCCTGAGCTCGTTCGGCGATTTCTCCACCATCGGGTTCGCCATGGCGGGGCTGGGCGAACCGCGCTCGGTGCAGGCCGGCGTGGTGGGGGGATCCTATTTCCAGGTGATGGGATTGCGGCCGGTGCTCGGCCGGCTGCTGGATGCGCGCGACGACGGTCCCAAGGCGGCCGGCGCGGTGGTGTTGACATATCGTTTCTGGTCGACAGCCTTGCACAGCGATCCCTCGGTGCTGGGGAAAACCGTGCGCCTCGGCTCCTTCGTGGATACGCGAACGGCCACGGTGGTGGGCGTCCTGGAGCCGTGCGTCCCGTATCCGCAGGACACGGAGATTATCGCCAACGTGGTGACCAGCGCGCACCATCTCTCGGCGACCATGGTGACCGCCCGCATGCACCGCATGACGGATGTCTTCGCGAGGCTGGCGCCGGGCGCGGATTTGCCGGCGGCGCGCGCCGAGTTGGAATCGGTCTACGGGGCCATGAAGCGGGAACATTCCGAGTCGTACTCGGACAGGCCCAATTACCGTATCGGCGCGGTGCGCCTACGCGATGAGCTGACGTCGGGGGCGCGGACCATCCTGCTGGTGCTGATGGCGGCCTCGGTGCTGGTGTTCCTGATTGCCTGTTCCAATGTGGCCAACCTGATCCTGGCGCGCAGTGTGCGGCGCGAGGGCGAACTGGGCATCCGCGCGGCGCTGGGGGCCAGCACGGTCGACCTGCGGCGCACGCTGCTGGCGGAGAGCCTGCTGCTGTGCGTGGCGGGCGCTGCCCTGGGAATGGCGATTGCACGGCCGATGGTGGCCGTGCTGGCGCGATACGCGTCGCGGTATTCGGTGCGCGCGCTCGATCTGACGGTGGATTCGAGCATGCTGTGGGTGTCCGCGGGACTGGCGGTGGCTGCCGCCGCGCTGCTGGCGTTCGTTCCACGCCTGCCGCGGTGGGGCGGCGCGCAGGGATTCGGGCTGGTGAACCGCAGCCCGCGCAGCACCGCCGCCACCAATCGGAAGCTGCGGGTGTTTGCGCTGATCCAGATCGCCGCGTCCTTCGTGCTGGTGACTGCGGCCGGCGGCGCCATGAAGACGCTGCTGGCGCTCGAGCTGGCGCAGACCGGCCTGGATACGCACCATGTGCTGGCCGTCAACGTACCCGTGATGCGCGACGGAAAGACGCCTGGGCAGGTGGTGGAGTTCTACCTGGAAGCGACGCGCCAGATCCGCGCGCTGCCCGGCGTTCTGAACGTGGCCGTCACCACGGCCGTTCCGTGGCGCGACGCGGATGGTCAGTTTCCCCTGCAGTGTTCGGCGGACGGGCATGTTCCCGCGCCCGGCGAGGCGACTACGCGCGCCGGGCTCCAAGTGATCTCGCCGGCATTCTTCGCGACGCTGGGGCGGCCGCTTCTGGAAGGCCGCGATTTCGACGAAGGCGACCGCTACGGTGCCGAGCCGGTGGCGATTGTCAGCGAGAGCCTGGCGCGGCGCATGTTCCCCGACGGCCACGCCGTCGGCCATCACATCAAGTGGACCGACCCGGTGCTGCAGTTCGCCCCGTTCAGCGCCCTGTCGCGGCGAATCGTCGGCGTGGCGCCCGATGTCGACAACTCGAATCTGCTGCCTCAGCCAACGTTGACCGTATATCATCCGACCGACCAGGAGCGCCTGTTTCCGGGTGGGCGTCTGATGGTTCACCTTCGCTCCGATCCGTACGCGCTGGTGACGCCGATTACGCGCATCCTGCGCCATCTGTCGGCGGACCAACCGGTGGAGAGCGCGGCGACGTTGGACGACATCCGCGCGCAGGTGCTTTCGCCCGAACGGCTGAATGTGATGGTGTCGGGGGTGTTCGCGGGCGTGGCGCTGTTGATCGCGGTGGTGGGAGTGGCCGGCGTGCTGGCGTTTTCGGTGAGCGGGCGGACGCGGGAATTCGGCATCCGGCTGGCGGTGGGGTCGCAGCCGCGCCATCTGCTGATGCGCGTGATCGCCGAGGGCGCGGCCATGGCGCTCAGCGGGCTGGCGCTCGGCCTGGCCTGCGGGTATTGGCTGGCGCAACTGGCGGGCAGTTTTCTGGGGGATCTGAAAATGCCGGGCGTGGCGCCGATTGCGGGATCCGCTCTGGTGCTGCTGATTGCGGCGGTGACCGCGGCGGCCATACCCGCTGCACGGGCGGCGCGCATCGACGTGATCCAGGCGCTGCGCAGCGAGTGAGCGTGCGCCAGCGGACGTTTCATCCGGCAAACGTACAGCGCTAAGGTCATACACAAATGCAGCTTCGAATCGCCCTCGTGCTGGCGGCGTTGTCTAGTCTCGGCGTCGCCGCCCCGCAAAACCAGACCGATATCGCGTACGTGCAGAACGGCGTCAGGGAAATTGCCACCGATTCCGATAGCGGCGCGCTGATGGTGTTCGGCGAACAGGCGTTTCCGGTGGTCACTGGCCGAGCGCGATCCGGCGGCGCGGAGCCGCTGATCGCCGCCGCGCGCCTGGGCAAAGGACGCATGGTGGTCATCGGCAACACGGACTGCCTGGAGCAGGATGTCCTGCAGGCCGGGGACACGGCACGCATGCTCGCGAACCTCCTGCGTTGGGCCGGAGGCGAGAAGTCCACCCCGAAGATCGGCATCGATCGCATTCCCGGACTGGCCCGGCGCCTCAAAGCGGTGAGCTCCGCGGCGGAGTTGGCGGCGCGCGACATCCAACTGAGCGAGAGGAATCAGGTAGATGTCCTGGTCATCCTGGGGCGAACGGTGACGGCCGCGGACGTCGTACCCCTGCAAGAGTTCGTCCGCGAAGGCGGCGGGCTGGTGACCGGCGGACGGTATTACATGCTCGAGCGGGCGTTTCCCGGTAAGGATCTGGCGGAGATTCCGGTGAGCCGGTTAACCGCGCCGGCCGGCATCTCGTGGGCGCGTAGCGTGGTCCAGCCAACCTCGGGCCGCGGTTTCCGCGTGGAGCCGCCGGCGGAGTTGTCGCAAGCGCGCTGGGCGCTCGACGCCTTCGAAGGGGCCGAAGCAGGCCAGCGGATTCTGACCGCGCGGGAGCAGACACAGGTTTCCACCACGCTCCTCCGCGCGATTTTGGACCTCCCGGCGGATGCGGAGCCGCTCTTCGCAAGGCTGGATCGCACGCTCGCGCCGTTCGCCCGGAGCGCCGTTCCCTCGGCGGCCATTCCCATTACCCAAGACGACGTGCCCTGGCGTCTGGCCATCGCCTGGGCGACTCGCCAACTGCGCTCGGCCGCGCCCGAGAACGTGCGCGCCCATCCCGCCGCCGCCGAGTTCCCCGGCTCCGTACCGGCCGGTGCGCCGCGCGTCGCGGCTACGGTGCGCGTGGAAACCGCGCAAGGCCGATGGGGCTGGTTCGGCACCGGACTGTATGCCGCGCCCGGCGAAGCGATCACCATCGAGGCACCGCGCGGCGCCGTCAATCAAGGACTGGGGATCGAAATCGGCGCCCATACCGACCCGCTCTGGGAACTCGAAGAGTGGAGCCGCATGCCGGAGGTCGCGACATGGAAACCCATCGCCTCCACGGAGACCCGTGTGGCCAGCGCGTTCGGCGGCGCCATCTACATTGCCGTGCCGCAGGGCGGCAAGCTCGGCGATTTCGACGTCAGCATCTCCAACGGAGTGCCCGCTCCGCGATTCATCGACGGCCAGACCAAACTGGAGGAATGGCGCTCGTCGATCCGCAACCTGCCGGCCCCGTGGGCGGAGATCGAATCGGACAAGATCGCGCTCAGCGTGCCCTCCCGATTGGTGCGCGACCTGGACGACCCGGCCGCCCTCATGAGCGTGTGGAACCGTATTTCCGATCTGATCTCGGAATTCTACACCATCCCGCCGGCGCGGTCGCGCGCGGAACGGCTGGTGCCGGACGTGCAGATTTCCGGCGGCATTCAGCACTCGGGCTATCCCGTGATGATGTATCTGTCCAAGGCGCAGACGCTTCTCAGCCGCGACGAGCTGTTGAAGGGACGCGTGGGATACGCGCTGCACAACCGCGCCATGTGGGGCCTGCCGCACGAGCTCGGCCATCAGGCACACAATGTTTCGTGGAGCTTCGAGGGCGCCGAAGAGCCGACGGCCAATCTGGTCGCGCTGTACGTCATGGAGAAGCTCTGCCACGTCCCGGTCGCGCAGAGCCTATTTGCTTCCAAGCAATACCGCGCCGAACAGATGGCCCGATACAACTTCGCCAAGCCCGACTTCGAGCAGTGGAAGGCGGACCGATGGATCGGCACCACCTTCTACGTCCAATTGCAGCAGGCCTTCGGATGGGAAGCTTTCCAGGGCGTGTTTGCCGAATACCGGAAACTGCCGGCGAGCCAGCAGCCGAAATCCGACGCCGAGAAGCGCGACCAGCAGATGGTGCGATTGTCGCGCCAGGTACACCGCAACCTGGGGCCATTTTTCCAAGCGTGGGGCATTCCCACTTCCCAGGCAGCCCGGGCATCGGTGGCGGATTTGCCGGTGTGGCTGCCCGAGGAGCTTCCCGTAGCGAATCGCGGCGCGGCGGGAAGGTAGGGATTTGGGTCCCGCGGCGGCCTATTTGCGCGCGACCAGAACGCGGGAGGGGTAGAGGGTCTGGCGCACGGTGCGGTCGTGCACAATGCGGAAGCGGGAGGACTCGATGAGCTCGGGCACGCGGCGCTCCACCTGGCGTCCCCAGAAGGCGGGGGCGACTTTGCCGGCCACTTTGTAGACGGCATTGAACATGGCGGTGTTCTGGCCGATGAGCACCAGCGTGAGATTGCCGCGATCGCGCAGCACGCGGCGGAACTCGCGCAGCGCGCCGGCGATATCGTCGACAGAGAGGAGCTCCAGGAGATAGCAGCAGAAAACGGCGTCGAAGGTGTCGCCGCGGAAGGGCATGTGGCGCGCGTCGACGGCCTGGCAGTGAGTTTCGGCGTGGGGGAATTTGCGGCGCGCGGTGCGCTGAGTGCGCGCCGCCATGTTGGGCGAGAGATCGACGCCGACGGTGGAACCGGTGGAATTGATGCGCACCAGGCGGCGGAACATCTCGCCGGACCCGGTAGCCACCTCCAGCACTTTCATGCCGTCGTGGACGCCGGATGCCTCCAGCGCGCAGCGGTGCGCGCGGGAATGAAACAACATGGTGGACACCGGATACACCGCCGAAAGCCGGTCATAGACGCGGCGCGTGCGATCGGCGAGCGTGGCGGGGAGGCCGCTCATGGGCCAAACGCGAACCGATTCTTCCAATCTGCTGCTCAATGTCTCTCCTATCTTTCCGATTCACTAGGAAACCGCCGCCAGGGCGGTGTGCAATTCCGGCAGTTCAATTTCGATGCGGGTGCCGCTGCCGGGCTGGCTTTCGATCCACATGCGGTACTCGCCGGCGAACAGCACTTTGAGCCGCTCGTTGACGTTGCTGACGCCGATGCCGTGATCGAGCAGGGTGTCCAGCTTGGTTTCGGGGATGCCAACGCCGTCGTCGGCCACCGAAAGGCAGAGGCGCGATCCGCTGCGGCGGGTGCGGATGCGGATGGTGCCGCCCTCCACTTTGCTGCTCAATCCGTGCTTGATGGAATTCTCGACCAACGGTTGCAGCAGCATGCTGGGCAGAAGCATGTCGAGGGTATCTTCGGCCACGTCTTTCTCGAAGCGCAGCTTGTCGCCGAAGCGGACAACTTCGATAGCCAGGTAATCCTCGATGAAGCTGAGCTCGTCGCGCAGGGCGCTGAAATTTTCATGTTTGCGCAGCAGGCGGCGGAGCACTTTGGAGAGCTTGACCACCATGACGCGGGCCTGGTCGGGATCGCTGCGGATGAGCGATGAGACGGAATTGAGGGTATTGAAGAGGAAATGCGGGTTGATCTGGCTGGTGAGGGCGGCCAGGCGGGCTTCCACCAGCAGGCGCGCCTGCTCTTCCAGTTTCTTTTCGTTGCGCGCGTTGTTCCAGATCTTCAAGGGAATGGTGACCGCGAAAATGGTGGCGGCATAGAGCGCGGCGGTGAACGGCGGGGTATGATCGGGCCAAGTCTGCCACAGTCCGAAGGGACGATGGTCGAAATGGGAGACGCTGAGTTCGCTGCGCAGGAATTCGGCGACCAGGATGCCGGCGCCGAAGAGAAGATGGAACGCGGTGCCGCGATAGTTCCGCGTCTCCTTGAAGAAGCGGAAGATGTTGAGATCGGGAAACGGCGAAAAGCGCCAGATTTCCTCCGGGTTGGGAGCGAGATCGCGCAGCAGGCCGCCCAGCACGCCGACGCCGGCCAGCAACGGGAGGGTGAGCGCCTCGCCATTGAACAAGGCCGGGAGGGCGATGAGGATGCCGGAGAGCAGACCGGCCACGTAGCCGCCGAGAATGCCGGCGAGCAGGCTGCCTTCGAGCGCCAGGTCGGCCGCATAGTAGCTGCCGGTGGCCGGAGAGAGGATGCGGGCGCAGGAGGTCAAGGCGAAAATGATGGAAAGCACCAGGGAAAATACGGTGCGCTGTCCGAGGGTGCGGTTCTCCCGCATCAGCATGGATTTGAAGCGGCTGGACCGCGCCAGGATGCTGGCGATGGAGGCCATCACCCCGAGCTTCACCAGGAGGGAATAGTAGCTTTCCGGCATTCGACGCCGGAAGCCATTATAATAGAGTCGATAAGCTTCTCCCTAACCGGCATGGACAAACTCCCCGCGCTGCGGCTACATCAAGTGGCCGAAGCGGAATTCCCGACACAGTACGGATTCTTCCGAATCTACGGTTTCGAAGGCCATTTCGAAGACTCGGTGGAGGAAGCCGTGGTGCTGCGCATGGGCGATCTGGCGGGCCACGAGCCGCCGTTGGTCCGCATCCATTCGCAGTGCTTGACCGGTGACGTGTTTCATAGCCTGCGCTGCGATTGCCGCGCGCAACTGGAGATCGCGCTCGAGAGCATAGCCAAAGAAGGCCGAGGGCTGCTGATCTACGAGCACCAGGAAGGCCGCGGCATCGGACTGCTCAACAAACTGCGCGCCTACGAACTGCAGGACTCCGGCGCCGACACCATCGAAGCCAACGAACGGCTGGGGTTCGAGAGCGATCTGCGCAGTTATGCCCTGCCGGCGGCGATTCTGCGGTATTTCGACCTTACGGCCATCCGGCTGTTGTCCAACAATCCCGAAAAAGTGGAAGCGGTGGAGCAAGCGGGAGTGCGCGTGGTGGAACGGATCCCGTGCCTGGCCGACGTGCTGGATACCCGCGAGGCCTATCTGCGCACGAAGAAAGAACGCATGGGGCACCTGCTGGAAGATTTCGAGTAGCCGTGGCTGACGGCGCCCGTGGGCACGACGGGCGATGGCGGCCCTGTACCAACCACCTGCTGATGACGCCGGCCTGGCCCGCCGCGGATCCCATGGCGGGCGCCGCGGGTAGCACGCGCATGAGCTTCACGGCGGGGTCGAAGACGGCCACGGATCATGGGGCGGGCAATTTTTGCCAGGCAACGCTGCCCGCGAAGTCGACTACCAGCGGGTCGGGCCGCCTCTCCAGAAACTGCTGGTCTGCGATTCCCTGGAACCGCGAGCGTAAAGCGAGCGGCCCGAGCGAGGCGACGCATTCCCCAAG
>Ga0181529_10003445_pt1 | contig 18001 bp, 13 predicted proteins | sample PEATcosm2014_Bin_36_FD_119763 | JGI IMG/M metagenome (GOLD analysis project Ga0181529, IMG submission 119763) | Peatland microbial communities from MTU Mesocosm Facility, Houghton, MI, USA - PEATcosm2014_Bin10_30_metaG | ecosystem: Environmental > Terrestrial > Soil > Wetlands > Peat | place... | reverse complement strand
TTCACCCGCGCCTGCAAGCCGCGCCCGATGCGCTTCTCCGCCGTCAACTGAAGTCCGTTGTAGTGGCTGTTGGCGCCGGTAGCGAACTGTGTCACTGAAGCGAAGCGCGGATCGGCGGGCGCGCCGTATGGGAACGGACTGAAGCAGCCGGCGCAAACCGTCTGGTACCCGTTGACCTGGGTTGAATAAGGCTGGTTCACCGCGCGCGTTCCGACGTACTGGGCACGCAGATTGCCGGTGTTCCCGAGTTGCCGCTCGATGGCGAAGCTCCATTGCAGGAAGTAGGGCGCCCGCAGTTCGCCATCGGGGATGGCGGCGAGAGCGACCGGCGGCAGACACGTCTGCGGCTTGGCGGCCGCGGCGGCGCAAGACAACGCCCCCTGCCGGAAGCCGCTAAGGAACGCCTGATTGGCCGCGACGGTCGAATCGATGGCGCTGTCCGGCACGCCCGGCGCAATCGCCAGTCCCCCCGCCTGCCCCAGCAGGCCGCCCTGGAAGGTGTTTATGTATGGCGGATTGGCGGCGATCAGATCCACGATGCTGCCGGGCAACAGATCGCTGAACACGCCGAATCCGGAGCGCAGCACCGTCTTCGGCGCGAACTGCCACGAAATCGCGGTGCGGGGCTGCCACAGGAGAAGTGGGGTGGATGCGAACAGCCTGCTCCGGCCGGTGACGATGGCCTGGTTGAGGGGCTGATCCGGATTGTGGCTCGATGCTTCAAACGAGCCGGGCAAACTGGCGATAAGCTGGTGCGGGCTTAGCGGGTTGGTGTTGGTGGCCGTGCGCACGCCCCATGTCCAGGTCACCTTCGGGCCGAACTTCACGGTGTCCCCGGCGAACAGGTCGACATCGAGGTAATCGAATGGCTGCGACGCGGCGGCCGGAAACGCCTTGGTCGCCGTCGACGCCGCGCCGTAGATGAACTGCGCCAGCGTCGTGTAGGTGACCAGCGGCGTGTCGTAGGTGCTGAAGTCGTAATCGTTAATCCGCAGGCGGCGCGAGCTTACGCCGAACCTGAATTGATGGCGCCCCACGGTCCATGCGAGGTTATCGTTGATCTGGAACCGCGTGGCGCGGCGCCCCTGCACCCAGTTGTAATCCAGGCCACCGATTGGGGTGAACGGCGCGCCCGACCCCACTCCCTGAAGCACGATGGGGAAGGCCGCCAGGGTCTTGGCCGCGTCCGCCGGACCAAACAGGCTTTCGTACCAGGAGAATGCCGGATTGAAGTAGTTGACAAGGTTCTGGCTGAAGATGTGGGTGTATCCGGCCGCGAACGAATACAGCGGCTGCGATGAGATCGCATTGAACAGGGGATTGATCGGGTCGGTGTAGGCCGCCTGTAGCCCAGTGTCGGACTGGACGCGGTACCAGACCATGTTGTCCACGTCGATGTTGTGATCGATCCGGGCCGTGACCACCTGTTCGTGGTCGGCGCTCGACTGCGAAGTTGTCCGCCGGTTCGCGCAGCCGTTTCCATTCGGCGGGGCGCCCGCCACCGGGCTGCCATCGGCGTTCAACGGGCAACCCAGCACGGGAAGCGGAGTTCCGGCCGTGTTCGGATACAGCGAGAACATGTTCCTGTAGAACGGCACCAGCGCCGGTGCGGCGGGATAACTCGATCCCGATACCGGGTCGACGCCGCCCTTGGGCAATTGCTGCAACACGTAGCTTTGGAACGCCGCCGTAGGAAGTGTCACCGCGTTGACGATCGGCAGGGCAATCCGCATCTGCTCGAAGTCGCCGAAGAAGAACAGCTTGTCGTGGGCGACCGGCCCGCCTAGACTGCCACCGAAGTGGTTCACGTTCGAGCGCGGCTTGTGACCGCCGGGAGTTGCGTTAGTGAAGTAGTTGGCCGCGTTCAGCCGCGACCCGTTCCATAGCTCGTACAGGTTGCCGTGCAGCGTGTTCGTCCCGCTCTTGGTGACGTAATTGATCTGCGAAGCTCCGTAGCGGCCCTGGTCAACCGCATAGGAGGTTGTGTTGACCGTAACTTCCTCGATCGAGTTCAGTCCCAGGACCAGGTTTGTGGATAGCCCGCTGTTCAGGTTCGTCAGCGGATCGTTGGTCTCCAGGCCGTCCACGATGTACGCATTGGAGAGCGCCGGCAACCCATTGAACTGCACGTTGCCGTAGCCGTTCTGGCCGCCCACGAAATCATTCGACGAGCCGGCCGTGTTGATCAGCGCGCCAGGCGCGAACTGCGCCGGGTAGGTGAGATCGCCGCCAGGGTTCGGCAGGTCCTGGATGGCACGCCCGCTGAGCGTGGTCGTGGTATTCGGGTTTTCCACGTTAATCAGCGGCGCCTCGCTGCCGACAGTGACGTCCTGCTTGGCGGCGGCAACTGCCAGCGTGAAACTCACGGTGCGCGTCTCGCCCAGGCCGGCGGAGACCGATTCGTTGATTTGATCGTCGAAGCCCGCCGCTTGAACGCGCACCGAATACGGGCCGGGGCGCAACTGCGGAAAATCGAAACGCCCCGATTCGTCCGTCTGAACCTGGCGTTTGAGCCCGGTTTCCCGGTGCGTGATGGTCACCGTGGCCCTGGCCACCGCTCCACCGCTCGAATCGGAAACCTGCCCCGTGATGGCGCTGGTGGTTTCCCCTTGAGCCCACAAACGGGGGGTAACCAGCGGAGCGGCGAGCGCCATGCAGAGGATTCCCGCAAGCCTGGCTGCCAGTGTCATATGCCTCATGTTCATATTTAGTCGCGCCTAAATTTTATGCTACACCAACGGAGGATGGATCGTCAAACAATTTGTTTGATTTTCAAGGGCAGGTTCGGGCATAATTTAGTTGTGCCGAACTCCGGGTCTGAGTCCATTGATGATTACCTGAAGGCCATCTTCGAACTGACTGGCCCCGCTGGAGAAGCGGCTGCCAGCAAGGCGATTGCAGAGCGCCTGGGCGTTTCGGCGCCATCCGTAACCGGGATGCTCCGGAAATTGTCCGCTGGGAGGCGTCCCTGTATCGAATATCGGAAGCACCACGGTGCGCGCTTGACTGGCGAAGGCCGAAAACGCGCGCTTCGCATCATTCGCCGGCACAGGCTGGTGGAGCTCTTTCTCTGCCAGGTCCTCGGCTATTCCTGGGACGAAGTACACCAGGAGGCTGAACGGCTGGAGCACTTCATTTCCGAAAAGCTCGAAGAGCGGATCGCTCAAAAGCTGGGAAACCCGGAATTCGACCCACACGGAGACTCGATCCCCAGGAAAGACGGCTCGCTGCCCGAGCGCAAGACGATGGCGCTTGCGGCCGTGCCGCCGGGAAGTTCGGTTATTATCAGCAGCGTGTCCGATCGCGATTCGGAAATACTTCGCTATCTGGAACGGATTGGCACGACTCCAAACCGCACGTTGGTTGTGATCGACCATGCACCGTTCGATGGCCCGACTACAGTGCGGCTGCACGACGAGGCCGACATCCGTGCTCTGAGTCCGAAACTTGCCGCCGCCATATTTGTCCGAATGACATGATGCGGCGGATTCGTCCATCCGGAGCCGCTCGCGGATACGGGCGCGCTCCGGCAGGCGCACTTTCAGCAAAGTCGTAGGCAGCGTCGAACCTGCCGCTAGCTGGAGAGACCGAGCCGGACTCTTGTTCGGTAACGCCGTAGCGCTTATCCGCGCCACGGCGCGTGATGTAGCCCACTTCTCGGAAGTTGCACTTCAGCGGCGCGGTAGATGCATCTTGCCCTATTTGTCGGGCCGTCGGTGGTTTCGCGTGTACTCCCACAAATCCAAGATCACCGTGACTCACTGGGCGAGTCCACCACGCCGCCCGATCACCACAACCAGTGCAGCAATAACGCCGCTACGAATCCGGCGAAAAACGGCAGCAGCCAGTGCATGCCTTGGATGGCGGGCATTGCGTTGACGAACGATCACATGCTCACCCGTCGGTGGCATGGGCACGTTCGCGAGGGCCTTTACCTCCTCTAGCGGCACGAGATTGTCTCCAGGCGTGGGAGGCGGAGCCGCGGCGGTCCGAGACAAAGGCACGCCCCCGGACGGGATCTCTTTCGCGATCTCGGTGCCTGCGGAAGTGGCTGGGGCGACGTTCTTCGACCCGAAATCGGCGACTGCGGCCTGTTGAGTCTTTTGTCGCAGGTAAGCGCCGAATGCAAACAGGCCGAGGATCAAGGTTCCGACGATGAAGATGAGCGCGCCCGCGTGCTTGCTCATCCTCGTCAAGGTGATGGCGATGGAGGAAGATGGCGTTCGAACCCACAACCAAGCCGCGCTCGAGTGCGGAGCTAACGCCGATGCCGCTTCCAAGCAGATTATCGAACGCTTGGTCAATGACGAGGAAGGCCACTTCGACCAGTTCGAGAAGCAGCATGACAACATCAAGCGGTTCGGGCTGAGCTGTCTGGCTCTGCAATCGTTCGGCGGCGCGGCTCCCCAGAGTGCGCCCGCTCCCGGCGAGTAGAGGTTAGGGCGGCGGTTGCCGCCCATTGACCATCACCCGGCGCGGCATGTTTTCAGAATCCGAACTTAACGGTCAGTTGAACGAGTCTCGGAGGGGCCGCGGCGACACTTTGACCGAAGTTAGCGCTGCTGATGTTTCCGTTCACCGCCGCTGGGCCATAGAACTGTGCGTGGTTGAAGACGTTGAATGCTTCCATCCGGAACTCCAGCGTGCGCGATTCTGATAGCCGAACAGTTTTGTGCAACGCCAGGTCGAAGTTGGCGATTCCAGGACCGTAAAAGAAGCGGCGCGCGGCCGTGCCCAGTTGACCCAAATCCGGCAGGTTGAAGAGGGATGTGTTGAATGCCTGCCGCCCGTTCCGCGGATTGGTATTGACTGCGAGATCGCCCGGCGTGTAATCTGGCGTGTCCACGCCGTTGTTGTTGATGCCATTTGGAATCGTGCCTAACAGGGACGTGTCGTTGTTGTTGAACAAGGTGACCGGCAGCCCGGTGCAGAACCTCGTGATTCCGGCTAGTGACCACCCTTCGGTTACCTGGTTCCGCAGATGGATGAACTTGCTGAACGGCAGCCTCCAGTTGTAGCTGGCGACGAAGTTGTGCCGCATGTCGAAAGCAGAGAGAGCTCTGCTCAGTTGTGGGTTGAGCGGATTGACTGCCTCGGCCAGACTGGAGGACTGATCGAGAGACTTGCCGAAGGTGTAGGCCAATAGTAGTTCCAGCGAGGGACTGGCATGCCGGAGAGACACTTCCAGCGAGTTGTAGTTCGAGTTGCCGATGGTCTTCTGATAGGTGACGGCCGCGAACTGGGAGGTGAACGGTCCTCGGGTGCCCTGTATCGTCTGGCCGGAGCGTGTGACGTAGGTGCCACTCTCGCCAAAGGGGCCGCAGGTGGCCGTTCCTGGTGCGATGTTCTCCGTCTGGCTGAGGCTCAAACACAGCGCGGGATTGCCGGGATTGGCGGAAATGAGAACCAGCAGGTGGTGCGCCTGGGTGCCCACATAGCTGGCGCTGAGCGTTGTGTTCGGCGCCAGTTCCCGCTGCAGCGAGACCGTGTAGCTCTCGCTGTAGGGCGTCACGTCTTTGTGGAAGAACGACGGCACGCCGGTGACCGGCAAGTACTGGGACCAGTCCAGTGTCGAGTTTGGGTTCCCCCGCGATGCGCCGGCAGCCGGAATCGGTTCCGGAAACCGCTGGCCAACGTCTTGTCCGGTGGACGCGGTGACGAAGGGCGTGGCGAACAGCGGCGGCGCGAAGCTGTTGTAGTCGTATCCATATGGCGGATTGGCGCTCATGATTCCCGCCGATAGGCCTTCAAACGCGGTGTAGAAGAGTCCGTACCCCGCCCGGATGCTGGTCTTGGCATTCGGCGAGAACGCGAGGCCGATACGAGGGGCGAGGTTGGTGTGCTTGGCCGGTGCCAGAGTGTCGGGAATGCCTGGGTCACCAGGAAACACCAAGCCCGCGGGTGCGCCGGGATACACAATCGACTGTTGCCCGGGGACAAGCGTCTGGAGTTGGTTGTATTTCTCGCGCCAGGGGGGCAGCAAATCCCAGCGCAAGCCGTAGTTCAGTGTCACCTTGGGGCGAACTTGCCAACTGTCCTGGCCATAAAGCCCCACGTACTTGTTGCGGAGGTAGAAGGGCTTGGAATCGCCCTGCGCATAGCTGCTAGGGACGCCCAGAAGAAAGTCGGCGAAATCCGAGCCGGTTTCGGTTCCCTGGAACAGGGAGGATCCGTTATAAATCGCATCGGGGTTGACGTTGACCTGGTCGTAGTGGATGCTCGCGCCGACTTTCAGTATGTGCTTGCCCGTTACCTTGGAGAAGTTGTCCGACCACTGATACGTGTTGTTGGTCTGGACGGCGTTGGTGGTGGGGACCCCGATGGTGAAGTCGTTGAAGGAGACATTCTCGATGCCTTCGATCTTGGGGGCGAGCGCCACAATTCCGGGGTTTCCGGCGCCGTCCACGAAGCCTTGCGAAGCGAGTGTGGGTCCGACGCCGCCCACCGGGTTGCCGATGTGATTGGCGGTCCGCATGTAGCCGAGACGCAGTTCGTTAACGGCGGCCGGGCCGAAGGTGGTGGTCAGGCCGAGGGTTGCCAGTTGTGCCCGGCCGAGTGAGATGGCGTTGAAGCCCGGCACGTTGGCGCCGCCCTGTCCGGTCGGGTAGGGGTTGTCCAAGGTGTAATCGTCGGAGAAGTAATAAGCCGACAGAGCGCCCCAGCGGGTATTGTTGTCAATCCGGATTGCGCCTTTGTCATCACGCAGATCCTGGTTGTATGCCGACGTGGAGAATGTGTTCCCGCCCCGGTTCGGTTCCGGGATGAACCGTAGTAGCGCCTTGGCGGGCGCGGACCAGACGCGCTGCGGAATCTGGGCATTCGGCAGGACGCACTGCGCCGACGTCACGCATCCGTCGAAGTAATATGGCTCGCCCGGCTGTACTCGATAGCCGAGCTTTTGGGAAAGTAGGTTCGCCCAGTACTGACCGTCGACCTTGCCGGTGAGCGTGCTTGCGGTGTCGGAGAAGTCGCCGGCCCGGTTCTGTAAGGAGGGAACGGATATGAGACCAGTCTCCACACCCTGCGTCATACGCGTCCCCTGATAATCCGTGAAGAAGAAGGTCTTGTCTTTCCGAATAGAGCCGCCCACTGTGCCGCCAAACTGGTTGCGGTCATAGCTGGCGCGCTCGGCGGCGAAATAGTTGCGGGCGTCCAGGCTGGTGTTCCGAAGAAACTCAAACGCGCTTCCATGAACTTCGTTGGTACCGGATTTCGTCGTCACCATGACCTGCCCACCGCTGAAGTTGCCGTACTCGGCGTCGAAGTTGCTTGTGAGCACGCGAAATTCCCGGATCGAATCGAGGTTGGGCACAATCGCCGCTCCCATGTTGAAGTCTTCCTGCGCTGAGGTGCCGTTTACGGTGAAGCCATTGGCAGTCTCCCTCTGGCCGCTCACCGACATGTTTCCGGGATTGAGGTCCCCGGATGGCGGCGTATTGGTGCACCCGGACATCACAACTGCGTTCGGCTGTTGGGAGTTGGCAGGGATGACACCGGGCTGCAACGCCAGCAGGTCCGTATAGCTGCGGCCGTTGATGGGAATGCTTGTCATTTTTGTGGCGCTGATCAGCTCCCCCATCTGGGTGTTTGCCGTCTCCACCTGAGCAGGCGATTCGCTCACTGTCAGCGCCTCCGAATGCGCTCCCAGGATTAACTCGATGTCAATCCTCAGCGCGGCGCCCGAGGTGACGTCCAGCCCCGTTCTCTTGAATGGCTTGAATCCCGGTTGCTCAACCAGCAACTCATAGGGGCCGCTCGGCAAGGTGGGAAAGGCATAAAACCCTTCCCTGTTCGCGGAGGCTTTCAGCGCAACTCCCGTCTCCGTGTTGCGAGCAACTACCGAGATATCTGGCATCACAGCCCCGCTTGGGTCCGCAACGGTGCCCGCGATGCTGCCCCCGGTTCCCGCGAGGCCCGAACGATTAGCCGCAAACACGAGTAGGATCAGAAGCATCGCACGCTTCAGAGCGATCGCCGTAACGCTTCTCACTTTGGACTCCATTCCGTTTTCCTCTTTTCGGTCTTTGCCCGATCTTCCGCCGCCGATCCATCTACGTGGCGCAGCCAGGTGATGATTTGCCAACGCTGTGGCTCGGGCAAATGTGCAAACGATGGCATACCCGTATGAAGCGATCCGTTGCGCAGGGCCCAGAACAGAGCACCAGGCCGCGACTGGTAGATTTCCGCCTGATTGAGCGGTGGGACTTTGCGCCGTCCTTCGCGGTTTTCACCATGGCATGCCGCACACTCCCGTGCGTACAGCTTTGCGCCCGCTCGCAGCGTCCGCTCGTTGGCCTCCAGCGGGTTGCGCATATTGGCAGCGCTTGGCGGGGCCTGATGCACAAGACTTGCTCCCTGGCACCAGACGGTGGCAAGCACGCAGCCAGTCAATAGAGAAACAATCCGGCTCATGGTCGGCCCCCACGGAAGAGACTGCGTGCCGCGCGTCCGAATTGCGCGATCTCGTAAGACACACCGAATCGCAGCAGAAAGCGGGCGCTTTGTTCGGTGACCCCGAAACCCGGTGAGACCTTGAACGTCGTGCCGTTCGCCAGCGTCCAGGCGAGCGTCGGCGCCACGTAATGTGAGGTTTCGTGGAGTCCAAAACCCTCGTGGGTTCCGAGGCCGCCATACACTTCCACGCCAGCTTGGAAATTCTCAAGGCAGAGGTCGCACCTGTCGGGGCTGGCGCTCAGTGCGAGCGGGCGGCTGACGCCGGCAGCGTATCCGAACTCATACGGCGCATGCCGGACGTTCTTCTCCGCGATGAAATTCTCCGCGATTGTCCAGCCTTTGAAATGACTGCTCAGGATCAGTTTTGCCTCAACTTCTCTCTTCTTTTCGTATCTGGAATCAGCGTTCGGGGCCGTGAGATCATCTGTGCCGTCATGGCCCACTACTTCGAGTAGGCCCTTATTTGCGCCGTTGATATTCTCAAATTCGACATAAAGTACGGGGTTGATCCAGTGCTCGCGCGGCAGCACGCGAAACCGATTCTCCCAACGATACCCGGTGAACAATGCGCTCTCATTGCGGGTGGCCTGTCCGTCAAGGTACAGCTCAGTGGTCCACCAGGCAGTCGCGCCGTACTCGAGTTCCGTCACACTACCCAGAAAACGGTTGCCATCTCCAGGCTTGCCCGTCACATTCTTGGTGGCAATCTCCAGATTGCGCGGTTCCTCCATCTGGTGGGTGTACGTAATGAAGAAAGGGCCTTCGGCTGCGTTCAGACCAGTGGCGGCCGCCAATAGAATGAGCCAAGCGCCTCCCCGAGCGATGTGTAAAGCTCTCTGCGAAGGGTTACCAGTCATCTACTCTTTCTCTCCTTTGAGAACCGCGACTGGCGACCTAGAATGGAAGAGGGTCGTCAGCCTGCGGGTTGTCGATTTCCCGAGGCCGGGCGGCGCGCTTCGCCAAAAGACAGCCGTCCGGCCTCGCTCTGATACCGCTAACAATTCGGTCCGTCGCGCTTGCAGCAGGTCTCCTCTCCGCATTCCGCGCAACTGGTTGCAAGGGCGCAGCACTGGCTGCACCGCCCCCCGATTTCCAGGCGAGTGACCCGAATACGAAATCCCTTCTGACGCGATATCTCCGCCTTGAGACGTTCGAACAGGGGGCTGGTGAATTCCTCGATCCGGCCACACTGGAAACAAGCCAAATGCATGTGGTCGATGTTCGTCTTCGCCTCGTAAAAGTGCTTCTCCCCATTCAGGTGCATGAGGTCGAGCTCATCGATCAGCCGCAGTTTCTTCAGAAGCTCGATGGTGCGGTAGACAGTCGCCCGGTTGATGCGCTCGTCACGCTTGCGCGCCAAACCTAGCAGTGTAGCGGCGTCCAGGTGGCGGGCGGCTTCCTGAATCGTTTCGATCAAGATCTTCCGCTGGCCGGTGATGCGGATGCCACGTAATCCGAGCTCTTGGAGCAACGATCGGCGTTCTAAAGTGTCTGTCTTCATATGCGACTAGTTGCGACTCTGTCGCAACTATCCTTGAAAGCTCATTAGAACCGATTCTGCAACTCAGTGTCAACTGGAGAATGCGAGAATCGGCTCAACAGTTCTGAAACAGCTTCCAGCGGCGACGGCTGTTGGCGTGGAGGGGAGAGTGCTCACGCACTCTGAATCTGCTTGAAGCGCTCCCAGCGACAACCCAAACAGAATTCTTGACAAAGTCTCACATTAGAATTATTCTTGATGTTTCATGGACACCGACGCCATCAAACGGTGCCTAGAGGGCAGCGGGTTGCGGTGCACTCCGCAGCGCTACGCCGTGATGGCATTCCTGGTGGAACACGCCGGTCACCCTACGGCTGCGGAGATCTTCGAAGCAGTAAATCGTGCAGATCCGCGCTCCTCAAGAGGCACAACCTATAACAACCTGCGGGACTTGGTGCAGGCGGGTCTGGTGCGTGAAGTGGCCGTCGAGGGCCGCGCCGCGCGATTCGACGTGAAAGGCATGCGGCACCACCACTTCATCTGCGACCGCTGCGGCAAGGTTGAGGACATGGAGTGGTACGACGTGCCGAGACCTGTGCCAGGTTCCCTCGGTAAGCGGGTTCTTCGGGAATGCGAACTCAATCTCCGTGGGCTTTGCGCGGAGTGCGGTCCGCGGCAAGGTTCCCGTTGAGTTTCGTGCGAGTGTGGATACCGGGTAAATGGCCAGCGCCCGCAACGCACGGCCAGCGGCGATTGCGCGGATGGGAAGGCCGGGAGGGGTTTGTATCCGGTCTCAGTACTTCATAGAGTCATTGAAAGGAGCCTAATCAAATGTCAACCGAAGCCAAGTGTCCGCTCCATCACACCTCAGGCAGCGGCACGTCGAACCGCGACTGGTGGCCGAATCAGTTGCGTCTGGAAATCCTGCGCCAGCACTCGGATCTCTCCGATCCGATGGGCGAGGATTTCAACTACGCCAAGGAGTTCGAGAGCCTGGACTTCGAGGCTTTGAAGAAGGACCTCCGCGCGCTGATGACCGCCTCACAGAACTGGTGGCCGGCGGACTTTGGCCACTACGGCCCGCTGTTCATCCGCATGGCTTGGCACAGCGCCGGCACGTACCGCACCAGCGACGGCCGTGGCGGCGGCGGCCATGGTAATCAGCGCTTTCCACCCCTCAACAGCTGGCCCGACAACGTAAGTCTCGATAAAGCGCGTCGGCTGCTCTGGCCCGTCAAGCAGAAGTATGGCCGCAAGCTCTCCTGGGCCGACCTCATAATCCTCACCGGCAATGTCGCCCTGGAATCGATGGGCTTCCAGCCCTTCGGCTTCGGTGGTGGCCGCGAGGACATTTGGGAACCGGAACAGGATGTCTTTTGGGGCGCTGAGCGAACCTGGCTTGGCGATGACAAACGTTATTCAGGAGAGAGGGATCTTGATAACCCGTTGGCTGCCGTCCAGATGGGCCTGATCTACGTCAATCCGGAGGGGCCGGGCGGCAATCCGGACCCGGTTGCGGCGGCCAAGGACATCCGCGAGACATTCGCCCGCATGGCGATGAACGACGAAGAAACCGTTGCGCTCATCGCCGGCGGTCACACCTTCGGCAAGACACACGGCGCGGGCGACTCGGCGCTGGTGGGGCCCGATCCGGAAGCGGCGCCCATGGAGCAGCAAGGCCTCGGCTGGAAGAGCCGCTTTGGAACGGGCAAAGCCGGCGATGCCATCACCAGCGGCCTGGAAGTCACCTGGACCAAGACGCCGACGAAATGGAGTAACGATTTCTTCGAGCATCTGTTCGGCTACGAGTGGGAACTGACCAAGAGCCCGGCCGGCGCGCAACAGTGGCAGCCCAAGAATGGCGCGGGCGCGGACACGATTCCGGACGCCCACGATCCGTCCAAGCGCCGGGTGCCAACCATGCTGACTACTGACCTCTCCTTGCGTTTTGACCCTGCCTACGAGAAGATTTCGAGGCGCTTCCTGAAGCATCCGGATCAGTTCGCGGACGCATTCGCCCGGGCCTGGTTCAAACTGACTCACCGCGACATGGGTCCGCGCGCGCGCTATCTCGGCCCGGAGGTTCCAGCCGAAGAACTCATCTGGCAGGACCCGATCCCGCCGGTGCATCACAAACTGATCGGCGCGAAGGATATCGCGGCCCTGAAGGCGAAGATCCTCGCATCCGGGCTGTCGATCTCCCAGTTGGTGACGACGGCCTGGGCTTCGGCATCGACCTTCCGCGGTTCAGACAAGCGCGGCGGGGCCAACGGGGCGCGCATTCGCCTGGCGCCGCAGAAAGACTGGGAAGTGAACCAGTCGGCCCAGCTCGCGAAGGTCCTGCGGAAGCTGACGGCCATTCAGAAGGAGTTCAATGCAGCCCAGGCCGGAGGCCCGCCCTCGAAGACCAAACAGGTCTCATTGGCCGACCTGATCGTCCTGGGCGGCAGCGCGGCCATCGAAGCGGCCGCCAAGAAGGCCGGTCACAACGTGACGGTTCCCTTCAAGCCGGGGCGGACGGACGCTTCGCAGAAGCAGACCGATGCGGAGTCCTTCGCCGTGCTGGAACCGGTCGCCGATGGATTCCGCAACTACGCGAAGGGCAAGTACGCCGGAGCGGCTGAGCATTTTCTGGTCGACCGCGCGCAACTGCTCACGCTGATCGCGCCGGAGATGACGGTTCTCATTGGCGGTCTGCGTGTCCTGAACGCCAATTTCGGTCAGTCGCAGCATGGAGTCTTCACGAAGCGGCCGGAGGCGCTCACCAACGACTTCTTCGTGAACTTGCTCGACATGGGCACCGAGTGGAAGGCGGTATCTGAGGCTAATGACGTGTTTGAAGGGCGCGACCGCGCGACCAGTGCAATCAAGTGGACCGGTACACGTGTCGATCTTGTTTTCGGTTCGAACTCCCAGCTCCGGGCACTCGCAGAAGTGTATGCATGTGATGATTCGAAGGAGAAGTTCGTGAAGGACTTCGTGGCTGCGTGGAGCAAGGTGATGAACCTAGATCGCTACGACCTCGCCTGAGGTTGGCAGGAAGGAGAGCGGTCAGCTTTGGCTATCGCCCCGGTTCTTGCTGTTTGGTTCGGCAGCCGAAGTTGGCCACTCTCCTTGGCTCGATCGGGGGCGCGCGCTATCTGATCTGCTCAGCATGGCCGCCGCCCCGGAAGTTAGGCCGAATCAATCCCGCCGAGTCGGCATCGGGGCCGCAACGTGGACAGCATCGAAGCGCTGGCTCTCACCAAACCCAACGCAGGACTACGCCCATCGCAATTCCCGCAACAAACACGAGCAGAGCGATCTTCCAGTCGATTGGCGCCTCCTCACTCGACGCCGCGGATGTCAGCTTCACGATGCATTTCTCCATCTCGGCGTGCAGCTCGACGTTGATCTGGCGGTGGGTCTTCGCCAGCGCCGCGCCGGCGTGCTCTTGGACCCGCTCGAAGCTCGACACGAACTCCGTTGTCGCGGTGCGAATATGGCTGGCGAGTTCTTTGATCGAGTCTTCGAGGACCAACTGGTTTAGCGTCACCAGGGCGAACGCCGCGTCGTCCGGCTTCAGCAGAATGTGGTGCCTGGCTGCAACGGCGGCAATCAGGCGGTCGATGTCTGGTGCTGGTTGTCTCTCCGCCATTGGCTACACCAGCATTAGGCTGTCCAGTTGATCGAACAGGTCACGGCGGATGATTTCCAGCCGCTGCTTCGAGACGAGCGAGAAGTCCTCGCTCTGAATTGCCGCGTCGAATGTGAGGCGGCGTTGCAGCATCTCTTTCACGTCGTCACCGAACGTGTGGTGGTTGCGCTCGCGGATCGTAATGGTGCCGAGAACCCTCGCGGCGTGATCCCGCGCCACCTGCAGTTCGTCGAATGGTCGGCCGTCCTTGCCGTTGGTTTCGCCGAAATACTCGTTGAGCCAGACGACAATGTTCCTTCCTCCGCTGGTTTCCGCGACCTTCGAGAAGCCGTTGAGCGTGTCGCCCATCGCTTGACCCCCGGTAACGACAGAGTGAATATAGGCGCGGCGGTTGTGCGCGGCCAGGAACCCGACGATTTCGTTTTCGAGCATGTAGTTCCACAGCGGGACGAACGTCGTGGCGCCGGTGTCCACGACGCACACTCCGGGCTCGCCGCAAAGCCGTTCCACGAGCGCGTCGAACTGCTTCTCGTTGATCGTCCCGCGTTTCAGCACGTTGAGATGCTCCGCGCCGAGCCCTTGGTACTGGGCGAACGTGGCGTTGACCGGGTCGGTGTCGAAGCAATGCGTCGCCCATCCGGCTTCGCGGAAGTACTGCACCAGGATGGCGGCGATGAAGCTCTTGCCGACGCCGCCTTTGCCTTGAAGGACGAAATGGACGCTGTTAGTCGTTGTCGTTTCAGAATTGCTCATGAGTGTTCCTTTCATTCCAGTAGGTTCTTATTGTTTGAGAAGGGGTCATACTCGAAACCGGATTCCCGTTTCCGCTTTCGCTGTTCTCGCGCGGAAGCGTATGGGTCCGTGACGGGCGTTGGCGGCGCGGACTCGGCTGGTGCAACCGGAGCCGGCTGCGCGGCCGGGCTGGGCATCGCTCCCGCAGTCGCTTTCCGCGCGAGCCTTTGGCGGATTCGGTACACGTAGACCCGGAAATGCACGTATGGCATCTCGATACCGTCCTTGCGCAAGGCCGTCCACACATCGCACAGCCGCCAACCGCGTTCCAAGGCCGCCGAAATCTGCGGCCATGCCCACAGTACTTTTCCCGCAGTCGTTGCGGGCGGTATTCCCGGCAACTCAGCCAGGTGTCGCAGGGACTGGCTGGACAGTTTCTCGCCTCCATCAGGACTCATTCCGGTCTCAAAAGGGAGGGCGCGGGAAAGACACTTAGAGACAGGCCCGGAAACAGATTGTGTACCGAAAGTAACCGTTTGTGTACTGGCGGTAACAGGCGAGGCGCGAAAATGCCTCCCAAATCGAGGCTGGTAACAGATAGTAACCGAATGTAACAGCCAGCCCCCACCATCCCACCCAAAACACACGGTAGTGGAACATAAAGGGGAGCGTACGCTCCCCCTTGAAAGCGGCGTCATTGTGCTGCCAGTCAGTGGGTTAACCAGTATGCGCCCGCGCGGCCCGCGTACTACAAGCGAATACAGGGTGTTTTGGTGTCTCAAACGACGCGATCCGCGGCCTTACCGGTAGAGGGAAACAACGCGATGAACCCACGCACGATCCGGTGCAGCGCCGACTTGGACAAACGAATCGCGAAGGCAGCGAAGGAGGCGGGTTTTGGTTCCGACAGCGCCTTCATTCGAGCGGCGATTGAGAATGAACTCCGGCGGCGTGGCGCAGACGCGCCGCACGACGACAGCGCCGCCGCAGCCAGCTTCGAGCGCGTCTCTCTCGATATCCGCCGGTTGGCGACTGGCCAACAGGCCCTATTCGCATTCGTTGATGCGCTCGCGAAGACGGTACTGACCTGCGTCCCGGAACCTTCGGGCGAGGCTTATCAGCAGGCGATAGCACGAGCAAAGGCGCGGTACGACCGTTTCCTCAAGAGCGTGGGCAGCGGCCTGAGCGGCGAGTCAGGCAAGGCGTTCAAGGAGTTGGCCGAACATGCCGGCAGATGAACGGGAGTTTCGAATTCGGCCGCAGGCCCCGAAGGTCAAGAAGCACGGTGGCGGCGGCCGAGGCTGGTCAATTGCTTTCAAAACCGTGATGCACTACGCTCGCATGTCCCGGCATCTGGGGCCTGGCGGGGCTTCCGGCGGCGGGCGCGCAGCCAGCCGCTTCCGCCAGCGATGCGCGGTACGGGTGACCTACTCGCCCAACCGCATTTCAGGCCAGTGGCTAGCCCACGGGAAGTACATCTCGCGTGACAGCGCCGTAAAGACATCCGAGACCGAGCCGGGATTCTCCGCAACGGCGGAGTCCGTCGATGTTGCCGACACGCTGGACACTTGGCAGTCCGCTCGCGATGAACGCGTCTTCAAGCTGATCTTGTCCCCGGAATTCGGCGACCGCGTGGACTTGCAACGCCTCACACGCGAGATGATGAGCCGGATGGAGACCGAGCTTTCGAGAAAGCTGGAGTGGTGCGCGGTAGCCCACTTCAACACCGAACATCCGCACGTGCATGTCGCACTTCGAGGCCGGGCGGATGGCCGCGCACTCCGGCTCGACCGGGCGTACATCAAGTTCGGTGTCAGGATGGCGGCAGAAGACCTGTGTACGGCCCAAATCGGGTACCGGACAGAGTTGGATGCTGTCGAGGCGGAACGACGGGAGGTCGGTGAGCAGCGGTTCACGTCGCTGGATCGGATGATCGGTCGCGCCTGCGAAAACGCCACGGATTCGGCGATTCCATCCGCAGGGCCGCAGTTCGTCTTTGCCCTTACTGTGCCGGATCGGGAAGCGCCGGATTCGGTGCATATCCGGCAGCGTCACCTTGCTGCCAGGCTGGTCCATCTTCAGAAGATGGGACTGGCGGAGCCGACCGCACCGAACGCTTGGCGCGTCCGGCGCGACTTTGCCGGAGTACTTCGCGCCATGCAGAAGGCGCAGGATCGGCAGCGGCTGCTCCACGTTCATGGCGCCCTTCTTTCCGACGACCGGCTTCCTCTGGTTGTAACCAACCCGCGGCGCACCCCAGCGCTCGATGGCAGAGTGCTCACGCACGGTGAAGATGACTCCGGCCGGCAGTACATTCTGCTGGAGGGGACCGACGCCCAGATTCACTTCATTTATCACACGCCTGAAATAGCCGCCGCTTGGGCGCAAGGGAGACTCAAGCCGAACGCGTTCGTGCGGTTCCGGCGTCTTTTTGGCGAGGGTGGACGCCCGATCATCGAGACAAAGGATCTCGGTGATGCCGACCGCCTACTCAAAGACAAGACCCATCTCAGGAATGCGGCCCGAGACATGAATCGACCTGGAGTTGTCCCAGCCGCAGAAGGTTGGGCCGGATGGCTCGGCAGATACCAAACTGCAGTCCGTGAAGTCCAACGCGGCTTAGAAAACCGCCGCAGCAGGCCCAGCGGCCCCCAGCGGAATTGATGGGAAGTGGGAAGTAACCTCAGCAATTAGCAGTGTGACTGGCTCTCTTGTTCCCCTGGGTTCCATCTAAATGGAATAAAATCAGATGTCTACCCAGCCATGGCCGACACGCCGGAACAGCAGGCACGCCGCGAGATCGATCAGCTCCTGATCGCTGCGGGCTGGCTCGTCCAGGACCGGCGGCAGACAAACATCGCCGCTGGACGTGGTATTGCCATTCGCGAGTTCCCCCTGAAAACTGGCCACGGGTTTGCTGATTACATGCTTTACGTGGACGGCGCCGCCGTGGGCGTAGTTGAAGCCAAGAAGCAAGGGGTTCCGCTGACTGGTGTAGAGTTGCAGTCCGCAAAGTACACGACCGGACTTCCGGACCACCTGCCGGCCCCACGGCGTCCGCTGCCCTTCTGCTACGAGTCCACCGGCGCGGAGACGCGGTTCACCAATCTTCTCGAACCGGATGCACGCAGCCGGAACGCGTTCGCCTTCCATCGGCCAGACACTCTCGCGGACTGGCTGATGAAGGAGATTCAATCGCCAGGCTCAACGGTGAAGGCGCGGATACGAAGGATGCCCCCGCTCGCAACCGATGGTCTGTGGCCGGCGCAGGTGCGTGCGATCCACGGTCTCGAGGCCTCACTCGCCGACGGCCGCCCACGATCTCTGATTCAGATGGCGACGGGCAGTGGCAAAACGTTCACCGCCTGCAATTTCGTCTATCGTCTGGTGAAGTTCGCAGGTGCGCGGCGGGTCCTGTTCCTGGTAGACCGCAACAACCTTGGCCGGCAGACCTTGAAGGAGTTCCAGCAATTCCGAACACCCGACGACGGCCGCACGTTCACAGAACTCTACAACGTTCAGCATCTGGTCTCCAACAAGCTCGATCCGGTAGGCCGGGTCGCCATCACGACCATCCAGCGGCTCTTCTCCATGCTGAAGGGCGATCCGGACCTGGACCCGGCGCTCGAAGACGGGTCCGCCTTCCAGGCCAATCCACTCGTCTCGCAGCCCATCGAAGTCGGTTACACCCCTCGTGT
>Ga0181529_10003444_pt1 | contig 18003 bp, 16 predicted proteins | sample PEATcosm2014_Bin_36_FD_119763 | JGI IMG/M metagenome (GOLD analysis project Ga0181529, IMG submission 119763) | Peatland microbial communities from MTU Mesocosm Facility, Houghton, MI, USA - PEATcosm2014_Bin10_30_metaG | ecosystem: Environmental > Terrestrial > Soil > Wetlands > Peat | place... | reverse complement strand
GAGAGAATGCGACGGGCAGGATTTATACGGAGACGATGGGGTTTGAGGTGAAGTGAGGCGGGCTAACCTTTTGGGGGCTTGGCCAGGTTTTCGTAGTATTCGTCTTTTAGGTCGGGGTCGGCGTCTTTCACTTCGGCGCGCAGCAGGAGCTTCTGGCAGATGACCTGGTCGGCGAGCTTGAAATAGTTGGCGGCGCTGCGCAGTTCGGCTTCGGGAATGTTGTGGTGGACCAGACGGGCGAGCCAGAGTTTCTTGCCTTGCGCGTAGCCGTCGGGGTCGACCACCGAATCGATGCCGGGGGAAAACGTCTTCGACCCCCAGACGGTGATGCCTTCGGGATGATGCTGAATCATCCACAACATGATGCGGCGGGTTTCCGCGGGATAGTTGCCGCGGGCGTAGAAGATCAGGAGTTGGGCGCGCGATTCCACGTCGGCGGGATCTTTGGCGGCGGCGGCTTCGAGCGCGGCAACCTGGTCTGGGGTGAGGTGACGGGCGGCGTCGATCTGCTTCTGCGCCGGTTCCACGGGGTCGGCGGGATCGTCGGATTGCGGCGCGTCGGCCTTGGGCTGCGGGGCGGCGGACGGCGAATGGCAGGCGACGGCCAGCAGCAGGACGAGCCCGCAGGCGGCGGCGCGAACAAGTGGGAGACCGGTCATTGGCTGGTTTTCATGGTAGCACCGGCGAATTGCGAGACGAATTGTCCGTCCTCCGTACCCTTCAGCGAATAAACGTAGTCCCCGGTGGCGGCCACCATGCCGGCGTCGCCGCGGCGGCCGTCGTGGAGATAGCGCAATGCCTGGAAGCTGCCGCGGACTTGGCGGAATTCCAGCAGACCCCCTTTCCAGTGCTGCAGGAACACCGGGGCCGGCTCGTTGACGATACCGCGATGGTTGGCCAGGCTGCCGCGGCGCGCCGGATGAGCGGGGTCGGCCAGATCGAACACGTTCCACACCGAGGGCCAGGGCTCCGCTTCCAGCAGTTGGCCGCCATCGGAAGCCAGCGCGCGCGGAAACGCCCACAGCACGGGCAAGGCCGCGTGAAACTCCGTGCGGGCGGACACCACCGGAGCGGCGGGATCGCGGACGTCGATGGCGGTGAGCGCCGCCGGAGTGGTGACGTAGAGGAAACCGCCGCGCAGCGCCATCCGCATGTTGGCGGATTTGAGGGTGCGATCGGTGGTTCCCGGCAGATGCGCCGGCAAGGTCTCGACGATCACGGCTCCAGCGTCGCGTCGCGTCGCGGCGGGCGAGACGTCGTAGATTTCGATGCGGCACTGGCGCTCGCGGATGGTGTCGAGATACAGAAAATGCCCGGCGACGGCCAGGGATGCGGGGTAGCCGGCGGTATCGACGAGGCCGAGCGGGATGGGCTCGGCGAAATGCACGGCGCCCGCGGGAGTCAGCGTGGCGATGGCGATCTGCAGTTCGTCGACGGGCAGCGCCTTCCTGGTGCCCAGCATGTAGGCGTCGACGCCGGAGACGGCCAGATCCCTGGTGGTCCAGAGCGGCATGGGCGCTTCCACAATCTTGCGCGGGTTGTGGGCGTCGGAGAAATCCAGGAACGCCAGGCTGTCCTCGGCGGCCACGATCAGCAGCTTGCCGCTGGCTTCCATATTCACCAGGTCGCGTTTGGAGTTCATCTGCAGTTCGAGCGAGGCGGCGGGCGCGACCACCGGAAAGCGGTTGTCTTCGGCGCGGGTGGAGAGTATGGCGACGGCCACCAGGGCGGCTGCGCCGAGCAGCAACTGGCGATTGCCCAGAGAGCGGCCAGGCGAGCGGCGGAAGAGCAGAGTGGCCAGGAAAGCCAGCGCCAGGGCGGCGCCGGAGAGCGTGAAGACGCTGATGCGGAACAGCGCCGGATCGCGCGCCAGGCGAAGCGTCAGGCTGAATGGTTCCACGAAGGGCGTCCAGAGTTCCAGGTCGGCGAAAGGGAACAGATCGCTATAGACGCTAGCCAGTCCGGCCAGGGCCAGCACCGCGACGGCCAGCGCCACGACGGCCTTGGCAACGTGGTTCACCATCACGGAGAAGCCGAACGCCAGGGCGTAGACGCACCAGGCGCGCGGCAACAGCACCGCGGCCAATTGCGTGAAGCGGATGGACTGGCGCAGTGCCAGCAAGCCGATTTCGCGATCGTCGTGGAAGTCCGGATTGATGAAACACAGCGCCGCCGCGGCGGCCACCAGCAGCGCCAGCGCCACGCTGCCGGCCAGGAACTTGGTCCACAGAATGGTGGCCGGCGAGACGGGACGCACCAGCAGGAAATCCAGGGTTCTCGCACCCCGTTCGCGCGCCATCTGGGAAGCGCCGAGCGCTACCGCAGCGGCGAACGGCGCCAGCGGCAGAAACCCCACGTACTGTCCCAGAAACACCTTCTCGAAGTTAGGGGAGAAGCACAACAACTCGACGACCAGCACCAGCGCTCCGGCGCCCAGAATCCAGGGGCGCAGGCCGCGCATTTCCTTCCACAGGAGCGGTCTCATGAGCGCACCTCTTCGGGGCGGCCGGCGGCCACCAGGTTGATGAAGATTTCTTCCAGCGGCAGGCCGGACTGCTGTTTCAGGTCGTCGGTGCGGGCGCTCACCAGCAGACGGCCGGAATCGATCACCACAATCTGGTCGGCCACGCGTTCCACTTCGTGCACCAGGTGCGAGGAGAAGAGCACGGTGCGGCCCTCCTGTTGAATGATCTGAATGATGCTTTCCAGGAAATCGCGGCGCACCAGAACGTCCAGGCCGGTGGCCGGCTCGTCGAGGATCAGGAGTTCGGGGTCGTGGCCCATGGCGAGGGCCAGCGCCAGTTGGGCATGGGTGCCGCGGGAGAGATGGCGGACCTTCTGCTGCGGGTCGATGGCGAAGCGGCGCAGCAGGGAATCCACGGCGGTGGAATTCCAGTGGTCGTAGAAACGCGAGGTGAAGCCGACCAACTCGCGCACCTTCATCCAGTCGTAGAGGATGGGGGCTTCGGCGACGTAACCGACGCGGCGCATCAGCCGCGTATGATCGCGCCGCGAGTCCAGGCCGAGCAGGCGGGCGGAGCCTCCGTTGGCGTCGATGAGGTTCATGAGCATGCGCAGGGTGGTGGTCTTGCCGCTTCCGTTGCGGCCCAGAAAGCCGCAGATGCTGCCGGTGGGGACTTCGAAGCTGAGCCCGTCCACCACCTGCCGCTTCCCGAACCGCTTACTCAAACCTTGTACCGCAATGGCTGGTTCACTCATGGTTTCCGCTCCGGGTTGGAATTGGAGTGCGCCGCCTGCCGCAGGCGCTCCTCGAAGGCCTGGCGCACCTGGACGTCGCTCCAGCCGAATTCGCGGGCGGCGGCGACGGCCTGGTCGAGCAGTTCGGCGACGATGCGCGCGCGGTGCTCCTGGCGCAACTCGGCGGCGTCGTGGGAGACATAGGTTCCGGCGCCGCGGCGTTTGGCCAGCAGGCCTTCGCGCTCCAGTTCCAGGTACGCCCGCGCCACCGTGTTGGGATTGATCAGGTGCTTCGAAGCCAGGGCGCGCACCGAAGGCATTTCTTCACCGGCCGCGATTTGTCCGGCGGCGATGGCGCGGCGCACCTGGTCGACAATCTGCAGGTACATGGGAATCGGACTGGCGGGATCGAGCTTCAATTGGCGGCCGCCTTTTCGGCACGGTCGATCACGAAGATCTCGACCGGAGCTTTGCCGGGGACCAGTTTGAGGCCGAGCTGGTCTTCGACGGCGTTGACGGTGGCCTCAAACATGGCGGAGTTCGTGGGCGTTCCGCCGGCGATGCGCGATGCCTCCTCCGCCATGCCGGAGAGATCGAGTTCGAGATCGAAGGCGCCCTTGAGGCCGGTGCGGTCGAGGACCGGCTTATCGGCGCCGAGACGAGTGAGATAGGCGGCCAGGGACGGCAGATCCGGGAACGCCATCCGATCCACCTTGCGAGGCCGCGGGCCGGCGGCGGTGGTCGCTGGGTGGAACTTGGGGCCGCTTTTTGCGACCACCAGCGTGAAGACCGCCAGGTCACGGGTTTCGCGATGGAAGGCCAGGCGGAAGCGGTCCGCGAGCAGAGACTGCAGCATGCCGAGCAGCGCCTCGCGCGCGGCGGGGCCATCGGACTTGGCGTCGACGTCGAAGCGGGCGGACTCGATCCAGCCGGGCCCGCCGGAAATCTGATAGGCGCCGAGCGAATAGGCAGCTTCCATGAGCTGCTTCAGGGTGGCATTGCGGGCGGTGAGCAGTCCTGGCCTGGTGGCGATGGGCGGGGGCGCGAGACGGCCTCCGCGCGGCGCGGCGGGGTCGGAAGGCTTGATGGAAGCCACCGCGAAGCGAACTGGGGGCGTTTGCGGGTTGGCCTGGGACAGGATCGCCAGGGCCATCGTGAGCGCGCCGATGCAGGTTGTTCTCAGCATCACTGTATCGATACGGTAATACAGTTTGCGAGGGAATGCAATAGTTTTGTGGTTGGCGCGTCCTAATGAGGAGGCTGCTTGAACAGGGCATAGCGATGTCTGGAAGTTGCAAAAGGGTGACAGGCAACGAAACTCCGCCAGGAAAGGGCGTGGATTGGCCGGGACTTGTGGCGCGGAGTTTCTTCGCCAGCCACCGATTTGCAGCTTCCAGACTCCGCTATGCGCCGCACTACGCTAGGGTGGAAGTTTCATGATTGAAGTGGAGCAACTGCGCAAATCGTTTGGCGAACTGACAGCGGTGGATGGGGTGACATTCACGGCGCACGCCGGCGAAATCTTCGGATTGCTGGGGCCGAACGGGGCTGGGAAGACCACTACCATCAGCTGCATTTCGGGGCTGCTGACGCCGACGGCGGGGCATGTCCGCGTGATGGGGCACGACGCGGTGCACGACGGGCCGGCGGCGCGCGAGGCGTTGGGCGTGGCGCCGCAAGAGGTCGCGCTGTACGAGGAGCTCTCGGCCGTCGAGAACCTGAGGTTCTGGGGCGGGGCGCAGCGCATGCACAATCCTCTGCTGAAGGAACGCATCGGGAAAGTTCTGGAGATCACCGGGTTGCAGGACCGCGCGCGCGAGCCGGTCAAACGGTTCAGCGGCGGCATGAAGCGGCGGCTGAACCTGGCCTGCGCCATCGTGCATGCGCCCAAAGTGCTGCTGCTGGACGAGCCGACGGTGGGGGTGGATCCGCAGAGCCGCATGCGGCTGCTGGAACTGGTGCGGTCGGAAGCGGCGGCGGGCACGTGCATCCTGTACACGACGCATTACATGGAAGAGGCCGAGACGCTGTGCGACCGGCTGGCCATCATGGACCACGGGAAGATTATCGCCTCAGGCACGCTGGCGGAGTTGCGCAGCCTGCTGGCGGAACGCGATCTGCTGCGGCTTTCGGGATTCTTTGCACCGGCCGCGGCACGTCCGGCGATGGAGCGGCTGGACGGCATCGAGGTGTTGCAGGCGGATGAGAGCCTGCTGATATTGTCGGTGACGGAGGCGTCGCGCAAACTGCCGGCGATTTTCACAGCACTGGCGGCGGCGGGCGCGGACGTGCGCGGCACCACCCTCACACAGCCCAGTCTGGAGAGCCTGTTCATCCGCCTCACCGGAAAGGAACTGCGGGAATAAGCCATGCGTTTCATCGCACTCAGCGCGTGGAAAGATCTGCGAATTCTGCGGCGCGATCCGTTTTCGGTGGTCATCTGGATGGGAATTCCGTTGTGCATCGGGTTGCTGATGCGCCTGGTGTTCGGCGGCGGCGATACGCGGCCGCAGGGACGGCTGCTGGTGGCCGACCAGGACGGCACGATCGCGAGCAGCCTGCTGACCGGCTCTTTCAGCAACGATCCGCTGGGCAAGATGCTGACGGTGGAGAAGGTGGACCTGGCGGCCGGGCGGGCGCGCATCGACCGCGGCGACGGGTCGGCGCTGCTGATCATTCCGGCGGGCCTGCAGGACGCGTTTCTGAACGATCGGCCATACCGGCTGCAGTTGTTGACCAATGCCGGGCAGCGAATTCTTCCGAAGATCGTGGAAGAGAGCCTGCGCGGCATGGTGGACGGCGCGTTCTATGTGCAGCGAGTGGCGGGCGCGCAACTGCGTCCTCTGGGCGACCGGGGTGTGCCGGGCGACGCGGAGGTGAGCCGCGGCAGTGTCGCCCTCAACCACCTGATGCTGGATCTGCGCGGCTATCTGGCGCCGCCGTTGATTCAACTGGAGACCACGGTGGTGGAGAACCGCAAGAACGCGGGCACCGCGGACTTCTTTTTTCCCAACATGATCTTCATGGGGCTGCTGCTGATGGCGAACGGGCTGTCGCGGGACATCTGGAAGGAACGGGCGCGGGGCACGCTGCGGCGGCTGGCGGCGTCGCCGTCGCCGATGTGGGGGTTTCTGGCGGGACGGCTGGCGATGGTGTTGCTGGTGTATTGCGCCGTGGCGCTGGCGGCGGTGACGGCGGCGCGATACGTGGCGGGTGTCCATGTGGCGAATCTGGCGGCGGCCGCGGGATGGGCCGCGGCTGCCGGCACGATCTTCTATCTGCTGCTGCTGCCGATTGCGGCCTACTCGTTCGACCCGCGCAGCTCCGACGTCCGCGGCAATATGCTGGTGTTTCCTTTGGCGATGGTGGGCGGCTGTTTCTTCCCCTTCGAAGTGATGCCGGATTGGCTGGCCAACATCGGGCGCTGGACTCCCAACGGAATGGCGGTGGTGCAGTTCAAGGCGGTGCTGACGGGGTCGGCGAACCTGGGGCATCTGGCGCTGGTGCTGACGGGACTGGGCGCGCTGGGGCTGGCAGCCTTCCTGTTTTCGCTGCGCGGGTTGAACACGGAGTTCCGGCAATGAACCATCTATTTGGCGATGCCTGGTACCTGACGCGCACCGACACCTGGCGTCTGCTGCGCAGCCGAGAGACGCTGATGTGGACCTTCCTGATGCCGGTGATTTTCTTCTACTTCATCGGCATGGTGAACAACAACGGGTCAGCGGACGGGAAGGACGTGCTGGCGGTGCTGGCGGCGCCGGATGCCGGCTTCCTGGGAGACGAACTGGTGCGGCGGCTGGGGGCGCGCGACTTCGAGATCGTGGTCCCGGAGAGCCGCGACGTGTTTCAGCGGTTTCGCCGGCGTCTGGAAATTCCGGCGGGGTTCACGGCCGCGGTGCTGGCGGGAACGCCGCGGAAGGTGCAGTTCTCGCGCACCGGGGAAGACCAGAGCGGCGATTACGACAACGTGCGCATTACGCGGGCCACGTACACGGTTCTGGCGGATCTGATCGCCATTCGCCGGGACGGGGGCGAGGCGACGCCGGAGCGGTTCCGGGAACTGGCGGCGGAGCCGCGACCGCTGCAACTGGACGTGAAGAGCGCGGGGCTGCGGATGGTCCCGCCGTCGGGGTACGAGCAGTCGGTGCCGGGGACCATGGTGATGTTCACGCTGACGGTGCTGTTCACGGCGGGCGCGGTGAGCCTGACGCTGGAGCGGAGTTACGGGATTCTGCGGCGGCTGGCCTACACTCCCATGTCGCGCGGCGCGGTGGTGCTGGGAAAGTGGGGCTCGCGGATGACGATCGGCGCCATCCAGATTACGGCCGCGATGATCACCGGCACTTGGCTGTTCCGTGTTCACTGGGGTCCCAATCTGCCGATGGTGGTGGTGGTGATGCTGGCGTATGCGAGCCTGGCGGCGACCCTGGCCATGTTACTGGGCAATTTTGGGCGCAGTCTGACGCAGGTAATTGGTCTGGGAGTGATCCTGAGTAACTTGCTGGCCGGTTTAGGAGGGTGCTGGTGGCCGGTGGAGATTACTCCGCTGTGGGCCCAGAAACTGGCGATCTTACTGCCGACGGGCTGGACCATGGATGCGCTGCATAAGCTAGTGAATTTCGGGGCTTCACCGGTGACGGTGCTTCCGCACGTCGCGGTGAGCCTGGTCCTGGCGCTGGCGGCGGGGTGGGTGCTGGCGCGGACGTTCCGGTTTGAGTGAACGGCGATTTGGCCGCCTCCCGTCCCCGCTTTGCGACTTGTCCCGCCGGCGGAACTTACTTCTTCGCCCACTCCTGGTCAAAGCGATCCTGGGTGACGAACGACATCTGGGTGCCGACGCCTAACGTCGAGAGCGCGGCGTAGACGTTGGCGCGGGCGACGGCTTCGCGCTCGGAGTAGCCGCCGGCCAGGAAACGCGCGAAGCTGCCGATGAAGGCATCGCCGGCGCCGGTGGTGTCGAGCGGAGTGACCGGGTGGGCTGGCACATGCTCCGCGCCGTCCGCGCCGCAGCAGAGCGCGCCGTTGCCGCCGAGCGTCACGATGACGCGGCGCAAACCGCGATCCACCAGGCTGCGGGCGCAGGCGCGGGCTTCGTCCAGAGTGCGCACGGGCATGCCGCTCAAGGCTTCGGCCTCGGTTTCATTGGGAATTACATAATCGGCATTGGCAACTTCGGCCAGGTCGAGCGCCTGTCCGGGCGCGGGATTCAAAATGCTGCGGATGGCGTGCCGGCGGGCGAAGCGCAGCGTATAATAGACGGTTTCGATGGGCACTTCGAGCTGCAGTACCAGGCAATCGGCGGTGCGCAGCAGGGGCGCGGCGGCGTCGACGTCGGCTGGGAGCAACTGATCGTTGGCGCCCTTCACCACGAAAATGCGGTTCTGGCCGGCGCTATCGACGAAGATGGGCGCCACGCCGCTGGAATAGCCCGGGGTGATCCACACGTGGGATGCATCGATGCCGCGCGAGGTGAAATTGGCGATGGTGGCGGGGCCGAAGAGATCCTCGCCCAGACGGGCCACCATGGAAACGCGCGCTCCGCAGAGCCGCGCGGCCACCGCCTGGTTGGCGCCTTTGCCGCCGAAACCCAGTTGGAAACGGTCCCCGAAGATGGTCTCTCCGGGACGTGGAAACTGGTCGGTGAAGGTGGTGAGATCGATATTGGCGCTGCCGACCACGACGATGTGAGGCTGCCTGTCCATGGCGAACCAATTTATCATCATTACAGATGGAACTCGACCCGACGAAACGATTTTCGGCGCGCGTGGACGACTACAAGCGCCACCGGCCGCCCTATCCGGCGCAGATCGGCGAACTGCTGGCGCGCGATTGCGGGCTGACGGCGGCTTCGCGGATCGCCGACGTGGGCTGCGGCACTGGGCTGCTGGCGGAGGTGTTTCTGCGTCGCGGCTGCGAGGTGTATGGCGTGGAACCGAATGCCGGGATGCGGCAGGCGGCGGAGGGGACCCTGGCCGGCGAGGCGCGGTTTCACAGCGTGGACGGACGGGCGGAAGCGACCACGCTGCCGGACGCCGGCATGGATTTCGTCACGGCAGGGCAGGCGTTCCACTGGTTCGATCCGCCGCGCGCGCGGACGGAGTTTCTGCGCATCCTGAAGCCCGGAGGCTGGCTGGCGCTGGTGTGGAACGAGCGCGCGCCGGGCGGCGGATTCCAGGCGGATTACGAGGAGGTAGTGCGCCGCTACTCGCCGGAAACGCGGCGCATTGAGCCGGACGCGATCGATTGCGTCTTCGGCGGACGCGTCTGGCGGCTGGCGCAGTTTCCCAACCGGCAGGAGCACGATCGGGCGGGGTTGCAGGGGCGGCTCAGTTCGTCCTCCTATGCGCCGCTGCCCGCGACCGCCGAGCACGCGGCGATGCTGGAAGCCGTGGGAGAGCTGTTCGACCGGTATCAGCAGGGCGGGTCGGTGACTTTGCTCTACGAAACCAGTGTGTACCTGGGGCAACCCGGCGGCCTGTGATAGACTCGCTTGCATAGATCAGGAGGGACGCCGTGCAAGCAGGGATGGCTGTTGCCGCGCCGAATCCGGCGCTGATTTTCGAGACTTTGCAGGCGCACCAGCGCTCCGCCGCGCTGCGAGCGGCGATTGAGCTGAACGTCTTCGGCGCGGTGGGCGAGGGTCCCGCGGACGCCGCCGCGCTGGCCGCGCGCTGTGCCGCGTCGGAGCGGGGAATGCGCATCCTGTGCGACTTCCTGACGATTATGGGACTGCTGGCGAAGCGGGACGGCGTCTATCGCCACACGCCCACCAGCGCTTTGTTTCTGGATCCGCGATCTCCCACGTCGCTGCATTTGACGGCCGGCTTCCTGGGGCTGGCCGAGATGCGGGCCACCTTCGACAGCCTGGCGGAGATCGTGCGCAGCGGCCATACGGTGCTGCCGGGGCAGGGCAGCGTGGAGCCTGACAATCCCATCTGGGTGGAGTTCGCGCACAGCATGGCGCCCATGATGGCGAACCTGGCGGGGCCGCTGGGAGAGATTGTGCTGCACGGGCGCGCCGACGCCATGCGCGTGCTGGATATCGCCGCGGGGCACGGGCTCTTCGGCATCGAGATCGCGAAACAGAATCCGCGGGCGCAGATCGTGGCGCTGGATTGGGCCCGGGTGCTGGATGTGGCCGAGGAGAACGCGCGCAAGGCCGGCGTCGCGGACCGCTACCAGCGGCTGCCGGGGAGCGCGTTCGATGTGGATTATGGCGGTCCCTACGATGCCGTGCTGCTGACCAATTTCCTGCACCACTTCGACCCGCCCACCTGCGTGGGCCTGCTGCGCAAGGTACGCGCCGCGCTACGGCCGGGCGGGGTTTCCGCCACGCTGGAATTCGTACCCAATGAAGATCGGATTACGCCGCCGATGGCGGCGGCGTTCAGCCTGACGATGTTGGTGTCGACCGCGGCGGGTGACGCCTACACTTTTGGGGATCTGGAAGCCATGCACCGCGAGGCCGGGTTCCAGCGGATGGTAGCACATCCTGTCCCCAACAGCCCGCACACGGTGGTAACGGGCGTGGCCTAGCCGGTTATCAGGCTCTGCGGCTCAGGACCTCTTCCAGCAGAATATTGCGGAGCCGCAGTTCGGCGACAGTCCGCTGCAGCCGGGCGTTTTCCTCGGCCAGATGGGCTACCCGGTTCATGTTTCCCTGGCGGGGTTTGGTGGGGAGCCTGTGCTCCCGGACTGAGCCCAAATCGATAGCACCGACAGTGTGCGCCATGCAACTACCTCCTCAGCGTGGAGTCCGATTTTCGAGACTGCAGAGATGATGCTGGATTCCCCATCGCACCGAAAAGTTGCGCCACGGTGGAATAACCGTTACGTCTCAAAGTTAAACGATATATAATCAGAAAGTTCCGAGGTATCGTGCCGGTCGCCACTTGGTCTCCTATTCCGGTTGGGGAGAAGCGCCAGGCGCTGGAGCTGGTGTTGCAGAGCCGCGTCTTTCTGCGCTGCGATCAGCTTAAAAGAATGCTGCGGTTCATCTGCGAGGCGGAGATTGACGGCCGAGCCGAAGAACTGAGCGAGTACATAATTGGCGTGGAGGCGCTGGGCCGGGCGCCGTCCTACAATCCGGTAGAGGACTCGACGGTTCGTACGCGCGCCTACGAGCTGCGCCACAAACTGAAGCGATTTTACTCGACCGAAGCACCGGACGCGCCCATCCATATTGAAATCGAAAAGGGCGCCTACGTTCCGCGCTTCATCCGCACGCAGGAGCAGCCCATTCGGGCGCAGGCGGCTGGTGCGGCGGCCGAACCGGAGGCGCCGCGGCGCGCAGGGCGAAGGTGGCTATTGGGAATCCTGGCGGCGGCGAATTGCGTGGTGCTGATTCTGGCGGCGTATGTGCTGCTGCGGATGCCGCGGGCGGCGAGAGCTCCGCAGGCGGCCAGTTGGACGCCCGAGATGGAGGCTTTCTGGAAGCCGTTCCTGAACGATGACACGCCGCTGCTGCTGACCTACCAGACGCGCCTGTTCCTGTTCGCCCAACCGCTCGACCTGGTGGTACGCCACTGGCATACCAACGACCTGAGCGAGGTTCCCGCGTCGGAACCGTTGATGCGCCTGCAGAAGCAAATGGGGATCAAGGAATTCACCGAGAGCCGGAATTATACCGATTTCGGTACGGTGAATTCGGTATTTGTGCTGATGCAGACGGTGGGGCAGCGGCAGCACCGGATCTCGCTGAAGGGGTCGAAGGACCTGGGCTGGAACGACATCTCCAACAACAACCTCATCTTCATCGGGCAGGCCGACGTCCACCCCGGACTGAAGCGGGTGCTGGAGGCGGGCGACTTCGTCGAGGAGGTACAGGGAATTCGCAACCTGCACCCCAAGCCGGGCGAGCAGACGCTGTATCCGGTGGCGCAGATGGGCAGCAACGACGGCGACAAGTACGCGCTGCTCTCGCGTTTTCCCGGCCCGCAGCGTGGCCGGTACGTGCTGATTCTGGGCGCGGCGCATTCCGAGTTGCCGTGGGCGCTATCGGAGTATGTCACCAATCCGCTGACGATTCATGAGCTGGTGGAGCATCTGCGGCTGCCCTCCGGGGAGATTCCGGACGCCTTTCAATTGATCCTGCGGGTGACGCTGCAATCGCAAGTGCCGGTGCGCATCCGCTATGCCACGCATCACGTGGTGGCCGCGCCGGAATTTCCGCCGGACGCCGCTCCCCGCGGGAAGTAATCGCCAACCCGTATGGAGCAACACAAAGGCGATGGGATGGGCCGGCCCATCGACTGATATCATCGTGACTGGCGCACTTTTTCGCGCCCCGGGAGACCCCTTTTGAATCGCCGCACTTTCCTGGCGGGAGCCGGCCTGGCAGCCGCGTCCGCGCCGGCGCAGTACGTTCGTTCGGCCGTTCCCTTGCGCCGCCTCTATTCGCTGAACCGCAACTGGCTGTTCCGCAGGAGCGCCGTCGCGGGCGCCGATTCTCCGGGGTTCGACGAGTCGGGATTCCGGCCGGTGACGCTTCCGCATAGCAATATCGAGCTGCCGTGGCACAGCTTCGACGACAGGGATTACGAATTCATTTCCACGTACCGGCGTCACTTCACCGCGCCGCCGGCGTGGCGCAACAAGCGGGTGTTTGTGGACTTCGCGGGCGCCATGACGGCCAGCAAAGTCACCTTTAACGGCCATCGTTTCCCGGAATACCTGGGCGGCTACACGCCGTTCACATTTGAGCTGACGCCGCACCTGAAGCACGAAGCCGACAACCTGCTGGTGGTGACGCTCGATTCCACGGAGCGGCCGGACATTCCGCCGTTCGGCGGCGCCATCGACTACCTGACGTTCGGCGGCATTTACCGCGATGTGTTCTTGCGGGTGGTGCCGCAGACCTACCTCGCCAATGTCTTCGCCAAGCCGGTGAATGCGATGGCGCCCGACCCCGGCGTGGTGGTTCGCTGCTACGTCGACGGACCCATCGAAAAGCCCATTTCGATTACCGCCGAACTGCGCGACGGCGCCCGTGTGATCAAGAGCGCCACCGCATCGGTGACCGCCGAAGCGCCCTATCACGATGTGGTCCTGGAGGGGCTCGGCAACATCGAGCTGTGGAGCCTGAACCGGCCGAAATTGTACCAGGTGTCGGCGCGGCTGGACAATGGCGACGTCTATGCCGCGCGGGTGGGATTCCGCCAGGCCACCTTCACCGACAAAGGATTCTACCTGAATGGCGCGCACGTGAAATTGCGCGGATTGAACCGGCACCAGACGTATCCTTATGTCGGCGCGGCCATGCCGGCGCGGGTGCAGGCGCGCGATGCCTATATCCTGCGCAAGGAACTGAAGTGCAATATTGTGCGGACGTCGCATTATCCGCAGTCGCCGGCGTTCCTGGATGCGTGCGACGAACTGGGACTGCTGGTGCTGGAAGAGATTCCCGGCTGGCAGACCATCGGCGGACCGCAGTGGCAGAAACTGGCGGTAGACAACGTGGACCGCATGATCCGGCGCGACTGGAACCATCCGTCCATCGTGCTGTGGGGCGTGCGCATCAACGAGTCGCAGGACGATCACGATTTCTACACGCGCACCAACGAGGTAGCGCACGCACTGGACGATTCGCGGCAAACCGGCGGCATCCGCAATAACTACAACTCCGAGCTGCTGGAAGACGTCTTCACGATGAACGATTTCGGCTTTCCGCTGCGGCCGCCCAACCATCCGCAGTATCTGAATACCGAATTCAACGGCCACATGTTCCCCACCAAGCGGTTCGACGAGGTGGACCACGTGGCCGAGCAGGTGCTGCGCCACGCGCGGGTGCATGACCAACTGGCGGGCGACGACCGGTATGCCGGCGGCATCGCCTGGTGCGCCTTCGATTACGCCACGCACAACAATTTCGGGGCGGGCGATCGAATCTGCTATCACGGCGTGAGCGACATCTTCCGCATCCCCAAGCCGGCGGCGGGATTCTACAAGTCACAGTGCGATCCCGAGGAAGAACTGGTGCTGGAGCCCGGCTTCTACTACGCGTGGGGCGACCGCCCGACGGGCAACGGTCCGGGCGTGGTGCCGATTTGTTCCAACTGCGAGCGCATCCGGATTTTCTACGACGGCAAATTTCATTCGGAGCTGGAACCGGATCGCGAAACGTATCCTCACCTGAAGTATCCGCCGTTCCTGGCGAAGCTGAACAACCTGGATTTTCGTGCCTGGGGAGACCTGATTATCGAGGGGTACATCAACGGCAAGCTGGTGGCGACGCAGGTGCTGGGCAGCCGCGGCATCGACGACCATCTGGTGCTCAAGCCCGACGACAAAGAGCTGGACGGCGACGGCCGCGACGCCACGCGCGTGGTGCTGGCGGTGACGGGCGTGGAAGGGCATGTGCGTCCGTTCGCCTCGGGCGCGGTGCAGTTGACGTTGACGGGTCCCGGGGAAATTGTCGGCGAGAATCCGTTTGCGCTGACGGGCGGGGCCGGGGCGGTGTGGGTGCGCAGCAAGGAAGGCGCGGGTCTGATCAAACTGGAGGCGCGGCACCAGTATTTGGGGAAGCAGACGGCCGAGATCCGCGTGCGCGGAGTGGAACCGGAGTGGGTGTAAGAGCGGATCGAGTCTTTGACATTTCCACTCAATGGGTCCAAACGGCCCGTCGGAAATGTTTGGCGGAGCTGGTTCGCGTAAAGCTGCGGCTTCGCCGAGTCATTCCACGGCAGGACTATTCTGTTAGGAGGCCTGTCTCCGAGTGGGCGACGATACGACAAAGGCCGGTAACTGAAACGACATCCCGGATGGCTGTCTATTTATCGTCGCCCAGAATTAGCTGGCGCCTCGCGGAGATCGGCTTGAACCGAGCATTAGGAACCGCCCGCGCGGCGTTCTTGAGAGCATACCACTTCGACTAGAGCTCGCTGGTAGAGCGTCGACCTCGTGATCAAGCCATGAAAACCGGCTTTCCGAAGCTCGTCGGTTCTTGATGTTTCATCCGCAGCAGCGATCCGAGGATCGAGAATCACCTCGTCGAACAGGTCGGCATCCATTGCGCAAGAGAGGGTCTGGCCCGTTGGAGACCGCCCGTCCCCGACACAGATCAGGCGCACCTCCCTTTCATGGGAGAATGGCTCCCTCTTCAACAGTAAGGACTTGGCATGGGAGACCGGATCGTTGAGGGTATTTGGTCCACCCGTGCGAACCTCATTCGCGAACCAATAGCGTATCGTCTCATCCGGCTCGTATTGGACGAGCCCGACGTACGCAGTGAAGCCGGCAGTACTTAGTCCGCCTGTCAGGCTGGAGAGCAGCTTCCTCGGAGTAGTCCGCACCTTGACGCCCTCATGCTCCTCGTCCGTATTTTTTCCTGCCGCATCCTTGACGACTGCTGAGTATAGCCGCCACAGAGCGTCGGATTCAACGCTCAGCGACCAGCACTGGGCGAACACATTGTTGCGGCTTTGGTCGAAGAAATGTTGCTTAAGCAAACCATCATCGCCATGGTAACAAAAACAGTAGTTTGTAATCATGTTCTCAAACGGATCGTCCCAGCAACTTGGTCTCACAATAGTCAGGCGGCGGGCTCGCAGGTCCGAGAGAAGGTACTTAGCTCGGAAGGTGCGGTAAATGGCCGTGTCACCGTCGATACCAATCAGGCTAGTGGTCATAAGGAGAATTATACGCCCGTCCTCGTCGGGCCGACGGTCCATTGTGCGCCGTCCGACGGGCGGCGCACTGGCGAACGGCCTCGGACTTTCGGCCCAGCGCTCCATCCAGATGGATGCCAGAATTTGCTTCCGTTCTCCTTCCGAGTGACCTTCCGATCCGAAATGGCTCCCCGAATAGGGGTGTTACTATGATTTCCGGGGACGCGGTCGCCATTCAAACTGGCGAATCGGACTGGCAAGTGGGCGACGCGGCTCGCACTATCCAAGGGGGCGCATACGAGGCCGGCTAAGAACGGCTAAGAACTGTCGCGCAGTGGTTTGCCTTTGCTCGTTCGCGCGATCCCAGAACAATACTCCATCGATCTACGAAGGCACTTCAAGACGGCCAGACGTAGCGCCTCGTGGTCATCCGCGGCGGGTGTTGACGACCGATACGTGCCCAGTGTTAGCCTCCGCAGTCGCTCGAAAAGTATCCGATGAACGGCGGTACTGGACGCGATCGCATCTGGGTCGGTCTGCCTCAAGGTCAGGGAGTACCCGCGTTCTACCCCTGACTTGAAGCCTTCCGAGAAGCAGATTCGGCCGATGATGTAGAAGTTCTTCTGCCTGAACGGGGATATGACCCATTCGATGTGCCTCAGGCTATCATCACCGGCCTTGAGGAAGCTGATAAGCGTCGCGAGGCGTTGGACTGCGTGCGGCAGGCGCGATGCTATAAGGTCGTCCTTTCCCGGCGGCGTGATTATGCATCGCACCGGGCACCCACGACGTGCAAGGCTTAATAGACAATCTCGCTCCTCAAGTAGTTTCTCGCGGTATTCTCGCTCCCGGGGGTCAAACACCTCGTCTTCGCTTATTGCAAAAGAAGAAAGGAACCCGCTGAACCAAACTACTTCGCCACGAAGTTCATCGTCCGGCAGGTCTGATAGCTGCCTGAGGTCGGCGATGACGGAATTCGTACGGTCGAGGCCGCCCTCAATCACTGTGGGAACACCCGGATCGCGCAGTGACTCTAGTGTGCGGCCCAACTTTTCTGTGAGCTCCTGCTTTCCCTCAATTGTGCTGACGTCGTAAAACAGGCAGCGAATCGACGCCAAGTCGAACGGCAGGCTTTGTCCCCGTTGGGATAGCAGGACGACCGCGTCGGATCTGACATGGGCGATTCCAAGCTCATACAGGACATTCGGGTTTAGGCCCGTCAGATCGGCGATAATGATTTCCGCGCTCTCTAGCTCTTCGAGAATATCCGCAACAATCGGGCGCGGGTAGGTGGAGGTATCGGCCCTCGTGGGAACAAGATCGTGTATCTCACACACGCTTCTAACAATCTGCCAAAGGACTCGCGAGTGTGGTGCCGCAAACGGCATCGCCACGAAGACGCGGTTCTTCTCGCGATGCAATCTCGCCGCAGCAATAAACGCCTTCGGATAGATCGGCAGATCATTCCGCCTTAAGTGCTTCATACGAAACAGCCGCCCCAAGGTCCTTTTGTACCTTTCATGCCAAACATTCTGCTACATTGTACCGCGAGGCTCTATTTGCTCGTCGCACGGTTCGGGTCCCGGGCTTCATCATAGTCCGAATAATGGGGACGGCTGACCTTGCAGCCCGAGCCTCGACAGCTATCTGGAGATGCCCGAGAGTTGGCGGCAGCATGGCGGTTACTGCGCGGCCACTCGGCCGCGCAGTAACCGCCATGCTGGCGGAAGCGACCGCCGCGAATTGGGTAACGGCGTGTATCCGCGTAACACGCGGACACCTCCGGCTTCTTGCGGCCGGACGCTCCGCACGGTTCCCACGTAGGTTGCACCGAAGCCGGCTCCTCTCAGAACGGCAGGCAGGAGTGCCTGAGGACTCGACAGGGGCAGCGGCCGCCTGCGGTTTGTATCGAGCCGGAGGTAATAGAGACAGACCGCCGGTGCGCTTCCTTGGCGATTCGCTCAAGTGCTTGCGAGACTTTCCTGAGGGCGCGCGGCATGACGCGGGCTATCAGCTTAGTAAGGTTCAGCGAAGCGGCCGGCCGGACGATTTCGACGACAATTCCCGCGGCATGTGCCGGAGCATGGCCGGCGCCGCGTCCGCATTGGTCAGTTGGCGTACCAGATAACGTTGCGACTTGAGCGTCGCCCCCACCACCTCGGGCCAGGCGGACAATCCGCTGAGGCGCAGCTCTTGT
>Ga0181529_10003443_pt1 | contig 18007 bp, 10 predicted proteins | sample PEATcosm2014_Bin_36_FD_119763 | JGI IMG/M metagenome (GOLD analysis project Ga0181529, IMG submission 119763) | Peatland microbial communities from MTU Mesocosm Facility, Houghton, MI, USA - PEATcosm2014_Bin10_30_metaG | ecosystem: Environmental > Terrestrial > Soil > Wetlands > Peat | place... | reverse complement strand
TTCCTGCTAATTGAAGTCCAGGGTCTCCCCGGTCCCCAACAGCGAGGGACCGGGGGCACCCTCGCTGTGGTTTTTGGGGCGTCGAGACCGAGGCCACCCGCCTGCCCGGCCCGGCCCGGCCCGGCCCGGCCCAGAGGGCACCCCGGCACCCCGGCACCCCGGCACCCCGGCGCCCCGGCCGTACCCTTTCAAAGCCGGACTTTTACCGCAGGCTGTTAAGTGCTGTGCTCAATTCCGGTATCCTGCGAGGGCTCTTCGGTCGAGTCGGGCCGGTCTGAGTGCACGGGAATTCCGCTGATAAGACCCTGATAGTTGGCGAGGCGTTTGCCGAGGATAACCACGCCTTTGTCCGTGATTTCATACTCGCGAATATCCTTGGCGTGATTTCCACCGCGCATTTTGATCACCACCATAATCTTGCGAAGCTGACCGTCGATGGATACGTAGCGCAGCCGGATGATGTCATCGGTGAGGAAAGAGATCGAGTAGGTACTGAACGGGAATTCAGTAAAGGACTCATCCACCTCAACGGTGCTCAGGATGGTCACCCCGATTCCCGTCAAGGCGAAGATCATCCGATAGAGGGATTCGCGGAAGTCGGCGCGGAAGCCGGGCGACAGGGCCATCTCAAAGCCCGCGAGCGAATCGATCACCAGGCGCTTGGCGCCGATCTTCTGCACCGAGTCGAGAATCGAGTGCATGGTTTCATCCACCGAGAGATCGAGGGGACGGAGATAAAGGATCTTGAGTTTCCCGTTTTTCCGCGGCGTTTCCAGATCCAAACCTAAACTGGCGGCCCGCTCCGCATACGCTTGCGGGCGTTCTTCAAAGACCGCCACGATTCCCGGCTCCCCCTGGCGTATGCCTTCAGCAATGAATTGGGTTGCAAGCACCGATTTCCCAGTTCCCGAAGACCCTGCTACGAGGACACTATCGCCTTCGCGAACGCCCCCACCCAGCATCTTGTCCAACTCCGGAATACCGAAGCAAAGGCGCCTATGGCTGGGTGGATCTTTCACGTGCCCGGTCAACCCAAAAGTTCGCGAAAAGGCCTGCACTCCGGCATCGGTGATGCGGAACGTGTGCAGCCCTGGCACGGAATCCTGACCGCGCAGTTTTATAATCTGCAACTTCCGCACAATTGAATTTCGCTCCGGCGTTTGGCGCAGCCAGAAGAGACCATCGGCGACGGTAAATATGGGATTGTCACGTAGCTCGTCTTCGGCATATTCACCGATCAGGAAAGTTGTAGCTTGCCAACTGGCCAGAAACAGGGCTAACCGTTGAATGAAAGATTGCAGTTCCATGTCACTTTGAGGCTTGCGAACCATAGTGCGGAAGGAGTCGACCACCACGACGGCGGGGTTGGCCTTTTCAACTTCCCTGGTAATCTCCTCCAAAACCGCACCAAGGTCCTTCTCCAACACAACCTGACTCAGGTTGATAAATCGGATGGAGTCAGGCAGCTTGGCTGGATCGAAGAATGTGTACTGTTGCTGGTATCGCAGCATCTTGATGGCGGACTCGCCGAGCACGGTGAAGTAGAGAGCAGGCCTCTCCGGGGTGGCATTGGCAAACACGAACTGGTGTGCCAGCGTCGTCTTCCCGCTTCCCGGTGCACCCGCGATGATGTTGAATGAGTATTCGGGGAGACCGCCGCCCACAATTTCGTCGAGGCCCGGAACTCCGGTCGGTAGTTTATTTATCGTCACTCTATCTTCTGTGCTCATGCTTTTCTCCCGTTCCCCGAATTGCGATCATCGAAGGTTGCATCCGGCCACGCATTGCGTAGCAGGCTTAACGTTAAAGCTTCGCCAAGGAAGATAAGAAGCAGGGCGAGTAGGCGGGCAATAAGAATGGCTCCGTCCGGAAACTCGCCGGCTTGATCCTTGACATCGTAGATTTGAGGCTCAGACTCGCCCAGGCCCTGCAAAGATCCATCCGCGGCGAGCCGCGCCGCGCTAAGACTTGGAGCGTCCGGTCTGGCTAGCGCCAAAGCACGAGAGGCGAGCGACTGAAAGCCGGCGACGCCCACAAATTCACCTAGAGTCTGGCGCAACCTTTCATAAACGCGAAGAGTGACAGACTCCATCGACTCCGGGGACTCGGCCGCCATGGCCTGGTATTCAAGAAGCCGCCGGGCCAAATCTCGCGTCTGTGGGGGAATCTTCATTTTGAATCCTGCATCGTCCCGCGCTTAAGGGAAGCTCCGATTAAGTTGTATTCCACGTCGAGCATTCTCTCAGGGGCTGAAGGCCGCCTTGATTCTGCTGGCTCTATGCGGGGGTTAAAACCCCCGCCTCCCTCCGCACCGGACTTTTACCACAGGCTGAGCCGGGTTGAATTCGCCGCCGGCGGAACTCAATTCATATAGCGACTCGCTTGTGGGTTCGGTACATCTTCTTGCGGGCCGCCAACCTTGCTCCTGATGAGTGTGAAAACGTCCAAGACCGTAGCAATGCTGCGAATACTCCCAGCGGCGCTGTAAAGGCCCTGTTCCATCCCCGGATGATTGTCCGCCAGGTTTTCAATATGTTCGCTCACACTTCTCAGCCGGTCAATTTCCCGCAGAAGATCTCCGAAAGCCGCAGCCAGGACCAATGCAGCGACCTCTGGGTCCGCCGTTTCAGCCGCGGTTCCTTCCGACTCCGTCGCGTCGTCGAACTGAAGGCGTAAATCTTCGATCAATCGCAGCGTTGTTGCCTCGCCAAGGAAGGCGAGAAACAGCCCGAGCAGCTGCGCAATCAAAAGGATACCGGACTCGCCATCCTTGCCCGCGTCCGCCTGGGACTCAACTCCGCCAAGACCGCTCAAGCCCCCATCTGCCGCGATCTGCACGGCGTTGAGTGCGGGAGATTCCGCCTTGGCAAGAGCCAAGGCGCGAGAGGCGAGCGCTTGAAAACCGTCAACCCCCACAGAGGAGCCGAGTTGCCGGCGCAACCTCTCATAGACGCGCACAGTTGCAGCTTCGGTTTGCAGGAATTTCGTACTTGCATCGGTCTCGCTGGCAACAAGGCTGCGGGCCAAATCACGCGACTTTTGTGGAGGAAGCATCGGTTCCGTTCCTTCTTTAGAAGCTACACCTTGCCTTGAACATGGGGCGTTTATCGCAAAGATACTTTCTAGCGGCTATTTTAGCGGCAAGATTCCCAGTACGGTTCATCAGGCCCATGTTGGAGTCACAGAAACCAAGATACTCTAAATACTTCTGAATAAGTTGTGCAGAATTGAACAGGACGCATGCAGTGGGCGTATAGTCTGACTCAGAGCCAAGGGTCACAAAAGTGTACAGGCGGCCATTCCATACCGATCTAGAGCCAGTTTTGGTCACCATGCGGCATTTTTGTCGCGTACACCTGCAAGCGGTCTTCCCGCAAAGTATGCGGCCGCGAGCAATCCCTGCCTTAAGGAGGCCCCTCCATGGTTGAGCTCGAGAAGCCCGGATTCGATGCTGCCGCCTTCCTGGCGAGCGCCGGTCTGGGACGGGAAATCATCAAATTGGCGCGGAAGGAGACGTTCTTTTCGCAGGGAGATCCAGCGGACGCGGTCTTTTATCTTCAGGAGGGCCGGGCAAAAGTCACGGTGGTCTCCCCAGGCGGGAAGGAAGCTACGATCAGGCTGGTCGACGCAGGCGATTTTGTGGGAGAAGAGGCGCTTGCGGGGGCAGTGGGACTGCGGTTGTCCGCGGCTACTGCCATTACCCCCTGCACCGCGCTCAAAATAGGGCGGGACCGGATGGTTCGCGTGATGCACGAAGAACATGAATTATCCGAGCTGGTCATGAAGTTTCTGCTCGAGAACAGCATGCGCATCCAGGCCGATCTGGTGGATCAACTTTTCAACTCGAGCGAAAAGCGGCTGGCGCGGGTTCTGCTGTTGATGGCCGAGTTTGGCAAGCCGGGCGAACCGGATCAATTCATTCCCAAAATATCCCAGGAGACCCTGGCGGAGATGATCGGCACCACCCGCTCGCGGGTGAGCTTCTTCATGAATCGATTTCGCAAGCTCGGTTTTATCGAATACAACGGGCGCATCAAGATTCACAAGTCGCTGCTGAATGTAGTCCTGCTTGATCAATTGCCCGAGCGTAAGCCGAGAGGCCTATAGGCTCGGCCAGTCTAAGAGGCGCCTCAAACCCTTGAATCCGAAGAACTTCAAGGATGGGGCAGCCGGTGTGCGTAGCGCATGCCTCGCAGCTTGAAACGCAGTGAGCGTTATTGTGCAGCGCGAGTCGTAAACAAGCGCCCACGCTGTTAAACATGATGAAAACCACGCATATCGCAGGAATCGCACTCCTAGCAGTCGCTGGGAGTGCGTTCGCAGCAGGACCAGGGCCAGCGCCCGTGAACTTACGGTCGGCTGGCGAATTTGTGATCCTTACAAAATCTGGCATTACCGATGTACCGACTTCAGCGGTCACTGGAGACGTAGGGACGAGCCCAATTACAGGGGCCGCGGACCTACTAACCTGTACTGAAGTCAAGGGATTGGTTTACTCCGTAAATGCTGCCGGCCCGGAGCCGTGCTACATGAAGAACCCAACCATTCTGACCAAGGCAGTTCTGGACATGGAAACCGCCTATGAGGATGCTGCCGGGCGGTCGCGCCCCGATTTCACCGAACTTAAAAGGGGGGATATTGGAGGATTGACGCTCGCCCCAGGCCTCTACAAGTGGAGCACAAGCGTGACTATTCCGACGGATGTCACCCTCTCCGGCACCGCAAACGATGTTTGGATCTTCCAGATTTCGGACAATCTCACGGCGAGTAACGGCGTCACGGTTCACCTGCGCGGGGGAGCCCAATCCAAGAACGTATTCTGGCAGGTTGCCGGCCTGACGACGCTCGGAACAACGTCGCAATTCGAGGGCATCATCCTGTGCAAGACGCTGATCGCCTTCAAGACTCATGCATCCATCAACGGAAGGCTGTTCTCGCAGACCGCGGTTACCCTGGAGATGAATAAGGTGACCCAGCCCTAGTGAAACTAACCACGGCGGGTCCGTTTGCCACGGTTGTTCTTCCCGGTCATTAAGCGATTGGCGGATTAACTCGTGGGTATTTGTGGGAGGCGTTGATGTCAACGCCTCCCCATTTCAGTTAACAGAGCCATTATAGGGAGCGGGCTTGGGGGAAGTGCGGATGGGTGACGGGGTCTGAGGGCGGCTGCGCCGCGTGGATTGATTTCTTTGGTTCAGGCGGGTTCGGTGGGGCCGGGGTTGAAAGGATGGCCTAGCGTAGGCCGCCGCAAATATGGTCATTTTCAAAAGGCGCCAAGTTTGTATCGAATTGCCTGAAACCTTCCCTCAGGGGCTAAAGCCCAGCTTTTCTGCGGCTATTTGCGGCACGACGACCCGGCCCAGGGGGCTCCCCGGTACCCCGGTCGTGCCCTTTCAAAACATAAACGACCATCTTCTTGGTGGACATCGCTAGTACGCTTGCAATTGGTCCAGGGGCAGGCGGACGCGGAAGCAGGTGGAACCGGGTTCGGAGCGGACGCTTAAGTGGCCGCGGTGCTTGCGGACGATGCGCATGGCGTTGTCGAGGCCGAGTCCGAGGCCCTGGCCGGGGGCCTTGGTGGTGAAAAAGGGCTCGAAGATGCGCTCCTGCAACTCGGGTGGAATGCCGGGGCCGGTATCCCAGATTTCAACCAATAGCATTTCAGCTTCGAGCCGACAGGCCAGGCGCACGAGCCCTTGGTTGCCGAGGGCGTCGAGCGCGTTTTCAATCAGTGCGGTCCAGACCTGATTGAGCTCGCCTCCGTAGGCGTTGATGGTGGGAAGGCCGGGCTCATAGTCGCGCTCGATTTGAACGTTGGTCATGCGCGATTGGAGCATTTGGACGGTGGCGTCAAGGCCGGCGGGAACATCGACTTCGAGGATGGGGGCGCGGTCCATGCCGGAGTATGCCTTGATGGCCTCGATGAGATCGAAGATGCGGGCGGTGGAGTGGGCCAGCGTTTCGACAGAGCGCGAGGCGCGCAGGTAGCGGGCAAAGAACTGGACGGAGACGCAGGTTTCGTTGGGGCCGAGCAGGGAGCGCAACTGGTCGAGATCGGCCACGGTGACGCCCTGCTCGGCCAACTGGGGCGCGATTTCCCAGGGGTCGGGGCAGGCAAGTTCGGCGAGCCAGGCGCGGAGGGATTCTTCGCGGGCGATGAAGGCCAGGGCATTGGTTTCCTGCGCCTGATTTTCCTGCGTCTGGCCGGGGAGAGAGGCGGTGCGGTTGAGGATGTCCTCTTCCCAGGATTGAATGTTCCCGATCTGTTCTTCATTGAGGCAAAGATTGACGAGCTTGAAGCGGTTCTGGCGGTTGGCGCTGAGCGCGAGGCCCAAGCTGGCGGCGGCGCTTTGCGCGGCCGAGGCGGGGTTGTTGAGCTCATGGGCCAGGTTGCCGGCAAGCTTGCCGAGGGCGGCCAGCTTTTCAGCCTGCTGCTCGATGCGGGTTACCTCGCGCACGCGGTCGAGCAGGATGTGGACAACCCGTTCGGCCATGGAGGGGATGGCCTCGAGCATCTGAGGAAAGATGTCCTTGGCGATGAGCAGCCCCCAGACGGGCGAAATGGCAAATCCCTGCCCGCCGTAGGTCTTCATGCGCGAGAAGGGAAGCACGCCGGTCATTTGTCCGGCGCGGCCGATGAACAGGGCCATGGGTCCGCCGTGCTGGCGGCGCACATGAATCTCGCCTTTGAGGATGAGCACCATATGCTCGGCCGGAGCGCCCTCTTCGTAGAGGATGTCGCCGGCGCTGGCGACCATCTCGGCGCCGTGGCGGGCGAGCCAGAGGCGGTCTTCGAGGGGCAGGCCGTGGAGCGGGCCGATGCGGTCGAGGGCCTCGGCTATCTTTTCGACTGGGGTAGGCAAGGCGGGGGCTGTAACGGCGAGGGAAAGCATCCGGGGACCTCCGGGTGTTCAAGTTCAGGATAGCCGATTCAGAGGGCCCGGGCAGGGAGGGCTAGTGGAAGCTATTCGGTTTCTGGGGCCAGGGCGGCTTTGGAGACGAGACTCTCCCGAGCCTGAAGGTTGGCCTGGCTGGAGCGGAGGTAGCGGAGGGGCATGGCGCCGGCAACAGCAAGGACGAGGATGGCGGGCTCGATGGGCTGGCGGTAGTCCATGAGCGGGTGGGTGAGGTAGTAGGTGATGGGGAAGATGCCGATGAGGACCAGATAGGGCAGGAGGGACAGGCGGTCGGTGCGCCAGCGGCGGCGGATGCCGAGGAGCATAAGGGTGGTTACACAGACAACTTGAAATATGTTGCCCAGCTCGTAGGGCTGTTCGTGGAGTTCCTGCACGGAGATGCTCCAGAAGCCGGTCCAGTAGTAGAAGACGCGACGGAGGGTTTTCTGGATGGGGAACATGGGGTGCTGGCGGATGTAGGCGATTGCGAGCTGGCGCTTTTCCGCGAGGAAGGCGGGTTCGCCCATGGTGAGCCACTTTTGCATCACGACGGGGTTGCTGGCGGGATGGGCGAAGCTGGGATCGAGTGAGGCGTCGCCGGCGTTGTCGTCGTAGACCTCGAGCCAGAAGTTGTCGCGGACCGGACAGAGGATGCCGAGGGCGCGATAGTTGCGCACAGTCCACGGGATGAGGACGGCGATGGCGGCCAGAGCGGTGAGGACTCCCTTGAGGAACCAGCGATTGCCGGATCTGTGGGCCTGGTAGAGCGCCAGGGCGAGGAGGAAGGGGAAGGTGGAGAGAGTGGAGGGGTTGGAGAGGGCGGTGAGGCCGACGAGAGATCCCCAGCCTAGCCAGGCGAGCGGGTCGCGGGTGAGGTGGATGCGTTGGGCGATGCAGAAGCTGGTGGTGAAGAGGAGACCGGTGAGCGCGTACTCCCAAACGCGGCCGGCCGAGAAATAGATGGCGAAGGGATACAAGGCCCAGACACAGGCAGCGACGATGGCCGGGCGCTGACCTAGAGAGTATTTGGCGCTGAAATAGACGGGGATGCAGATGAGCGAGGAGAGAATGCTGTTGATAGAAAGGATGACAAACGCAGAGGTGAGCGAGTAGATGCCGAAGAGGCGGAAGACCAGGGAAAGGAGCGTGGGGTAGAGCGGAGGCTGCATGGCCGTGGGGCCGCTCCAGGGAAAATAGGGCGAACTGAAGCCGTGGCAGCTGGCCAGGGCGCGGGCGATCCAACCCATCTCCCATCCGAAACGCTCGTAGAGTTTGTCGGCATCGGGCAGATCGCGATAGGTGAAGATGACGACTACCATGCGGATGGCGAAGGCGACGAGCATGATGAGCGAGAGGCGGCCGAGCGGGGAGGGACTCTGCCCGTTTTGAGTAGGTGTCAGATCAGGGCGGGCCATATTTCTCCAATTTTGTTTTGCGAAGAAACAACGAGGAGAGACGCGAATAAATAAATATCAGATGGACGGGGAAAGTGTATATGTCGTTTACGCGTGGTGTCTCTCTGGTGGGGTTTCTGGCTGGCTGCTTAGTGCGGTGGCCGGGAGGCGGCGGCTTCGACGAACCTTTGGAGCGGTGAGGCGATGGCGGCGAAAGTGCAGGTATTCGCCAAGCGAGATACGAAGGAATGCGAAAGGGCGGTCATTTTCTCAGCTCCGGCGTGTTCTTGGATATTAGTGAGTGGGGGTTGGTGTTTGATTGGTTTAAACTTGGCGGATTGGAGAGGCGCTGCTTACCGGTTTAGCGACTGGGCGGGGCGCACGGGAAACCTCGAGTGCAGATTTTGCGATCGGTTGGGGCAATGTTTGGGCCGATAGAGAGAGTGAAAGTGAGTTTGACAATCATGCATGATCAAGCGAGACGGCGTTCGATGGCGAAGACCTGGGCGGTAGCGTTCTTGTTGGTTGGGGGTTTGGCGGCAATGACGAGCACGGCCAAGGGAGAGGCAAAGAGCTGGTATGAGCTGAAGAACGAGCGGCTTTCTGCGCGCTTCGAGATGGGAGCCAGCGGGCTGAAGCTGACGGCGATTGCGGATCGGAGCAGCGGGACAACGCTTCAACCGGGCGAGGTTTTCAGCCTTCTGCTGCGGGACGGACGGGTGATTTCGTCATCGCAAATGACGATGTATGGATCGTCCGTGAAGGAGCGCGTGGCGTCCGACGGGAAAGCGCCGCGCGCGGCGGAGCGGGTGGAAGGGCGCAGGATGTGCGCGGATCTGAGCACGGTAGACAATTCGCTGACTGTGCACTGGTGCGCGGTGTTGCGCGACGGAGCGAATTATCTGCGCCAGGAGGTGACGCTGAAGGCCGGGGCGCAGGCGGTGGATATTGCCGAGGTGCGGCTGTTCGACTTCAATGCGCCGGGCGCGAAAGTGGTGGGCAAGGTTCCGGGATCGCCGATTGTGGATGGGAATTTCTTTTTCGGATTTGAGTCTCCGCTTTCGGAGAGCGCGGTGAAGGACGGGCGGGCGACGGCGATCTTGAGACGCACGCTGCCGCTCGAGGCGGTGAATTCGATTACCTATTCGTCGGTGATTGGGGTGGCGGCGCAGGGACAGATGCGGAGAGATTTTCTGGCTTACATCGAGCAGGAGCGGGCGCATCCGTATAGGACTTTTCTGCATTACAACACTTGGTACGACATTGGGTATGGCAATCGCTTCGGCGAGGCGGCGGTTTTGGATCGGATTCATGCGTTTGGCGAGCAGCTGGTGAAGAAACGCGGCGTGAAGCTTGACTCGTTTTTATTTGACGACGGGTGGGACGATACGGCGACGCTTTGGCACTTCAACCAGGGACTGCCGAATGGGTTTACGAAGATCGATGAGGCGGCGCGGCAATATGGATTTGGGATAGGGGTGTGGCTTTCGCCGTGGGGCGGCTATGAGACGGCGAAGCAGCAGCGGATTGCAGCGGGCGAGAAGGCCGGCTATGAGACCGTGAAGGGCGGGTTTGCCCTGTCGGCACCGAAGTACTACGGGCTGTTTGAGTCGACATGCCTGGAGATGATTTCAAAGTACGGCGTGAACCAATTCAAGTTCGACGGGACGGGCAATGCGGGCACGGTGTTTCCGGGAAGCCTGTTCGACAGCGATTTTTCGGCGGCGATTCATTTGATCGAGCGGTTGCGCGCGCAGAAGCCGGACATCTTTATCAACCTGACGACGGGGACGCGGCCTTCGCCGTTCTGGCTGCGGTATGCGGACTCGATTTGGAGGGGCGGAGACGATCACACCTTCGACGGCGTGGGAAGTTGGCGGCAGAAGTGGATTACGTATCGCGACGAGCAGACGTACCGGAACATTGTGGTGGGCGGGCCGTTGTATCCGCTGAACTCGCTGATGCTGCATGGGATTATTTATGCGCAAAAGGCGGAGCATCTGGACACCGATCCGGATGGGGATTTCAAGGACGAGGTGCGTGACTACTTTGGGACGGGCACACAGTTGCAGGAGATGTACATTACGCCCGGGCTGCTGACGAAGGAGAATTGGGACGATTTGGCGGAGGCGGCGAACTGGTCGCGGGCAAATGCGGCGGTGTTGAAGGACACGCACTGGATTGGGGGCGATCCGGGAAAGCTGGAAGCGTATGGGTGGGCTTCGTGGAGGCCGGAAAAAGGGATTGTGGTTTTGCGAAATCCGTCAGACAAGGCGCAGGAGTTCTTGCTCGATGTGGGGAAGGCATTCGAGCTGCCGGCGAATGCGGCGCAGAGCTATCGGGCGCATAGTCCGTGGGCCGCGGACAAGGAGACGGAGGCGGTTCAGTTGATTGCGGGGCAGGCGCGCGGGATTGTGTTGAAGCCTTTTGAGGTGGTGACGCTGGATTGCGTGCCGGGGAAGTGAAGGGCAGTGGTTAGTGGCTAGTGGTTAGTGATTAGACGAGGGTTCTTAAAAGGGATGGCAAGTTGGCTTCCGCTTCGCTGAAATGGCGAGTTGGCAAGTTCGCGGATTTGTGATTTGGTCATTGCTCGTGGACGAACGCGGGCGTGGACGCCCGCGCGACAGCCGGTCTCCACCCCAGCGACGAAGACCTGTCGCTGGGGACCCCGGTCTAGAGACACGGCGCTACCTTCCGGCGATTATGCAAACACGCGGTGGCGACGCTAGGCTGTGGCGCGGTGCTGTTCGCGGCTGCCGAGGCGCACGCTGATGATTTTGGAGACGCCGGGCTCCTGCATGGTGACGCCGTAGATCATGTCGGCGGCCTGCATCATGCGCTTGGAGTGGGTGACGAGCAGGAACTGCGTGTCCTTGCTTAGCGTGTGGAGAAGATCGGCGAGGCGGGCAACGTTGGTTTCGTCGAGGGCTGCATCCACTTCGTCGAGGGCGCAGAAGGGGCTGGGCTGGAACTGGAAGATGCCGACCAGCAGGGCGAGCGCGGTGAGCGATTTTTCGCCGCCGGAAAGCAGGAGCACGTTCTGCAGTTTCTTGCCCGGGGGCGAGGCCACAATCTCAAGGCCGCTCTCGGCTTGGTTCTCGGCATCGGTGAGGCGCAGGAAGGCCTGGCCGCCCTGGAAGAGCCGTGAAAAGACGACGCCGAAATTCTCGTTGATCTTCGCGAAGGCTTCGTCGAACTTGGTGCGCGTGATCTGATCGATCTCCTTGATGGTGTCCTGGGTATTTTCAATGGACTCGATCAGGTCCTTGCGCTGGGTCTCGAGAAACTCGTGGCGCTGGGCGGTTTCCTTGTATTCGTCGAGGGCCATCATGTTCACCGGGCCCATCTGCTCGATGCGCTGCTTCAACATGCGGCAGGTTTCTTCTTCGGCTACAAGCTCTTCATCGAGGAGGCGGGCGATTTGCGCATCTTCGCGCAGAACCTGGGCCTCGACGTTGACCTCGGCCAGGCAGCTTGCCTCAAGATACTCGAGATCGGAGTGCAGCTTGGCCAGTTCGCTGGAACGGCCGGAGCGGTCTTCACGGAGTTGATCGAGCGCGGCACGGCCGGTCTTGAGCTCGGTCTCCATCTCCGCCAACTGCTGGCGCACGGCCTGCGACTGGGCGGCGATGGTCTGGGTAAGGGCCAGAGCTTCACTGCGGATTGCGGCCAGCTCCTTTTGCCGCTCAGCGAGCACGGCGCTTTCGGCGATGCGCTGCTCGCGCTCCGCGGTGGCGGCCGTCCGCTGCTTCTCGATCGATTGCACGCGGCGCACGAGGTCGGCATGGAGCCGGTCGATGCGCTGGAAGGCGGCTTCCGCGCCGCGACGCCGTTCTTCCAGGCCGGCCAGTTCCGCGGTGACCTGCGCGGCCTCCTGCTGCAGGCCCTCGCGCTTTTGGCGCAGCAGGGTGAGTTGGGACTGCAATTCATCCAATCCCGCCTCTGCCTGCGCGTGCTCGGCCTCAAGGCGCGCTGCTTCCTGGCGCTGGTGTTCGATCGACTGGCGCTTGGCTTCGCAGGCGTCCTTGTTGCGCGCGGCCTGCATGGTCCAGTCCTGGAGACGCCGCTCGATGCGCTGGGTCTCGCCCTCCATTTGCTTGAGGGCGGCGCCCAGGTTGGCCGTGTCGGTCTGGGCAATGCGCCGCTGCTCGCTATGCGCCTCCAGTTGAGCGGTCAGTTCCTCGATGGTCCGGGTGAGAATTGCGGCTTCTGTTTCCGCCTGCGCCAGGGTGGCTTCGAGCTTGGCCAGACGGCCTTGGGCTTCGCGCAGTTCGCGCTTCAGCGCCAGCGGTCCTTCGCTGGCTGGCTTGCCGCCGGTCACCGTGGCGTTGTGGAAACACTCGCCCTCGGGAGTAAGGAAATAAGCGTGCGGATAGATGGAGGTGAGGCGCAGCGCTTCGTTGGAGCTCTCCACAAGATAGCTGTGGCGCAGCTTGGGCAAGATCGATTCCAGCGCGCGTCCAAAGCCGTTCAGCACCTTGATGGCATCGCGCAGGGGCGTCAATCCAGGCTCGTTGACCGCGCCCGCGGCTTCGTCGAAGAGCACACCCTGCGCGTCGGAGTGGATGAGGAACGTGGCCCGCCCATCTCCGGCTTTCAGAACCCGCACGCCTTCTTCAGCGTCGCCCCAGTTTTCGACGACAATGTAATTCAGTTCCTCGCGAAGAAACTCGTCGACCACGGCTTCATGCGCGCCGCTGACTTCAAGAAAATCAGCCAGCGTGCCTACCGGGGAGCTGCCGTCTCCGAGAGCGCCGGGCTTGAGCAGCTTGCGCACGGAGTCGGTGGAGTAGCTGTGATTGCGAATCAATGACTCGAGCGAGTCGCGGCGGCCGGCAACGGAGGCTTGCTCGCCGCGCAACTGGTTGGCGAGCGTGCGCTTGGCGCTTTCTTCCGCTCGCTTGGCTTGCAGCGATTCGCGGAAGGCGGCGATCTCGGTTTCCAGGCGCTCGAGGGCGCCGGCAGCGGATTCGAAGCGCAGGTGAGCCTGCCCGCTCTCGATGCCGAGGGTTTCCTGCTCGTTGCGCGCCTGGCCAATCTCGGCGCGGAGCCGTTCTGCTTCGCGCTCCAGGGCGGCGAGGCTCTCTTCGCCTTGCGTGGTGTGGTTGCGGGCGTTGCCGGCCAGCGTGAGCAGTTGCATGGCGTGGCGGCGGGCGCTCTCGAGTTGCCGTTCGGCGCTGAAAACCTCTTCGGCTGCCGCGCGTGCTTCGTGCTGGCGCGCCTCGACCTTCTGGCGAAACTCCCGCGCTTCTCCGGCTGCCGACTCGAGGAAGCTGTGGTGCTGCGCGCGCTCTTCGGTAATGCCGGCCAACTGGGTGCGGGTCTGCTCGAGCTCGATTCCGGCGGCGGCGATGCGCGTTTCGAGTTCGCCGACGCGCTCGGTGTTGCCGCGCTCGCGGGCAGTCGCGCCCTCAAGCTCGACGGCGGCCTGGTTGGCGCGGTCCTGCGCCTCGTGGCCTTCGCGATCGAGTGAGTAGCCTTGCTCGGTGAGCGTGTGCTGGCTGGCCTCCTGCTGCGCGATCACCTCGACCGCTTCACTGACGCGGCCGGAGAGAGCGGCTATCTCCCCTTCCAGGCGCGCCTGGTCGGCATCCATCAGCGCCATGCGGCTTGAAAGCACTACGCGCAGGCGTCCGCGCAGCTCGTCGCGCACGGAGGCGAAGCGTTCAGCCTTGGCGGCTTGACGCTTGAGGGAGTTCATCTGGCGCGTGACTTCCTCGAAGATGTCGTCGACGCGGGCCAGGTTCTGGCGAGCGCTTTCAAGGCGCAACTCAGCGAGGCGCTTCTTGGTCTTGAAGCGGGTGATGCCGGCGGCTTCTTCAATGATGGCGCGGCGATCGTGGGGCTTGGAGCTGAGCAGTTGGCCAATGCGCTCCTGGCCAATGATGGCGTAGCTCTCGGGCCCCAGGCCGGTGCCCATGAAGATGTCCTGAATGTCGCGGAGGCGGCAAAGCTTGCCGTTGAGCAGGTACTCGCTTTCGCCGGTGCGGAAGAGGCGGCGGGTGATGACGATTTCGCCTTTTTGCGGCGTGCGCTGAAAGCGGCGGCGGCGAATCTTGAGAACTACGGCTTGCGGGCCTTCGGCTGTGGCCTGAGATTCTCCTGTGGATTGTGACTCGCCGGACTCGTCTTCCTCGATCACTTGCCCAGGCTGCTCGTTGGCGATGATCTCCTCGGCTTCGGCTGCGCGGCGGCGGCGCACTTCGTCTTCGTCCCAGTCGGCGGGGCCTTCGTGCTCGACCACGACTTCAGGCTCCACGGCCACGGGGCCCTCGTAGGCCTCGGGGTCGACCATGGTGATTGTGACCTCCGCCATGCCCAGAGCCTTGCGGTCGCGGGTTCCGGCAAAGATTACGTCCTGCATGTGGGTGCCGCGCAGGGTCTTGGCGCTCTGCTCGCCGAGGACCCAGCTGACCGCGTCGAGAATGTTCGACTTGCCGCAGCCGTTGGGGCCGACGACCGTGGCAATGCCGGTTCCCGGGACGGTCAATTCCGTGCGGTCACAGAAGCTCTTAAAGCCCAGGATGTGAATTTTCTTTAATTTCAGCATTGCTACTCCAATTTTTCTTCGGGACGATGGGCGTTAAGCGCGAGGACGTTTTATGGGACGGCAGAAATATTGCTACCCGATTACAGACTCTACGGAGCCGGAGGGGCAGGGTCAACGCGGGAAAGGGGAGAATTTGTGGATAAGGGAGGTCGGAATTCCTGTTCTTGGAAAATGATAAGATAGCGGCCCGAAATGGGGATTTTCTAACGATATTTGGCGGTGTTTTGCACAGGGGTGGGTGGTTGATCGGGCTAGCGGTAGATTTTGGTTTCGGTGCGTTCCTACGGGTCCTGAAGGTTCATGATTGTGTCTGTCCGGCCAGACCGCGTTACACTGTGTGCGGCTGGTATTGCGGCCAGCCCGGAGTGTTTTTCCCCAGAATGGTTCTATCATGGGCCAGAGCAATCGCCATTGTAAGAACAATTGATTTTGCTGATGGATGTGGCGAGACTAGCTTGAGTACGCGGACCGGCGCTCACGCGAGAGGCCGGGCGCGAGCGAGCCGCAGGCCATAAATTCAAAACAACAAGTTCAAAATCACGGCGCAGGAGGTCCAAAAACGGCCCGGCGCGAAACCCAAACAAAATTCACAAGTACCTCAAGGAGACTTTCCCATGTCTGACCGTGAGACAAAAACGCCGGGACCACCGATAGTGACCGACCAGAACGCCATGACAGGCGATGCAAAGTGCCCATTTCCGCACGGAACCCACAAACACACTGTGGCTGGAACCCCAACGAACGCAAACTGGTGGCCGGACCAACTGAATCTGAAGATCCTGCGCCAGCACGCGCAACTCGCCAATCCCCTGGGCGAGGGATTCAATTATGCAGAGGAGTTCAAGAGCCTGGACCTGGATGCGGTGATCAAGGACCTTCATGCCCTGATGACGACCTCGCAGGACTGGTGGCCCGCGGACTACGGCCACTATGGACCGTTCTTCATCCGCATGGCTTGGCATAGCGCAGGCACCTATCGCATTGCCGATGGGCGCGGCGGCGCGGGCTCTGGATCGCAGCGGTTTGCACCGCTGAACAGTTGGCCGGACAACGTGAGCCTGGACAAGGCGCGGCGGTTGATTTGGCCGATCAAGCAGAAGTATGGCCGGAAGATTTCCTGGGCCGACCTGATTGTTCTGGCTGGTACCGTGGCGCTGGATTCGATGGGGTTGAAGACTTTCGGTTTCGGCGGCGGACGCGAGGACATCTGGGAGCCGGAAGAAGACACCTACTGGGGACCTGAGACCAAGTGGCTGGGAGACGAGCGCTACAAGGGCGAGCGTGAGCTTGAAAATCCGCTGGGCGCCGTGCAGATGGGCCTGATCTATGTGAATCCGGAAGGGCCGAATGGCAAGCCCGATCCAGTGGCCGCGGCAATCGACATTCGGGAGACGTTCGCGCGCATGGCGATGAACGACGAGGAGACAGTTGCGCTGATCGCCGGCGGACACACGTTTGGCAAAGCGCATGGCGCTGCCGATCCGCTGAAGTATGTGGGACGCGAGCCGGAGGGCGCAGGAATCGAAGAACAGGGACTGGGCTGGAAGAACAGTTTTGGCAGCGGCAAAGGTGTGGATACGATCAGCAGCGGCCTTGAAGGCGCGTGGACCGACAACCCGGTGAAGTGGGACAACAACTACCTGGATAACCTGTTCAAGTATGAATGGGAACTGACGAAGAGTCCTGCCGGCGCGCAGCAATGGGCGCCCAAGGGCGGAGCGGCAGCCGATGCCGTGCCGGATGCGCACGACCCCAAGAAGAAGCACGCGCCCATCATGTTCACGACGGACTTGTCGCTAAGACTGGACCCCAGCTACGAGAAGATTTGCAGGCACTATCTCGCGAATCCGCGGGAGTTTGCAGATGCGTTTTCCAGGGCATGGTTCAAGCTTACGCATCGCGACATGGGGCCGATCACGCGGTATCTTGGCCCGCTGGTTCCAAAGGAGCATCTGATCTGGCAGGATCCCGTTCCAGCGGTGGATTATGAATTGATCGGAGACGAGGAGATTCGATCGCTGAAGGCCAAGATTCTGGCGTCGGGACTTTCCATTGCCCAACTGGTGAGGACGGCCTGGGCCTCGGCTTCAAGCTTCCGCGGCAGCGACAAGCGCGGCGGGGCGAACGGGGCGCGCATTCGGCTGGCGCCGCAAAAGGATTGGGAGGCGAACCAGCCGGCGGAACTGGCAAAGGTTCTTAAGGCGCTGGAAACAATCCAGAAGGATTTCAATGGCAACCAGTCCGGCGAGAAGAAGGTTTCGCTGGCTGACCTGATCGTTCTGGGCGGCTCGGCAGCCGTCGAGAAAGCGGCCAAGAAGGCCGGCCACGACGTGAAGGTTCCCTTCGCGCCAGGGCGCACGGATGCGACGCAGGAGCAGACCGAAGTGGCCTCGTTTGCCGTACTGGAGCCGGCGGCGGATGGATTCCGCAATTACGTTCGCAAGGGACTGGAGGGATCGGCGGCGGAGCTGCTTGTGGATCGGGCGAACCTGCTGACGCTGACCGCTCCGGAGATGACGGTGCTGATCGGAGGGTTGCGGGCGCTGCATGCGAACTTCGGGCAGACCGAACTGGGCGTTTTCACCAAGTGGCCCGAAGCATTGACCAACGATTTCTTTGTGAATCTCCTGGACATGAATACGAAGTGGCAGAAGTCCGCTGCTTCGGAAGGTGTTTTGGAGGGACACGATCGGGCCACCGGCAAGCTGAAGTGGACGGGAACCGTAGCCGATCTCGTCTTCGGCTCGAACTCGCAGCTCCGCGCCCAGGCGGAGTTCTATGCGTGTAGCGATTCGCAGCACGCATTTGTGCGTGACTTTGTGGCGGCCTGGAGCAAGGTGATGAACCTCGATCGCTTTGACCTGGCTTGATGTGATTCGAGAACAAGAAGGGCGCGCTAACCAGCGCGCCCTTCGTTATTTGGCTTGGAACATCTGGTCTAGTATTCCGAATGCTTTTTCCGGGGTCCGAAAGCTAGAGGCTAGTGTGGTGAAACTGGAGTTCATGTCCCAGGTCTGGCGAGGGTTTGAGAAACTTGGCAAGTTGGCTTCCGCTTCGCGGAAATAGCAAGTTGGCTTCCGCTTCGCGGAAATAGCAAGTTGGCAAGTTAGCGGATTTGTGCGACGGCACGATGTCCAATGCACGAGTAATTGCTGGGACGATGGAGC
>Ga0181529_10003442_pt1 | contig 18013 bp, 9 predicted proteins | sample PEATcosm2014_Bin_36_FD_119763 | JGI IMG/M metagenome (GOLD analysis project Ga0181529, IMG submission 119763) | Peatland microbial communities from MTU Mesocosm Facility, Houghton, MI, USA - PEATcosm2014_Bin10_30_metaG | ecosystem: Environmental > Terrestrial > Soil > Wetlands > Peat | place... | reverse complement strand
GGGGCAGGATGGTATCCTGCGGCCGAGTGGTACTCGGCCTGGTCGGCATTTGCATGCTGGTCGGCAGGCCGAGTGCGGGGTGCCCACTTGGGGCCGGGCCGCAGGTTGCCAACCTGCCCCACAAATTCCGCAGACTCTCCGATATTGGGAAAAGTATGCGGCATTGGGTTGGCAACCTGCCTCTCATACGACATCTTGCGGGCCTCAATACATGCCTGTGTGCGGTTGCGAGAGAACCAAGATAAGACCCTTCTCTGCAACCGGCGTTTGCCGGAGGTCTTGCGGCGCAGCAAAGGAATTCGACCGCAGCCGGCACCCCGGCCGATCCGGCCTTGGAGAACACCGGCGTCCCCACCGTCTGCCATGCGATCGGTTCCGGCGCCGACCGGCATCGAGTTCCGTCCGCCGCGGCCGCCAACTCCGCCGGCGGTATGGAGCGCCGCACCGGCTCCACAAAGGCTCGATCCTCTCCGGCCCCCGGCTCGGCCAGCGGACCCCAGGCTTCCCTAAGCATAGGGATGCCGGGCGGGAGTTCCACTCCGGTTAAGCCCGCCCCCGCGTAGATCCCCCTAGAGTCTTAACCGGAGGCTGCCGATATGTGAACCAGGTGAAGATCACTCTGCCAATCGGGCAGTCGCCGCGAGGAGCATTTCAAACATGACACAGTTTACAAAAACGGGACACTTGTTATTGGCGGTTTCAATCGCTTCGATGATCGGGGTTGCCGATGCAAGCGATCACGGAGGAAGCGTTTATCCGATTGGCGCAGAAACGGTTCTGCCCGGTATGATGCCCGGCCCCTGGGGGACGATACTCGTCGAATTCAACGATTTCTATCAAGCTAACTCCCTGGCGGGCCCGACAGGACTCAACCAGGTCCCAGGATTTCACTTGCGCGTTGGGGCGGTTGCCTTGAAGGTCATCCATAACTGGGGAGTTCACGTCCTGGGGGGCGAACTGATCAGTTCCTTGGGGGTTCCGGCTCTGTACGAGCACCTGAATGCACCTTTCGGAAGAGCGCAAAAGAGCGGCCTCGGCAATCCGGACCTCTCGGTTGCGGACGTAGCCTACGCCAAAGGCTCCTGGCATTGGTGGTACGGCTTGGAGGCTTATGCACCGGGTGCCCAATACAATAAGAACGACCTCCTGAATGTGGGCCAGCACAACTTCGCCACCGCCGTGGATGGCGCCTTCACGTACTTTCCGCACTTCGGCCGAAGCGAGTTGAGTTCCAAGCTTCAGTACATCGTGAACTTCACCAACCCGGCTACGCAATACCGGTCGGGCGGCGAATTCGTTTGGGAGTACGCCGCCATGCAGAGGATCGCCAAGAACCTGGCGGTGGGCGTGAACGGCGACTACTACCAGCAGCTTACCGACGACCGGCAGAATGGGCTACTCGTCAGCGACGCGCGCGCACGGTCGGTCATGATCGGCCCGGAGTTCCGGTACCATTTGGGGCGCGCCACTCTTATTTTGAAGTACCAGAAGGAAACGCTGGCCGAGAACAAGACCAGCGGAAACGCATTCTGGCTTCAAGTGGGTCTACCGCTTGGACATCGGGAGTAGCCGCCGTCCGAGAGAAGACTCGGCGCGACCGGTCAAGGCCGGCATCGAAAGCAATCCGCTAAGTCGTTTTGGGTACGCAACCGCTGTTCATCTTGTGTACCCGACTTCGTGGGCGGCGTATTCGTAGGAAATCAGGCGCACGCCGGAGGTCTTGCAGCGGACCACCACCTGATACGCCGGCGGAAAACCGCTCAGGCCGGCGGCCCGGAACCGGCTCTTGAGCTCGCGCATGCGGTCGGCGGAGCAAAAGAATTCGACCGCGGCCTGCACCCCGGCCGATCCGGCCCCGGAGAATACCGCCGTCCGCTTGAGCTTCCCGGAACGGTCCGGCTGGGCTACCACACTCAACAGCCCGTACAAGACCGAAGGCACCGGCGTCCCCACCGTCTGCGATACGAATAGTTGATTCTGGCCGGGAGGTTTGCGTTTGTCGTAAACCGCGAACCGGTCCGTGTCGGTGTAATCGATAGTCAGCGGAAGGTCGCGCAATAGCGCGCGCGCGGCCTCGCTGTTGGTTCCGGTGCCGATCAGCATGGAGTTCCGTCCGCGCAGCGCAGCCGCCGGGGCTTCGGATTCCGGGAGAATCTGGTAGGTACCGCCGAACTCCATCCGCAGGTTGCTCAACATCGCCGCGGCGGCCAACTCCGCCAGCGGCACGGAGAGTTGCACCGGCTCCATGTAGAGTTTGGCCCCCGCCTCCAGGGGACGGTTGGGACCGTACAGTTCCTCAAGCCTCTCCGGCGCCAGCATGCGCCAGGAATACTCGCCGATGTGCGGCCGCACCACCAGGTGCAGATTGGTGGCGATGGAGATGATCAATTCGTCGCCCGGCTCGGCCAGCGGACCCCAGGCTTCCCGAAGAATTGCCGCGGGACGCTGGCGCGTGAAATACCAGCCCGCCCATGCGCCCAACCCCATCCCCGCCAGAAGCAGTGCCGCCATCGCCGCCGGAATGATCCATCGTCCGGTGGCCCGGCGCGGTACGGCCGTCGCGAGGTCGGATTTGGCGTCGGATCGGGGGCCGGCGGTTTGCGGCTCGGCCGGGCGGCGGGTGTAGTAGGGGACGTAGCCACCGCGGGGAATCTGGATCTGAACCGTCGCCCCGGGATTCTCCGTGGAGTAGTATTTCTCCAGCCGCTGGCGCAATTCATAGGCCCGGTTGCGCACCGAGGAATCGTCGGTCAGGCTGAAGTCCTTGCGGCGGCCCAAAACATCGACGGCGATCTGGTACTCGGTCAATTCCTCGCCGCGGCCGGTCAGTTCCCGTTCGCAAATGTAGCGCAGCAGTGCCCGCAATTGAGCCGAACGGGCGAATGTCTGGCTGTTCGCCGCCGCATCCAGAGCTTCGCGCTTTTCGCTTTCCGAAACTGGAGGTTCCGCTGTAACCATATGACAGGACAAGCAGATTATACCGCTTCCGAACAGTTCGCGAACGTTAAGAAACGGGGGAAGGACTTCCACCCGGAGCGGCACGGATGTATCTAAAGGTATCTCTCCCAAGTTTCTCGCTATGGAGGCAGGATTATGTCCTTGTTGACAACGTTTAAGAACGTACTGCCAGCCGCCCTTGCGGCCGGTTTGCTATTAGCTGTCCCTCTGCTGGGACAGGAGTTTCGCGGCACGATCACCGGCACGGTGGTTGACGCTTCGGGCGCGGCCGTCCCCCAAGCCCAGATTGAGGCGCGTAATGTAGATACGTCCGCAGCCGCCACAGCTCGCACCAACGAAGCGGGGCTGTACTCCATTCCTTTCTTGCTGCCGGGCACCTACACCGTGACGGTTACGGCGAAAGGCTTTAAGCAGGCGGTGCACGAGCGTATCGAATTGCACGCCGGCGACAAGGTCCAGACGGACATCAAGCTGGTGGTGGGCGTGGCTTCCGAAAGCGTGACCGTTACGGCGGAATCCGAGCAGCTCCGCACCGCTACCGCTTCCATGGGCCAGACCATCAATACCACCGAAGCGATGGACCTTCCCTTGATGGGCCGCAATACCTACATGCTGGCCGACCTGGCCACGGGAATGTACTCCGCGCTGGACACCACCTCGCAGGGAACCGCGGCCGGCCGGCCGTACGACGGCGCCTCGGCGCAGATGTCCTCGGAAGGCGTCGGCAGCCAGTACCAGATCATGCTGAACGGGATTCCCAATGCGCCTGAAGAACGGGCTTCCGCGGCCATCTATGTGGGCTTTGTGCCTTCGCCCGATTCGGTCGAGGAAGTCACCGTCCAGACGCACATGTACGATGCGCAGTACGGCCACAGCAGCGGCACGGTGGTGAATGCCGTGCTGAAGGGCGGCACCAACACGATCCACGGCTCCATGTACGAGTTCTTCCGTAACGACAAGCTGAATGCCAACAGTTTCGCGGGGAACGCGGCCAAGAGCGCGCGCGGCGTGATGCGTTGGAACCAGCCGGGATTCGTGGTCGATGGGCCGATCCGGATTCCGCACGTCTATAACGGCAAGGACAAGACCTTCTTCATGTTCAGCATGGAGTGGATCCGCAATGCCAGCCCGCTGCCCTACACGGCTTCCTACCCCACGGCGGCCGAGCGCACCGGCGATTTTTCGAGCCTGGTCAATGCCAACAACCAGCCGGTCCTGATTTACGATCCGGCCACCACCACCCTTACCAACGGCGCGTACATCCGCACTCCGTTCGCGGGCAACATCATTCCCAGCGCCCGCATCAACAAGATCGGCCAGTCGCTGATCGACGATTATCCGCTGCCGAATCTCGCGGGGACCGCCGGAGGGTTCAACAATTACGTGGTCAGCCCCAACTCGCAGCAGGACAAATATCACTCCATCTCCTCCCGCGTGGATCACCAGATCAACGCCAGGAACCGCTTGACCATGATGGGCTTCTCCAACGTGCGGCACCAGCTCTTTCCCGATTATGGATGGGCCAATCCCGCCGCCAGCCCCGGGTACCTGCACTTCCGCAACAACCACGGAGGCAGCGTCGCCTGGACCGATACTCTCTCGGCCAACACCGTTCTGGACGTGAAATACGGGTTCATCTTCCACCCCTTCCAGGTCGGTCTCTACGGCGACAATTACGACATCACCAAGCTGGGCTTTTCGCCGCAGGTCGCCGCCCAGATGCCGCACTTGAACTACCCCGGGTTGAACATTGGGAACAGCTACACCGGGACCATCGGCAATGCCGGCACCGGTACTCCCACCACCAGCCAATACACCACCACCTTCGACCACTCGCTGTCGGGAACCATCAACCGAACCGTGGGCAGGCACAGCTTTAAGGCCGGTGCCGAGTTGTACATCATGAAGGCCAACAACAACACTCCCGCATCCAGCCTCAACCCCTTCGTGTTCAATGCCACATTCACCCAGCAGAATGCCCAAACCGGCAGCGCTACGGCGGGCAACCCGTTTGCTTCCCTGCTGCTTGGTGATCCTAACAGCGGCCAATACAGCCTGACTATCGCCTCCGCCTTCCAGCAAATATATGAAGGCTTCTTCGTGCAGGACGACATTCGCGTTACTCCCAAACTGACCGTGAACCTGGGGCTGCGGTGGGAATACGAATCGCCCATGACCGAGCGCTACAATCGCCAGAACGCCGGCTTCGATTTCACCGACCCGAATCCGCTGCAGCCGCAAGTGCCCAGTCTCAAGCTATTGGGCGGCCTGCTGTTCACCACCGGCAGCCATCGTTTTCCGTTCAAGAAAGACCTGAATAACTGGGGACCGCGCATCGGAGCGTCGTATCGATTGTTCAATAACACCGTAATTCGCGGCGGCTTCGGCACCAATTATTCCGTCACATTCCAGACCGGCGGCAACACCGGTTTCAGCGCCAACACCGCCGTGATCGCGTCCAACGATAGTGGCATCACGCCGGCCAACGGCCTGAGTAATCCGTTCCCCACCGGAGTTCTTCCAGCTACGGGCAGTAGCCTCGGTTTGTCCACGGCGTTGGGACAGGGCATCACCTTTGCCGATCCCAACCGCACCATACCCAAGATCTATAACTACTCCCTGGCCGTCCAGGAACAACTGCCCGGACACACTCTGTTGGAAGTGGCCTTCGCGGGCAACGACGCCACGCAGTTGTCGGTCTCGAAGGCCGTCAATTACCTGCCGCGCTCGTATTATGCCCTGCCGGGCAACGCCATTCCCGTGCCCAGCACCACGCTGTTGGCGCAGGTGACGAATCCCATGGCCGGCCTGCTGACGGGGTCGAGCCTGAACAACGCGACCGTTTCCCAACAGAGCCTGTATGTCCCGTACCCCGAATTCGGCGGACTCACCGAGTCCACGCACGCCATCGGAACCAGCCTTTACAACTCGCTGCAAATTTCGGTGGAGAAGCGCATCGGGGCCGGCCTGCAGGGGCGGCTTAGCTACACCTGGGACAAGATCATGCAGGCCACCGGCTACCTGAACGACCAGGACGATTGGTCCATGCTGGCCCGCGCCCAGGCCAGCGAGCCGACCCAGGTCCTCACCTTCAGCATGACCTACATGCTGCCGATTCTCAACAACAGCAAGGGCCTGCTGCACAACGTGCTGGGCGGCTGGGAGGCCAACGCCATCGTCCGCTATCTCAATGGGTCCCTGGTGGGCTCGCCGGGTAGCGTGTATTCCACCGGCCTGAACCCGAAGCTGAGCAACCGCACGTATCAGCAGTGGTTTAATACCTGCACCGTGAACACCTCGGGCGTGCGGCAGAACTGCATCGACGCCAACCAGGCGGTGGCCTTCCTCCAGTTGCCGTCGTACACGCTGCACACATTGAGCGGTGTGCTGCCAGGGGTCCGCACCGAAGTTCCCACTACCATGGATTTTTCGATCTTCAAGACGTTCCAGATCCAGGAGAGGGCCAAACTGCAATTCCGCGCCAACGCTTATAACGTGGCCAACACCCCGATCTTCGGCGGTCCCAACACCACCTCCGGAGTGATCGGCATCGGGCAGGTCAACGACCCGCGCATCGTCGAGCTGGCGCTGAAGTTGAACTTCTAATCTCGGTACCGTTAGGAAGCGCCGGGCAGGCCACTGGTAGTGTGCGCTTGCCCGGCGTTCAAATTCATGCCCAAAGTTTCTCGTACACTCCGCTGGTGTTGTGTCCCGGGACTGTTTCTCCTGGCGGCCTTCATCGTACCGTCCCTCGGCGCTCCAAATCGCGACGCGCTGCGGGAGGGCTTCACGAACCCGCCGCCCGAAGCCCGCATGCGGTGCTACTGGTGGTGGCTGAACGGACACACCACGGAAGCCACTATCACCCGCGACCTGGAGCAGATGAAGGCCAAGGGGTATGGCGGCGCCCTGTTAGTGGATGCCGACGGATCCAGCCAGGAAGGCAACCAACCTGCGCCCGCCGGTCCTATGTTCGGCAGCCCGGCGTGGCGCGTGTTGTACCTACACGCATTGCGCGAGGCGGAGCGGCTGGATTTGGAAATCAGCCTGAACATTTTGAGCGGTTGGAATCTGGGCGGTCCGGAAGTGATGCCGGAGCAAGGCGCCAAGCTGCTAACCTGGTCGCGCGTCGCCGTGGAGGGTCCGGCCGACCTGAAGCGCGAGCTGCCGAGCCCCGAATCGTACTACGGCTTCTACCGCGACATCGCCGTATTGGCCTATCCGCTCGGTCACGGCGCGGCGCTGCCTGGCGACCGGCGGCCCATCCGGCAACTGGCGATCAAGAGCGCGTCCGTGGAATTCGGCATGTCGATGCCCAATACCGCATCGTTGCTGGAAGACTATCCCGCCACGCCCGGCGAAGAAGACGCCGCGGTCGCGGACGTGCACGACGTCACCGCCAACATGACGGCGGATGGCCAGTTCGCCTGGCATGTCCCGGCTGGAAGCTGGGAGATCCTGCGCATGGGATATGCGGCCAGCGGGGCGCGCGTCTCCACCTCTAGCCAGACGTGGCAAGGGCTGGCCATCGACTACATGGACCGCACGGCGCTTGAGACCTACTGGAATCGCAGCGTGGCACCCCTGCTGGAGGCCGCGCGCCCGTACCTCGGCCGCTCCCTGCGGTACGTAGTGACCGACAGTTGGGAATTGGGCGGCATCAACTGGACGGGAAAGTTCCGCCAGGAGTTCCGGCGGCGGCGCGGCTATGACCTGCTGCCGTACCTGCCGGTTGTGGCCGGGAGGATTGTCGGCACTCGCGAAATCGCCAACCGTTTTCTGAACGATTTCCGGCGGACGGTCGCCGACCTGATTGTCAGCGAGCATTACGCACAGTTCGCAGAATTGGCGGCGCGCTACGGCCTGGGCATCCATCCGGAGTCCGGCGGGCCGCATGGAGCGCCGCTCGATGGGCTGGAATCGCTGGGCACCGGCGCTTTCCCGCAGACCGAGTACTGGGCGCCGTCGGCCGTGCATCGCTCCAGCGACGAGGAGCGCTTCTTCGTGAAGGAAGCCTCCAGCGCCGCGCATATTTACGGAAAGAACCTGGTGGCCGCCGAGGGCATGACCAGCATCGGCCCGCACTGGGAGGAGTCGCCAGCCAGCCTGAAACCGGCCTTCGACTACGCGGTTTGCGAAGGCATGAATCGCCTGGTGTGGCACACCTTCACCTCGTCGCCCAAGGAGATGGGACTGCCCGGACAAGAGTATTTCGCGGGAACGCATCTCAACCCGAATTCCACGTGGTGGCAGCAGGCAGGGGCATTCATCGGCTACATCAACCGCACCGATTACCTGATGCAACAGGGCCAGCCAGTGGCCGACGTGTTGTACTACTACGGCGACCACGTCCCCAATTTCGCGCGGCTGAAGAGCTCCGATCCGGCCAAAGTGCTCCCCGGCTACGACTACGATGTCACCGACGAGGACGTGCTGGTCCATCGCCTCTCGGTGCGGGACGGCCGAGTCGCGTTGCCGGAGGACGTCACCTACCGGCTGCTGGCGCTCCCCGAACGCCCGTCGATCTCGGTGGAGGCGCTGCGCGCCGTGCGCAAGCTGGTGGCAGATGGTGCGGTGGTAGTCGGAGACCGGCCGCAGCATGCTACGGGCCTGATCGGCGACGAGGAAGTGCGCTCGATCGCCGCGGAGGTTTGGGGCGACTGCGGCAGGAACGGCGTCCGCCAGCGGAAGTTCGGAAAAGGCACGCTATATTGCGGGCAGACCGTGCGCCAGGTGTTGGCGGCGTTGCACGTAGCACCGGATTTCGAGGGCGCCGGGCTCGACTTCATCCATCGGCAGACCGCCGCCGCCGACATCTACTTTATCCGCAATACGCAGCCGCAGACGGTTTCCGTGGACGTGGCGCTGCGCAGCGCCGGTAAGGCTCCGGAGTTGTGGCATCCCGAGAACGGGCAGGTGGAACCGCAGGCGGTGTTCCGGTCCACCGAGGACGGCCGCACGCGCTTGCCCCTCCGGCTGGAACCGAATGGCAGCGTGTTCGTAGTGCTGCGGTCCGCGGTGGGAGAGCACATTGTCGAGACCTCGTGGACCGGAAGCGCGCCGCAGACCGAGGTGAGGCTGCCAGGAGACGGGTCCGCCGACCTGGAAACGCGGGCGTCGGGAAGTTACCGCGTCACGATGGCGAGCGGTGTCACGCTGAGCGCCGAGGTGCGCGCGGCGGGCGAGGTCCGAACGGTGGAAGGTCCCTGGAGCCTGGCATTCGCTCCCGGCTGGGGCGCTCCCGCGAAGATCGGCCTGGAGAAACTGGCATCGTGGACGGAGAACGCCGATCCCGGGATTCGCTACTATTCGGGAACCGCGACCTATACGACGCGGTTTCCGCTGCCGGAGCCGCTCGATGCGTCGCAGCCCTTCTATCTGGACCTGGGCGAAGTGCATGAGATCGCTGAAGTGCGCGTCAACGGCCAGGACCTGGGGATTCTCTGGAAGGCGCCGTTTCGCGTGGCGTTGGGGGCGGCGGCGCGGCCTGGATGGAACCAATTGGATGTCGCGGTGACGAATCTGTGGCCCAACCGGCTGATCGGCGACCAGTTGGTGGCGCCCGAGAAGCGGCTCACGTGGACGAATATTACCAAGTTCACCGCCGATTCGCCGCTGTTGCCGTCGGGACTGATGGGGCCGGTGAAGCTAGAGGCGGCGCAGGTGGTGAGAATGCATCTTGCAGATCCAAGATGACCATGGTATTATGACCATGGCATGATAAAAACATCGATGCTCGGCGCGGGAGAGTTCAAGGTCAAGTGCCTTCACATCCTGGATGAGGTGTACACCAGCCGCACGGAGATCGTCATCACCAAGCGAGGCAAGCCGGTTGCCCGGCTGGTGCCCGTTGACGATGCCGCACCTTCCAGTTTCGGCCGCATGAAAGGGTCGGCGGAGGTTCTGGGCGATCTGATCGCTCCGGTCGGCGAAACCTGGGACGCGGATGCCTAACCCAGAGGCGGGTCCGCTGCTCCTGGACACGCATTACTGGATCTGGCACCAATTAGGCGACCAAGGGCAAGTTCCCGATGAGGTGCGCAAGTCCATCGAAAGCGCGGCCAGCGGCGGGCGCCTGCTGCTGTCGGCAATCTCGGTTTGGGAACTGGGGATGCTGGAGTCCAAGGGGCGAATCCGGTTGCTGTCTCCCTGCGAACAATGGGTGAAAGAAGCGCTGGCGATGCCGGGGCTGACGCTGGTGCCTCTGACATCGGAAATTGCCGTCGATAGCAGCCGGCTTCCAGAGCCGTTTCATGGGGATCCGGCGGACCGGATCATCGTGGCCACCGCGCGGCGGATGCGCGCCACAATCGCCACGCGCGACCAGAAACTGGTGGCCTACGGACAGTTAGGGCACATCACGGTTCTATGATGTGGGCGGCGCAGGGCTCGAAGCCACGCAATGCGCCGGCCAAGGTCCACAGGACTTCGGATTCTTCCAGCGGCTCGCTGCAGTAGTTGGCGGCTCCCTGGTCCAAGGCGTCGAAACACTCCCCGGTGTTGGGCCGATCGGCGACCACGATCACGGGCGCCGGCCGATGCGCGGCGACCACCTGCCGGACTCCGTCGCGAGTGAGGGTATTTGCGCTGCAGAAGACCGCGTCGGCGGGTTCCGCGGGAGCGACCACAATATGCTCATGCGCTACCAGCACACGTGCCAATTGGTCGTAGGTCTCGCAAGGGAGACCGATCAATAGAATTTTCGCCACGCGAACTCAACGTCCCCCGACCGGGCCGAATCGCGCCCGTCAATATCCACAAGAGACTCGAACGTCTCCTTCTGACATATCGACCGATTTGTCGGACATCAGGTGAGGGGTTTTTCTACAATTCCCAAATGCAAGACGGGCCGGCCTCCTCAGTGAGGAAGCCGGCCCGTTTTGGGAGCAACTGGCGGATGGCTAAAACTTCAACTTCAAGCCCATCTGGATGGAGCGAGGCGAGTTGGCCTGGCCGGTGATGGTGCCGAACGCGGACGATGTGGGGCTCACGTTGGGGGCGGCAAACTCCGTCCGGTTGAATGCGTTGAAGGCCTCGAAGCGGTACTGCGCGGAGATCCGCTCGGTGATGTGGAAATTCTTCAACATCGAAAGATCGGTATTGTTGGCGGCATCCGAGCGCGAATTCTGGAAGTACTGCGGGAAGGTCCGGTAGTTCTGGCTCAACTGGTCGGCCGAGAGGCGGTCGAACCGGGTGACATCGAACGACTGTGCGAGATCGCGCGGGGCCATCTTCAGGGGCCCGCCGAGATACAGCATGTTCCCCCAGGAAATCGCGCCGCCGGCTTCCCAGGTATAGACGCTATTCAGCACCCAGCCGCCGATCACCAGGTCCACGGCCTTGTTGGCTCCGGACAGGAACTTCTGGTGGCGGCCGAAGGGCAGCTCGTAGCTGCCGGTGATTACGAAATGGTCGGGATAGTCGCCGGAAGTCGGGCCGTACGAAAGATAATTATCGCCGGCATTCAACTGATAGGCGGCCAACTGCCGGGAGTGCTGGTAGTTCACGGCGAACTGCAGACCTTTGTTGAACTTCTTCTGCAGCATCACGGTGAACTCATTGAACGTGCCCCAGGCGGGGTTCGAATTGGACTGGGTGACAGCCGAGTATTCCGGAAACTTCTGCAGCAGGGTAGCCAGCCCGATGGTGGAACCGTTGATGGTGCTTCCCGCAAGCAGGCCGGAGAACGGATTGCTCACGACGCTGGCCAGGGTATTGATGGTGGCCTGGTCGCGGAACGGCGAACGGCTCAGGAACGGTATCAAAGGCGTGGAAGACACCGCATTGCTGAGGGTGCCGTGAACCTGCTTATTGCCGATGTAACCCACCTGCAACAGCAAGCCCTTTCCGAACTCATGCTGCACGTCGAAACTCCAGCGAATGCTATATGGGTTAGTGATGTGGGACGTGTAGAAGCTGATACTGCTGCCGAGGTTGCTATTGATGCCATTGGCGTTGCCCAGCGGAGTCTGGATGCTGCCGCCGGGGTACGGATTGCTCAGCGTGGCGTAGGGCGTCACGTAACTGTCATTGGTCGGCACCAGCGTGGTGGTCTGGCTGAAACCGGTAGTCGGCCCGGTCAGATAGGCGCCGATGCTGTTATTGAAGACTCCAAAGCCGCCGCGGAGCACTGTCTTGTCCTTCAGGAAGCCAGGCGACCAGCTCACGCCCAGACGGGGACTGGGGAAGAACGCGGGTAGATCGTAACCCGAACGATTCGACGACGAAGCGTACAACAGGCCGCCGGTGGCCGAGAACGCGCTGACCGGCAACTGCGAGACGGGCGCCTTGGCGTAGGCCGCGGCCGCAGCCTGGGCAACCGAATTGACCGCCGTGGGGTTGAAACCGTTCACGATCCGGTTGTAGCGCTCCTGAATCGGGGTCTCGTGCTCAATCCGCAGTCCCAGATTGAGGGTCAGCCGCGGTGCGATCTTCCAGTCGTCCTGCAGGAATCCGCCGAACAGGTAGCTGCGATAGGCGTAGCCGGTGTTGACGTCGAATTGGCCGGCGGTTGGCAACCCCAACAGGAAATCGGCCATGGAACCGCCGTAAGGGGGAGCCGTAGCGCCCGTGCCGGCGGTGAGCCAGGTTGTCCCGAACGTGAAGGTTCCGGCAGAGTATCCCGGACTCAGACTGTTAGCGTCCTGACGGCGTAAATCGACGCCGGCCTTCAGCGTATGGCGGCCCTGTATCTTGGTGACGCTGGTGAACCATTGTAACTGGGTGAACGGAGTGATCGAACCGGGCGAGGTACTCAGGCCGGCAAAATTGCTATCGGAGAAGGAGATGCGCGGCATGGCCTGAAGCAGCGAAAAGCTCGACATGTAACTGGGGAATCCGAGCGTGGTGGCATCGAATCCGTCGCTCTTGATGGAGGCAGTCGAGTAACTTCGCGTGAAGCCCAGGCGGGTATCGAGGACCAGAGTCGGCGTAAAGACGTGGACTTCGTCCAGCAATCCGCCCCACAGGTCCATGGTGCTGAACTGGCCGGTGGCGAGGTTGTGGAAGATATCGGCCGAGCTGTTGGTGTAGGAGCTTTCGTGCATGCTGAAGAACAGCTTGTTCTTCTCGCCCAGGTTGAGATCGGTCCGTCCAATCCAGGACGTGAAGTTATCGATGGTGGGATTGGACACTACATAGTTGTTCTCGCCGTCGGCCTTCCCTGGTTGGTTCGGCGAGGGGAAATAATTCAGATAGGCTTTGGCGATGGAGTTGATGCGCGACGCCGGGATGATATTACCGGGAAAGGTCTGGCGCGCAATCTTGCTCCCGCTCAGGACGGCGGTATTCGGATCGTAGAGCTGGTAGGAAGAGCCTATCGCCAGAAGCGCCGAGAAATCCCCGGTGCGTTCGGCGGTGGTGGGAACAGCGGAGGTGGAGACGCCGGGGGTGGAGTCCTTGAAGCCTTCATAGCCGAGGAAGAAGAACAGCTTGTCTTTTCCGTTGAAGACCTTGGGTATGCGTACCGGCCCGCCCACGGTTCCGCCGTACTGATTGGAACGGGTGACGGTGGCCGCCGTCCCTGCCGCGTTCAGAAAGAACTGGTTGGCCGCCAGCGCCGAAGTCTGGTTGAACTCATAGAGCGATCCATGATAGGCGTTGGTGCCGCTCTTGGTGGTGATGTTGACGGTGCCGCCCAATGTATCGCCGTAAGCGGCATCGGCTTGGTAGAGTTCCACCTTGACTTCATCGACGGCGTCCATGGAGGGGCTGAAACCGCCGGCCCGCGCGGCGCTGCTCATGTTGGGCACGCCGTCGAGCAAATATTCGTTGGACCCGGAATTGGCGCCGCCCAGGGAGATATCGACGGCGCTCGAGGTGTCGAAGGGCTTAACCTCGTTGAGAAGGTGTTTCTGCTTGGGAATGACGCCCAGGGCGTTGCGCGCCAGAGCCAACGGCGAATTGCCGTTCAGGGGCAGATTCTCCACCTCATGAATGCTGATGACCTCGCCCGAAGAAGCGGTGGCCGTAGTCAGCACCGACGCGTCGGAGGTGACGGTGATCTGCTCATTGGTATTGCCAACCTGCAGGCGGACATCGACCGTGATCCGTTGGTTGGTCCCCAATTCGATGCCCGACTGAATGAATTTCTTGAAACCGGTAGCTTCCGCACTCACCTCATAGGTACCGGGCACAAGGGAAGGCGCGGTATAGTTGCCGTCCTGCCCGGTGACGGTTTCGGTGCGGCTGTTGGTATCGATTTTGACGATTAAGATTTTCACGCCAGGTACGCCAAGTCCGGCGGGGTCGGTGACCCGGCCCGTCAGCGTACCGCGGAATTCCTGAGCGGAAAGGGCTACCGCAAAGGCAAGCAAGAACAACGACAAACGTCTCACAGTGACCTCCTGAATATTCGCCATGGAATACTCGTCCGGAACCAAAGCACAGGGCATCGGGGATGCCATGAATATATATGCACTAACCGGATTCTATTCTTAACGATGAGTATATGGGGGCGCAGTGCGGGCGTCAAGGGGGGAAGTTGGGAGAGTTTCGCATCGTTGCTGCCAGTGGCGACGAAATCTGTCCTGAACAGATTGCCCGGCATCTTGAAGAATACCGAGCGTTGGCCGAGGACTGGGACGCGAAAGTACAGTCGATAGGCGCTGGCCCGATGAATCCGGGCCTTCAAGCACGCGTTGTTGGCTGTTGCCCGAGAAGTCCCGAGGGAGCGACATTCACGCCGAGGCGGATCGTCTGAAGCGCCCCGCTTGAGTGAGAACGAAACGACTCACTGTGCTCACCAAGTGAGAACGATCGTTCTCACTGTCGATTTCTTCGGCACCGGACGCTACCCACTTTCAACGACTTAGAATGGCCCCCTGAATGCAATGCGGTGGTGCGTTCAAACCGAACAATTTGGGGCACGGTGAACTGACGAAAACAGCCGATGGACAAGCCTCCGAAGATCTTAGAGACATGTGGATTCATGCACCCAGGTAGTGATTGCGGTCGAGCCAAACCCGGACAACGGGACGCGAGTTCCCACGTTCCGGGAGCAATTTCCCGACGGCGCTGCAGTCCTGTCCGCGCTGTCGATACATTTATGAGCATGGGTGGTACGTCGAGGACAAGTAGATCAATGAACCAACTAAGACGGACGTTGCCTGCTATGGAATTGCAGTTTCGAGTAGACAATAGCGGCCAGGCTCGAATGTGCCGAGGATTTGCTCCGCTGCTACGGCTTGGATCGACATTCCGCGCCTTAATGCTGGCGGCGATTATCGCCGTTCTCGTACCCCAGTGCGGAGAGACGCAGATAGCGCCTGTAGCCGTTGGAACAAAAGTCGATCGGGCCATGACGATTCAGCTCACCCCCCAGGGATTTCGACCGGGCAGTGTCAGCATGCCCGCAGGTACCGTGGCGCTGGTGCTGGAAAACAGGTCTGGCGTCCGCAACCTCAGCATTCAACTCATCCAGGATGGTCAGAGTACGGCTTCCCTCACGAGCCAACATGCGCCGGGCTCCCAGGACCAATGGCAATGGGTGGGGACCAAGGCCGGGACGTACCACCTGATAGTTGTGGGACGGCCCGCATGGACCTGCGCGGTGACCATTCTTGCGAAGTAGGAGGAGAGACCACAGATGCGTGTGCCACAATGCCTCTTTTCGATACCGTTGCCCGTAGGACAGGTTTTGGCGGCATGCCTGCTTGCGGCATGCGTGCCGGGCGCCGGGATGGCGCAGGATCCAGCGCCGCCGACCGGAATCGGCGCGTTCACTCCCCCTGCGGCGACACCCGGCGCACCGGCCGGTTCCTATGCGCTCCACGACTTCGACCGCATCAATCTGGCGACGCGCCATCTTTCCATCTGGATTCCACTGGCGCCGTCGATGGGGCGGGGGCGTGCGAAGCTGCCCGTCGGATGGGGACCCCAATTTGGCCTGATTCGGTTTCCCGCGAATTCGGCGGTTCAATCCTGCAACGCACAGACCGGCCAATGCACGTACACCATAACCTACAGCATGTCCTCGGGATGGGATTTCTTCTTGCCTTCGATTGCCGGGGCGACACTCATCGGACGCGGATGGGGTGAAACTTGCATTGAAAGCGGCGGCTCTACGGTTTGGAAGAATGCCGTGTCCACCGTCAGTATGACCGAGGCCGACGGAACGCAGATGGAATTTGTGGACCTGAAATATGGGGCACAGCCGCTGCAATCGACAAGCACAGCCTTCGGGAAAGATCGTGGTTCCGTATTTGTCTCTCATGACGGATCGGCTGCCATTGTGAATACATCCGACATTCAGGACCCTTCCGGATGCAACCAGGTTGCACCAACGGAGCTCAATGGCACGGTCACCCTTCGTGACGGAACCAGCTACAGTTTCAATTACTACCAGAGCGGTTACAGCCTGACCGTGCAGGACACGAACGGCAATCAGGCTGCGCTGACTTACGACAACACCACCAATACGGAAACGATCAAGGATTCGTTTGGTAGGACGACTACCATACTGGCCAGCGGTGAGATCGACTACCCAGGGTCCGGCGGCGCATCGCGAAGCGTTACGTTCACTTATGACGCCACCGCCTCATCGTTGCGAGCCGACTGGCAGCCGCAGATGTCCACTTACCAGTGCTCCTGGACAACCACGCCCCTAGTGTGTCCCGAGAACACGCCCATTCTGGTCCCTGGACCTCAGCAGGCTACAGGTTCGGGTCTCACCCTTGGTGGGGTCACCTACATCCATCTTCCAAATGGCCAGTCGTACCATATCCTATACGACCTAACCGGAAATGTCGCGCGAATCGAGCTTCCAACGGGGGGAGCGTACGAGTATGACTACGAGTGGGTTCGCGACTTGCAGAGCAGCGACTACGAGTCCGTGGCTCTCCTCAAAGAGAAGCGCGTCTATGGCGACAAGAGCGCAGACTCGGCCACTGGTTGGACAGAGAGAATCACGTTTTCGGGATACAATCCCTCCACCGCGCCGCAGGCACCAACCACCGTACAGTACTTTCGGCCCACTCAGCCGACAGCAACCGCGTCCGGCGTGGCCGCCGGCACCGAGGTCCACTACTTCTATCATCCGGAAGGTAGTTCGTCGGCTCACGCCGATGGTAAAGGCGCTTATCTGGCGGGCTGGCAATCGGGGAGAGAGTACGAAACGCAGTTCTACGACGCCGACGGCGCCACCCTGCTCAAGACCGCCAACATGACATGGCAACAACGCCCATGCATGGATACCGGGTCGCAAACCAACGATCGAATCCCATGCGAGTGGTACAGTACTTTTACCACCACGGACCAGCAGCCGGCGCACGATCCTCAACTCATAGACCAGTCGGTAACCTACGGCTCCCTCACCGCGCACACGGCCTATGGCTACGATTCTTACAACAACACCGCGAGCGTGACCGACTACGATTTTACAGCCACGCCGCCAGCCACGAGCCAAATTCGCCAAACCACCACCACCTACCTCCAGGGCACGTCATACCTGAACCTCAACATTCTGGATCGTCCTTTGATGCAATCCGTCGCGGACGCCGCAAGCAACACGGTTACGTCCACTTCGTACTCCTACGACGACAGCGCAATGCTGTCCGGCGCCGAATGTTCGACTTTAGCGCAGCACAATTCCACGTTTGGCACGGCTCAGCAGACGCGGGGAAATCCCACGTCAATAGCCAAGTCGCTAAACGATCCCACCACGCCCGCCAACACCGGAACCCTCACCACGACCCTTTCTTACGACACCGCCGGGAACGTCAAAGAGGTGAAGGATCCGCGAGGCGTAACGACGGATTTCAGCTACCTCGACTCCTCAGGTACCTGCGCCTTGCCGACCACGATTACGCACTACCCGACGATTGGGACCACCACTCCCGCTCTAATTGAGTCTCTGGTGTACGACTACAACATCGGAAGGGCGACGAACTACACCGACATCAACGGAAATGCCGCCACTCCCACGTATAGTACGTCGTACACCTATTCCGACACCCTCGACCGGCTGACGTCCGTCACCCATCCGGATGGAGGAAGCACCGCGATCACCTATGTCGATACGCCGGGCGCCCTCAGCGCCACGACCAGCGTCTCACAG
>Ga0181529_10003441_pt1 | contig 18026 bp, 15 predicted proteins | sample PEATcosm2014_Bin_36_FD_119763 | JGI IMG/M metagenome (GOLD analysis project Ga0181529, IMG submission 119763) | Peatland microbial communities from MTU Mesocosm Facility, Houghton, MI, USA - PEATcosm2014_Bin10_30_metaG | ecosystem: Environmental > Terrestrial > Soil > Wetlands > Peat | place... | reverse complement strand
GATCAGGATGGGAAAAGGGGGAAAAGGGGGGGAAAAGGGGGACAGCCTGAACTGTCCCCCTTTATTAAAGGGGACACTTCAGGCTGTCCCCCTTTTCAGCCACAGGAGCCACGCTTCTGCGCTCGGCTCGCGGATCTCCGTCCCTACCGCACCTTCCGACGGACGCGTGTTTCCCGGAAAAGGGGGACAGCCTGAACTGTCCCCCTTTATTAAAGGGGACACTTCAGGCTGTCCCCCTTTTCAGCCACAGGAGCCACGCTTCTGCGCTCGGCTTGCGGATCTCCGTCCCTACCGCACCTTCCAACGGACGCGTGTTTCCAGTCCGCGGATCGAACCATACGCCCGTATACTGAGCGCCAGGTAGCGGCTTCGACAGCTTGATCGACTCCCCGGCTACCGAATACAGCAGCACCGACTCGCTCCCTTCGTCCGCCAGGCACCACGCCCGCTCCGGGTCCGCCGTCACCCCGTCGCGCGGCGACATCTTCATCAGCACCCCGGCAAGCCGCTGCTGCACGAAACCGTCCAACGGCGTTCGATCCACCGTCGGGCCTTGTCCCTGCCCGGCCGAAGGATTGCGCATCAGCGCCTCCGCGCCCCCGGCCATCAGCACCGGGATCGGTCCCGCACCGCCATTCCACGCCACAATCGCCATGTTCGGGTACTTGTCGTGATACTCGCGCACCTGCCGATATACCTGGTACGGCGTCGTATCCGGCGGCTGGTCGCCCGAGCGTCCGAAATCGCGCCCGATCATTTCTCGAAACGCCAGGTTCTTGCCGCCTTCCGGAGCCCACAGCGTGCCGTCTTTCTTGTACTGCCAGTAGCGCATGTCGATCACCGCCACTTGCCGCGCCCGCGCCGGGTTCGCCAGGATGGCGTCCGTGATGTCCTTGCTGGTCGCCAGTTCCACGCGCACCGTGCGGCCGGTCTTCTTCTCCCACTCGCCCACGGTGTCCTGGAAGAACTCCTGGAACGCCAGCGGTCCCGAGAACTGCGCCCCCAGGCTGAAGAACAGGTTGTGCACCGCGCCCAGCGAATCCAGCTCGTGCAGCAGAAACGCCCGGTGCAATTCGCGCCGCACCGGATTCGACACGTCGTACACTTCGTTGGCCACGTGGATGTGGTTGCCCGGCTCCACCGGCGGCGGCTCCGGCAGCCCCGTATTATTGATGTTGTTGGCCGGCCGCCAAGGATAATCGAACCAGTGCGGCGGAATCTCCAGCACGTTGTGGGTGTTGTACATGTTGTGGTGGAACACCAGCCCGTTCCGGTCGCACAACTCGCCGAACTCGCGCGTACGCTCGTAGTACCAGGCGTTGAATCGCGCCAGGTCGAACTTGCTCAGCCCGTCCGACGCCGTTCCTTCCGCGCTGCGCGCCCACGGCATCTCGTAAAACGGGGCCCACACGTTGGCGTCGGGACGCATCGTGGTGGAATGCTCGTCGCGCCTCCGGTCGTACCACAGCCCGGGGATCGACTGGTAGAATGGCGTGCCCTCGGCGCTCATGCGCTCCGCTAGCGCCACCAAATCTTCGGTGAGACCCGGACCCGTGCGGCCCGGTACCCAGCGCGTTATGGAAACGCCGCCCAATTCCAGCGCCGTGGCCGGAACTTCATGCCCGCGCCACCAGCCCTCGTTCACCACGCCGCCCCACAGCGTCTTCCCGTTCGCTACGAAGCGTCCGTTGACGATCTCCACTCCGGCGCCGGCCGCCGGCGGTGGCGCCGGGGCGCTCTTCGCCAGGTGAAACTCCTTGACCGTCCGGCTGGCGTTCCGCGCCGGGGGCAACAGCGCGATCGACTTCACGCCGGTCCGCTTCGTCAATTGCGTCCAGTAGAGCGGCTCCGCGGAGTGTTGGACCAGGTTGGCCGCGCCTTCCGGTCCCACCGCGACAATCTCCTTGGCGGTCGAGTTCCACACCACCGAGTTCGCCGCGGTCCACCCGGCGCCCTGCGCGCGCGTGCTGTCGTTGGTCAGCCGGATGCCCGATCCGCCAATGTTCATGCGCTCGTACAATACGCCCGAGGACCAGCTCTCGAACGACCCGCTGGGCCCCAGCGCGTTAACCGCCGTCGATTCCAGGAATACGTTCGGACCGCCCGCCAGCAGCCCGCTGGCGAAATCGTTCATGCCGCTCTCGCTCGTACACTTGGCGACCAGCACCTGCTGACCCTCCACCAGAAAGCTCTGCCGGCGGTATCCGGCGGGCTCCGAGACCGGCTGTTCGCTGCGCGAGAGCACCACGCTCACCCGCCGCGCACGCGGTCCCACGCGAACCGCCGAGCCGGCGAAATGCAGCGCCAGCACGCCGTTCACGAAGGCATCCTCCACGTGGTCGAGCGCCACCGCGGTCCACGCATGGTCCTCGTCGCGCGGATTGCCCTGGTCGCAATCGCTCTCCAGTATCAGGCCTTCCAGCCCAATATGTGTCACCGGCGGATTGGCCGCCACCCGCGCCACCGTGCCGCCCCCGTAACGCCGTTCGAGTGCGGTGGTGATGGGCGCATCTACAGTGATCCGGTTGCGCTCCGCGTCGATGGCCGTAACCGTGCGGTCCCAAACCAGATTGCGCGAGCCCGGCGCCCAGTCCAGCCGCTGGTTGGCGTAGTTGCCCGTGAAGCCGCGCATGTGCAGCGCCGCGATCCACTCCGCTGTGCTGGGACGAACGATTGCCACGCGGTCGCCGACCTTCAGCGCGCCGAGTTTTTCCAGCGTGAAGGTTTGTCCTCCGGCCGGTACGGTTTCATCGGTGACCTGCACCGCGGGCTCCGTCCGCGGATCGCCGGTATTTCCGATCTCGATCAGCGTGCGCCGTCCGCTCCCCATAGCCAATAGCCGCGCGCCCTCCTGGACACCGGCCAGCACCACCCCACTGGCGCGGATCTGCAGATGGCCTGCCACGCGATAGCGGCCCCGCAGCAGTATGGCGCCGCGATACCCGTCGTTGCGCAGCGGCATGGCCGCCACCGCGTCAATAGCGCCCTGCAGTAGCGCCGTGTCGTCGCCCCCGCTCGGTTGCACCGTGAGCACGGCCGGGACCACCGGAATGGGCACGCCGCCGCCTCCATACCCGGCGTATGAGAAATCGATGGACGGCTGCGCGGCAGCAGCCACACAGAACAGGCCTACCAGCGGAAATGATCGCACGCAGTCATCTTAACAACCCTCCACCGCGCCCCCAAATTGTTCCATGCGTAGATTAACCGACCTAATCTACGCATATTTCGCGTCGAATACTTGCCCCCTGCGTCGAATCCAGGCTATAATCTACGCATAGGTTGCGTAGAATGTACATCCATGAGCTTCCTGAATGGCCCGCGTTCGACTGGGACCGCGAACACCTCGCCGAGCCCCTGGCAGCCATCCGCCACCGTCAGGGCCGGCTGATCGGGCACATGGAAGCCCTCGGTTTCCCCCTTCGCCAGGAGGCTGAACTGCAAACGCTCGCCGCCGACGTCCTCAAAAGCAGCGAGATCGAGGGTGAGCGCCTCGACACCGAACAGGTCCAATCCTCCATCGCCCGCCGCCTCGGCATGGATATCGGCGCCCTCAAACCGGCCGACCGCAATGTCGAGGGCATCGTCGAAATGATGCTCGACGCCACCCGTCATTACGACCAGCCGCTCACCGCGGAACGGCTCTTTTCCTGGCACGCATCCCTGTTTCCCGCCGGGCGCAGCGGGTTGCACCGGGTCCGGGCCGGGGCCTGGCGCGACGACAGTTCGGGCCCAATGCAGGTGGTCTCCGGTCCCATCAGTAAGGAACACGTCCATTTCCAGGCGCCGCCGGCCGACCGCGTAGATGCGGAGATGCGCGCTTTCCTGGAATGGCTCAACGGAAACGCCGCCATGGATCCGGTTCTGAAGGCGGCGCTGGCGCATCTCTGGTTCGTGACCATTCATCCTTTCGACGATGGCAACGGACGTATCGCGCGCGCCATCGCCGACATGGTTCTGGCGCGCTCCGAAAGCAGTCCGCAGCGCTTCTACAGCATGTCGGCGCAGATCCGGCAGGAGCGCGCCGCCTATTACGATATGCTCGAGCGGACGCAGCACGGGATGCTAAATGTCACGCCGTGGATGGAATGGTTCCTCCAGTGTCTCGGCCGCGCCATCGACGGCGCGCAAATCGCTCTCGCCGCCATCCTCGACAAAGCGCGCTTCTGGGAGCGTGTCGAGAGCGTACCGCTGAACCCGCGCCAGCGCCTGGTACTGAATCGCCTGCTCGACGGATTCGAGGGCAAGCTGACCACGTCGAAGTACGCGCGGCTCGCCAAGTGTTCGCACGATACCGCCCTGCGCGACATCGTGCCTCTGGTTGAGCGAGGGATTCTGATACGCAATCCGGAGGGCGGGCGCAGCACCAGCTACGCTTTGTCCCGCGGTTAGGCCTACTTATTCATGTCTTCGGCCAGGATAATGGCCTCGGCCAATTCGCGCATGGGCTTGCGCAGGCGCCGGCTTTGATTGCGCAGCCGCAGGTAGGCGTCTTCTTCGGTCAGGCCGTGGCGTTGCTGCAGAATCCCTTTGGCGCGCTCCACCAGCTTGCGCGTCTCCAGTTCCCGCTTCATCTCCTGGGTTTCTTCGAGCAGCCGCGCATTCTCCGCCTGCAGCATCGACCGGGAAATCGTCACGCCCAACTGCTCGCCGATGAACACCACAATGCCGATCTCTTCCCGGCTATGATCGTGCGGTTGGCGGTGGTGGACATTGATCACGCCGATCACCTCCCCGCTTGAAACCAGCGGAACCGAGAGAAACGCCTCGTAGGTGTCTTCTACCAGGGCCTGAAACCGCTTGAACCTCACGTCGCTCTGCGCATTGGAAGAAAGTGCAACCACGCTCTTATGTTCCGCAACCCATCCGGTAATTCCCTCGCCGGGTTTGATGCGCAGGTTGTCCAGGTCGGCCGCATGCGGCACCTGGGAGGCGCTCAGTACGATATCGTGCGTTTCGGAATCGATCAGATACACCAGACAGGCGTCGCAAGACGTCGCCTGGACTGTCAGACCGATCACTTCTCCAAGCATCTCGTCCAGCGACAAGTCGGAACTGACTATGTTGCTGATACGATGCAGGACGGAAACCTGCGAATCAGACGCGTCCCCAATACTCATGGTTGCCATACTTCAACGTATCGCCGCCGCGAATGCCAGTCCAATCGAAATTTTCTATCGACCCGAATCGCGCCATTGCGGTGACAGGCTACGTAACTCCCAAATTATAGGCCCGTTCCGCGCCTGTTGTCCCGTATCCCCAGCCGCCTACCGGTATATGACAAAATGCAACGGTGGATTCCCCACGGACCCCCGAACTCCTGTTTCACTCTGCCAATGGCCTCACCTTCGCCGTGTGGCACTGGCCCGGCTCGGGTCCACCCCTGGTATTCGCCCACGCCACCGGATACCACGGCCGTATCTGGGACCACATCGTCAGCCTGCTGCCCGGCCGCCGCGCCCTCGCCATCGAAGCCCGCGGACACGGCCGCAGCGACAAACCGGCCCCGCCTTACCGATGGCCCGCCTTTGGCGCCGACCTCGCCGCGCTCGCCGCCGCCCTGGACCTCCGCGACGCCATCGGCATCGGTCATTCCATGGGCGGTTACGCCGTCGCCCTGGCCGCCAGCCTCCGCCCCCGCAGCTTTGCCGCGCTGCTGCTGATCGACCCCACCGTCTTTCCGCCCAGTTACTACGGCGAGGCGCCCCCCGACGCCGCCTTTACGCTGCGCCGCCGCGACCGGTGGCAATCGCCCGCCGAGATGTTCGAGCGATTTCACCGGCGCCCGCCCTTTGCCAACTGGAAGCCCGCCATTCTGCGCGATTATTGCGACCACGCCCTGCTGCCCCGCGACGGAGCCTTGACGCTGGCCTGCCCGCCCGCAGTCGAAGCGTCCATCTACGAGCAAGCCAACGCCGCGGACGCCGACATTCACGGCCCGGTCGGCAGCCTGGCGCAACCTGCCGTGGTATTGCGCGCCGATACCCCGCGGATCCCCGGCTCCTTAAACCTGGGCGCCTCGCCCACCGACCCGCAACTTGCCTCGCGCCTACCCCACGGCCGCGACGTAGTGCTTCCCGGTAGTTCGCACTATATCCCCATGGAGTTTCCCGAACGCGTCGCCGCCGAGATCCAGGCTCTCGGATTTTGACCGCCGGATCGGGAAGCGTCCGCCGGGATCCGGTCGTCCCCGGATCGGATGAGCGCCTCGCCCGCCGGCCCGCCGCCCGCTATAATGTCATTTTCCAATCTGAAACTGATCCCTCAATTAGGAGTTTTCATGGCTGCGAAGCGTATCGGTATCCTCACGGGCGGCGGCGACGTTCCGGGACTGAATTCCGTGATCAAAACGGTGGTTTACCGTGGAAGCGAAATCGGATGCGAGGTCATCGGCATTCGCCGGGGCTGGGAAGGGCTGACGCACGTCAACCTTCAGGACCCCGCCAGCCGGTCCCGCTACATCCTCCCCCTCAATCGCGAGAATACTCGCACCATCGACCGCACGGGCGGAACGTATCTGCATAGTTCACGGACCAATCCCTCGAAGATGAAAAAGGTCCCGCCAGTGCTCGAGGGCCGGGAATTCGCCAAGAAGGAATCCACCAAGAAGGGCGTGACTTCGACGGTCTTCGACGTCACCCCCGCGGTCCTCAAGAACATCGAAACCCTGGGCCTGGATTACCTGGTCGCCATCGGCGGCGACGACACGCTGAGCTACGCGGCCGAGCTCGACCGCCAGGGCATGAGCGTCATCGCCGTGCCCAAAACCATGGATAACGATGTGCGGAATACCGAGTACTGCATCGGCTTCTCCACCGCCATCACCCGCGCCATGGACGCCATCGAGCGGCAGCGCACCACGGTCGGCTCGCACGAACGCATCGGCCTGTTCCGCGTCTTCGGCCGCGACGCCGGATACACCGCGCTCTACACCGCCTACGTCACCTCGGTGCGCTGCTGCATCCCCGAATATAAGGTGGACCTCAAGAAACTGATCGAGCTACTAGTCACCGATAAGCGCAATAACCCCAGCAACTACTCGCTGGCGATTCTTTCCGAGGGCGCCGAGTGGGAAGGCTATACGGTTAAGGAATACGGCGAGCCCGACGCCTTCGGACATCGCAAGAAGATGAGCGTGGCCGAGGACCTCAGCAACGAGATCAAGACCGCCACCGGCGAGGAAACCATCGTCAGCGACCTGACCTACGACCTGCGTTCCGGCAGCGCCGACTTCGTGGACCGCATGGTGGCTTCCACCTTCGCCGGCATGGCCATGGACGCTATCGAAGAGGGAAAACACGGCGTCATGACGGCCATCAGCAACGGCTGTTTCGCGCTGGTCGGTATCCCCGATCCCGCGCTCGGGCCGCGTCACGTGGAAGTCGGGACCATGTACAACACCGAACGGTATCGCCCCGTCTACGACCGCAAACTCGGCTTGCCGATCTTCCTGACGCGAGCCTAGGCCGGGGGCATGCCCGGACTCGATTGGCTACGCTTTTTTCGTCCTTCGCCGCGCGCGCAGCTCACCCCCGAGTTGCGCGCGCGAATTCAGGCCTCTTTCGACGAGGCATCGCGCGATGAAGAGCACTTTCCCTCCACCATCGACCCGCGCATCTATCACGTAAAATTGATCGGCGAACACCTCGGCCCGCTGGCCGGCAAGCGCGTGCTCGACGTGGGTTGCGGTAAGGGCCGCTTCGCCCGCCTGTTCCAGGAACGCCAGCCCGCCGCCGAAATCTGGGGCCTGGACATCTCCGAGGAAATGCTGCGCTTCGTTCCGCCCGGTATCCACACACGGGCCGGGTCCATGACCGAACTGCCGTTCGAGGATGGCTTCTTCGACGCCGCCTACGCCACCGAATCGCTGGAACACGCCGTGGAGATCGAAAAGGCCGTGGCCGAGATTTGCCGCGTGGTGAAACCCGGGGGACGCATCGCTGTAATCGACAAGAATGCCCAAGAATGGGGCCGGTTGAAAACGCCCGAATGGGAGCGCTGGTTCACTCGCCGCGAACTGGAACGGCTGCTGCGGCGCGATTGCCGCACGGTCTCCAGCCGTTTCATATCGTATTGGGAAGATGTTCCGCCCGACGGGCTGTTCCTGGCCTGGCTGGCAATCCGGTAACGGATCCGGCTGGCGGCCCCGCCTGTCCCCGAAACTCCCCACCGCACCCCTCTGCGGCCGCGCATCGCTAATGTTCCGGTCCGTTCCGCCGATAAGTGCTTCGTGCGGTTTTCATTCTGGCTGCCATCGAGAGTGGCACGGTTATCCGGCGGGTTCTTGATCGCCCACAAGCTCCAGACCATCGTCGCGCTCGCGATGGCCGCGGTACTGTTGGCGGCCGGACTGGCGTTGCTTGTCTTTCACGGCGCCGCCCGGAATGGAACGGCCGGCTGGACGGTCGGCCCGCTTGCTCTTTTGGTGGCGCTTTGCGGACTGAGCGTGTTTCTGGTGGCGCGGCAACGGAGGCGGACCCTTTGCGACCCACTGATCCAGATCGCCCAAACCGCCAAAGCCGTCGCGTTGTTCCATGACTACTCGCTGCGTGTAGGAAAGCCCGCCGACGATGGAATGCGTGTGCCGATCGACGCCCTGAACGAAATGTTCGGCGCCATCGAGAGACGCGACGCCGAGTTGGCACGTCGCCGCGAGGCTCTCGAAGAAGAGATTTGCCTGCGCAATGGAGAATTTCGGACCGTCCGGGCACGCCTCCAGGTGGCTGAGGAGCGGGTCGAGTTTGCCAGCCGCGCGCAGGGCCAGATCCTCGCGAATGCCTGCCACCAGATCCGCACATTCATGAATGGAATCCTGGGGATGACCGCACTGGCCCTGGATACCCAACTCACCGCCGAGCAGCGCGGCGACCTGGTGACCGTGAAGGACTCCGCGGAATCGCTGCTGACCATCCTGGACGGAATCCTCGGCGTCTCCCAAGACCCGGTCCGGCCTCCCCGTGCCGTCCCCAGACCCAGCCGTGCCGGTTCCCCCGAACTGCGTGTTCTGGTGGTGGAGGATCATCCCGTCAACCAGCAACTGGTGACCCTGTTTCTAACCAAGCGAGGCCATCGGACACGGGTGGCCTCCAACGGGCGCGAGGCGCTCGAAGCCATGGCCCACGACGATTTCGACGCCATCCTGATGGATATCCAGATGCCCGTCATGAGTGGCTTTGAAGCCACCCGCGCGATCCGCCGGAGCGAACGCGGCAGCGGCCGCCACATCCCCATCATCGCCATGACCGCATACGCCTTGAAAGGCGACCGCGAACGCTGCCTGGACAGCGGCATGGACGCCTACATCACCAAACCCATTCGCCCCGACGCTCTGCTGGAAGCCCTCGAACGCACTTGCGCATCGCGGTTGTCCGCGTAGCCGCGCCCCCTGCGTAGTGCCACTTTCATTGCCCGCCAGATGTCTTATGTGGGGCAGGTTGGCAACCTGCGGCCGAGTGGCACTCGGCCTGGTCGGCATTCCTATCCTGGCCTGCAGGCCATTTGAGGGGCCCGCCGGCACGTACGTGACCAAAACGTCCGGCCCGCCCTCATCCGTCTTGCCGGCCATGGGACAATGGTATCTTCTATGCCATTCCAGGAAGTGGTCGAAACCGAAGGCCACCTTATCGATTCCCATATCATGGAGAACGTCTTCGACAAAGTCGTGGAATGCCACGGCCGGTTCGAAGTCGAACAGTTCCGCATCGGCCGCACCAACAGCGAGGCTTCCTATCTGCGGCTGAAGGTGGAGACGCCCGACGCTCCGTCGCTGGAACGGCTCCTCACCAGCCTGCTCGAGCTGGGGTGCACCCCGGTCGATAGCGCCGACGCCGTGCTGCGCGAAGTGGATTGCGACCGCTGCGCTCCGGAAGACTTTTACTCCACCACCAACCACCGCACCTACGTGCGCCTGGGTCAGGAGTGGGTGGAAGTTCAGAATCAGCGCATGGACGCCATGATCGTGGTCTCGGGCGGAGAGGCTTTCTGCCGCCGCCTGCGCGATCTACGGCGCGGCGACCGCATCGTGGTGGGCCTCCGCGGCATTCGCGTGGTGCCGGAAGCCAAGGAACGCAACCGCCTGGAGTTCGCCTTCATGTCCAATGGCATTTCCTCGGAGCGCCAGGTGGACACCGCCGTCCGGCAGACCGCCGCACTGGTGCGCCAGGCCAGGGAGAACCACTTCAAGGTGGTCGTAGTGGCCGGCCCGGTGGTGGTGCACACCGGCGGCGTCTCCGGTCTCGCGTCCCTCATCCGCGACGGCTGGGTGCAGGCGGTGCTCAGCGGCAATGCCCTCGGCGTACACGATGTGGAAGCCGCTATCTTCGGAACGTCGCTGGGCATCCGCCTGTCCGACGGCCGGCAGGAAGAGCACGGCCATCGCAACCACATGCGCGCCATCAACGCCGTCTATCGCTCCGGTAGCGTGGAGAAAGCCGTGGCCTCCGGCCGGCTGCGCTCGGGGATTCTCTACGAGTGCGTGCGCGCCGGCGTTCCCTTCGTTCTGGCCGGAAGCCTGCGGGACGACGGTCCGCTACCCAACACCATCACCGACATGAACGTCGCCCAGGACGCCTACGCCGAGCAGCTTAAGGGCGCCGGCCTGGTGTTGTGTCTCGGCTCCATGCTGCATTCGATAGCCACCGGCAACATGTTGCCGAGCTGGGTCAAAATTGTGTGCGTCGATATCAACCCCGCCGTCGCCACCAAGGTCAGCGATCGCGGAACCGGGCAGGCCGTGGGAGTGGTCGCCGACGTCGGCCTGTTCTTGGATTTGCTTTCGAAGGCTCTCGCATGAAAAGCTCTCGCGTGAAACCCGCCTATACCGACGAACATGCCGCTTCCGGCATCGACGCGGCGCTGCCGGAAATCGAAACCTGGCCCAACCAGTATGCCGATTATGAAATCGAGCTCGTTATGCCGGAGTTCACCGCCGTGTGCCCCAAAACCGCTCTCCCCGATTTCGGTAAAATCGTGCTGCGCTACGTCCCCGACCGGCGATGCCTGGAGATGAAGTCTTACAAAATGTACCTGCTGGCGTATCGTGACCTCGGGATCTTTCAGGAAAACGTGGTGAACCGCGTGTTGCACGACGTGGTGCGCGCCGCGCGTCCCAAAACGGCTACCGTGATCGGCGAATTCACGCCGCGCGGCGGCCTCAGTACCGTGGTCACCGCAACCTGGAGCCGTCCGCGTGGAAAGCGCTGAACTCATCGCCATTTTGCGCGAGGTGCGCGAGCGGGTGCGCGCGCGCCATCCCGAAACCGCCGCTGCCGACATCCCCCTGCCCGACCTCATGCCCCTGGTGCATGCGCGCGATTCGGCGCTCGGCAAAGTGGCCTCGATCGGCGCCGTCAATCCGCGGCGCGGCGGCCCGCTCAACTCTCTGGTGCAGGGGTGGAAGCGGCTGGTGTCGCGGGCGCTCGACTGGCACGTGCGCGAACAGGTGGAGTTCAACCGCAAATCGGTCGCCTGCATGGACGCCTTCATCGAGGTCATGACCGAGAACAACCGCTCGCTGGCCGAGATCGCGCAGCGCCTGGGAGCGATCGTCGAATTGAACCGCGAGATCGGCGATCTCCGCCGGCACTGGTCCGAGTGGCGGCCCGACTGGGAACGCAAGCTGCACGATTACGAAGTGCAGTTCCTGCGCGCCCTCGCGGATTTGCAAAGCGCCTCGCAATTCCGCGTGGACATGGTGGAGAGCCGCTTCCGCGACGCCCTCCACGCTCAGCACAACGATTTCACCGCCGGCCTGGAGCGCAACGCCATCGACGTTCAGAAACGCCTGTGGGCCGACATGGAGCGCGTCCGCCTGGAATACGAACGGCTGATCTTCTCCGAATTGCGCACCATTCGCCAGCGGGTCCAGGTGACCGGGGCCGTACACACGGCGGGAGACAGTCCGGCCGCGGCGACAGCTTCGGCGGGCGCGGCTCCCGCCCAACCGCCGTTCGATTACGGCCGCTTCGCCGAACGCTTTCGCGGTTCGGAGGAGTACGTCAAGCGCAGCCAACAGTTCTACCGGCCGTATTTCGCAGACTGCCAGAGCGTTCTCGATATCGGCTGCGGCCGCGGGGAATTTCTCGAAATGATGCGCGACTCGGGCGTTCCGGCCCGCGGCATCGATCTCGGCGAGGAATCCGTGGCCACCTGCCGGCACAAGGGCCTGGAAGCAGAATCGGCCGACCTCTTCACCTACCTCGCCGATCTTCCCGAAGCCTCCCTCGACGGCATCTTCTGCTCGCAGGTGGTCGAGCACCTGCCGCCGGAGCGTCTGCCGGAGATGGTCAAGCTCTGCGCCAGCCGTCTGGCGCGCAACGGAGTGATCGCCATCGAGACGCCCAATCCGGAGTGCCTGGCGATCTTCGCCACCCATTTCTATCTGGACCCCACGCACACGCGACCGGTACCGCACGGGCTGCTGGCCTTCTATCTGGAGGAATCCGGCGTCGGCAAAATCGAAGTCCATCGCCTCTCGCCCGCCGTGGAGTCGATGCCCTCGCTGGCGGGTTTGCCGGCCGAGTTCCGGGATGCATTCTTCGGAGGGCTGGATTACTCGATCATCGGGCGCAAGCTATAAAACTTTCGCCAGTCCGGTTCCCACGCGACGGGGCGGCGACAGGCGTCCCCAATCGCGATCTTGAGCGCCGTGTGGTAGCTTCCCGGTGGGAACGGCTATTGGCCGCACGAATGGTCTCGCCTTGCCCGGCTTCAGGTTCCCCCGAGCGGTTGCGGCGTTCAGTCTTTTCAGTCAGTTGAAGGAAAATGGAGCCAACCGCGATGGGATGGCGTCCCCAGGGGGATTCGAACCCCCGTTACCGCCGTGAAAGGGCGATGTCCTAGGCCGGGCTAGACGATGGGGACTTGCTGACAGCAAGAAAGAAGGACACTTCTACTGTAGCGTTGCCAGTGGCCGACCGTCAACTTGGATTGGGCCGCTCTCAACGATTCCGCAACCAATTCGGCAACCCGCAAAGATCGAAAGGTACAGTGGGCTGTGGAAACGAAGCGAGATTTGGTCGGGGGTGCACGGGGATCCGGGGACGCGCTCCAAAGTTCCGATTCCGGCACCACGGTAGATCCCGGCGACGATCAGTCGCGCCCATCTGAAGCCGAAGTTCTCAATGTCCAACGTTGATCACCCCAAGCCACTATGCGGTCGGTGGGTGCCGACTGGCGCGGTGAGGTTGTCACCCAGAGGTTGTCACCCAGACCCAGTCGCTGGTTCCCAAGCTGATACTTTTGTCGAGTTGGCGGCGCACGGACCAGGTTTCCAGCGACCGCACTCCGCGGAGAGGTTTCCAGCACACGGGTGAGCAAGCGCATCGCGACCCTTCGGTTATGCGCGATCTGGAGGAACTCGTGAAGCCAGTGACACGAGGAGATCCAGAATCGCCGCTACGTTGGACATGCAAGAGCTGACGGAAACTGGCCGAGGAGATGTCCCGCTTGGGGCACTCGATAGGCTACCCGGTGGTGGCGGAATTGTGCACGAGTTGGGCTGTAGCCTGCAAGCCAATCAAAAGGCGAAAGAAGGCGGCAGCCATCTCGACCGGAGGGTCAAGCGTTGCCTGGCCGACAAGCAACCGGTGATCTCCGTCGGCGCGAAGAAGAAGTGGTTGGTAGGCGATTTCAAAAACGGCGGGCAGGAACTCCGTCCGAAAGGGAATCCGGAACCAGTTCGTTTGGCCCACAACACAGGTTGGGTCAGCGCGGGCGTGGATCACGACACCGCAGCTTTGCCGTGGAAAGCATCCGGCCCTAGTGGCGGTCGATGGGGCAACCCGTCTATCCCAAGGCCAAACGACTGCTCATCGCTGCCGATGCTGGTGGGAGCAACGGTGGCCGACTGCGGCGCTGGCCCGATCGCAGCCACCGCGACCACCAATGGTCTGAAACTTCATTCCGAACTCGACACCCACACATACCCGCCCGGAATCAAGGTCACCGACAATGGTTTCGTTCAAGTCCGCCTTCGGCCCGACAAATTCCACGGCGAATGGAACTACGAGATCCGCCCATCGAGTCTCAAGAAGTGAACAGATTATTTGTCAACGGACCCTTAGGGACGCAGTCCTGCCGCAGTTTGCCGTCGTGGCCCCGAACCGGACAGAAGGAAGCATGCAAACCCCCAGCGGCGCAGCGGCCGTTGGGTTTGCCGCACTTGCGGCTACGAACAGACAATGTCCCGCGCGGCAGCCAGCGGTCATGGACCAGTTGGGCGAGTCGGGAGCGAGAGTGCCACTCGGAAGGCGATAAATCGAAGCGATCACAGCCCCAGAACGAAATAGGAATCTGGTTCAGGACGGGCCAACGCGCTGGTAGCCCCGCAGAATCGAGACCTCGGGTCCCGCCAGAATTATCGATGCGGAACCGCTGTGGCATAGGCCGACAGCATGGTACCCGGGCGCAGTTCCCAAAGAGAAGCGCCCCTTTCCGCCGTGAGGTTTCCGGCCGCGGCGATTTCGCATCCGGCGCGGTAGGGGGGACACATTATCGTACCGATGTGGGCGGTTTTCCAACCATTTGTGCGTTCCAGGAAACCGGACTTCTCGATACGGATTGCGGCCCGGGCCGTTGAGAACCACAAAACCATATCTTCTTGCGGGCGCGCGGGAAATCAAAAGGCGGGGGCAGTATAGAGGCCATCGGCCAATCTCAGGCCGAATGCCCCGGAGTAGCCTGCCAGCGCGCGGATCGGCAAACGCATCGCCCAGGCGCCTTAGGCCCGCCCGGAAAGCTGAGACCGACAGTCGAACGGAACAAGCGGGGGCTCGCCGGTAGCGTGAGCCCGCGCGGGACCTTGAGCGTTACTAGCCGGCGGCAATACTGGATGCGCAATTCGCCGCTGGCGCAGCGACATTTGGGAGTGCCACATTCTCGCTCACGAATCTACGCGGTTCCGCGAAGCCACTAATTCTCGTGAGCGCGAACCGCCAATCTGGAATGGAAGAACCACTCGCCAGGCCGGGCGTGGAATTCAGCGGAAAGGCGCGGCCGATCCACAGTGACGGGCCATCCATGCCAAGCGGAATGGTCAATGCGGAATCACTGCGCGGGCGGGCAAGTTGGGCCCGCCGAATCCTGCGCCGTGCGCCCGCGGTGCGGAGCCAGTATGGCGGCCGGAACGGCGGACAACGGCAGAACCTGCGCGGCTGCTCCGCGAACGATGGCTTCCCTGGGCATGCCAAACACCACGCAGGAAGCTTCGTCCTGGGCGATAGTGTGAGCGCCAGCCTGACGCATTCGCAGCAGCCCCTGAGCTCCATCCGAGCCCATTCCCGTGAGCAGCACGCCGATGGCGCGGGCGGCCGCGGTTTCGCTGACCGATTGAAACAACACATCCACGGAAGGCCGCTGGTAGCAGACGCGCGGACCGGTCCGGACGTTGACGAAGAAGCGCCCCGCCGAGCGCCGCAAGACCATATGGAAGTCGCCGGGAGCCACCAGGGCCAAACCATCGCGAAGGGCGTCGCCGTCTTCCGCTTCTTTGACATCCATGCGGCAGGCGGCGTTCAGGCGGTCGGCAAAGGCTCGGGAGAAGCCGGGAGGGATGTGTTGGGCGATCAGGACCCCCGGCGTATTTGCGGGCAGACGAATCATCACCGAAGCGATGGCCTCGGTTCCTCCCGTGGAAGCTCCGATGGCGATAACGGTTTCCGGCGGCAGGAAGGAGCGTTCGGCGGGTGCTGCCGCTCGTTCGGGGGCGGGAGCGGCTGCCGGCGGGTCGGGGGCCGCGTGCAGGCGCGAAACGGCGGCTGCCCGGATCTTCTCCGCCAGCGTATGGCGAAGTTCGCCCACCGAATACGGTCCGCCAGGCTTTGCCAGCACCTCTACCGCGCCGAATTCCAACGCTTCTACCGCGGCGCGACAGGATGGGTTAGCCAGCGAACTGATGACTACGGCGGGGAGGGGGTGGAACCGCATCATTTTCTTCAGGAATGTGAGCCCGTCCATGCGGGGCATTTCGATGTCCAGGGTGAGAACGTCGGGTCGCAAGGTGAGAATCTTGTCGCGCGCCACGTACGGGTCCGGGGCCGTGCCCACCACCTCGATATCCGCCTCGCCGGCCAAGGCTTCGGCCAGGATCTTGCGGACGATAGCGGAATCATCGACGATTAGAACGCGGATTCTTCGGCCTGTGGCCATACGGGATCTCTTGTTTCAAGCGTTGCCGACAGAGTGCCGCTGCCAATCGCGACGGCGTGGGTGGCCCGGCGATCCGCGGCCTGCTGGGAAATCCGTCCTTCTTCGGCTGGCAGCAGCCGGGGCGCGGCCAGGCGAAAAGTGGTTGTGCTTTCCGAGCGGCTCAGGACGGAGCCGCATATCATGTTTGCCAGTTCACACACCACCTCTCCGACTTGAGCGGAGGAAAGGCCCGATTCCTCCTGGCCGAGAAAATCGGCCGCGATCTGGCGGGCCGCGGCGCTCGATACGCGTAGCGTCAGCGCTCCCGACGGCGCACCCTCGAACGAGAGTTCGACAGCCATGTCGCCATCCTGCGATTCGGTCTCGCCCGGCGGCTCATCGAGCGGCTCGACGAAGAACATCTTCTCCAGCACTTCCTGGACCGAATCGTGCAGCGCGCGTTGAAACCGTAGTTCAGACATTGGGGTCCCCCAGGGTGCGTTCGAGCACCTCTCGCAGGTCTTCCGGCAGGAAGGGCTTAGTAACATAGCCGCGGGCACCCAAAGTGGTCAGCCGATCCATCCGGTTCCGGGTGGCATCGGTCGAAATCACGATGGCGGGGATCGACCGTAGCAGATCGTCCGCCGAGAGACAGCGCAGAAACTCCTCGCCGTCCATGCCAGGCATATTGATATCCGTCAGGATAGCGTCCACCCACTCGGAGGCGAGCAACTTCATCGCCTCGGCTCCGTCGCCGGCTTCGAAACAATCCGACAGGTCGAAACCCGATAGCTCCATGACCCGCCGCACGAATGAGCGCATGGCCGGAGAGTCGTCCACAATCAGCACTCTGTATGCCATTAGTTGCCTCCCGGCCGCGACGCGCCCGCGACCAATTCCCGCTGCTCTCCGCCTTCCAACAGCCACATCTTGCCGGTGGCCGTATCCAGCCGTACCGTGCGGCTGCGGACTCCACCGACGGCTTCGGCGTGTAACAGGATTCCCGACTTCCAGAGGATCTTCCGCAGCGCCAGATAGTTCCTCTTGCCGATCTCGAATACGTTCTGCCGGTCCATCATCTGAGCTCCCCCGGCGGCACGCACAACCAGCCGCCGCTTCACGGCGCCGCGTCCGAACACCTGTTCGAGAAGCAGGGGAATGCCCGTGTCGGCGAACATGTAGGGGTTCGCCTTTCCGCGCGCGGGATCGATGGTGGAATCCGGCAACATATAGTGCAGCAACCCACCGACCTTGGTTTGCGGGTCGTAAATCGCCAGCCCGATGCACGAACCCAAGGCGAAGGTCGCCAGCACCTGCCCGGCGCCCTCCGCGATCCGACAATCTGCCATGCCTACGATGATCTGGTCCACCGGTGCTCTTTCTTGGAGGGTTTCCGGTAAATTGCCGGCTGTACGTACTCCAGGCTGTGAGATACACGAGTCAGGCTTTCGGCGTGCCCGACAAAGAGGTAGCCGCCTGGCTCCAGGTGTTCGGAAAGTCGCTGCACAACTCGCTCCTGCGTGGTCTGGTCGAAATAGATCATCACGTTGCGGCAAAAAATGACCGGGTACTGGTGCGGCCACGGCAGGCGCTCCACCAGATTGATGCGCTGAAACTGGACTTGCGAGTGGATAGCCGGCGCCACACGGTACGACTGCGCCGGATGACCCTCGGCGACGAAGTAACGCGCCAACCAGGCCGCAGGCAAATCCCGGCATCGCTCCCGGGCGTAACGGGCGGCCGAAGCGAATCGCAGAGCCTTGTTGGAGATGTCCGTGGCCACAATGTGAAACCTGCGGCCCGGCAATGCCTCGCTTAGCACGCAAGCCAGGGTCCAGACTTCTTCTCCCGTGGAACAGGCTGCGCTCCAGATTTCCATGGGCTCGCGCTGCGCCAACTGG
>Ga0181529_10003436_pt1 | contig 18046 bp, 18 predicted proteins | sample PEATcosm2014_Bin_36_FD_119763 | JGI IMG/M metagenome (GOLD analysis project Ga0181529, IMG submission 119763) | Peatland microbial communities from MTU Mesocosm Facility, Houghton, MI, USA - PEATcosm2014_Bin10_30_metaG | ecosystem: Environmental > Terrestrial > Soil > Wetlands > Peat | place... | reverse complement strand
GTGGGGCAGGTTGGCAACCTGCGGCCGAGTGGCACTCGGCCTGCCGACCAGCATGCAAATGCCGACCAGGCCGAGTACCACTCGGCCGCAGGATACCATCCTGCCCCACAAATTCTGCAGCATTCCCAATATTGGGAAAAGTATGCGGCATTGGGTTTTCAACCTGCGGCCGATTTTCAATCGGCTTGGGGAAACGGGTCGGCAGGCGGGTTGACAACCCGCCGCAGGCTGACAGCCTGCCCCACGAACTCCCAGCCGGACTGCCGCGCACACGCACGTTCGTTAACGATCACGCACGCTATGCTACAACAGGACTTCAACGGAATATGGGCAATAGAACCATTCTGATTCTCGCGGCCGCCTGGGTCTCGGCTGGGTTGCTGACGTGGTTCGTCTACGCGACCGCGGTGGCACCCAAGACGGAACCGCAGACCCGCGTAGTGGTAGCCGCGCGCGACATGGCGCTCGGCACCAAATTGACGGAGAGCGACCTCAAGCTGGTCAGCGTTCCTGAGCGGACCGTCCCCAAGGGCGCGGTTCTGCAGTTCAAGGACGCCATCAGCCGCGTGGTGCTGGCCGCCGTCAGCACCAATGAGCCGATCCTGGCGAATCGCCTTTCCGCCCCCAATGCCAGCGAGGGCATGGCATCCACTATCGAACCCGGCCTGCGCGCCGTCACCGTGCCCATCACCGATGTCTCCGGCGTGGCCGGACTCGTCCAGCCGAATTCACGCGTGGATGTGCTCTTCACCCGTCCCGGAAGCATGGACGAAGCCAGCACCTCCACCATCCTGCAAAATGTGCGCGTCTTTTCCACCGGACACCTGGCGCCGGCCAGCCAGACTGCCCAGGCCGCCGCCGCCGAAGCTCGGGCGCCGCGCGCTCCCGTGGTGACGCTCTTGCTCACTCCCGACCAGGCGCAGATGCTCGAACTGGCCAAGAACGAAGGGAAAATCAGCCTGTCGCTGCGCAATCCCCAGGACGGCGCGGTCCTCGAAGGCAGCGCGCCCATGACCCCGGAAGTTCTCGACCCCACCTACGACCAGCGGGCCCTCAGCGCCCGCCGCAAGCGCGCCCCCCAGCGCGACACCAGCAACGATGCCGCCGCCTGGGCCAAGCTGGCTGCCCTCCAGAAACAGGAGCCGCCCAAAAAGGAACCCGAAAAGCCCCGCGCGGTGGTTGACGTCTTCCGCGGCGAGAAGCACGTTCAGGAACTGTTTAAATGAGAACTGCCCAGACATTCCGCTGCGCGCTGCTGCTGGCGTGGGCCGGCTATTGGCCCGGACTCGCAATTGCCCAAACCCAAGCCGCCCAGGCCCAAGTCACCCAGGCGCGCGACATTAAGCTCGTCGAAGGACACGGCGAGCTCCTTCAATTCCAGAGGGACGTCACCAAGGTGTCCATATCGGAACCCAAGGTGGCCGACGCCGTCATCGTTTCCCCCCGCGAAATCATGGTCAACGCCAAGGGCCCCGGCGGCACCACCTTGATGATCTGGGAAACCGGCTCCGATCCGGCCCGCTACGACATCACCGTGGTCAAGGATGAGTCCGAGTGGAACGGCGTCCTGAAGAAAATTCAGGAGGCCGGCGGCGGCAATGTGACTGCCACCGGTTCCCCCGAATCCATCGTCCTGGCCGGCAATGTGAAGAGCGCCGACGACTCCAAGCGGCTGGCCGGCATAGCCCAAGCCCACGCCAAGAACGTGGTCAACCTGCTGCATGCGCCCCCACCGCCCGAGCCGCGCCAGATCCTCCTGCAAGTCAAGTTCGCCGACGTGGACCGCACCGCGCTCACCCAGTTCGGTTTCAACCTCTTCAGCATGAACGGCAATACGCTGGGCACCATAGGCACCGAGCAATTCCCTTCGCCGCGCTTCGGCGCGCTCTCCTCCAGCAGTTCCGCCAGTTCCACCAGCTTCTCCGACTTGCTGAACCTCTTCGTCTACCGCCCCGACCTGAACCTGGGCGCCACCATCAAGGCCTTGCAGGAGCGCGATCTGCTGCAGATTCTGGCCGAGCCGAACTTGATCGTTCTGGAAGGCAAGGACGCCAGCTTCCTGGCCGGCGGTTCGTTCCCCTTCCCCACCATCACCACCACACCCACCGGCGGCGCGACGGCTCCCGTGGTCACCGTGCAGTTCAAGCCCTTCGGCGTCAAGCTCAGTTTCACGCCCACCGTCACGCCGCAGGGCGCCATCGATCTCAAGGTCTCGCCCGAGGTCAGCTCGCTCGACTTTTCCAACGCCGTCACCATCGAAGGGGTGACCATCCCCGCCCTCTCGGAGCGCAAGACCGAAACTGAAGTAATTCTCAAGGACGGCGAGAGCTTCGCCATCGCCGGCCTGCTCAACAATCAGGTGGTCGAAACCGTGGAGAAAGTGCCCGGGCTCGGCGACATCCCCATCCTCGGCCGCCTCTTCCGCAGCCGCAGCACGCAAAAATCCACCGACGAATTGCTGGTAGTGATCACGGCTCGCTTTGTGAAGCCGCTGACACCCGACGAGAAAGCTAAGCTGCCCGAGATGCCGTCGCCTTTCCTGGCGCCCGTGCCACCGGCCAAGGGCAAGAAGAACGACAAGACTGCCAAACCGCCGGCCCCCAATCAGCCGGAGTTTGTAGGACCCCGTGGGCAAGAAATACCAAAGGTGGACAACTAGGTTGCTCGGCGACGCTCCCGGCTCGCGCGGGGTCCGCCGCCCCGGACCGAGCCACGACCATGAGGGAAGCCGTGAAAAAAGCTGCGATTCCGACGTGGCGCACGCATTCATGCGTGCCGCGTCCCGACTCATCGGGATGCCCGGCGGAGAACCTCCGAACCTGCGGGTGTCCGCCGAGCATCCCGATGAGTCGGGACGCAGCGCGCACGAGTGCGCACGCCACAGGCTTCCGTCTCCGCCACGCACGCGGGATTCTTTCACGGTTTCTGAGGGCGTGGTCCCCTGCAGCCAGATTCGCCGCCCCACCTCCGGCTCCATGTCCCTGCAGCTTCTGGTCATCATGGTGCCGGTAATCTTCGGATTCATGGGATTCGCCATCGATCTCGGCCGTCTCTACCTCGTCAAAGGCGAGTTGAACCAGGCTGCCACCGCCATGGCCGTGGCGGCCGCCGGGCAACTCATCGGAACCGTCCAATCCACCGCCAACGCCACCACCGCCGCGCAGCAATCGCTCGACAATACCAACGGCTTCGCCAACAAGTACAACTTCGGTTCGCTATTGATCGGACAATCCACCGGAAACCTGGTCAGCACCGTGAACCCGCCGGGATATTTCGCGCTGCTCACCGACGCCCTCGGCACCACCAGCGGCGGCCAGGCCGATGGAACCACCGCGCGCCACGCCCAGATCACCCTGCTCGCCGACGCGCCGCTCTTGTTCTGGGGCATGCTCTCCGTCGGCCAATCCCGCAAGACCAGCGTCGGCGCCATCGCCACCGCCGGCATCAGCTCCCCCTTGTGTACCGCCTGCGGCATCGAGCCGTTCGCTATCGGCGCCATCGACCCCACCAATGCCGACGGCAACTTCGGTTTCGGCGATCCCTCCCTCGGAACCCTGTACACGCTGGCTTTCGATTGCACCGGAAGCGCCACCATCACGCCTCTGACCGGGACCTCCTCGGTGCTGCGCTACGTCATCATCAACCGCTGGGACCCCTCGCTCGATGAGAGCCAGAACCTGTACCGCGATGGCGCCGCCGGGCTCGTCGGATCGTCCGCCGCCAATCCCACCGGTTCGGCCGTGCCCATCGCCTGCGTCGGCATCAACGATCCCGGCGAGATGCTCTGGACCAGCGTCACACCGCAACTCTGCACCGCCACCTTGCCCCTCGGCGTGACCGACGCGCTCTGCGGCTTGTATTCGCGCTTCGATAACGCCAGCCCGCCCGCTATCTGCACCGCCGACGTCGCCGACTTCGCCACCGTCGCGCAGGCCTACCTGCCGGATACCGATTGCACCGGCGGCGTCTGCGTCACCGGCCAGACCAGCCCATACATCAACTACATCGGCAACGGCCGCCGCATCGTCACCCTTCCGATCATGGAAGCGCTCACCACCACTCTCAGCGCCACCATGACGGTCCTAGGATTCCGCCAGTTTCTGGTGGAACCGAATGCCGACGGGACTTTTCTGAACCCGTCCGATCCCAACGGCCGCTTTGCCGTCATGTATATCGGCAGCCCCGCGCCCGTCAAGCAAGGGTATGTGGACGACCGCTTCGGCCTCAGTTGTCCCGCGCCGGTCTCGAGCGGCCCGGGGAAAGTGGTGTTGCACCAATGAGGCGGCGGCAAAAGGGCAACATGGTACTGGAATCGGCCCTGTGGATTCCCGTGGTCACCATGCTCATCATGTTCGTGATCCAACTCGGCAAGATCACCTACATCTACTACGCCATCCGCAACTCGCTCTACACCACGGCGCTCTACCTTTCCGTGCAGCAGGGCGTGAATTTCTGCGATATCCCCGACGACGCCAACGTTCAGGCCGCCATCCAGTTCGGCGTCACCGGCACGTCCGACGGCAGCGGAACTCCGCTCATCAGCAATCTGACTGCATCCATGCTGGCTGTCAACATCGCTTGCGTGGACCCCGCCACCGGTGTGGTGGAATCGTGCGACACCAGCCTGTGCGGCGGCGAAACCGGATCGGTGCGTCCGGACTATCTCGTGGTCAACATCCCCGGCGGCTATTCCATCACCCCGCGCATGCTTTTCCTTTCGCTCGACCCGATCCCGCTCTCGCCCAGCGTGACCGTCCCATTTACGGGGACCACCCTATGACTATGTGGGGCAGGATGGCATCCTGCGGCCGAGTGGCACTCGGCCTGCCACCCAGTATGCAAATGCCGCCCAGGCCGATTGACAATCGGCCGCAGGTTGCCAACCTGCCCCACATAGGACAGCGTGCGAGACTCAATCAATGCTGGTGTTCGGTTGCGGGAAAAGTGTGCGGCCGATTTTCAGTCGGCCTGGGCGCCCGTTCCTCAACTCGTCGGCGAACCGCTCCGCAACCCGCCGAACGCAGCACCCGCCGCGGCCAGGCCGTCGTCGAATTCGCCATCCTCTACGGCGCTGTCGTCCTGCCCCTGACCTTCATGCTGATCTTCGTCTCCGAGATGCTGTGGATCTGGCACAGCGTCTGCGACTACACCCGCGACGGCGCCCGCTATGCCGCCACCCACTGCTGGATGGCCGACGCCAGCAACGTCACCAGCTACATGCAAGCCAACGCGCCCGCCATGATCGATCAGAACCAGTTTCAAGACGGCGACGCCGGCATCGCCGTGGTCTATTTCGCCAACGTCTCGGGCTCTCTGCAGCCCTTCTCCTGCCAGTCCGCCGAGTGCGGCGCAGGCTGCATTCCCGATGCCGTCAGCGTGAGCATCACCAATTACCAGTTCCGGCGATTCTCGGGCTTCTTCAAACTTCCCCCGGTGACCATTCCGCCCTTCACCGCCAGTCTGCCCATGGAGAGCGCCGGCTGCGACGAATCGGGGAATTGTCTGCCATGAGTTATAGAACAGGATTATCTCGTGCCTAATACCACTCTCATGGTCGCTTCGAGCGACGAACATTTTCGCGAAATGGTCCGCGACAGCCTGCTGAATATCCCGGAGGCGAAGATCGTCGCCGAATATCAGGAGGTGGCCGCCAACCTCTACATCCGCGTCCTCCAGGACCTGGAGCGCTACCCCAACGCCGGCCTCATCGTCGATCTTTCCGGCGACCCCGACGGCTCCATCAAGGCCATCGAAAAGGTCAAACAGGCCGCGCCCTACCTCTTCGTCATCGCGTCCAATTTCCACGCCGACGCCGACCTCGCCATCGCGTGCATGCGCGCCGGGGCCAACGAGTTTCTGCTGCAGCCCCTCAAGCGCACCGAGTTCCGCGACGCCATGGGACGCCTGGACCGCGCTCCCCGCCAGACCACCCCGGGCGAAAGCAAACTCGGCAAGGTCTATACCTTCCTCGGCACCCGCGGCGGCGTCGGCACCACCACCCTGGCCGTGAATTTCGTGTCGGTGCTGGCGCAGCGCAAACTCTCCAGCGTGATCCTCGACCTGGATTGGATCGGCAACGACGTAGCGATGCAGGTGGGCGCCTCCCCGCAGTACACCCTCGCCGAGGTCGCCGAGAACCTGGAGCGCATGGACCAGGCCCTGTTCGAAGGCTTCGTCACCCGCGATCCACTGGGCTTTTTCATGGTCGGTCCGCCCGACGCCCTGGAGGGCCGCGCGCACTTCAGCGAACACCAGTTCCGCGAGTTCGCCACCTTCCTGGTGGAGAAGTACGATGCCATCGTCATCGACGCCGGCCGCGCCGTCTCCGACGAAGTCGTGATGGCCGCCGCGCAGGTCTCCGCCGCCATCTTCCTGGTGATCGACCAGGAGTTTCCCTCCATTCGAAACGCCCAGCGCTACATCTCTTTCCTGATGCGCATGGGCTTCAGCCAGGACCAGATCCGCGTCGTCGTGAACCGCTATACCAAGAAGACCAGCCCCAATATCGCCACCATCGAACAGATTCGCCAAACCCTGAACCAGCCGGTGTTCTTCGGCATTCCGCAATCGCCCGCCGTGATCGCCTCCATCAACAAAGCGCGCCCCTTCGTGGCTAATCGCGAGCAGGCCGGCGACTTCGACAAAACCTTCCGCGCCTTCGTAGACAAAGCCACCGGCGGCAAGAAAGCGAAAACCGCATGAGAAGTCTTATGTGGGGCAGGATGGCATCCTGCGGCGGGTTGGTAACCCGCCTGGGCGGCCGTTCCTACCCATCTGAAGGCCGAGTGCCACTCGGCCGCAGGTTGCCAACCTGCCCCACATGCCGGCGCCCGCACGTCATAATAGTTCATATACCGTCTGGAGGATTCCTTGGGTAGCCGTTCCCTGGTCCGGCCCGGTTCGGGCTCCGATCGCTGGTTCGAACTGAAGAGTCACGTTCACCAGAAGCTTCTCAATTCGCTCACGCCCGATCAGCTCAAGGACCTCAACAAAGACAGCGTCCGCGGCCAGATCGGCGCCGTGGTCGAAAAGTTGATCGTCGAAGAGTCGCTTCCCATGACCCTCGTCGAGCGCGAGCGGCTCATCGAGGAAATCCTCGACGAAGTCTTCGGCCTCGGCCCCCTGGAGCCGCTCCTCAAAGATCCCACCATCAGCGACATCATGGTCAACGGCTTCGACAACGTCTATATCGAGCGCGCCGGCCGCGTCGTCGAAACCAATATCCGATTCAAGGACCAGGCCCACGTGCGCATGATCATCGAACGCATCGTGTCCGCCGTGGGCCGCCGCATCGACGACTCGTCGCCCATCGTAGACGCCCGCCTCCTCGATGGCTCCCGCGTTTGCGCCGTCATCCCGCCGCTCTCGCTGATCGGCCCCGTCCTCTCCATCCGGCGCTACGGAAAGAAGGTGCTCTCAACCGAAGAGCTCCTGCGCAACGAAACCCTGACCACCGGCATGCTCGATTTCATGAGCGGCTGCGTGGAAGCGCGCCTCAATATCGTGATCTCCGGCGGTTCCGGCTCCGGCAAGACCACCATGCTCAACACCCTCTCGCGGTTTATCCCCGAAGAGGAGCGCATCGTCACCATCGAGGACACCGCCGAACTGCAGTTGCAGCAGAACCACGTGGTCCGCCTGGAAACCCGCACCGCCAACATCGAAGGCGCCGGCGCCGTGACGCAGCGCGACCTGGTGATCAACACCCTCCGTATGCGGCCCGACCGCATCATCGTGGGCGAGTCGCGTGGCGCCGAAGCGCTCGACATGCTTCAGGCCATGAACACCGGCCACGACGGCTCCATGACCACGGTCCACGCCAACTCGCCGCGCGACGCTTTCTCGCGCCTCGAAACCATGGTCATGATGGCCTCGCAACACGTCCCCGATAAGGTCATCCGCCAGCAACTGGCCAGCGCCATCAACATCGTGGTGCACTGTTCCCGCCTCAACGACGGCAACCGTCGCGTCACCGCCATCGGCGAGGTGGTGGGCGTCGAAAACGACCTCGTACACATGCAGGATATCTACGAGTTCGAGCGCACCGGCATTAGCCCGCGCGGCAAGGTTCTTGGCCGCTTCCGCGCCACCGGCGCCAAGCCCGTCTGCCTCGACCGCCTGAAGGCCTTCGGCATTCACCTGCCGACTTCCATCTTCCATGAAGAACACGAGGTGAAGGACAAGTGACCTTCTTCCTCGTGGTGGCGGCCCTCTTCTCCGCGGCGTCTCTGGTGGCCCGGCACTACATCTGGACCGTGCCCGAGCAACAGGCTGCCCGCTCGTTGGGGCTCCGCATGCGCGAACTCCGCGCCCACGGACGAGGACGGACCCGCAGTTCCCCCGAGTTGTTGCGCCGCGAGCACCGTGGAACCTTCGCCTTCCTGGGCGACCTGGTAACCTGGCTCGGCGTGCTGCGCCGCTTGCAGGAGTTGATCGAGCAGGCCAACCTGCGGTACCGCGCCGCCGATGTGGCCGGCGTCAGCCTGCTTCTGGGAGCCGCGGTCTGCGGCATTCTGACCCTCGCCGGCGCCGGAAACTGGATCATCCGCCTCATCCTCGCCGTGCTGGTGGCCATGGTTCCGCTGATCTACATCGTCCGCGTACGCGCCCGCCGCTTGCGCAAGTTCGAACAGCAACTCCCCGACGCCATCGACCTGTTCACGCGCAGCATGCGCGCCGGCCACAACCTCCACAGCGGCCTCGAGACAATCGCCGCCGAAACCGCCGACCCCGTCCGCATGGAGTTCCGCAAGATGATGGAGGAACTGGCCCTCGGTTCCCAGGTGGAACCCGCCCTGCACAGCCTGGGCCAGCGGGTTCCGCTGATCGACCTCAAGTTCTTCATCACCAGCCTGATTCTGCAACGACAGACCGGCGCCAACATGGTCGCCGTGCTGGAGAACCTGGCCACGCTGGTTCGCGACCGTCTCGATATGGCCGAGAAACTTAAAGCGCACACCGCCCAGCAGCGCTTCTCCGCGGGATTGCTGTGCGGCCTCCCTCTGGTGGTCGGCCTGGGCTACTACATCGAAAAGCCCGAGTATGTGCGCATGCTCTGGACCGACCCGACCGGCACCAAGTTTCTGACCTACGCCATCGTCTCCGAAATCGTCGGCATCCTGATCATTCGCCGGATTGCGAAGGTGCGCGTATGAGACTCCTCGGCGAACTGGCGTTTTTCCTGCTCGCGGGCGGCGTCTTCAGCCTCCTCATCTGGAGCACGCTGGAGTTCCTCCGCAGCGACGAAAATCCGCTCGACGACCGCCTGGAAGACCTCGGTTCCCAGGCCATGGTGGCCACCGCCCGAACCGCGCGCTTCAAGACCGGGGACACCGGCCTTGGCCGCTTTCTCCACATCGTCAGCCTGGCGCCCGGCGCCGAGGATTGGCTGCGCGAGTCGAAACGCCTGCTGCACCGCGCCGGGTTCCGCCGCGAACCGGCCCTCGGAGTCTACGTCATCCTCTTCCTGGTTTTCGTGGCGCTGGTGCTGGGCGGCATGGCCCGCTTACAGCAAGGCAACACCGCCTTCAACGCCACCGTCGCCATGGGCGCCGCACTGGTGGTGGGCATCATGTTGCCCAAGATGATCCTGCAGCGCCTGGTCAAACGCTACCGCCGCAAACTGGAGGAGGCCCTCCCCGACACCGTCGATCTGCTGGGCATCGTGCTGGGCACCGGCCTGGCTCTCGACCAGGCCATGATGCGCGTCAGCGAGGAGATGCAGTTCATCTATCCCGAACTGGCCACCGAATTCGCCACCGTCGTGATGCAAGTGCGCGCCGGCCAGGACCGCACCACGGCCTTCAGTCAACTGGTGAAGCGCACCGGAATCGAAGCCATCAAGTCGCTGGCCGCGATGATCATTCAGAGCGAAAAATTCGGCACCAGCCTGGCCCTCGCCCTGAAAGTCTATGCCGAGGACCTGCGCAAAAAGCGCACCCGCAAGGCCGAAGAAGCCGTCGCCAAGGCCGGCATCAAGATGCTCTTCCCCGTATTGCTGTTCATCCTCCCCGTCCTGTTCATCATTACCCTGGTGCCCGCCGTGATCAGCGTGATGCGGAATATGCAGTTGTTGGGCGGCGGACGGTAGCCGGAGCACCGGCACAATCTGCATACAATCTGCACAATCTGCACAATCTCGCGCCGCGCTCCCATCCGGCACAGGTGGAACTGGCGCCCCTGTCCGACAGCGCCGGCGGAGACAAAAGCCTTACTTATATTCGGGCCTGAATAGCTTGGAATAAAGTTGAGAGTTTGTGCCGTCAGGCTCTCGAGTCGATTGGTAGTGGCCTTGCTATGTCTTCTGCCATGTACAAGACGAAGACCGCGCCGATCGTACGGTGCGACGTCCAGTTACATGGTTGGGACGCGCACACAGAATCGTGGCATGGGCCCATTCCCCTGGCCGCCGGCCGGCGCGGCGCCCACCTGATTCAGGCGAGAATGCCAACGGCCCATGGTGCGTTTCAGGGGAAGCTCCGGTGCCGCGTCCCCGGCCTGCCTTGCATCGAGTTCGCCACGGCAATTTACGATCTGCGGGACACCGGCCTGGCAATCGTTCATTTGGACGGCGCACACGGCGGCCCGGTCGGAATTGCGGCGGTGATCCCCCGATCCAGGCGAAGGCTTCTGCGGGACGATTTCGCTTTCGAATTGATGACCCTCATCAGCTTTCTCGGCTCACCCGTCATCGGCGGTTGCGAACTCGCAATCCACGACTATATCGATGAGATCCTGCGGACCGAGCGATCAGCTACCCAGATTTTTGCCGTGGAAACGGCGGAGCTCAGTTCCGATACCGGCATTGTCCTGTCCGCGCATTTCGAGCAACTCGCCGCGGCCATGCTGGACTGGATGACCATCAGGGAATCACCGGACCGGGCGCTTTTTGAAGACGAAGATCGCATGGACAGCACAACCATCCCCGGCCCTTGTCCGCCAATCGCGCTTTCTGCCCGGTGTACTTCTGTTTAGCCCCAAACCCGAGGTCCAATCAATGTACCCAAGAAGAAACCTTCGCGTATCGATATCCGTGCTGCCCTCCACGGATCGCTCTCGCACTGCGGCCGCTGGCATGGCCGACGAGTCTTTCGAGCCCACCGCGGATTATGGCGTTTCCGTTCCCCAAATGGACTGGCTGGACGCTAATGTGCCGGGGACTGCCTTAACGGCCGGTTCGCTGGTGATTGACAAATGTCTGTCGAGACTGTTCGTCGCCGCTTACCTGCTTGCCGGCAGCGCCAAACAAGCGGAAGCAGTGATGCTCGAAAGCATTGAGCAGTTGGACATCAAGGCCACCCGTGATGGACGCCTGTCCTGGAAGGCAATCGCCAGGGCGATCATGCTGGGAGATGCGGATTCGGAGCAACCGCCCGACGAAGCGCCGCCGACGATACTCCCCGTCGAGTTGCTGCGGGTGGTGCGGCTCGCGCCCCGCCTCCGCCAGTGCTTCGTGCTGCGCATCCTGATGGCGATGCCCCGCCAGTATTGTGCCGGGCTGCTGCACATCGATGCCCGACAAGTCGATGAAAATTCCCGCCTGGCCGCGCGGCAACTGGCAAACATGGTGGCGGGAGAGGCCGCCAATTAGGGCGTCCTCAGGCGATAGCTCTTCAGTTCATCCCGCACATACCCGGGTTACACGGTCCCCCATTGGGACACATCGGCATCTCGGCCGACTTGCCCCCGCCCGAACTGGCATGTGCCGCGAACGTGGACAGCTCCTGCTGCAGATGATTCTTCCCGCACGATGGGCAGGTCAACTCCGGAACATCGGAACTACGGCGGACCAGTTTCTCGAACTTCGTCCCGCAGTCGTCGCATTTGTATTCGTAAATCGGCATGGTGTCTTATTCCATTATAAGTGCACACACCCGATCCATCGCCTGGCGGATCTCCGTGGACTGGCCATTGTAGTTATTCACCAGGATCGCGAACGCCACCCACGTCCTGTCGGAGCGCTCGGCGTAGCCCGAAAGCGCGCTCACGTGCGACAGCGAGCCGGTCTTGGCATGCACCCGGCCGGTTTGCGCCGCATTGGTGAAACGCGTCGCCAGCGTTCCATCTTCCCCGCCCACCGGCAATAGCGAGAGAAAAGTCTGCCCAACGGGCGACGCGTACATATAACGCAGCAGCCCGACCACGGCCGCCGGAGTCACCAGGTTGAGCCGCGCCATTCCCGATCCGTCCAGCAGATGATACGAATCCGCGCGCACGCCGGCGCCCGCCAGAAACGTCTTCATCTCTTCGAACCCGGCCTCCCGGCTGCCAACGTTTCGCCGCGCCTGGCCCACCGCCCGCAACATCATCTCGGCGTGCAGATTCTGGCTCACTTTATCGGTGATCCGCAGGCACTCCACCAGCGGCGCCGAGTCCCGCCGCGCCAATTCCACGCCGGTCGCGGCAGGCGCAGCGGGCGCGCGCTTCAGGTCCACCACATCTTCCGGCAGCAAGTGTTTCGCCACCGCCCGCCCTTCCACCACGATGCCTCGCTCCTCCAGCGCCTGCCGCAGAGCCAGCGCGGCATACAGAGCCGGATCGTCGATCCCCAGTGCCAGATCTTCGCCCCGGTCCCGCAGCGGGATGGCGCCCCAGATCCGCAGCGTACGGCTTCCCGGCAGCCGGTCCGCATAGATTTTCCGCTCGCCCGCCGCCACCGTGCGCACGCGGTTGTCGATGTCGTAATACTCCAGCGCCGGGCTCAGCAGCAGCGCCGCCGGTTGTCCCACGGCCGAACCGGGCCGAACCGACAGCATCTGCGAATTGTCGTTGATCGCCAGCGCCGAGACCGCCGTGCCGTCCTTGGTATTGGGATCGTCCACCGACCAGCCGTCGGCGTACGGCTGCCAAACAAACCGCGTGTCGTCGCCGATAATGTCGCCGGTGATGCGCTTCACGCCCTTGGCCGCCACCTGGTCCGCCAGGTCTTCGATGGCGATCAGCGGATCTCCCGCGGCGGCGCTCTTGTCGTAGGGAATGGCGCGCGGCGAAAGATTGGGATCGCCGCCCCCCAGTAGCCGCAGTGAGCCCTTCAGCAATCCGTTTGCGTCGGGCGCCGTTGCGGCCAGCACGCGTGTGTGGAACGTCGCGTCGGCGCCCAGCGTCGTCAGCGCCAATGCGGTGCTGAACAATTTGGTGTTGGATGCCGGGACGAAGAAGCGGTCGGGGTTGAACTCGTACACCGTACTCCCGCTGGCCAAGTCCACCACCTGGATGCCCCAGAACGCGCCGCGCGCCACCAGAGTATCCGTCAGGATCGCCTCTACGCGCTCGGCCAAAGTCGCCGCCGCCAGTCCACCGGCTCCGAGTAGCAGGAGCGCCAGAGTCCATCCGCAACGTGCCTGTTTCATCGTCCCGTCACTTTGGCTTCCAGCCAGATCGATACCAACAGCACCGCCACCAGGCAGGTGCCAATCAGGGGAATCCCCACCACTACCAGCACCCCCACTCCCAGCACGCTGGCCGCGTAGCCCAGCGAAGCCGGAGCCAGCAGTCCGCCCAAAAGCGCCAGTGAGAAGATGCCGTTGAAGAATCCCGGGTGGTAATAGGGAAAGCGCCGTCCAATGGCTTCGGCCACCAACGGAAAGATGCTCGCATATCCGCATCCCAGGAAGATCACGCCCATCGACGCGCCCAACTGGTTATTAGTGAAGAATAGTACAAAACAGCCGAGCAGCGAAGCCGCCACGCTCCATAACAACAGCCGGCTGTGGCGCACCCGCGTCAGGATAGACACCGCCACCAGGCGCCCCGCCATCAGGCACGCCCAGTACAGGGCCAGGATCAGCAGCGCCGCCGACGGGCTCGCTCCGATGCGGCGGATCAGAAACAAGGGCAGCCACCCGGCCACCGACCACTCGTTGCCGAACTGGAAAAACAAGAGGAGAGCGAACATCACCGCGCCGGGACTTCGAAAGTCCTGCAGCGCCTGCCGCAGCGTGGCGTGGGTTCCTTCTTGCGGAAACACCAGGGAACTCCGGGCATAGAGGACCGCAAAGATTCCCGGGACGACCGCCATAAAAATGAGGATCGTCGTGACGGTGTAGGCGTAAAACGTTCCCGCCACTAGCAAGGTGGCCACCAGGCATCCCACTCCGTACCAGACACCGCCCAGATTCACCGTCCCGGCCGCATCCGCCTGGTACCGCTTGGAGATGGAGAAAAACAGAGCCATGTTGAGCAGTCCGGCCCCTGTGCCGAGCACCAGTAGACCACCCGCCCGCCACCACGCCGAATTCGGAGGCGCCGCCCAGGCCAGGCAGGTCAGCGCCAGGCACGAAATGCAGCAGCCGAATACGAGTAGGAAGGCGACACCCCAGCGCGCCATCACCCGCCGAGCCACCACGGCGGCCACCGCGATCCCTACGGCCAGGCTCAGGAAGCAGTTGCCAACCACCACGAAATCGGAGGGATCCTCCACCCGGCTGTAGCCCCACTTGGGGAGAATGGCCCCTAACAGGGCGAGCAGGAATCCCGAAAGCAGGAATCCCGCTAGGGCTTTTCCGCCGCAATTGACCGGCGCAGCGAGCCCAATCTCGGGGTTGGGTGAGGCGGAACTCACAGGATTGATTGTACCTTGTAGCAGCCGGGCATGCTGATTTTGCTTACTCTCCGTTAGCGCTCTTTTGGAATTCCGTAGGAAAACCCTCCCGAAATCCGTAGATCCAAGTGTTTCGTTCAATCGAATGAGCTGTTTAGACGTGGCCCACAGCTTGCAGTTAGCGGTCTGGGTTAGTTTTAGAGGAATCACGCTTTGGTGCGTTGCCTCCTTTGGGCTTCGCCAGCCCCGATCCGGACGCCATCTGCCGGAGCGGGGCTTTTTTTCGGTCTGGTAAACTAGATCTTCAGACCTAATGACAGGAATCTATACTCGATGGATGGATCGCTGGGAGCGCAAGTTGGCTACCCGCGATACCAACCGCGTGGTGCGGCCGTTTGAATGGGGTACCGACTGGCTCCAGCGTACCGGGTTTCCCTCCATACCCGCGGAAGTCAATGGCGATGCGGCCGCTTGCGTCTCGCGCTATGCCGCCGAAGCCATCATGGATTCCAACCGTTTTTTTTCCTACCACCCGGTTACCGATTATCACCTCCACGACGGCCGGCTTACCTTCCCTAGCGCCGCCCCCTCCGGTTGTCCGGAAAACGATACCGTGCAGGCCCGCTGGTTCCCCGCGCCCCACGACCATGGACGCGCACTCGTGCTGCTTCCCCAATGGAATCATGACGAAGGCGCCCACATCGGGCTCGCCAAGTTGCTCAACCGCTTCGGTATCAGCGCTCTGCGCATGACCATGGCTTACCATGCCGGGCGCAAACCTCCCGAATTGCAGCGCGCCGATTACCATGTATCCAGCAATATCGGCCGCACCATCCACGCCTCCCGCCAGTCCACCATCGATACCCGCTGTTGCCTGGATTGGCTGGCCCAGCAAGGTTATGAGCGGATCGGCATCCTGGGGACCAGTCTCGGTTCCTGCGTGGCCTTCATCGCCACGGCCCACGATCCGCGCGTCCGCGTCGGCATCTTCAATCACGTCTCGCTCTATTTTTCCGACGTCGTCTGGACCGGTCTGGCCACCCAGTTCGTGCGGCGAGGGTTCGGCGATCGCGTCAATCAGGATGAACTTCGCCGCTATTGGTCGGCCATCAGTCCCGCCAGCTACCTGGAACGCTTCGAAGGCCGTAACCTCAAGAGCCTCTTAATCTGGGCGAAGCACGACTCCAGCTTTCTCCCGGTCTACTCCCGCCAGGTTCTCGAAAACTTTCGCGAGTTGGGATTGCCGCATGAAGAGTTCACGCTCCCCTGTGGCCACTACACCACCGGGCAATTCCCCTTCAAACTCATCGACGGCTTGGCTATGTGCCGTTTTGCGGCCCGAAATCTGTAACTCAAACACCGCATATTGTGTTAGATAGCGCCTATAACTACATTCTATGGGAAACCATATTGACACGAAGCCGGGTGCATGAGAGCATAGATCCATCACTGAAGAAGGAGGTGGTCCAGCACAATGGAAAGTAGCAGTAGAAGACCGCAGGAGGTGGCCGACTGTTAAAGTCGAGCCTCTAATGTAGCCGATTCCGGTCAGTGCCGGGATCACGTTCCTGTGGACCGGCTGCCTCTTGCGCACCCCGAAGCCTCAGGTTTAATCTTACAGGCTACCGACCCCCGTGATGTCCTGGGACCTCACGGGGGTTGATGTTTTTGCTATACTGATAATCTCGAAAGGATTCCCCGTAACAAAATGAAGGCCGGTATTCACCCCGCATACAACGAAATCAGCGTCATCTGCGCCTGCGGCCACCAGTTCAAGACGCGGTCCACCCACAAAGGCGATATCCGCGTGGAAATTTGTTCTTCCTGTCACCCGTTCTTCACTGGCCGCCAGAAGTTGATGGACACCGCTGGCCGTATCGATCGGTTCGAGCGGAAGTACAAAGCGACTCGTGGCGCCAAGGCCGAACAGAAACCGCAACCGCAGCCCACGGCGTAGTCTCAGCACCCTGCCTTGTTATGTGGGGCAGGTTGTCAACCTGCGGCCGATTGTCAATCGGCCCTGGTCGCCCAAGGTGGCGCACGCACTCGTGCGTGCCGCATCCCGACTCATCGGGATGCCCGGCGGGCACCCAATTAAGCCGTCCCACCACCCCAGTCCTATTTCTTCCCGTTATCCTGCTGTATCCCGTGCGAGTGGTTCTTGCGCGCTTCCCGCTCGCGGTCGTGCTTATCCCGCAGTTGCTGGTACAGGGGACGCTGATCTTCGCGCAGGATGGCGTTGATCTGGTCCACCTGCTCCTGCCAGATCGCCTTACCCCGAGCGTTCATATCGTGGTGTACGCGTTCGAACTCCGAACGGGTATTGTCCAGGATCTTGCCAACCTGTTCCGCCTGGACGGGGGTCAGTTTTACGGCCTCCGTCATGTCTGCGATGATATGCTTCTTGACCTCCGCCGGGTCTCGCGGCGCTCCCTTCGGACCGGGACCGCCCTTGTCCGCTTGCGCAGCACTGACGCTATACCAGCGATAGCCCAAACCGCCCACCATCGTTCCGCTCAGGAATACGATTAGCAGGCTCAGGAAAACGGAAAACCTTGACTTGGACATCTGGTTCGCTCACTTGCCCGAGTCGTTCAGGTCGAGAGGCACCGTTCCCACGATCTCGGGAGTATCGAGCGGCTGCGCATCCGCCAGCGCTTCGATATAGGATTGGGCGGAGTAACCCTGGCTTTTGTGAGGGATCGCCATGTAGACGCCCAGCGCTACCGAAAGCGCCAGGGCCGCCGTCACGAATCCGCTCGCCATCCGGCGCAGCGAGAACGTAAACGTTTGGCGCGCCTCAATGCGCTGCCACAGATGAGGCATGAAGTTGGGACTGGGCTCGGGATCGGGACAAGCTTCCCGGTACGCCTGAAACAAAGCATCCAGCCTCTCTTCGGGATTGCCGCGCATGGGGGACATATTCTTCGTTTACCTCTGACTCCGCCGGCCTGCGCCGGGTCATCGCTCCTTCGATCCGAATGCCTTCAAAACCCGTTGCCGGGCTCGAAACAGCCGAACCTTAAGAGCATTTTCGTTTACATCGTAAACCTTTTCAAGCTCTTTCAGTGAAAGGCCTTCTACTTCCTTCATCATCAGAAGGATACGGTCCGATTCCGAAACCTCCGAGAGCAATGAATCCACAAACTCCCGGGTCTTCTTCTGGTGCTGCTCTTCCCGTTCCACCTTTCCGCCCGCCGCCGCATCGGCCATCATGACCTGCTGCTCCGACAAGTCGGAAATACGAAACTCCTGACGCCGCCGCTGCTTGCGAAGGTGATCGTAAGCCGCGTTCACCGTTAGGCGATACAACCAAGGCTCAAAAACTTCCGGCGTCCGAAGCTGGTCGAGAGAAAAATAAAGCCGCAGAAAAACCTCTTGTGCGACATCCTCGACATCTTCGCTCCGCGCAATCAACCTCGTTATCTTGCCCAATATCCGCTTGCGGTAAACTAGTACGATTTCATTGAACGCCGCACTGTCGCCCTTCTGGGCGCTTTTAATCAG
>Ga0181529_10003435_pt1 | contig 18049 bp, 14 predicted proteins | sample PEATcosm2014_Bin_36_FD_119763 | JGI IMG/M metagenome (GOLD analysis project Ga0181529, IMG submission 119763) | Peatland microbial communities from MTU Mesocosm Facility, Houghton, MI, USA - PEATcosm2014_Bin10_30_metaG | ecosystem: Environmental > Terrestrial > Soil > Wetlands > Peat | place... | reverse complement strand
TGGGTGAAAAGAAGACGTCCAGGGGCTGGTGTCCCCGGTATTGCATTTTCTTACGGGTAGCTTTAGTTACTGGCATGAGTTTGGGTATCCGCATCGGTTCCGAACGCGGCCTGGTTGAGGGCATCCAGCACGTCCAGAATTTTGAGTCCGTTCTTGCGGGCGACGGTGTCAATATCGCAATCGTCGCAAGGGGCGCGAAAACGGAGCTGTTCGAAAACTGGGATCGTTTCCGGATGACGTTGTTTCACGTCACGGATGATCATGTCGCGGCGGATCAATTGATCGAATCGGAACATCACGAACCCCTTTCAAGGGAGTGTTTGCTACAGCACACCGGATTCCAAAGAAAGTGCCTGTCTTATCAACAGTTTATGCTCCATTTTGCAGCGGCGGGTGGGTGAAATCCCCCAAACTTGCCGGGGTTGAGCGTTGGCCAATCATTTGGATGGCCGGAAGATTGGCAACCGGAGGGAGACCTGCCACGTCTGCACATCCCGAAAGGGGATCCCCTTGAAACGTCTGACTGGCTGGATCGTGCTGTTGGCCCTCGCCGGCCCCTGTTTTGGAGCCAAGTACGCGGTGGTTTTCCGCCTCGCCAGCCCGCCGCTGCCGGTGGCAGCCGGGCAGCATTTTTCACTATGCGCGGCTAACGTCGGCAGAGTGAATGCCGATCTGACGCTGCAGTTCATCAACGTACGGACCGGCGCCATTGTGGCCAGCCGGGATGTCACCCTGCCGCCGCTGGGATCGGCCGGGAAAGCCCCAGCGATGCCGCCCGACCCCTGCCTCGACACCACGTCGGACGCAGTAGGGGCATCCGCCGCCGCTTCCGCCAACCCGCCGCTGCTGGTGGCGCTGGTGGTGATCAAACATGGATTGTTCAGCCGCGCGTCCGCGGCCACGGCGTCGGTGCAGGTGACGGCCGTCGATGCCACCGGCGGACACCACCTGATCGCTTCCATCCCCTTGAATCTGGCCACTCTGATCAACGGAAGGAACACCCCCATCGAACGGGTGCAATAAGCCGGCCCGGCTGCTCAGTCGCGCACCAGCGCACGTATGGCAAACGGCGTGGCTATCAACGGGTCGTCTTCGTGCGCCGGGTTTTCCGGGTTGATCCAGGATCCGTCCGCGCGTTGCGTTTTCAGCAAACCCTGCGTCACCCCAGTACCAGGATTCACCTGCAGCGCGCGAAATGCCTCGGTGCTGGCCGACGCGTAATCGAACGCCAGACCGCGCGGCCATCGGTGGCGTCGACGTACGACTCGAAGCCGAGATCGCAATGCTACAAACTGGCGTCGGAATTGAGGCCTGGGCTGCCGGCGCGACCGCCCGCGGCCGGCCACTGCGCCGTTTCCGCAAACGGCGAAGTACAAAGCACGGGCGGCGAGGACGACGCGGCGGGCCCTGCTCGCTAAGCCCAGCCACGCGAAGGAACCTGTCCGCCTGCCTCAGTAGCGGAAGGACTCCCCTGCTGCGAGGCTCCGCTCGGAAAGGAACGTGATACCCGGACGTTGCGGGCCCTAATCTACTTGGGAGGCGCGACGAGGTATGCGAACAGGTACATAAAGGGTCCGCCGGCTACCCGGGCGTCGAGCGTGTGCACCTGCTGTCTTGCCCTTTCCAGACGCTCGCGAGTGGTCCTGGACTCGATTCCAACGGCGTCCTCCGGATGGTGCGCTTCTAAGAGCGCCAGCATCTGCTCGTTCAGGCCGTCCGCAAAACGCGACTGATCGAGCTCCAGGAACTTTTTCGGCCATCGGAGCACGGCTACCGTGGCGCACACCATCTGCGTCAGTTCGTTCGCCTTGCCAACGTACTGTGTTGTCAGCCGAGACGCATCCTCGTCGTTCATTACCATCAGGATGGAGAGCATGTTAAGCCCGCCTAGCAGGTCGCCGAAGTCCCGACTGTCAGTCCCTGCTGGCTCGGCCCGAAGTACCGGGCCTATAACATAGCCGGACGGACGGTCGGCGAATCGCCTCAAAAAGGACTCGACCTGGGAGGCTGCGAACCTCCGGGCCTCCGGATCCTCCTGCAAGGCGGCGGCCGCGGCGACGCGGAGACCGGTCTCGTTCGCTTCGTCCCGATAGACCCGTCGGGCTAGCCGGGCCGCCGCAGGGTTCATCGCCCTCGCGCGGGCTATCGCGATCCACGTCAACCCGGAGGACGGAGCCGACTGAGCCAGGCCCAGTACAGCCGGCTTGTCGGACTCGGTATCCATCGAAGCCAGGACCATAGCGGCCAGCCCAATCACCGACAGCCGGCTGCCCGCGTCCGCGGACGTCTTCTCCGTCGTGTCCCACCAGCGGAGAAGTGCGCGAGGGATCTCGGCGAACAGGTCGCGCCTGTGAGTCACGCCCTCCAGAAAGCCCGCCTGATCGCCGGGACCCATCTCGATGGCCCGCGACGCAATGAGTCCGGCCATATCGGCATAGCCCTCGCGCATGGCCTGACCCGCTACGATGCCCGTCATATAGTCGTTCCGGCCGCCGATTAACTTCCGCATCGCTTCCTTTCGCTCGTTTCCCGAAAGGGCGGCGAGCACACGAAAGACCTCCGTGTAATCGACAGGCATCCTTGGGGCCGCCGCGGCGTCGAGCAGGCGCGCAAGCGGGGCAGGCGCTTCGGTCACTGGAACGTTTTGCGCCGCCGGCGGCGCGCCAACCATCACGGCTGCCAGTACCACACAGCAACCGCCCGCAAACATGAAAGAAGCTGGCCTCATACTCTAACCCCCTGATCCACTCTTCGCGGCGGCGCATGGCGCCGCGCGCCATCAGTTCCGCAAGAACGGAGGCGTTCTAGCGCTCGAATCGGCAGGAGAGCTACCGTCGCCGCATCGCCCTCCAGGCACTGTACCGCTGCCCGTAACGAAGCCAACAAAGGTGCTGCAACTCACGGTGCCGAAAGGATACGGATTGGAAACAAATACGCTGGATGGGTCGGCTGCCTGAGGCGCGCTGCGATCGAACTTCCCGTTGACGTAAACGTAGTAGGTCGGATAGGGCTGGACCTGGACCCGAGGAGAAGTGCCTCCCGACGCAAGTACCGTGATCACCGACCCAATATTCTCCCAGAAAACAGGCGATGCCCCAGACAGTGGAGGGTCTGTCAGGGTTCCACCCATAAGCGTGTCGAATGCCCGCACCGGAGCGGGATCGGGGCTTCCCTCGTTGATCATCTCCATCAGGGAGGACGTAGTGGACTGGGCTCCATTTAGCGGACCGGCCTGCCCCGGATAGGCGCCCGCCGCAATTCCGGGCAGCGCCCCGCAAGGGTTAACCGTAGTGCCCACGCCGGATGCCGGCTGGAATTGCTTGAGCACTATCGGGGTGCCGTTAAAGACCTGGTTACCCTGCGAATCGGTGGTCAGCCGCATCCTAACCTGAAACCGGTTGAACAACTTATAGTTTGTTCCACCGCTGGGTTGAACTTGCAGGAACTGGCTCACCTTCGACTCGTCGGTGGCTGTTCCGGCCGCATTCAAGAAATCCTGCGGCAGCACGGCCTTGGGATCGGGGTTCGAGGCCCACTGGAACAGCCAATCGAGGATGTATTGTGTGTCGCCTGGCGTGGCCGCGCTGAAGATTGAAACTGGGACGGGGAGCACGGGGGGGCCAATGCTCGTGACGTCCTCGCTCAAGGCGCCGACAAGACCGTTGCACAGGGCCACCGTGGTGCCGGTCACCTGGCCATTCGGCGGTAGCGCACTTGTAAAGGCCGAGTTCACGGCACTCAAATTGGGGTAGGGAACGGCGTTCCCGTCGATCCAACCCACCACGATTACGTCATCCGTTCTGATTCCGACCTCGACCTGACGAGTCAGAGTCTGGCTGCTTGCGCCTTGGACCTGCAATGCAACCGAGAAGGTGTACACGCCGGCGTTCGGTTGCACCGCGACAGTCCAACTTGCTTGGTTCGATGGCGGGGGGTTGTAGGCCGCGGAGCCGGGGCCGCTCACGGTCCAGGTGTAGGACGTTCCCGCGGCCGCGCCCAGGACGTTTAGCTGGAGCGTGTCGGATGTAGATGCCTGCGATCCCCCGTAAACTACCAGGGACGGGTTCGCTGTCTGGTCCTGTGATGCGGTGTTCGAGGGGTTGTCCATATCGACGACGAGGGTTTGCAGCGTGGGCACTGGCGCCACAGGCACCGTTCCTGTCGACGGATTCGCAGCCGCGCTTCCCGCAATCCACACTGCCGACATCACGAAGACTCCCCAAATCGTTTCTTCCACCGTGTTCGGCAGCGTAATCGTCGCCGAAATCAAGGCTCCGTCAGTCTGCCCGTTGTCCGTCCAGGAATTGATGGTGTACGACATCGGAGTCCCGTCCAGCGGGATCACCTGGCAGGGGAGTCACCCCTCCCCCGCAGAAGCCCAGCGCGCCGGCGGTGCTCCCAAAATTACTGCCGCTGATCGTGATCGTCGACGTTCCTCCCGCCTGCAGATGCCCGCTGATCCCGTTGGCCGAGATGATCGGCGCGGGACCCGGCTGCGGGGGCGGTATCGGCGCCTGGCAGGAGCCCTGGCCGCAGGTCCACGGACAATCGCTGCCTCCGATAGGTTGCGCGCGGGGGGCCACGCTAACCTCCGAGATGCTGCCATCGGAGGCCGTAACGTGATATGCGATGCTCTGGCTGCCTTGGCTTTGTGCGACGGCCAGCGTGTCCCCGCCGGGCTGCGGCGTGAATGTGTAGGACCCCGTGTATTGGGTCCCGTCCACCGTGAACGAAGCCGTGGGTTGCGCTTGCACCGTCAACGTCGGCGAAGCTCCCTGTACCGTGAAATGACCCACCGTCGCCACCCCGCTGTCCAGTCCGGCGCTGTCCTCGATCGAACTCTCTATCGCTAGGTTAGCAAGCCCCGCGGCGCTCGGGTTGAACGTGACGCCGATCGTGACGACGGCCGCGGTGGGATCGGTCGACGAGTTCGCGATCGACACAAGCGTGGCCGTGCAGTAGTTGTCGTACTGCGTGAGACTGGAGGGGCGGGCCCAGGACAGGCTGCAGTACAGGTTCTCGCCGTTGCCAAAGTCGACATTCCCGCCTTGGATATAGGCGGCTCCGTTTCCCGCGGCACGGGACCGATATATCGAGTTTTCGATCTGAAACTACGGAATTGCTGGAAGGCATCAAGTCAAGGAGGGGTGTCAAGACGCAATTTGAAAAATTCTCAAAGAAATTTTGGGACGCGGAAGCCACCGCCCGGGCGCTGCGCGGCGAGCCAGCCCCGCCGCGGACAGGCGCTTCCGCCTGTCAATGCCCTGGCTCTTCTACCAGCTCCCGTATGGCAAATGGCGTGGCCGAAGCCGGCGCCCAAAACCCTTGCGGCTCAGGGTGGACCGGGCACCGCTACTTCTGAAGCACAGTGACGGTAAGCTCGTTCGAGACCACGGTCAGAGCCGGCTCTCCAGCGGCCTCTGGCGGCTCCTTGCAGGAGTAAACGATTCGGTACTTGCCGGGCACCGACATGTCGTAGAGCTTGCTTAGTTCGTCCTCGTGGGCAATCTCGCGGCCAGGCCGCAGAGTCATTCCCAAGCCGTTACCCCGCAGCGGATGCGCCGCCCGTTCGCCCTCCGAGGTGAGCTTGGCCTGAGGCCTCGACGGCATCCACTCGGGAAACGGAACGCGGATATCTATGGAGTAGAATACCAGGCTCTCCTCGTGTAGGACTGGGTAGCTGGCCACGTTTTTCAGAACAGCGGTCACTCGAACCGCTTCCCCCAGCTTGTATTCTTCTCTGTCGCTCACTATCGCCAGCTGGAACGGCCCCGACCGCTTACCCCACCGCGCAGGCCCTTCGGGCTGCGCCCCGGTCTGGGCAAGCACGGAAAGGACAAGGGCGGCGATCACAGCAGATTCGCGTAACATGGTTCACCTCAATTGTTTATAGCGCTCGAAATGCCCGGGTCGCTCGTACTATCAGTGGGCGTGAGGTAGCCGAACTCAAGATAGCTGATCCCGCCGCTTGTGACAACGTGGATCAGCGGAGCCGTTCCCGAAGGCTTGCCGGTCATGGTTGCGCTGGGGCGTAACAAATCAAAGCCCGCCGTGGCGGAAACCTCGACGTTCGCGCCGTTGCTGAGTTGTAGCGTCGCGCTATAGGTGGCTTGCTCCACCTCAAGGGTAAAGAAACTCGGCCGGGGCTCGGGCGCGGCCAGTTGCGCATAGGCAAGCGCCGCTCCGCCCGTCGGAACGATGCTCCCGAGCGGGCCAGCGTCCTCGTGAGCCGGTTGCCGCCGCTCGCCGGGCGCTCCATCCAGCTCGCCGTCGTGGCATGAAGCCGGTAACGGTGTAGTTCGCTGCCGCGACGTGATTGTGGGCGACAGCGTACCGTCGCTGGTGACGGTGGCCTGCGTCCACAGCGCCGCGCCCCGGCGGCAAGCCGGCCATGGACCGGACAGCACTTCACTTCCCGACTGTCACGAGTGCCGTATTGGAGCAGACTGTGGTGTCGAGGTAGTGGATCCTCCCGCCAATTCTGACCTGATAAGTTCCCAACGCCGACATATCAAAGTCCTCTCCGATCCTCCAGATACCCCAGGCGACATCCTCCTGGGGCGGCAGCGGTACGAACATGGTGCTATGGTCACGTACGGCGAGGCCGAGGTCGCGACCCACCGGCCCGTACAGCCGCTCCTGGCCCCCAATGATCTTCGCGGGAGCCCCGGCCGGATCGAGGACCGTCACCGAGAACAGCTCCGTCGGCGTCGGCGTCGTGGCAAAGGCTAGGGTTTGCGGTGTCTCATTTCGCGTTGAGATTCGGACGGCGGGCCCTAGGTAATTAGGGTCGTTCACCTGCTCGAGGGTTAACGATATCATCTGCGGCTGGGATGCCCTGCACGTCTGGAAGGGAGTGACCCGCAACTGACTGCCCGGGTGCTCCTCAGTGTTCACGGAAAGCAGGAAGACGAGCGTCGAAAGCCCGCCACGCATGATGGTCTTGGTGCAGGTGTCCTTCTCCGCGAGCCAGGCCTTCATCATTAGCGCCAAGTTGGCCTTATCCCCGTCCTTCCCGAGCTTCAGGGCGGCGAGAGATCTTACCTCCGCCCTTGGGTCGGCGAGCGCAATCTCTGTCGATGCGCGCGTTGGCGTGTAACCAGCGTCTCGCAGACCACGATCAACGACGTCGCCCGACGGGGCCGTGATACCAGCGGCCGCGCCCTGCTCCGGACACCCATCCAGACGCTGCGCCACAGCCGGCAGCGATCCCACAGCTAGCAGAACGACAATTCCATGGATTCTATTCATACGTCTCTTGACTCCTATTGGCACGTGTAAGAGGCCCCAATCACGGCGATGCCTGACCAAGTAGGATAGCCGGTCGTCGGGGCGGGCACGGGTTTGACCGTGGTGCCGGCCGCCTGCCACCCCGCGCTCCCAAGGGTAGCTGTGCCACTCATGCTCCAGTTCAAGATATACAGCGGCACGCTGAACGACGGAGAAATAGAGGGCTGCCACATGAGGTAGAGATTGAAACTGGTCACCCGACCCACAATCGTATACCCTTGAGCCTGAATTGGCGTGAGGGCGACAGGGGGCTGGTCCTGCATGGTGCTGCTGTTGCCGGAGTTGGTGACTAACTTGTAAGGCATTGTACCGTCAAGCCACGGAGCTTGCCCGGGCGGTGAGCACGTCAATTTGCTCAGGCCTCCGCCGAACTCAGTGACGACCGAGCTGGGCAGCACCTGAACCCAGGAAATGGAGCCGGCAGGTCCGCTGATTACCGGCGGAGCGGCCGGCCGGGACGCGGTTGCCGCCAGGCCTGATGGATGAAGACGAGCGCCGGAAACACCGGCTTGCCGGCCTCATCCAGCACCCAGCCGCGGATGGCCCCCGTGCGTGAGGGAGGATGGCTGCTGGGCTAGGGTCGCGCCCGCGAGGGCGAACCAGAGCGAACATAGAAATACACGCTGACGCATCATTGCGCTTTCCTCCGCAATCCACTTACCTTGTATGTAAGCTCAGGATAGAGAATAGCTATCGTGAGCGACCATTGATTCGCGTCTCCCGCCCGCGGTGCGGGAGCGATATATCGAGTTTTCGATCTGAAACTTCTGAATTGTAACTATGAATCAAGTCAGGGGGGGGTGTCAAGATACAATTTGAAAAATTCTCAAAGAAATTTTGGGACGCGGAAACCGCCCCCCGGGCGCTGCGCGGTGGGCGATCCCGGGGCAGATTCTGCAGAGGCACTCTCGAATCTATGATTGGAGTGAGGCGAGCGAAGCTCGTCCTGGACAGACGCTTCCGCCTGTCAAACCCGCCGTGCGGCGCTCAAAAGCTGAACTTGACGGCGAGCTGCACCAATCGCGGAGCCGCGGCGCTCACTACGCGGCCGAAACTCGGGTCGTTGATCTCGCCATTGACCGACGCCGGGCCGTAAAACTGCGCATGGTTGAACACATTGAAAGCCTCCACGCGGAACTCCAGCGATTTCGATTCCGCCAGGGCCACCGTCTTGCCGATCTGCATGTCGAAGTTCTCGATGCCGGGGCCGTAGAAGAAGCGGCGGGCCGCATTGCCCAGTTGCCCCAGCGTTTCCGGCGCGAACAGGCCGATATTGAATGCCGGCCGTCCATTGCGTGGATTGGTATTGACCTCAAGCGGTCCCGAAGTCATCTGCGGCGTATCGAGCAGTTGGTTGTTGACGCCGTTGCCGAGCGTGCCCGCGAGCGAGCGGTCGGAATCGTCGGATAAGGTTACTGGGAAACCCGTGCTGAATCGCGTGGTTCCGGACAGGCTCCATCCTCGGGCCAGGCGGCCGCGGCTGAATAGCCGGTCGAACGGCAGCGCGTAGGTGTAGGTGGCGACGAAGTTGTGCGTCAGGTCCCAGGAAGAAACGACGCGCGTCAGGCTGGCATCGAAGGGGTTGGTCTGCTCGCCCAGATTCGACGCCTGGTCGATGGATTTCGAATAGGTGTAGCCCACCAGCAACGTGGTCCGCTGGCCGGTGGTGAATCGCAAAGTGGCCTCCAGCGCGTGGAAATTCGAATTGCCCACGGATTTCTGCGCGGTCATCGATCCGAAGTTGGGACCCAGCCCGGCGCGGGTTCCCGGAACCGTTTTACCCGACGCGGTGGTATAGACAGCGTCTTCTCCAAAGGGACCGCAGGTGGATGTGCCGGGAGCCACCTGGCTGGGCTGGCTCAGACTCAGGCACAGCGCCGCATTGCCGGTGTTCTCGGGAACCAGAACCAGCAGATGATGGCCTTCATTGCCCGCGTAGCTGACCGTCAGCAGAGTGCCGGCGCCGAGCTCCCGCTGCAGCGACAGCATGAAGTTCTCGGTGTAAGGCACGCGGTTGCGGTAATAGAAATACGGGTCGGCGCTGATGGGCGTGACGGCCGCGAAATTGAACCCCGTGTAGGGATTCTGCGCGGATACATTGTGCGGCGGGAAGTTCAAGGGAAACGGATCGGCATTGCGCGCGCCGTCCGCCGAGTTGATGTAAGGCGTCGCCAGCAAGGGCGGTTCGGGACTCAGATAGTTGTAGCCGTACGGCGGAACGCCATACATGATGCCGGCCGTCAGTCCGGGAAACGCCGTATAGAAGAGGCCGTAGCTGGCGCGAATGCTGCTCTTTCCCGATTCGCCGAACAGAGCTCTGAGCCACCCGCTTTGGAACCTGGGAGAATACGCCAGGCCGATCCGCGGAGCGAAGTTGTGCAACTGCGACGGCGACAGCGTCGACGGAATTCCGGGATCGCCCGGCACCACCAGGCCGTTGGGGGCATTGGGATACAGCACGGATTGTTCGCCGGGGACGATGGTCTGAATCTGGTTATATTTTTCCCACCAGGGCATGATGAGATCCCAGCGCAGGCCGAAATTCAGAGTCAAATTGGATTTCACCCGCCAGCTATCCTCCGCGAACGCCGCGCCGTAGCGATTCCGCAGGTAAAAGTGGCCGCCCGAAGTCTGCGTAAAATTGCTGGGAAATCCCAGCAGAAAGTCGGCGAAGGCGGACCCGGTCTCGGTTCCATCGATGTTGAACGTTCCGTTAAACGTGGCGTTGGGCGCTTCGTTCACCTGGTCGTAATGAAACTGGCCGCCGAATTTGAGCGTATGCGCGCCCACCACCTTCGACACCGTGTTGCTGGCGTAGAGGGTGTTGTTCCATTGATAGACATTGGTAATCGGAACGCCCATCACGAACGAGGGGAATACGATATTTTCCACGCCCTCGAATTGCGGCGCCTGCACCACGATGCCCGGCGTGCCCGCGCCCGTCGTGAAGCCTTGGGACTGCAGCGTGACGCCCAGTCCGCCGCGCGGCTGGCCGACATTGTTGGCGTTGCGCAGAAACCCGAGGTGAAACTCGTTCACCGTCGTCGCACCCAGAACCTTGGTATCGCCGATGGTCGCCATCTGCGCCTGGCCAATGGTCAAGGCATCGAAGCCGGGGATGCTCGCGCCGCCTTGTCCCGCGGGATAGGGATTATCCAGCCGGTAGTTGTCGGCGAAGTAATAGAAGAACAACTGGCCGACGCGTGTATTGGCGTCGATTCGCGATCCGCCCTTATCGTCGCGCACCGTCTCCGGGTAGGCGGAGGTCGCGAACAGAGTGGCGCCGATGTTGGGCTGCGGAATATAGCGCAGCAGATTCGCCGCCGGCGCCGACCACGCGCGGGCCGGGATGACGGCGTTCGGAAACACGCAGTTCGCCGTGCTGGTGCAGCCCGGCGTGTAGTACGGCTCGCCTTGCGAGACGCCGTAATCCAGCTTCCCGGTGAGCAGTTGGGCGGTATACGGTCCGCTCACCTTGCCCGTCAGGGTGCTGGCCAAGTCGGCGAGATTTCCGGTGCGATCCTGCAGCGAAGGCACCGAAGTTTCGGGCGAATTGATGCCTTCCACGGTGCGGGTTCCCTGGTAGTCGACGAAAAAGAACAGCCGGTTCTTGCGGATGGGACCGCCGGCGACCCCGCCGAACTGATTCTGCTGGAAGACGCCGCGGGTGTTGTCGAAGAAATTCCGGGCGTCCAGGTCGGTATTGCGCAGAAATTCGAACCCATCGCCGTGAAAGGCGCCGCCGCCCGATTTCGTCACCACGTCGATCATGCCGCCGTTGTAGTTTCCATACTCGGGATCGAAATTGTTGGTCAGGACGCGAAATTGCTGAATGGAATCCAGATTGGGAATCACCGATGTGCCGCCGTTCATGTGCTCCTGCACGTCGATGGAATTCATCATGAACCCGTTGGCCGATTCGCGCTGCCCGTCGATGGACACGTCGCCCGGATTCAGATCGCCCGAGGGATTGAGAGTTCCGGTCACTCCGGCCATGATCACCGACGTGGGCGTCAGCGTAGTCACCGGAGTCACCCCCGGCTGAATGGCCAGCAGGTCCGTGTAGCTGCGGCCGTTGAGCGGCAGCGCTTCCATCTGGCGGTCGGAGACCACCTCGCCCAAGTGCGTGGCCACGGTCTCCACCTGCGTCTGCATGGCGGCTTCCGACTCGGTGACGGTAACGGCCTCGGCTCGGCGGCTGAGCGCCATCGCCACGTCGATGCGCAGCGCGGCATCGGTATCGACCGCCAGCGCGGTCCTCTGTTGCGTCTGGAACCCGTCCGCTTCGATGGTCAAATCGTAATGGCCCACCGGCAGCGCCGGGAAGGAGTACAGACCCTCGGGGTCGGTTGTGCTTTTGAATTCCGTGCGGAGGGTCGTGTTGACCAGCGTGAGGGTAGCGCCCTGAATCGCGGCGTGGGTCTGATCCTGGACCGCGCCGGAAACGCTGCCGGTGGAAAAGGACCAGGCGGACGCCGCCGCCAGCAAACCCAGTACAACCAGGGGAATCGATTTCATCATGGTGCAGTCTTCCGGCCGGAGCCGTGTTACGAAACTCCACTTCGTAATACGCAGCGGCAGCCCGTTTGGATGTCGAACCGTGACAATCGGCACATCCCGCCGGGAAATCCCATTACACTCCAATTGCAACTGAGTGTCAACTAGAAAATCGGAGAATCGGTCAGAAAACTCCTGAATCGGGCCTCGATGCCGTCCCCTGACGCCCCCGCATGGCCGCTCGCGCAAGCGCCGCGGCCGCGTGCCCCCTTGCCAATCACTTGCAATCGCGTTACATTTCGGCATATGCAAGGAAACCCTAAAGTCATTGCCGAACTGAACCGCGCGCTTAAGGAAGAGTTGACGGCGATCAACCAGTACTTCCTGCACGCCGAGATGTGCGAAAACTGGAAATACGACAAACTCGGCGCATTCATCAAGAAACAGTCCATCGACGAAATGAAGCATGCCGAGATCCTCATCGAGCGCATCCTGTTCCTGGATGCCACGCCCACCATGTCCGAGGCCATGCAGTTGAACATCGGCCAGAACGTGAAGCAGCAGATCGCGGCCGATCTCAAGCTGGAGGTCGAAGCCGTGGCCCTGTACAACAACGCCGTCAGGATTGCGCGCGAGGAAGGCGACAATGCCTCGCGCGAGCTGTTCGAACGGCTGCTGCGGGACGAGGAATCGCACGTCGACTGGCTGGAAGCGCAGATGCACCAGATCGAAGAACTGGGATACGAGCGCTATCTGAGCCAGCAGATTCGCACTGAGAAGTAACCACCTCACGGGCGGACTCTTGATCCCCGCGGCGCTCCACCACCTGACGGCGGACGGCTGGCTGCTGTTCCTCACGCGGCTGGCCCGTCTGTTTGCCTATGGCGCGCTGGCCACCGTGCTGGTGTTGTACCTGACGGGCATCGGGGTGAGCGCGGCCGAGACCGGGACGCTGCTCACCCTCACACTGTTGGGCGACACCGCGGTCTCGCTTTGGATCACCACCCGCGCCGACCGCGCCGGCCGGCGTCGCATGCTGATTGCCGGCGCGTTTCTGATGGCCGCCGCCGGGGCGACCTTCGCCCTGACGCGCAACGTCTTCGCCCTGTTCGTCGCCGGAACGGTGGGCGTGATCAGCCCCAGCGGCAACGAGGTGGGGCCGTTCCTCTCCATCGAACAGGCGGCGCTCTCGCAGGTGGTCCCGACTGCGCAGCGGACCGAAGTGTTCGCCTGGTACACGCTCACCGGGGCCTTCGCCACGGCACTGGGATCGTTGTTCGCCGGCGGGCTGGTGGAGACATTGCAGAAGACCGGGGCCGGCGCCATCCCGAGCGAGCGGGCCGTCTTGTTTCTGTACGCCTTCCTGGGACTGGTTCTGGCGCTGCTGTTTTCGCGGCTGTCTCCTGGTACCGAAACCTCGGCCGCGCCGCGGACCCGCCTGGGACTCGGCCCCTCGCGCGGACCGGTGCTGAAGCTGTCGAGCCTGTTCGCACTCGACGCCTTCGGCGGCGGCTTCGTGGTGCAGAGCTTCGCCGCCTACTGGTTCCACCTGCGTTACGGCATCAACGCCGCGGCCTTGGGCGGCGTCTTTTTCGGAGCCAACCTGTTCGCCGGCATTTCCGCGCTGCTGGCGTCGCGCCTGGCCGCGCGCCTGGGCCTGGTGCGCACCATGGTCTTCACCCATCTGCCGTCCAACATCCTGCTGATTTTGGTGCCGCTGATGCCCAACCTGCCGCTGGCCATCGCCATGCTGCTGCTGCGCTTCAGCATTTCGCAGATGGACGTGCCGACGCGGCAATCGTACACCATGGCGATGGTGCGTCCCGAGGAGCGTTCGGCGGCGGCCGGCGTGACCGGCGTGGCGCGCACGCTGGGCGCGGCCATCGCGCCAACCTTCGCGGGCAGGCTGTTCGCGCAGCCGTCGCTGATCAGCCTGCCGTTCTACATCGCCGGGACGTGCAAGATTGTCTACGATCTGCTGCTCTATCGCGCCGCGTCCAAGCTGCCGCGGCCGGAGCAATGACTAGGGTCTAGTCACGCGGATTCCGTAAGTCTCGTGTTTTGAATGGCTTGGTTTCTTGCCGTGACTAGACCCTAGTCACGGGCGGCTGCGTGGAGACCATTCGACGATGTACCCTGGATTCAATAGGCGCCCGGATGAAGACCTTGCTGCAGGATTTCCAGTATGCCGCACGCCAGTTGCGGCAGAACCCGCGGTTTGCGCTGCTGGTGATTTTCACCCTGGCCTTGGGCATTGGTGCGAACACCGCCATCTTCAGTTGCCAGAACGGGTTTCTTCGGCCGTTGCCGGTGAAATCTCCGGAACGGATTGTGGTGCTGGCCGCTCAGACCAAAGACGATGAGACCGGCCTCCGCTATCGATTCTCCTACGGCGCGCTGGCGGATCTTCGCCGGCAGGGCGACCGCTTTAGCGACTTGCTGGCCTACGCCGCGCAGCTCGGTGGATTACAGACGGCAGGCCGGCCGGTCACGCCGTTTCTCTATAGCGCCGTCACCGGCAATTTCTTCTCCGGCCTGGGAGTGAACCCCGCCCTGGGACGCCTGTTCCTGCCGGGCGAAGGCGAAAGCCGCGGCATGGATTCCTCGGTGGTGCTGGGCTACTCCTATTGGCAAAAAGTTTTCGGCGGCGATCGCGGCGTCATCGGCCGGCAGGTTCGCCTGGATGGGCGCGCCGCCCGCATCATTGGCGTGGTGCCCAAGGAATTCCTGGGCGTCGCCGCCGGAACGGAAATGGATGGCTACCTGCCCGTGGCCGTCCTGAGCCGCTATGACGAAGCGGGCTCCGATTTCTTCGCCGATCGCGATCGCCGGTTCCTGACGGTGTTCGGCCGGCTAAAACCGGGAGTCAGCCTGCGCGAGGCGCAAGCCTCCGTCGATGGAATCGCCCGCCGGCTGGCGCGCCAGTACCCGGCTACCGACAAGGACCTCGGCATTCGCGTGATTCCGGAGCAATTGGCGCGCCCCTTCCCGGTGCGCTTCATGGCCGAATCGCTGCCTCTGGTCCAACGATTCCTGCTGGCGCTGGCGGCCATGGTGCTGCTGCTGGCGTGCATGAACGTCGCCAATCTCATGCTGGTGCGGGCGAACGGGCGGCGGCGGGAGATGGCCATTCGGGCGGCGCTCGGTTCCGGACGAAGCCGGCTTCTCCGTCAGGCGCTCACCGAGAGCTGTCTGCTGGTGATGCTCGGTGTTCTCGCCGGTCTGCCGTTCGGCATTTGGGGCAGCGGCGCTTTCGTCGCCTCCATCGGCGCCGGAACCAGCCTTCCGGTGAAAGTCGACACCGGTGTCGACTGGAGCGTGTTCAGCTATGGCCTGGGGACTGCCGTCTTCACCGTGCTGGCGATCGGACTCTGGCCGGCCATTCGCGCTTCGCGCACGGACGCCAATGCGGTGCTCCACGACGGAGGCTGGGGAGGCTCGGTGGGCCGCGACGGACAGCGGGTGCGGAGTTTCCTGGTGGTCGCGCAGGTCGCCGGTTCCCTGGTGCTCCTGATTGTCGCGGGTCTCCTGGTGCGCGGCCTCCAACACGCCCAGCACATGGACCTCGGCTTCGACCCGGACCGCCTCCTCAACGTCCGGCTGAACCCGCACGACCTCGGTTACAGCCAGCAGCGCGCCAAAGATTTCTATCGCGATCTGAAGCGCCGCATCGCCGCGCTGCCGGGCGTGCAGTCGGTCAGCCTGGCTTTTAGCGTGCCGATGGGATATATGTTCGACGGCCAGAATGTGTACGTTGAGGGCCGTCCGGTTGCGGCCAACGATCGCGCTCCCGCGCTGATGGCGAACTCGATCGACGGGGATTACTTCGCAACCATGCGCATTCCGCTGGTACGCGGTCGCGCGTTTACCGGGAGCGACGACGAGAAAGCTCCGCGCGTGGCGATCGTCAACGAAACCATGGCCGACCGTTTCTGGCCCGGGCAGGACGCCCTCGGGAAGCGCTTCGCCTTGCAGCCCGGCGGGCCGCTCTGGCAGGTAGTCGGAGTGGCCCGAAACAGCAAATACCTGGTGATCTTCGAGACTCCACTGCCCTATTTCTACCTTCCCCTGGCGCAGAATTTTTATGGCATCCGGGTGCTGCAAATTCGCACCCAGGGAGTTCCCGATTCGTTGCGCGCACGAGTCGAGCGGGAGATCCGGGCGCTCGATCCCGATCTTCCTTTGGCCGATTTCCAAACCATGAACCAATCGCTATCCGGCTTCATGGGCTTTCGCACGTTTCAGATGGGCGCCCAGCAGGCGGGATGCATGGGGTTGCTGGGGCTGGTTCTGGCGGTGATCGGCATATACGGCGTGGTCTCCTATGGCGCGGCGCAGCGCACCCGCGAGATCGGCATTCGCATGGCCTTGGGCGCCGGACCGGCGAACGTGCGGGCCATGATCCTGCGCCAGGGGGTCTGGCTGGTGGCCGCCGGTGTGATCGCCGGCCTGCTGAGCGCCCGGGCGTTTACCCAGGTAACCACCCGGGTCCTGCCCCTGGTGGACAAAGCCGATCCCTGGACCTTCACGCTGGTGACGCTGCTGCTGGCGGGAGCCGCGCTGTGGGCCTGTTACCTTCCGGCGCGGCGCGCCATGCGGGTCGATCCCATGGTGGCGCTCCGGCACGAGTAAGATGGGGCGGAGCAGTGACCGGATCCCGGTCACTAGCCGGCGCGACCGCATGATTTCTTGCTGTGGTGCGCCAATCGCTCACTTACGGTCGCGCCTCGGATCAGAACCGCGCGCGCCAGCAAGCGGTATTCAGAGAAGCCCCTTTCTTCGCGGTCTGAGTTCTAGAGAGTTGCGTCCGCTTCTCGGCATGCATTGAGGAATTGAGGAGGGCCAGGAAAGGGCCGTCACCTGATAATCTCGAACGGTTTGTCGCGGAGGCGCAGATCTTAGGGCGGAGCCTCCGTAGCGATTGCCTCGCCAAGGCTCGCCACGGCCGCGAGTTGCCAGAACCACCAATGGACAAGAGCGATCTCGACGCGGACCGCTTGGTGTTCGACTTCATGACGGCTGGAAAGGGCTAAAGGCCACCGGTTGATAAAGGACTTCAGCGTATATAGAAACGGCCCGGAAAGAGTGGTCTTAGCCTGCGGCCCCGAGGGCGTAAGCCAAACCCCAGTCAGTGCCCTTATTGCATATAATTCGGGATCGCCATCTGCTCGTTAACTATGACATCATATGCGCTCGCAAGGGCTTTGACAATGAAACCGCGAGATTCTGTCCCCTTAATAAGGCTCCGCCACAGAGAACCGTCTCCTTCGCAATCGGTCAATCTGAATTCGAGAGCGGCGGGGCCCACGCTAATAATTCCAAGGTTCTTCTCCCGAAGTTCAATCAGCGCCGTCTCGAGTACTGCTCCCACCCCTAGGGTCTTACACGCTTTCACGCGATCCGGTTTCGTTGTCTCAGCTTCAGAGAACCCTGCCGTCCGCAGTTTTTCCCTCACATCGGTCAGATGCAGGACTTCATAGTGACGACTTTTCAGTCCGGATTCAACTGCCGAAGCCAGCTTTTCAACGGCGTCAATTCGACCGCTCTTTGTTTCTCTCAGATCCTGGACACTGATAACAGCGATGGACCGAGGTGGCGCCGCGTCGAGCTTGGGGTTGTGATAGTCACTGGCCTTTTGCGGATCCGCACCGGCCTGCGTCAGAACGGCGACCGCCTCAGGGCATTTAAGCCTGAATTGTTTCTTGATTCCCAGTCTGGTCTGCGCTACAGGATAAAAGTCCCGGGAAGCATAGCTGAGCAGGTCATAGCCATGATCGTCTACCGCGTTTATGTCCAACCCGGCCGCAATCAGCGACTTCAATTCCGGAATATTGCAGGAACGAATAGCGGCCCTCGACCGAGCCACGTCGGTTGTGTCTTTTGCACTCGCCGGCGACGCGGCTAGGAGAAGAAGAGGTGCGATAAGCGGCAGGCAGCAAATGCGAGGTTTCATGATTCTTAACTGGTCCCCTTTCGAGCCGCGTATCCGGTGGAAACCTGGGCCTTGGGTTGCCCAAAACAGAGCCTTGCGGCTGTCGATTTCGGACTCACGGCTCCCAGTTATTCTATACCAACGCGCATGGGCCGCAGGTGATTCCAGGCGTTTATACGCTCAAGCTGACCGTAGACGGCAAGGTCCATACGGCCAACGTCACCGTCATGAACGATCCGCGCGTTGGCCAGAGTCCCGCGCTCATGGCCGCCCTGGGCAGCCAGAACAAGCTCACTCTGCTTTCCGTGCAAGGGATGGAGCATAGCTTCG